>Ga0207683_10003073_pt1 | contig 14588 bp, 17 predicted proteins | sample KBSM73metaG_FD_184333 | JGI IMG/M metagenome (GOLD analysis project Ga0207683, IMG submission 184333) | Miscanthus rhizosphere microbial communities from Kellogg Biological Station, Michigan, USA - KBS M7-3 metaG (SPAdes) (version 2) | ecosystem: Host-associated > Plants > Roots > Rhizosphere >... | reverse complement strand
GGCACGACTTGGGTCAGGTTTGGCCGAAGTTCGGCTTGCGTGTCCATCAATCAGGCTCCTCACCCCGCCTATATCATGGCCCAACTTTCATGGCAGCGCCGCGAGGTCCGGCGACACGAAGTTCCGCCGCGCCTCGACCGACAGCAACCGCTCGCGCGAGTAGAAGCGAAGAGGCCAGTCGCGTCGTCCCATGGGCGACAGCAGCAACTCGTTGACCAGCTCGTGCAGCGGCTCGGACTCGTCGGCTTCGCTTAGGAACAGCCGAACGCCGGCCAGGAACACGCGCGTGATTGTCTCGTGATAACCTTCGCTGTCGCTGTTCACCCCGCCAACGCTCTCATTGTAGCGGCGAATGAGATCGGGCAGCTCCTCGTCCACGTCGATGTCAGGGCGGCGCAGCAGCAGCCAGGTGGTGGTCGCGAGATGAGCCTCGTGGGTCCATTCCGCCTTGGGCAGCGCTCGAGCGAGGAAGCGTTCGCCGAGATGCGCGATCTCGGCATCGCTGGTGAAAAACCGGGGTCGGTATTCAGTCATTGATCGGGTCCTTGAAGGGAGGCCCGATCGAACGACCGGGCGGTCAGGCGGCGGTGGCTTGGCTCGGCGCTTGTTGGGCTTGTTGCCCTGCCTTGGGCGCCGCCTGGCGCACCCCTTCATCGACCTGGTCCGCGAACTGCGCGAAATTCTCGACGAACAGGTCGACGAGCTTTGCGGCCATGCGGTCATATTCGGCCGCGTTCGACCAGGTTCCCCGCGGGTCGAGGATCGACGTGTCCACACCTGGCACCGACACCGGCACCTCGAACCCGAAATTCGGATCCTTGCGGAATTCCACGTTGTTCAGCGATCCGTCGAGCGCCGCGTTGAGCAAAGCGCGCGTCTCCTTGATCGGCATGCGCTTGCCGACGCCATATTTGCCGCCGGTCCAGCCGGTATTGACCAGCCAGCAATTGACGCCGCCCTTGGCGATGCGCTCCTTCAGGAGGTTGCCGTAGACCGAGGGATGACGTGGCATGAACGGCGCTCCGAAGCAGGTCGAGAAGGTCGCCTGCGGCTCGGTGACGCCGATCTCCGTTCCGGCGACCTTCGCGGTATAGCCCGACAGGAAGTGATACATCGCCTGGTCGGGCGTCAGCCGCGCGATCGGCGGCAGCACGCCGAACGCATCGGCGGTCAGCATGACCACGTTCTTCGGCAGCGGCCCCATGTTCGCATCCGACGAGTTCGGGATGAAGTCGATGGGATAAGCACCGCGGCTGTTCTCGGCCAGGCTGGCGTCATCAAAGTCGAGCTCGCGCGTCACCGGATCGATGACGACATTCTCGAGCACCGTGCCGAACCGCTTGGTGGTCGCATAGATCTCAGGCTCGGAGTCAGGCGAAAGCCTGATCATCTTCGCGTAGCAGCCGCCCTCGAAATTGAAGACGGCCGTGTCCGACCAGCCATGCTCGTCATCGCCGATGAGTGTCCGGTTCGGGTCGGCCGAAAGCGTCGTCTTGCCGGTACCGGAAAGGCCGAAGAAGATCGCGGTGTCGCCCTTGGGGCCGATATTGGCCGAACAGTGCATCGGCATGATGCCCTGCGGCGGAAGGATGAAGTTCAGGAGGCCGAAGACCGACTTCTTCATTTCGCCGGCATAGGCGGTGCCGCCGATGAGGATCAGCTTCTTCGTGAAGTTGACCGCGACGACCGTTTCCGAGCGGCAGCCGTGCCGCTCCGGATCGGCCCTGAAGCTCGGCAGGTCGATGATCGTATATTCGGGATCGAAGCCGGGCAGGTCCTGCGCTTCCGGCCGCACCAGCAGAGTGCGGATGAACAGGTTGTGCCACGCGAGCTCATTGACCACGCGAACCCGAACGCGGTGCTCGGGCTGCGACCCGCCATAGAGGTCAGCGACGAAGAGCTGATCCTTGTCGCCGAGCGCGACGAGGAAATCGTCGTGGAGCCGGTCGAATGCATCGGCGTCCATCGGCTTGTTGCCGTTGTTCCACCAGATGACATTCTCGGTCACGGCGTCCTTCACCGTGAACTTGTCCTGGGCGCTGCGGCCTGTGTGGCGGCCCGTGCGCACCACGAACGGTCCGGCTTTGGCGAGGAGCCCCTCGCCACGGCGGACGGCATGCTCGACCAGCGGCGCGGTCTCGAGGTTCCAGAAGATTTCTGCACCCGTAGCGATGTTCTGCGCTTCAAGCCCGCGGCTGGGGACCCGGTTACTCACTCGAACTTTTCCCTCTGTTAATGACTGAAACGGCGGCGGCCTTTGGGCTGCCGCCGCATACGTATGCATATGTCAGCCCTATAAGCCGGATAAACCCGGCCGGTCAAAGCGGCCGCCTTTCCTTGTCTCAGCACGGCACGCTGGTAAAGCGCTCGCACGATGCCCGCGACGCCAGGGGAAGCGACAGGATGAGCCAGGTGATCGCGTTGGTCGACGACGACCGAAACATCCTGACGTCAGTGTCTATTGCGCTCCAACAGGAGGGCTTCGTCACGCGGGTCTATGCAGACTCTCAGGTGGCACTGAAGGCGATCGGCGACAATCCGCCCGACCTCGGCGTCTTCGACATCAAGATGCCGGGCATGGACGGGATGGAGCTGCTTCGGCGCGTACGGGAATCGTGCTCGGTGCCGGTCATCTTCCTCACGTCCAAGGACGATGAGCTGGACGAGGCTCTTGGTCTCGCAATGGGTGCAGACGATTATATCGCAAAGCCCTTCTCGCAACGGCTGCTGATCGCCCGGATCCGCGCCATCCTCAGGCGGCAGGAGCTCGAGCGCGGCGAGGCGGCGGCGACGGCCGAGCCCGAGCCACCCAAGCTGGAGCGCGGGCGGCTGACGATGGACCCGGCGCGGCACAGAGTGCTCTGGGACGAGCGCATCGTCAGCCTCACCGTTACCGAGTTCCTGATCCTGGAAGCGCTCGCGCAACGACCGGGAGTCGTAAAAACCCGCAACCAGCTGCTCGACATCGCCTATAGCGACGATGTTTATGTCGACGACCGCACCATCGACAGCCACATCAAGCGCATCCGGCGCAAGTTCCGCGCAGTCGACCCATCATTCGACTCGATCGATACGCTCTATGGGGTCGGATATCGTTTCGACGAGCAATGACGAGGCCGACCTTCGGCTGAAATGGTCGGGTCGGTTCAGCCTCAAGCACCGGATCCTGGCGCTGAACCTGCTTACGGTGCTGCTGGTCGCGCTCAGCACCATCTATCTTGACGCATTCCGCAACCGCCTAAGCGAAGAGCGGGTGCGGCAGACCCGGGTCGAGGCCGCGGCCACGGCAAGCGCGCTGAACGCGGCAGGGAATGAGCGCCGGGAGGCGATCCTCGCGGCCGTGTCGCGTTCGACCGGAAGCCGGCTGCGGCTTTACAGCCCCGACGGCGGTCTCCTGGCCGATAGCTGGACACGGACCGGCCCAACCTACCGGTTCGAGGACCCACGCGCTCAACATTGGACATTTCACGTCGCTCGCGCGCTCGACCGCGGGTTCAACCTGTTGGTCGGAGCGCCGCGGCTCGAGCGATTCGTCGAGCCAGCGGCGGACCGGCTGCAGTCCTGGCCCGAGGGCCTCACCGCAATGACGCGAGGCCGCGCAGTCACGATGATACGCGACGCTCCGGACCTGACCCCTGTCATTTCCGCCGCTGTGCCAGCCGCCGGCAATGTCCTCCTCGTGACGACCAGCGACCCGGCGTTCACCCGTACGGTGCGCGACCAGCGCGGATTCATCCTCGCCGCGATGGCGGTGCTGATTCTGATGTCGGTCCTGCTTTCCTCCTTCCTCGCACGGACGATCGTCCGGCCCCTGCGCCGCCTGGCGATCGCCGCGCAGCGGGTGCGGTTGGGCCGGGCTCGCGAGGTCAACGTCCCCCGCCTCCCCGACCGGATCGACGAGATCGGAATGCTGGCGCGTGCCGTTTCCGACATGAGCCAGTCGCTGCGGCAGCGAATCGATTCGATCGAAGCCTTCGCCGCCGACGTCAGCCATGAGCTCAAGAACCCCCTCGCCTCACTTCGCTCGGCGGTCGACGGGCTCGAGCGCATCGACGATCCCGAGCTTCGCGCAAGACTGGGTGCGGTCATCCGCGATGACATCGCGCGCATGGATCGGCTGATCGGCGACATCAGCGAGGCGGCGCGGACCGATGCCGAGCTTGCCCGCGCCCATTTCCAACCCGTCGACCTCGGCGGGCTCATCGAGCAGCTCGTCCAGAGCTGGGAAACCCGCCGCGAGAAGGGCAACGCACGGATCGCATTCGCCCGCCCGCGCAAGGACAGCGCGGTCGTGATGGGAAAGCCCGATCGCCTCGCCCGAGCGCTCAACGCGATCCTCGACAATGCGGTCAGCTTCTCGCCGCCCAACGGCCTCGTCGAGATTGCCGTGTCGCGGGTCGGCGATGACGTGTTGATCCGTGTCGACGACGAAGGTCCCGGCGTCCCCGCCGAGGCCCGGGAGGCAATTTTTAACCGCTTCCATTCAGTACGTCCGGACACCGAGAATTTCGGCCGCCATTCCGGCCTCGGCCTTGCCATCGCCCAGGCAATCGTGAATGGCCATGACGGGGAGATTGACGTGCAGGACCGCGACGACGCCCCCTCGGGCGCACGCTTCACCATCCGCCTTCCCGCAGCAGACCGCGAATGAACAAGATGATGCCTAGCCCCGGCCCCCGCCTCAGCGCCGAATCGCTCCATGCCAGCACCGTCGCAAAGGACGGCCGTGCCGTCCTGATCACCGGCCCTTCCGGTTCCGGAAAATCCGACCTGACCCTTCGCCTGCTGGATCGCGGCTTCACGCTGGTCAGTGACGATCGCACGATCGTGAGGAAAGAGGGTGATCGGCTGGTGTCATCCGCTCCTCCGCAGATCGCCGGAAAGCTCGAGATTCGCGGCATAGGGATCGTCGACATGGACCGGACGGACAATGTTCCGCTGGCGCTGATCGTCGAGCTTACGAGCGAACTTCAGCGCATGCCCGACGACAGCCGTGAGCGGCCGATCCTCGGCGTTTCGCTCCCGCTCGTCACCATCGACGCGATGACGGCCTCCGCGCCTTCCAAGGTTGAGCTGGCACTCGAACGAATGGGTCTGAAGCTCAAGTGAGCTCCACGCGGCGCCTGCCGCGCCTGTTGCTCGTCACCGGCATGTCCGGGGCGGGCAAGTCGACCGTCCTCGATGCGCTCGAAGACATGGGCTGGGACGTCGTCGACAACCTGCCCGCCGATCTCATCGGCGGGTTCGTTCACGTTGAAGGCGAATGCCGGACCGCCAATGTCGCGATCGGAATGGACGTCCGCAGCCGGGGCTTCGAACCGGAAGCCCTGCACGATCTCATCCACTCGATCGGCGGAGTGCAGCCGGAAATCCTGTACCTGGACTGCGACGAGACGGAGCTCGTCCGGCGCTACGACGAAACTCGCCGGCGTCACCCGCTAGCAGCCGATCGGCCCGCCGAAGATGGAATAGCCCGGGAACGGCGGTCGACCTTCCCCCTTCGCGCGGCGGCCGATACGCTGATCGACACCACGGAACTCTCGCCGGCAGTTCTGCGTGAGGAATTGCGGCACCGTTATGGGGCCGAGAGCGATCAGCCCGTCCTGACGCTCACCTCCTTCGCATTCTCGCGAGGCATTTCGAGAACCGCCGACCTTGTCTTCGACATGCGCTTCCTTCCCAATCCGCACTGGGAAGACGATCTCCGTCCTTTGACCGGCATGGACGCCCCGGTCCGTGCCTATCTGGAACAGCAGCCGGCCTGGGGCGAGGCGCTGGGCCGCATCGAAGCGCTTCTCATCGATTGGATTCCCCGCTACTGGGCCGCGGGCAAAAGTTACGTAACCGTCGCGTTCGGATGCACTGGGGGCCGTCACCGTTCGGTCGCCGCTACAGTCGAAATGGCGGAACGGTTGCGTAACGCCGGATTTGCACCGAATGTGCGTCACCGTGATCTCGCCTCGCCCCCGAGGGACACGATCGAACCGCATCCAGGGCGCTCTCCGGGGAGCGAGGACGAGTTGAGTCGATGATTGGATTAGTGCTGGTGACACACGGCCGCCTCGCGGCCGAATTCGTCACTGCAATGGAACATGTGGTGGGGCCCCAAGAGGCGATCGAGGCGATCTGCATCGGTCCAGACGATGACATGGAAGGGCGCCGCAAGGATATCGCCACCGCCATCGGAAAGGTCGACCAAGGCCAGGGCGTCATCATCCTGACGGACCTGTTCGGCGGAACCCCGTCCAACCTCGCGATCAGCCTGATGAAAACCGAAAATATCGAGGTTATTGCCGGCGTGAACCTGCCGATGCTGATCCGCCTCGAGGGCGCCCGCAAGGTGATGCCGGTCCACGCCGCCGTCGCCGCGGCCCGGGAAGCGGGCCGCAAATATATCTCTGTCGCCAGCGAAATCCTCGGAGAGGCAGCGGCTTGACGGCGCTCAGCCGCCAGGTCGCGATCACCAACAAACGCGGGCTCCATGCGCGGGCTAGCGCCAAGTTCGTCAATCTCGCCACAGAGCTCGGCGAAACCAAGATCGAGGTCGAGAAGGACGGAAACCGCGTCTGCGGAACGTCGATCATGGGACTGATGATGCTTGGTGCGGCGATGGGTGACAGCATCGTCATCCATTGCGAGGGCGACACCGCGGACGACGCGCTCGGCAGGCTGGTGGCGCTCGTCGAGGAGCGGTTCGGGGAGGAATAATGCCCCGCGAGGTCACGTCATTCTCGAATAATACGGTCAAACTGCTGCGCTCCCTCCGAGACAAGAAGGCGCGACGATCGGAGGGGCTGTTCCTCGCCGAGGGCCTCAGGATCCTCACCGAAGCCCGGGACAGCGGCCGCTTGCCCGAGATCGTAGCCTTCTCCGCCGAGGGAGCCCGGCATCCGCTTGCCGCAGAGATCATCGCTGCAACCGAGGCGGCCGGCGGCGACGCCGTCGAGACGACCCCGGACATCCTCACCAAAATGAGCGGGAAGGATAATCCGCAAATGCTGCTCGGCGCCTACCGGCAGCCGGCAACGTCGCTGGAGGCGGTCGACCGGTCGAAGGCACCGCTTTGGATCGTCGCCCAGGCCCTCCGCGATCCTGGGAATATCGGAACCATCCTGAGGACCGGTGATGCCGCCGGCGCGGGCGGGCTGATCCTGATCGACGACAGCGCCGACCCCTTCTCCGTCGAAGCCGTCAGGGCGTCGATGGGCGCCCTGTTCACGCAGGACATCGCGACCGCCAGATGGGAAGAGTTCCTGCCATGGCTCAGGAGCGGCGAAGGTCAGCTGGTCGGAACAAGCCTCAAGGCGACGCATGATTATCTCGAGGCGGAATATCGCCAGCCCACCTTCCTACTCATCGGCAACGAGCAGCAAGGCCTCCCATCCGATTACGAGGCCGAATGCGACCTGCTCGTGAAGATCCCCATGGCCGGCCGGGCGGACAGCCTCAATGCGGCGATGGCGACGGCCGTCATGGCCTTCGCGATCAAAGCCAGCTGGCGCTGACGGAACCGGCGACTCCATCCAAGGTTGATCGCTGATGAAGACTAAAGCCGCTTTGCCGATGGCTGCGCTGGTTGCAGCTTGTCAGCCAATCCCCGGCCCGCCTGCGCCGCCTTACCATGCGCTGGGCACGGAGCCCTTCTGGAACCTACTGATCGACGAACGGGAAATCACGTTCACGCAGCCGGATGCTCAACCCATCCGCCAACCACGGCCGAAGGTGATCATCGGTTTCGCCGGCGAAATCTACCAGACGCAGCGGATCAACGTGAACATAGTTCACGGCCAATGCAGCGACGGGATGAGCGACCGGGTCTATCCGGATAAGGTCCAATTAACGGTCGACGGACGTCAGTTCAGCGGCTGCGGCGGTCGCTAGGATCACTCAGCGGCGATCTGCGGCGGCTCGTCCGTTTGGTCCTCTCTGAGCTTCAACTCCTCGTCGGCATAGCGGGGAAGCGCCTCTACGGGTGAGAGGACGTCGATGTCGCGCCGCCCGGGTTCGATGTTAAGCTCGCGGAACTTGCGTGCCGTGACCAGCGATCTAGTCTCAAAGCTGGCGACGAAGCTGTTGTAATTATTGACCGCTGTAGAAAGCCCGCTGCCAACGCGGCGAAGGTCGTCGGCCGCCTTGGCGAGGCGCTCATAAAGCTCCTTGCCGAGCTCGCCGATCTGACGCGCCTCCTTCGCTAGCCTCTCCTGACGCCAGACCGCGGCGACGGTGCGCGCAATCGCGATGAGATTGGTCGGGGTCGCAAGCAGAACCTTCTTGTCGAAGGCATAGTCCCAGAGATTCGGGTCCTGCTCGAGCGCGGCCGTCAGGAAATGCTCACCCGGAATGAACATCACGACATAATCGGGCGCATCCTCGAACTGCGACCAGTAAGCCTTGGCGCCAAGCGTATTCACATGGGCGCGGATGGCGGAGGCATGGGCCGTCAGGTGCGTCGCGCGGTCGGCTTCATCCACCGCACCGAACGCATCCTGATAATCGTTCAGCGAGACCTTGGCGTCGATGACCAGCGACTGGCCACCCGGAACCGTGACCACGACGTCAGGGCGCAGCCGACCTCCCTCGCCGTCCGCCACGCTGACTTCGGTCGCGAAATCGCAATGCTCCGACAGGCCGCAAGACTCGAGGACGTTGCGCAACTGCTGCTCGCCCCAACGGCCCCGCGCCTTGGGAGCATTGCGCAAGGCGTTGACGAGCTTCGCCGCCTCAGCGGACACCCGCTCCGTCCCCGTGCGCATTGCGTCGATCTGGCCGGACAGGAGCCCAAAGGCATCGCGACGCTCCGCCTCTACCTTCTGGACGGTCGTCTCGTAGCGCTCCAGGCGGTCATGCACCGGCTGGAGCAGCGCCTTGAGGTTATGGCCGGCATTCTCTTCCGATTGCCGGAAGCGCTGGTCAGCGCGCTTCAGGAACGTTTCCTGCGCTTCGGCGAGCAATTTGTTGCTGATGTCCGCAAACTGAGTGGAGAGCGCTTCCTTGGCCTCAATCAGCTCTTTGATGCGAGCCTCAAACGCCTTGTCGCGTTCGAGCTGTGACGCTTCCAGCGCCGCGAGCTTCATCACCGCATCACGATTGGCGTCGCGTTCCTTCACGACTTCGTCGAGCTGCAGTCTTAGACTGTCGACCGTCTGCTTTGCACCGGCAGCCTCCCGGCTCGCGTACAGCCAACCGATCAACGCGCCAACGACCAGCGCTACAAGACCTACCATCAAGACGGCCGCGTTCATGACCGTAACTCCCCCGGAACAGAATGCGAACAATAAGCTGCGAGAAGCTGTTGCTCAAGCGGAACGCTAGCGCCTATCCACAGGTTTGCTCGTTCGAGGAGAAAAGCATGTCCATCCGCAAGATGATCGCCCTTCACCCGGACGTCGCCGGGCACGTCAACCAGCCCCTGGGCGATGCGGCGCATCACCTCATGTATTGCGCGCGGATGTGCCTGAGCTGCGCCGATGCCTGCGCCGCCGAGAAGATGGACATGGCCCAGTGCATCCGGTCCTGCCTCGACTGCTCGGACATTTGCGAGGCAGCGGGAAAGCTGGCGGTGCGCCGGACCGGATCGAACCAGCAGGTTCTGCGCGAGATGCTGGAGCTATGCGCCCGCGTCTGCGACGAATGCGCAGCGGAATGCGAGCGCCACGATCATGAGCATTGCAAGCTCTGCGCTCAAATGTGCCGGGAATGCGCAGCCGATTGCCGGGTGGCGGCTGAAAGTCTCTAGCTCACGCAGCCTTTAAGGACTGTTCTTTCCGCCACTTGGCGAGCTTCTTGAGCACCATGTCCCGCTTCAGACGTGAGAGATGGTCGATGAAGAGGACGCCGTTGAGATGATCCATCTCGTGCTGGAGGCAGACGGCGAGCAGGCCGTCGATCTCTTCCTCGTAAGGCTTGCCCTCCACGTCCTTCCAGCGGGCGCGGATCTTATCCGGGCGCATCACCTCGGCATATTGCTCGGGCACGGACAGGCAGCCCTCGGTGTAGGGGACGTCGTGATCGGAGTGCCAGAAGATCTCGGGATTGATGAAGACCCTGGGGTCCTTCACCGGATCGCCGCCCTCTTCCGCCGGCTCCTGAAGGTCGATCACCAACAGGCGGATGGGCACGCCGACCTGGACGGCGGCAAGACCAATGCCCGGGGCGTCGTACATGGTCTCGAACATGTCCGCGACGAGCGTCTTCAACTCATCGTCGAACGTCTCCACCGGCTTTGAGGTCTGGCGGAGGACAGCGTCGGGCGTCTCATAGATGCGGCGAATGGCCATGAGCTGGATTTAGTCTTTCAGTTGAGGGGGTTCAAGCAATGGGCCGGCGCGCGCGGAGTGCCTGGGCCAATGTTCCTTCGTCGAGATAGTCGAGTTCTCCACCGACAGGTAGTCCGTGTGCCAACTGACTGAGACGGACCGGAAATCCTTCCAGTCTCTCGGCGAGATAATGGGCCGTCGTCTGGCCTTCGAGAGTGGCGTTCATGGCCAGCACGACCTCGTCGATCCCGCCCTTGGACACGCGGCCGACGAGCTGGTCGATACTGAGGTCTTCGGGACGGACGCCGTCGAGCGCGGACAGACGACCGCCGAGGACGTGATAGCGACCAGGGAACAGGCGCGAGCGATCGAGCGCCCAGAGGTCCGCCACCTCCTCCACCACGCAGAGGGATTTCTCGTCGCGGCGCGGGTCCTTGCAGATGGTGCAGGGATCGGACGTGTCGACATTGCCGCAGACCGAGCAGGTCGAGAGCTTGCTGGAGACGTTCTGAAGGGCCGCAAGCAGCGGCTGAAGTGCCGTTTCGCGCTTCTTCATCAAGTGCAAGACCGCACGCCGCGCCGACCGGGGGCCGAGCCCCGGCAGCCGTGCGAGCGCCTGGCTCAGCGCTTCAATCTCCTGTGACGACATGTTGCGCACTCCTTGACCGCGCTTGCCCTGCCCCGCAAGTGCGCGAGGATGCGCATCATCTTCATGGGATCGCCGGACTTCGCGGTGCCGAGCCTCAACGCTCTAGTCGAGGCGGGGCACGAAGTGGTTGCGGCCTATGCGCAGCCGCCGCGGCCTGCCGGGCGGGGCAAGAGCGACCGGAAGACGGCGGTTCATGAGAGGGCAGAGGAGCTCGGCATCGAGGTTCGCACCCCGCGGACGCTGCGCAATGAAGACGAACAGGCGAGATTCCGGGACTTGCGCGCGGACCTGGCCGTCGTCGCGGCTTACGGGCTGATCCTGCCCAAACCGATCCTGGAAGCGCCCAAGACCGGGTGCATCAACGTCCACGCCTCGCTCCTGCCGCGCTGGCGGGGCGCAGCGCCGATCCAGCGGGCGATCCTGGCGGGCGATGAGATCAGCGGCGTCACCATCATGCAGATGGATGAGGGGCTCGATACGGGACCAATGCTCCATCGGCTGACGCTCGACATTCGTGAGAAGAATGCGGGGCAAGTAACGGAGGAAATGTCGAATCTCGGGGCGCAGGCGCTGCTCGACTGGCTCGGAGCACCGACTACGCCCGAACCGCAGCCAATCGCCGGGGCGACCTATGCATCGAAGATCGACAAGGCCGAAGCCCGGATCGACTGGTCCAGGCCGGCGGAAGAGATCGAGCGGCAGGTGCGCGCCTTCAATCCAATTCCTGGCGCCTGGTTCGAAGTGGACGGCGAACGGATCAAGTTGCTCGAAGCTGCCGTCGGCAACGAACCGCCGCACAATGTCGGCGAAGTGCTCGACGATCGCCTGAACATCGCATGCGGCCAGGGTTATATCCTCCCGGTCAAGGTTCAGCGGGCCGGGCGCGGCGCCATGACCCCGGCCGAGTTGCTTCGCGGATTCGCCATTCCCAAGGGCACGATCCTCAAGTGACACGCTGGCGGCTGACGATCGAATATGACGGCGGCCCCTTCATGGGCTGGCAGCGGCAGGATCACGGACCGTCGGTGCAGCAGACGCTCGAGGAAGCCGTGAAGCGGATGACCGGCGAGGATGCACAGCTGATGGCGGCGGGACGAACGGACGCGGGCGTGCATGCCCTCGCCATGTCTGCGCATGTCGACATTGCGCGGAGTCTGACCCCACATCGCCTTCGTGAGGGGCTGAATGCGCTTGTGCGGCCCCATCCCATCTCCGTGATTGAGGTTGAGACGGTTGCGGACGACTGGCACGCACGATTCTCGTGCGTCGGGCGCCGGTATCTGTACCGTGTGCTCAATCGGCGCGCTCCGGCGGCGCTGGATCATGGCCGCGTCTGGCACATTCCGGTCCCCCTCGAGGTTGAGGCCATGCGCGAAGGGGCAGCGCATCTCGTTGGACGGCATGACTTCACCACGTTCCGTTCGGCGCAATGCCAGTCCGACAGTCCGGTGAAGACGCTCGACCGCCTGGAGGTAAGCAAGGCCGGTGCGGAAATCCATGTTGAGGCGGCTGCGCGCAGCTTCCTGCACCATCAGGTGAGGTCGATGGTGGGATGCCTTGCGATGGTTGGACGCGGGCAATGGGAGCCGGGAGACATCGAGAAGGCGCTGGAGGCGCGCAACCGGTCCGCGCTCGGCTTCAACGCGCCGCCTGACGGCCTCTATTTCGTCGAGGCGATCTACCCCTAGACCAGGATTTCGTGCGCCCGCGGGCGGCTTTCCCAGCCTTGCGGACTCGCACTCAGGCCGTACGCGCCGGCACAGAAGACGGCGATCAGGTCGCCCTCCTCCGCTCGCGGCAGCGACACTTCGTCGCCCAACACGTCGTATGGCGTGCAGAGGCAGCCGGTGACGGTCACCTCCTCCTCCGGCGGCGCGCCGAACCGGTTGGCGACGGCGATCGGGAAGTTGGACATGCCGCGTTCGCCGAGGCTGCCAGTTGCGCCTATGAGGTGATGGCCGCCGCCGTCGGTGGTGAGGAAGGTCTGCCCGCAGCTCTCGGTGCGGTCGATGACGCGGGTCAGATAGACGCCGCTCTCTCCGACCAGCCAGCGTCCGAGCTCGATCGTGAAGCGGGTCGTCGCCAGCAAGGACGGTGCATTGCAGAGCGTGTAATTGAGCGCATTGGCGACATGGTCGATGTCGAGCGGTTCGTCGCCCGGGCGGCAGGCTATATCGAAGCCGCTGCCGAGATTGAGCTCCGGAATTGGCAATCCGATGGTCTCGGCGATCGCGCCCGCCTGTGCGACGGTAATGCGATGGACCTCGGTAAGCGCTTGGGCATCCAGGCACTGCGACCCGGCGAACATGTGAAGCCCGCGCCAGTCGACGTCGGCCTCGAGGAGACCATGAACCATGGAGGGAACGCGCTCTGAATCGACGCCGAAGGGGCTCGGACGGCTGCCGATGCTGACGGAGCCGCCTTCGATCGCGAAGGGCGGCGTTACCCGGACGGCGATCCGGGGTTGTACGCCCACGGTTTCACCCGCGCGGATGGCGCGGGCGGCCTCGCCCTCGCTCTCAACGCTGATGGTGGCGCCAGCGCGGACAGCGGCTTCCAGCTCCACGTCGAGCTTGCCGGGGCCCGCGAAATTGATCGGGATGCCGTCGAGCTTGGCGTCCTGCAGCCTCGCAAGCTCACCTTGGGAGACGATGCGGAAGCCGTCCACGTACCTGCCAATGAATTCGAGCAATGGCTCGTAGGGGTTTGCAGTTACGGCGTAATAAAGGCCGATGCCGTCCGCCATCGCGCCTTTGAACCGGGCGACCTGGGCGCCGACGATATTGTTGTCGTAGACGAACAAGGGAGTACCGCCGGCCTCTGCGATTAGCTCGTCGCAGGAATAGCCGCCGATCATCAGGCGGCCGTCGTCGTCAGCCGTGAAATAAGGTGGGGTCGGTCCAATCGGCTTCACTGACGATCCCCTCCCCCGTGTTGCGCCTACTCGGCGGCTATCGCCTCATATTCCTGGGCAGCGAGATATTTCTCCGCATCCAGGGCCGCCATGCAACCCGTTCCGGCGGCCGTGACCGCCTGACGGTAGATCTTGTCCATGACGTCACCGCAGGCGAACACGCCCGGAATATTGGTCCGCGTCGTGCCGGGCTCGACGAGGATATAGCCTTCGTCATCGAGCTTGAGCTGGCCCTTGAACAATTCGGTCGCGGGCTGGTGGCCAATGGCGACGAACGCGCCTTCGACGTCGACGCGGCTGATCTCGCCGGTCCTCTTGTTGCGGATGTCGAGGCCGACCAGCGCCTCAGGCTCTCCGCCGCCAACGAAATCGACGACTTCGCTGTCCCAGACGACCTTGATGTTCGGATTTGCGAACAGCCGGTCCTGCAGGATCTTCTCGGCGCGGAGCGAATCGCGGCGGTGGATCAGCGTGACGTCATGGCTGTGGTTGGTGAGGTAGAGCGCTTCCTCCACCGCGGTGTTGCCGCCGCCGATCACCGCGACCTTCTTGCCGCGGTAGAAGAAACCGTCGCAGGTCGCGCAGGCCGAGGCGCCCCTGCCCTTCATATGCTCTTCCGATGGAAGCCCGAGCCAGCGGGCCTGCGCGCCAGTCGCGATCACAAGGGCGTCGGCGAAAAATTGAGCGCCGCTATCGCCGGTCAGCCGGAACGGGCGTCGCGACAGGTCGACTGAGGCGATATGGTCCCACACGACCTTGGTGCCGACAT
>Ga0207683_10003066_pt1 | contig 14604 bp, 28 predicted proteins | sample KBSM73metaG_FD_184333 | JGI IMG/M metagenome (GOLD analysis project Ga0207683, IMG submission 184333) | Miscanthus rhizosphere microbial communities from Kellogg Biological Station, Michigan, USA - KBS M7-3 metaG (SPAdes) (version 2) | ecosystem: Host-associated > Plants > Roots > Rhizosphere >... | reverse complement strand
ATGCCGGGGCGCATGAGGCCGTTCTGTCCACCGAACAGCGCCACTCACGCAACCCTCCAGGCTTCTGCCGACGACGACCGCTCCGCGCGCTCCCAGGCCTTGCTCCACGTATCCACGGGCGGCGCTGGCGGCTTGGCCGGCTGCATCTCACGCCATGCCAACGACAGATACCGGAAGCTGTCGGCCGAGTGTGATGACCAATCGTGCCGTGGCTTATCGTTGAACACCTTACGGCGCTCGTCGTAGTCCGTGCGGTAGGCCCGCAGCGCCTCCAGCCCGTGGTGGCATTTCTCCGCGTCGAACCAAGCACTGGCGAGCGTGATACGCGCGGCGTTGATGCTGTCCATCACGTTCTGCGCTGCCAGCACGCGCGGGATGCGTCCGGTCAGGCTGTTGAGCGTCTCCCAGATCGAGCGTCCGGTGCCGAGCTGCCGCGCCTCTGCGTCGTGCGGCAGGTAATCGGTGCCATACTTGTATGGCTTGGCGGCGAGCACGGCGGCGTAGTGCGGCAGCCCGTGGCCTGACGCCTCGTAGTGGTCGATGACGCGCACCTCGTTCAGCGACACCTGGAAGAACCAGATGGCGGTCGAATCACCGATACCGAGATCGAAGGCCGTATGCACGGGCAGCACTGGATCGTATGGCACGGCACCGATGCGTCCTGCGCGCTCGGCCTCCTCCAGTTCCTTGCCGAAGTAGCTGCCGAGGATCGCTGCATCGAAGCTGCAGTTGAACTCCTGCGCGTATTGCTCGGGCGTGAGTTGTGCCCGCATGTCGTCCAGTTCGGACGGTGCCAGGATGTCGGTGTCGTTCGCCTTGAGCACGAGCGAGAACCACGACGGGTCTTCCATAGCGTTGACATGCAGCCGGTAGAACTCGTTGCGTCCCTTCGGTGTGCCGATGAACACAGCCCAACCGCGCCGGTCGGACAGTGCTGGGCGTATCACTTCGCTCCATGCCTGCGGTGGCATATCCGCAACCTCATCGAGCACGCACGCATCGAGGTATATACCACGCAGCCGGTCGTAATTCTCAACACCGTACAGGCGCACGCGAGCGCCGTTTGGGAAGATCACCGACAGGTCTGATTCACGCTGCTCAACGCCGGGAATGTTTCCTGTGAAACGTTTTAGGTAGCCCCAGGCGATGTCCTTCGCTTGCGCGTAGGTCGGGCTGACATATGCGAAGCGGCCGTCCTGTTTCTTGCAGCGCAGTGCTGCATCGATCAGGTCCATGACGCACGCGACGGTCTTGCCGCAACGGCGATGGGCAACGATGCAGGCCCAGCGTTGCTTGCGGGCATGGAACGGCACGAAGTGCGGTCGTGCTTCGTAGCCCAGGTCGATGCGGCGCTTAGTCGTCATCGTTGTGTGCTCTTGCCACGCCTGTGACGACCTCGATGCGCAGTGCGCCGCCGCCTTCGCCGGTCAGGGTGGTGGGCAGCACTTTGCCGATGAGCGTGAGGAATGCGCCGGGGTTCTCGTCAGCCTGGCGCTGCAGGTACGCCTCACCACCGGCGCCGGCCAGGGCACCGAGGATCATGTTCTTGAGGTCGCCGCTGACTTTGTTGGTCGAGCCGGGCTGTCGGCCTCCTGTTTTGCGTCCTAGTGCCATCTCACTCTGTCTATTTTAGACGACAATCCCACACGCTGAAACGCGTTCACGGTTTCGACGGCTTATCGACCAGGCAGGACTCGATGATGCGCGTGAGCATAACGTTACGCTGATCGGCATTATTCTGCACGAGCACGAGGATGGCGTAGAGAAATCCCGCATTCAGCACCAAAAGCAGCAGGAAGGCTGGCGGCAGGACGGCGACGATCTTCTCGCCGAGTGTGGTGAGTGACATGGCTCACAGTCTGCCCAGCGCCCACATCAGCAACAGGATCAGCAGCACCAGGCCGATGATGGAAGCGCCGCCGTAGTAGGTGCCATAGGGGCCGCCGTAGTAGCCGCCGCGATAACCGTAGAAGCCGCCGCCGAATAACACCAGCAGCAGCAGCACGACGATGATGAGCATCACGGGTGACATGGCGTTACCCTGTGGTGGGTCGGGCGAGTGCATCGAGCCTGACGCTGGCCTCGACCAGGCGGCCGAGCAGCATGAGCGCCACGACGGCGTGTGAGGCGGTGGTACGGACGATGACCCCGTGGTGGTCGCTGAGTGGCCCCGTGCGGACGCTCACAGCCTCGCCAGCGGCGTAGGAGGCGCTGGGGGCCATGACGGTGCGGCGGGCGACCTCACCGGCTCTAACGGCGTCCAGCAGGCTCGCATCGACGTGTCCGGGTTTCCCGTTGCTCATGAGCACCCGCAGGACGCCCCGGCTGTATCGGATTGGGGTCCACGGTGAGCCGGCGTCCATCTCGGTGAACAGGTAGCCGACGAACAACGGCACTTCGACCTTGCGGCTCATGGAGCGCAGGACGGGATCGCGGCGGGTAACGAGGCAGAGCGGGAGGTAGACGGGATAGCCGGCGCGGATGAGGTTGGATGCGGCCCAGCGCTCTGCGCCTGGGTGGGACTGGACGACGACCCAAATGCGTCCGCACGGCATGCGAGGACCGAGAACGCCGTCCGCGCTGTCGTGCTGGGACTCGTCTAGCGCCCTGAGACGACGCCCGTCAAGCACGCGGTCGCACCCGAGCGAGCAGCACGTAGCCGTCCGGGTCGCGGCGTTGGACGGTTTCGAGCAGGTGGTGATCGACTTCAGCGCGCAGGTCGGCCTGGCTGACGGTGTAGGCCCAGCGCATCGTCTTGGCTGGCTGGTAGGCGACGACCGCCCAGTCGGTGGAGACGTGGGCCAGGTCGCGGATGATGCGGGTGGCGGTCATTAGCCCCTCACGCCGACGTAGCATCGGATGGCATTAATCAGCCAATTGACGCCGATCTCATCACTCTGTCCTGGCTTTAGCCCGCGCTCATCCAGCACCTGATGCCAGAGTTCGTGGCATTGTTCGCACAACACAAGCAGGTCGTGTTCTGCCTCATTGCCCAATCGGTCGTATCGTAGGTGATGAACCTGCAGAAACAGCGGCCAGTAGCAGCACTGGCAGCGTGGTTCTCGCAGCAATTTCCGTTGCCGCATCCGCTGCCAGTGCTCGGTCAGCAGATATTCGGGATATGGCAGAGCCGCTAGGGCTGGATCACGCTTCCGGTTGTCCCACGCGTCCTGGAACTCGATCCAGGCATCGCTGTAAGGATCGATCTCGTCGTAGGGGTCTAGTTCGTATCCATCGCCCAGGTAGTTATCCGCCTCGTCGGCTTCATCCGGCGCGGTTTCTGCGGCGCGCTTCCACCAGTCGCTCACGCCACCGCCTCCAGCATCACCGCCTTGGCTGCGGCTTCCTCAGCCATCATCCGGTGCAATCGAGCCAACTGCTCCTCGGGGGTCATCTCCGGTTCAACGAAATGCAGACGCGTCAGCTCTGGGCTGTCTGCTGCGGCGAGTTTGGCTAGTTGCTGACCCCGCCCCTGTTCGGCCGTTGGGTTCTTCTCCTCTGGCCCGTATTTTTTCTGCAACGAGAACTTGAGCGCCATGGCCACCCGTTTCGCCCGTTCCGGCCCCACGGTCGGCCCCGGCTTATCCGGCTCCTCGTAGTCCTCGGGGTGTGCTCTGCGGCGCATTTCGTCCAACCGTCGCTGGAACTCCTCGCGGGCTACCTCCACCGGCTCGTAGCTACCCACCGGCTGCGGGGGCGCCTCCTTAAAGTTCCGAGTTTTTACATCTTCCGCCTTGCGCGCGTCCGCGCGCGTCTTCGGTTCTCTACTTGGTTCACTTAAAGGTTCGGGGCGCTGGTTTGCCGGGGTTGGATGCAGATTTTGCCGGGGTTCCGTGCAGGATTTGCCGGGGTGGGGTGTGCTATTCTGCCGGGGTGCCCCGTGCCCGTTTGCCGGGGTAGCCTGTGCCGTCTTGCCGGGGCTACCACGTGTCGCTTTGCCGGGGTTGGCACCATTAGCCCCGTGCCCGCTTGCCGGGGTATCGGGACGCAGGATGTGGTAGCGGGTGACGATGCCGGGGCGGGCCTCGACGCTGATCAGACCGTGGCCAGCCAGTGCCGGGATGACCATCCGCACCGTCCGCAGGGACAGCGCGGTGTAGCGCACGATCGTCTCCTGCCCCGGCCAGCAGACCCGCTCACCGTTCGCCTTATCTGCCAGGTACAGCAGGACCAGTCGCTCGGACGACGTGAGGCCCAGCCGCACGCCCTGCTCCATAGCCCACGCGAATGTTGGGACGCTCAAGACACACCTCGCTTGCCAAGGCCCGAGGCATGTGCAAAATGAGGGCTACCACCGCTCTCATATCGCACCCACCCCGGTGCCGATTGATACAGTTTCGGACCCCTCGATGTTTCCGCATCGGGGGGTTCTGCATTTTGGACCGCAATGATTGAGTCGTCCATCGTCATTGCAGCGTCTCCTCCCGCATGCCGGGCAGTACCCCGGTGCGCCCAACCTCAAGCAGCCCAAACGCCAGCACCGTGGCCAGCCGCAGCCGCTCGGCATCATCGTTGTGGATGGCCAGCGCACCGGCGCAGGCAAAGCCCAGCGCAGACGCCGCCTGCTCCCACTGCACATCGGCCGCTTCCATGGCCCGAGCCAGGTCGACGGCGAGCGATTGGCCACCGTCCCAGCGGGCTTCGAGCTGCGCCAGCATATCCTCGCGGGTCATGGCACAACCCCCATGCTCGGCTGCTGGTAGGTCGCGACCGGCATCCCACGACGGAAACGCACCGGCGCTAAGCTGGTGATTTTCTGCTGCATCTGGGCACCAAGCTCCGCCGGCGTGATTGTCGCCGGCGCCGGCATCGGCAGCAGGTCATCATCGGCCAGCAACTCCGCCGCCAGCACCTCGGGCGCCGCGTGCGTGATCCCTGGCGCCGTCACATGGATGTCGTGCCCCCGCCAGGCGAACCGTCGCGCCCCGCGCAGATGCTCGCCGACCGTTACCGTGCGGTTGGCCCGCTGGTACTGGTAGGTGCCGACCAGGTGCAGCAACGGCTTGCGTCGCATCCCCTCGCGCTCGCGGTCGCGGAAGAAGGAACGCACATAGGCCAGCGGGATGCCGAACCGTGCCACCTCGTCGCCGCGCCGCACGCTCATCTGCACGCCAGACATCGCCGACGCAGCGAACGCCCGCACCGCCGCGAAATGTGCCGCAACGTAGGCATCTATCCCACGTGACCCGCTCATGTCCTTAAGTCCCGGCGGCACAATGAAATGCCCGTGGTGTACCGAGCCGCCGCTCTTGAGCGGCTGGTAAGTAGACATTTTCATCGGCAGAGCAGCCACCCGGCCGTCGCGGTCAATCCCGACGTAATAGTGAAACCCCCACTCACCTGCCTGCGGCAAGCGGCGCCGCTCCTCCTTGGTGAACACATCCCGGCTGAACGAAATCTCGGTGTGGTCGTAGAGCGTCCATTTCCACGGCGCTGCGACCACGATGTTACGCCGCCGCTTTTCGTAGAGCTGGAAATCAAGGAACGCTGGCTTGTCGGACAGCACGAGGTCGCGCGCCTCCTCACGCGATCGGGTCATAAACACCCCGATGCAACTCGGCAGGTTCTCGTGATCGACCACCGGCACATCGGTGATGGCGCGGCGCAGAACTGTCAGACTGTCGAAGCACAGAGGGACGCCGACCCGACTGAAATAGTCATAGGCTGACCGGTGCGTTTTCTTGAGTTGCCGGAATATCTTGAAATAGTCTTCAAGCCCGACCAGTAACTCGCCCAGCGTGATGCCGCTGATCCGTTCGTCACCTTCGAGTTGCCGCGCCCATTCCGACACCCCCTTGTGTGGCACCGGCGGTGGCTTGGCGTACTCGATCGTCTCTTCCTTCAGCGCATGAGCGACAATCGCCGGGCTGTAGGGCATCCTGGAGACGCCGCCAGCATCGCGCATGCAGCCATGCCATAAACCGATCCAGGCTTGCTGTGCGGCGGCCGCCAACTGCTGTCGCTCCGCAGCGATCATGCCGGAATCGCTCATGCCATCACCGTCGCGCGCAGATGCACGCCACATTCGCGCAGCGCCGCCTCCACGTCCCGCACAGATCGACACGCCATCACCTCGGCGCCACAGTGGATCAGCTTCTGCATCATCTGCTTCTGTGCCGCGCTAAGTCGGCCCGTGCGCGTCTTCAGCTCGATGAACAGCGCACGACCGTGATGCACGATCGCCAGGTCCGGCACGCCGGCACGAACGCCAAGGCCAACCAACCGTGCCGCCGCTTTGTTGTGCCGCTGGCCACCGTTCGGTACGTGGTAGAACACCGCATCGTCCGGCAGCGCGATCCGCAGGAACTGCACGACGCTCCGATGTAGGTCGTCTTCCTCGTGCCGCCGTGGCGCCGGTTCCGGCACCTGACGCACCCACGCCCCGCCTGGCACGCCGAAGGGCAGGCGCCCGCTCATGCGCGCCACCGCTCGGCGGATTTGCAGGTGGCGCAGACCCAATTTCCACGATGCTCGGCCGCGAACTCGCGCCGGCACTGCAGGCAGCGGTGCTGCACGACCGGCGCCACCGCAGGCGGCTTCCAGTAACGCCAGCGATCGAGCGCCTGGGCGACGGCGTTCTCCGACATGCCGAGCCGGGCAGCGACGGCGGCGCGCGTCTCACCGGCAGCGACTGCGAGGATCGCCTCGGCCACGCGCGGGGTGGGGCTGTGCTGCAGCTTCATGCCGCCGCCTCCGCCGCCGCCGCGAATAGTTCCAGCGTCGTCGGCCTGTCGCACCACTCATCCCAGGCAGCAGTCACGGCGCCGGAACCTGGAAACAGATCGTCCAACTGATCGCCGGGTTCAGCGCCCAATAGGTCAAAGACCCACCGACAAAACAATCGAGGCTTGGCGCCTTGGAACCCACGTTTCAAGGTGATGTTGCAAGCGACCCAATCGCGCGTCGTCTGTTCCGATCGCCCACGTTTCCGGCCGCCCCGGAAGATCACCGGCTCCCACGCATAGGCAACGGGAACGCCTGGCTTGAATGACGCGAATGGCTTCACCCATGATCCAACGCGAACGTCGTCCGGGCACATCGGTAAGATAGTCCGGAGCGATGGCGTATGCAGTGATAGTGCCCAACCATCAGGATAGTCGGCGGACAGTCGGGCTATGAATGCCCGATGCGTTTCCGGGTCGTCCCAGATGCCAGCCTCGGGGTGCATGCAAGCATAGAAGCGAGCCAGTCCGAGGTAGGGAGGATCAGCATATGCGAACCGCATCATGCCGCCGCCTCCGCGCCACGAGACGGCCGACGAACCCACGCGATCTCCTGGTGTTTCCGACAATAGGGGCCATGACCCGCCGTAGCCGCCCCGCAGAAGCGCCAGGGCTTGTCGTCCGTCATCGGCCACATGCACCCGTCCGTTCGCGCCGCGCGGGCTGGCGGTGGCTGTGGCGGGGCCGGTGGCGTAGCTGGCGGTGCCGGCGGACGCCCGGCGAGCGATGCGCGCTGCTGCGGCTCCAACACCACCTTGGGACGCGGCGGCGGCTGGGTCTTCGCATGGTGCGGGCGAGGCCTGGGTGGCGGCAGCGGCTGGCCGGGATGCACACCGAGCGGCGATGGACGCGGCGCCAGGCCAAGCCGGCGGGCCTTGCCGATCACCGCGTTCTTGCCGACGCCCAACTCGTCGCCGATCTCCCTGGTGCCCATCCCCTCGGCCCAGAGCACGCGCAGGCGCTGCGTCGCGGCGTCCAGCCACTCGTGGCTCTGTGGCGCGCGGTTCCTCACCGGTCCAGCCTGGTCAGCACCGTGCCGATACCGGCCGCGACGACGATCCCGAATAGGAACCAATAGCCGAGCGCGCTGAAGAGCCAGTTCACAACGCCACCAGATGTCGGCTGATCCGACAAACTGTCTTGACATCACCGAAATGGTGACCGATTGATTCCTGCGACATGTCAGGCCGCCACCACACAGACCGATTTGGGCAGTTGCCGCAGGAGCCTGGCGGTGATCCCGAGCTTTTTGGCCAGCCTTGTCGCTTCCACGTCGGGCCAGTATTTGGCTGGGATGCCACGACGCGCCCAATGACACGCCATCGCCGGCCGGACCCCGATCGCCTCGGCCAGCACCGCATAGCCGCCAAATGCCTCGATAACGTCGCTGTGTGACCGCATGGCCAGCTAGCATGGACGACAGTTAGTCGAGGCGCAAGAGGATACACAGGTGGTGGCTGGACTCGCGACAAGAAGTCATACTCCGTCCATGGGACGACCGAAGCGCACCACCGCAGACAGACAACTCATGCGAGACGTTGGCCTGCGTCTGCGCTGGGTTCGTGAGGCCCGAGGCATGACCCAGGCCGAGATCGCGGACCAGGTCGGCGTTTCTGACTCAGCGTGGTCGCTTTATGAGCGAGGCTTGCGTTTTCCTGATATATTCGAAGCTACGCGCTTGCTGGCGAAATTACGCATCAGCAGGGAATATCTGCTGGAGGGACGCCTATCAGGCGTAGAGGCTCGGCTGGCCATCCAGCTCGCAGCAGCGCATCCGCACCTAGCGAAAACCATAGACATGGACGATCGCACGGACATAGCGGTTTAACACAGTCCGGCGTGTCATCGTAAAAATTAGCGCCATCTTCATCGACACTTAGTGGTTGACGGCCTCGACTAAATGTCGAATACTCTTGCCCAAGCGAGGTGGGTAAGAGATGGTCGAGGTCATAATCCCCAAGCAGTCCGGTGTCGGCACGATTGGGCACGATCCCGCCTCCTTTGGTTCGGTAAGCACGTCTCGGGTGAACCGACCGTCAGGTGCCCGACATCCCAACGTAACCGTCCAGCCACACGCGTCCAGAGCAGAAACTGGAGGAAATGCACGCGCTGCACCGTTGCGATGCACATACGAGCGTGCATACCAGGCAGCAACCAAGGTCCGCTCTAGTCCCATCAATGGGTTGGGAACCCAAACCGCACAACCAACAGTAGAAACCGGGGAATCAACAAATGTCGCTGCCGCCGCCACCCGTTACCCAGGCGGAGGCGATGCTAGCCCTGCTGGCCGTCTATCAGGCTGTGTTGCGGTTGCTGCGGCGTCGGCTTGGTCGGGAGACGCGCCAGGATCTGGAGGACATACGGGCACTGATCGCCCCGCTGATCACCCGCCAGAACGGCCGGCACTAACATACCGCGTCTGGCGGGGTCGGCTATGAAGCCGCGCCCCTTGCCCGACCTCTCCTATGTGGCAGAGGCCCTGGCTTACGATGCTGAGACGGGCATCTTCATCTGGCGGGAAAGGCCGAGGTCGCATTTCCACCATGCGATGGTCAGGCGTCTATGGAACGCCAAATGGGCCGGTAAAACCGCTGGGAATATCAAGCCGCACGGCTACCGCATAATCCTTCTAGCCCACCAACCCTACCTTGCCCATCGCCTTGCATGGCTATTGGAGCACGGCGCGCCGGTTCAATACCCGAATGAGTTGGATCACATTAATGGCGACCCGGCTGACAACCGAATAGCTAACCTCCGATCTGTCTCCCATGCAGACAACATGACCAACAGAAAGCCGCGCCGTGACAGCGGCACTGGCGTAAGAGGTGTCTCTTTGCATCGGGATGGCAAGTTCAAAGCGACCATCAGGCGAAATTACCAAGGTCACTACCTCGGCCTCTTTGCAACACTCGAAGAAGCGACCGCCGCCCGGCGGGAGGCAGAACAACGCCTGTATGGGATGTATGCCAGAAAGATCGAGAACTGACCGATGAGACAGTTCAGGGTCTTTAAGAATTTCTACATCTGCCAGCGCTGCCCCCACGAGTTCGCCGACGAGGCGATGGTCATCGGCGCGTCCTGGTGTCCGGCGTGTGATGAGCCGGTCGAACCCTATAGCTCCGAGTCATTGCTGGAGGAGGAACCGATGGAAATGGATGAACGCGTGCGCGTGGTCGCCGCCGAGATGCGCGCGGTGCAACTCGTGGCGGCGCTGACCAATGCGGTGACCGGCGCTCCGCACTGGCGGATGGAGGCGCAGGCCCTGCTCGACCGCATCGAGGCCGGCGTCCTGCCCAGCATCCAGGAACAGCTCACCACCCACCGGGAGGCCGCATAATGAGCGACACCGACAACGCATCCATACTCAGCAGTGCCACGCAGGCCCTTGAACGCTATCGGGCCGAAGAACAGGCGCTCACCGTCGAGATCGCCATCCTGACGACGCGTCTGGAACTCACCCGAGAGTTCGTCAGCGCCTTGAGCGGCAAGCCCCGTACCCGCCGACCCCGCACGCCCAGGCCCGTGGAGCCTACCGGCGAGGCGAACGACGCGATCGACGCATTCGCGGATGCCGTCGCGTGAACACGCCCAACACGCCCGTACCCGACGAACTTGCTGCCGTCAGGTCGGAAATCAAGCGGCTGGAGGAACGTGAGAACGAGCTGAAGCGGCTGGTGCTCGACAACCCGGATGTCCGCACGGGCGCCTCATGGCTCGCCGAGGTCAAGACTGTCGAAACCACCAGGACGGACCTGAAAGAGCTACGCGCGGTCCATCCCGACATTGTCGACCAGTTCACGTTCCAGGTGCCGGTCACTCGCGTGGTGCTGTCAGGCATCACCGAGGACGGCGAGGTGGTCAGCGCACGCAAGCTACGGAGTATGGCTCAATGAACGCAGTCACGACCACCACGACACCGCTCGGCTATGCCGACATCGAGCGGCTGGCTGCGTCCATCGCGCAGAGCGGGCTATTCGGTATCAAGACCAAAGACCAGGCGATCGCGCTCATGATGATCGCCCATGCCGAGGGGCGGCACCCTGCACTCGCTGCCCGTGATTACGACGTAATTTCCGGCAGGCCGGCAAAAAAGGCAGAGGCTATGCTACGGGACTTTCTTGAAGCAGGCGGCAAAACGCAGTGGCACGCGCTGTCCGATGAGATCGCAGATGCCACGTTTTCCCACCCGTCCGGTGGCTCTGTCCGCATCATGTGGAACATGGAGCGTGCAGCCAAGGCTGGGTTGGGCGGTAAGGACAACTGGAAGAAGTTCCCCAGGCAAATGCTGCGTTCACGCACGGTGTCGGAGGGCGTCCGCACAGTCTGGCCAATGGCCACGAGCGGGATGCACGTCCCAGAGGAAACGGTGGATTTCAACGGCACCACGCTGGACGCCGAGCCGGAAGCGCCGCCGCTCCGTGCCGCCGCTGCCGCCACCCCGCGCGCTGACCGCATTGCCGAGAAGGCGCCGGCCTACGAGGCACCACCCCAGCCCAAGCAGACGATCGGCCAGTTTCTCGATTCATTGGAAATCGCGGTACGGGACTGCGACAGCCTCGCCGCCGTCAACCGGATTAACGCCAGCCCGAAGGTGGTACAGGCCAGACAGACACTGCGGAACGGCGCACTGGAGCGGCTGGAGAGCATCATTGCCTCCGGCCTGGCAGCGCACGCGCCGGTCACCTACCCCACGAACGACGACGGAGACGCTGCATCGGAGGACATGGAGGAGGTGCAGATCGCCGGCGCCGAGAAAATGGCCAGTGGCTAGATCAACACCACTGAGACCGCTTCCAAGTCTCGCATATCTTCAGCAACGCCTTGGTTATGAGCCAAAGACTGGGAAGTTCACTTGGCTGCCTAGACCACTAGAACAATTCGCCGACGAGGCGAAAGGCAGAACATGGAACACCAGATACGCCGGCAAGACTGCGGGCTTCAGGCATGGGAAGGGATACCGTCAGATCGCAATCGACGACACGAAGTTCATGGAGCATCGCGTTGCATGGTTGATGGTGTTCGGCACGATGCCGACAGCAGATATCGACCACGTAGATGGAAACAGAAGCAATAACCGCATCGCGAATTTACGCGCTGCAACACGCGCTGAAAATCTATGGAATGCCCGAACGTCGAGGAGCAATACGTCAGGCGCAAAGGGTGTCTACTGGGACACCGAGAGAGGTAAATTCCAGGCCCACATCACTTACCGCTATAAGACGCACAAGCTCGGGAGGTTCGACACTTTTGACGAGGCACTGGAAGCTCGCCGCGAAGCAGCTAAGCGGTTACATGGCGTCTTTGCCGCAGGAGACTGACCGGTGTAAATAGAACGGGCGCCTAGGATCGGTTGCACGACCCTGGCGCCCTGACCGACGATCCCGCAGGAGGGGACCATGGTTATCTCGAGAGTATCCTGCCAGCCGGTGCGCCGGCAATGAGCGACCTCACCGAGGACGAACTCAGGGTGGCAGTGATGAAGGCCGATCTGTATCTGAAAACCCGTCAGGGATGGTGGGAGACACCGCGCAACATAGCGATCTTGGTGGGCACACTGACGGTGTTCTTCGCCTCACTCGCCGGGATCGCCGGCTACAAGCTGGGCAGCCAGCCTCCCCAGGCGATTGTGGTGCAGTTCCAGCAGCCTCTGGCAGTGAAGATGGTGCCATGAAACTCTGCAAGGACTGCCGGCACGCCGAGATGCAATCCGGCATCTGGATATGCATGCATCCGTCTGCGATGCGGCCGGCGTCCATCGATCCAGTCACTGGTGAGCCTGTGACGGCGCGGGGGACGACCTGCGATTTAGTGCGCGTCCTGATTTCCAACGCCGAGGGCGAAGATCTGTGCGGGCGGGATGGGAAGTTCTGGGAGCCGCTGACACCAACAGGGTTCGTATGACAGCGCTGCGGGCACCCGTGGCGCGCACAGACCAGGAGATGACGTGAACACCAAGACTGAGGCCGAGATTTGGGCCGAGTTCGATGCGATGAGAGCCAGGCGCATTGCCTTCGAGCAGCGCCCGTGGCGCGCAACTGATTACGTGCTTGCGTTCCTCTATTGGAGTTTAGTCATCGGTATGAGTTGGGGAGTGATCGCGGTCGTGGTCGCGGTCGGTGCATTCCTAGTGTTCGGCTAGTCCCGTAGCCGCCTTAGCCGCTCGGCCTCAAGCTGCGCGCCTACGGCACCATAGAGCGGGCTGGTCAATGGCCTCGGTCCGTTCAGGCTGCTGTCGATCATCCTGTCTGCAAGACCCTGACCACGCACGTAACCACCGAGCAACTTGTTAGCTGTCAGCGCAACCGGAACCATCGCCGCACGCCATAGGCTGTTGGTCAGCCCGCCAGACCCCAGCATGCCCCCAGCCGCTGCGTTGACCATCATGCGATCAGGTGAGCCGCTATTGGGTGGTTCCTTCAGGAACCGCTGACCGATCCTAGCCAAATCACCTAGCGGCCCGCCTCCGGTATAGGCCATTCCACCGGTCGAGCTGTCATATCTGGACGAGGCGGCGCGCACCTGTCCCATCAGCAAAGCGGGGCTAAGGTTTCCGTCTGGTGACTTCTCCACCAAGTCCTCGACCGTCTTCATCGCCCTGAACTGCTTGCGCGCGATCTGTAGACGAGCAACCTCTTCTGGAGGGGCCGACCGCTCCAATGCGTCGTCCAGCGCTTCACGGATTTTCGACGCATAGAACGCAGTATTAGGATCGGCTGCCTTCATGGCACGACCAAGCGGCGCATCAGCCCTGGTCAGTGTCTGATAATCGGCACCACTAATCTTGCCGTTGCCCTTTGCCGCTGCATCGATGATCGTATTGAGCAACCCATTGATCGACTGATGACCGCCCTCACCGAGCGGCGCCAGTCTCGACTCGTTCTGGATGGTGCCGAAGTCGGTCAGGAACGTCTGATCGGCATCAAGATTTGTCTTTCTTGCCACGTCATCGAACACCCCGCCAATCCGGGGCGCTGCCTTGGCCATGACATCGGAATTAACCAACGGCTCGTCTTCACCAAATGTCTTCGACACAGCTCGATTGAACGATTGGTGCAGACCCTGGTCCTGCTTAGCGGCGCCGCTAAATGGTAGGTTCCTAGACTGGCTGTCAGCGATCCGCACAACGGAACTCTCACTCATCTGCGGCGCGCGGACATTGATGCCGTATTCATCACGCGCGGTCTTCGCAAGGCCGGCGACCTCTGGTGCCACACCGCCCGCCTGGCCACGGACGCCACGCACGCCAGCGTCCACACCACCTACCGTTCCCGCACCAGCTACATTGCCGGTTAACTCGGCCATAGGCTTGGCCCACTCCGGCGCCGCCTCTGCTGCTACGTGTCCGACAATAGCGCCAGCGCCACCCGCTGCCGGTGCCGCGATGCCTGCCGGTCCCAGAGCCGCCGCTGTCCCGGCCGCTCCCGTTACCTTGCGCACGACCTGCTCGGTCGGCGTGGCAGGAACCGCCGCCGGGTCCACGCCCACCACATCACCGATAGCACCGACCATGCGCGTGCCAGGCTGCGGCACGGTATCATTGAGCAACGCATTGCGAACCGGATCGGGAAACCGCTCGCCACCGAACCATGGCGCGATCAGGTCATGCAGGAACACCGCCGTGGTCGCCAGCGGCTTGCCGATAATGTTGCCGGACGGATTGGTCGCCACGTTGATGACATTCGCGCCGATATCCGTCCCGCCGGCTGCGACGTTCTTCGCAACCCCGCGCGCTGTGGTGCCACCCTCTTCCGGAGCAGCGGCCTGAGCTGCTGGCGCCGCCCGGATAATTGGCATATCCAGCCATGGCTTGTCCTCATTAGCCATCACTCTGCCCTCGGCTTGATGCGCAGGTTGCCGTCCTCGTCGTAGAACTTGCCGCCCT
>Ga0207683_10003064_pt1 | contig 14612 bp, 10 predicted proteins | sample KBSM73metaG_FD_184333 | JGI IMG/M metagenome (GOLD analysis project Ga0207683, IMG submission 184333) | Miscanthus rhizosphere microbial communities from Kellogg Biological Station, Michigan, USA - KBS M7-3 metaG (SPAdes) (version 2) | ecosystem: Host-associated > Plants > Roots > Rhizosphere >... | reverse complement strand
ATTTCTTTGCCTATGTTGCCACACAGTTCTGTGTCGCCATTCAGGGTATCCAGTGCGATAATGGTCGCGAGTTCGACAACCACAGCGCCCGCTCTTTCTTTCTTTCCCATGGTGTCCAGCTTCGTATGTCTTGTCCATACGTAAAGCCGAACGCATCACTGACGAGTGTGAGTGAGAGCCCAGGTTCGAAGCCCTCGCCGTTCATGGTCAAGGTCGATGGTCCATCGAGCAGAACGCGGGCCGGCACCTCGGTCAATTCAAGTGGCAAGGGCGCACGTACCAGGGCACGCATCCGACATTCATCAGTCCAGATTCATATGCACGTGCCCAGGACGTGCTGCACGGTCACAATAGGCCAAAGTACAGCAAGCGTGACATTGCATTTCGCGGGCTGCTGACGTGCGCACATGACAACTGCACAGTCACGGCAGAAGTGAAGAAAGAGAAGTACGTGTATTACCGCTGCAGTGGGGGACGTGGTCCGTGCGAACTTCCTCGCTTCCGTGAGCAGGAGATCGCAGAGAAATTGGGGCACGTCGTGGAGCACGTAACCATCCCGCCCGAGATCGCGAAGCTGATCGAAGAGGAGCTAAAGAGCGATCACGTGCACGCCCATGAGCAGGTCGCACGCGAACGTGCCCGTCTCATTCGCGCCCGTGACGATGTGAGACGTCGAATGGACAGCGCGTACATCGACAAATTGGACGGCAAGATTATAGAGGAATTTGGGCAGCGCAATCAGGCGGAATGGCAGGCTGATGAAGCAAGCATCACAACGCAGATTCAGGGGCTAAAGGAGACGAATTTCGAGGAGCGCCTGATAGATGTGCACAGAGTTTTAGAACTTGCGCAAAATGCTCATTCTTTGTACCTTACGCGAAAACCGGCGGAACAAGCTGAATTGCTCAGAAATGTACTTTTGAACTGTTCTATAGATGCTGTAAGTCTTTATCCTACATACAGATCGCCGTTTGACTTGATTGCGAAAAGGGCTGAAAATGCTGAATGGTCGGGGAGAGAGGATTCGAACCTCCGACCCCCTGGTCCCGAACCAGGTGCTCTACCAGGCTGAGCCACTCCCCGAACATGGTTTGCGGATGCGTTTCATCGGGCGCTGCCTGGTGCGTTTTTCCCGCTTGATACGCTCCATCCAGTGTAGCAGAATGTTTTTCCCCCAGTTGAAACTCGGGACAACGAGTTGCGGCCGATGTCAACGCGCCACAACTCGCCTGCCTGACAGCCTTGCGCTCGCACTGTCTGTCGCGCAGCAAGCTCTTCGGCTTGACTCAGCGTGCTATTTCTTCTCTGGTTCCGAAGTGGCGATTGCGTTTGGAAAAATACCAGGGATCGGCGCGCGCTTCTTCTCCTCAAGATCTGGGGTAGGCAGCGGCTTTCGCGGAAGCATCTGATCGCGCTGCGCAGCGTTGTACACGAAGATGGCCTCCACGGTAGCAATCTGCTTCAAGTCGGACGGCTGAAGACGCTCAACCACGTCTTCATTGGAGTGGTGGGTGCGAGTCTCGTAGTCCAACTCATCCTGAATGAATTGGAAGCCGGGAATACCGACCGCGTCGAAGCTCAAATGATCCGTTCCTCCTGTGTTGCGCATCGTTGTCGTTGTTACCCCCAGGTCCTTCAAGGGTGCGATCCAGCTTGCGAATATTGGCTCAATGGCGGCATTGCCCTGCAGATAGACTCCACGAATTTTGCCGCTGCCGTTATCTACATTGAAGTAGGCCGAGATCAGCTTTTGCTCCGGCTTTACCTCAAGTGGACCTGCAACGCGCCGCAAATATTCCGGTAAAGACAGTTGGTCTGGTGCTGTGGAGAGTGGCGCCGAACCGAAATGTTGTTTTACGTAGCCCTTCGATCCGAAAAGGCCTTGTTCCTCGCCCGTCCACAGGGCAATGCGGATGGTGCGCCGTGGTTTCACATCGAGCGCTTTCAATATACGCACTACTTCCATGGCAACAACGGTGCCTGCTCCATTGTCGGTCGCGCCTGTTCCCGCGATCCAGCTATCGAGATGGCCGCCGACCATGACGACCTGATCTTTGAGTGTTGGGTCTGTACCGGGAATCTCTGCGATGGTGTCGAAGCCGTGTTCATGCTCGCCGGTGACACGGGTTTCGACGTCAAGCTGCACAGTGACGGGAACATGAGCCTGGATAAGTCGGAATAAGCGCCCATAGCTTTCGATTGCCGCCACAACTACGGGCACCCTTACGCGCTTTTCTGCGATATAGGGCGTTCGGCCCAGGGTTGCGCCATTATCGTCGAAGAGCGTACCGCCAGAACCGCCACCATTCCTTGCGTCTCGGCTAGGTTCGATCACGGCAGCCACATTCTCTTCAGCAAAAAACGCCGCGACCTTGTCGATTATTTTCTGGCGCTCGCGATAGGCGTTGATGCGAGCCTGCGTTTCGGGAGACACCCCGGCGTTGGGGCTGATTGGAAACTGAGCGATGTCGTCGAGCTCTTTTTCTGTGTACCTTCCGAAGAGTCCCTTGTCGATGGGTGGGACTTCTCGCATCGGCCCGTAAAGTACGATCTTGCCGCCTAATTTTCCCTTGTATTGATCGAGATCCTTCTCATTTTGAATAGTGACGGACACAACTTCTGCCGTAACAGGGCCTGCGGTCGAGGGTGACCAGGGCGTGGCCTGCACAATGAGGATGGCGGTGTCTGGCGTCACCATGCGGGCCCAGGTATTGAGCTGTTGCCAACCGAGACCAAATTCGCCCCAATCTTCGAGATGCGCATTCTCCAAGCCGATTTTGGTCAACGTATCGCGCGTCCACTCATTGGCTTTCTTTGCATTCGGTGAGCCCGTCAGACGAGGACCAATTCCGTCCATCAGGGCTGAGGCAAACTCCATCACATGAGAACGATTGATGCCTTCGTCGCGAATTCGCTGATACATCGCCATATCCAGCGATTCCGTGACGGGTTGCACTTCAGCGTATGGATCGATAACAGGGGGTGCTTTCTTGGGCTTGTCGGCGGCATGCAAAGCCACCGCGGCGCCGAGCAACGCCACGGTGAAATAAAGGGCAAATTTAGTTCGCATTCAGAAGAGCTCCGGGATGGATGGGGTGTACGGCCTATTTTGTTGAATTTTATGGCAATGAGCACCCATGCCGCCGGTATTTATGAAGACACACAGAGATTTGGCGCGAACCGGTCCAAATCTCCCCACATTGACACGGTACCGCGCCTTCGGGAGTTAGTCGCTTTTTTCGTTGTGGTCGATCCCCGTCGGTAGATCCAGGGCTACGAGAGCGAACCGATTTCTGCCGTTTTTGGGATCCTCAAAGCCAACAATGTGCTGATGGCGCTTGGAGCCGGCTTTGAGTTGCAATCCGCCGTGAGAGCCGAATTCCTTGTTATCAATCTTTACGTTGGAGTGATGTCCGTCGTCCGAACAGTTAAGTCCTTCGGCGGTCGCGGTGGGCGAGCCTACCGGGCTATTTCCCTGGCAGGTGATCACATTGCCGTAGCGGCCCAGCGCCTTCTTGTAGAACTCGACCACCTTTTCCTGAGAATCCGTAGTGTCGTAACTTACCGCGCGCACTCGCAGCTGCCATTCGCCAAAGCCCATATGAACGTCGGCAGACTTGTCGTGGTCGTTATCTTTAACCACTTCCGCACCCGGATAGACTGGCAGGCCAAGATCGGCGGCAGAAGTTTGGTCCTTATTCACGTGGATTCCGCCAAAAGGTGTATCTACCTGCACGGTCTTCTCTTGCCCATTGGCGTCTTTGTCTACATGGATTCTGCAGCCCACAACTCCAACTGCCAGAGCCAAACCCAATAACAAGATCGTTGATTTCCTTATCATGGCATTCGCCCTCTCATTACCTTAGTACGGCTCCAACGGCCGAACGGTTCCTCAAGGTCTCGACGCCGCATCTACATCTTTGTACTACTTTTCTGAGGGATGAGGGTTTGTATCCCCAGAGTCTGAAAGCGATAGACCCGGCGGCTGGGCGAAAGTTGGGCCGCAATCATTAGCGATAGGGCACCAGGCTCATCTCCGGGGCGATTTCAAGTGGCAAACCGGAGTGAAGAGCCGGCAGGCAGGAAAGGAATCTCTATATGAATAGACTTGCTCTCAACTTTGGTCGCAAGATTTCGATGGCAACAATTTTTGCGGGATTGCTGGTTCTGGTAGTTCTAACCGCAAACGCACAAGACAATGACGATCCACCGGCCGAAGCAGGTCGAATCTCCTCAATATCGGGTACGGTGTCAGTTCAGCCGGTTGGCTCTCAGGATTGGGGACAGGCCTATCCAAACCTTACGCTAGGACCGGGGGACCGGATTTTCACCGACTCGGACGGACGCGCGGAGATCCAGGTTGGACAGAGCTACCTCAGGGTAGGGCCGAATTCAGATGTGAGCCTCGTGGAGGATAGCCAGTTCAACATCAATTTTGGAGTTGCACAGGGTTCCGTCCATCTTCACAGTTACTCCTTGTGGCCTCGACAACTGATGGGCGTCAGCACACCTAACGGAAATATCGAGTTTCAAAAGGCGGGCGATCTGCGGGTTGATGTTTATCCGACCGACGGCGCGACGGTATTTACAAATTACGGCGAATTTGCTGATGTGACGGCTGCCGGAGAATACAGGCAGCAACTCGACAATGGGCAGTCGCTTCAATTGTCCGGTTCCAACCCCGTGTATCCACAATGGCTTCAGCCTGCGGGCGCCGATGATCTTGACTCATGGAGCCAGCAGCGGGATCAGCAAATTGCCCGAGCGAATTCCTATCAATATGTAAGCCCGGACGTTCCCGGAGCTGCAGATCTCGATGCTTATGGCGAATGGCAGCCCGAGACGGAATATGGCCCCGTATGGTTCCCGCGAAATGTATCGTCGGATTGGGCTCCTTATCACTACGGCCATTGGGTAAACCATGCACCGTGGGGCTGGATATGGGTTGGAGACGAGGCTTGGGGCTATGCGCCCTACCACTATGGCCGCTGGGTCTCCTATCGGGGCCGCTGGGGCTGGATTCCAGGACCGCGTACCGTTCGTCCGGTTTATTCACCGGCACTAGTCGTCTTTGCAGGGGGCGTCAGTTTTGGTGGCAGCGGAGTATCCGTCTGGTTCCCATTAGGCCCCGGGGAAGCCTACCGGCCGTGGTACCGGTGCAGTCCCCGCTATATCGACAGGGTCAACATCTCGAATATCAGGGAGAGCAGGAATGTCCATGTACAGAACACGTACGTGAATGTGGTGAATGTCACGAACATCACATATGTGAACCAAAGTCGGGGCGCCACGGCGATGCGACACGAAGATTTTGCCTCCGGTCGCGACGCGCGGAATTCGGCTGTTCGCGTAGATCCTCGCCAGATGGAGCATGCGCGGCCCATACAGCGACCTGAGCCAGCTCCAACGCAACGGTCGGTCGTTTCGCGTCCTGTTGCTCAGCCGGTTCGGGTTTCTTCAGAGCGCCCGAGACTGATCAACCAGCAGGGCCAGCAGATTGTTGCCAAGCCGGGGGCCACACCAGTTGCGGCGCCGGTAAGACCGACTCAGGCGCCCAAGCCGATTCCCGGCCGGACAGTCATCGCCTCGCCTGCGCACCCCGGAAATCCGGCAGGAAGGCCGAACCCGCCCGCGCAGGGCAGGCAGGATCAGAATCCCAATCAACCTGCCAACGCAAATCAGGGTGGACAGCCGCGACCTGGACAGCAAGTTCCGGGACAACCCGCAGCGGGAAGGCCAGTTCCACCGAACGCCGGGCAGCAGGAGCGAAACCCCGGCCAGCCAGCCGCGGTAAATCCCGGCGGACAGCCGCGGCCAACGCCTCAACAGCCCGTGCAACCGGCGGGAAGGCCAAACCAACCGAACAGGCCTGAACTCAATCCAAACCAGCCTGCGGCCACCTTGCCGAACGGACAGCCGCGGCCCACGCCTCAGCAGCCTGAAAGGCAAGATCAAAGACAGGCACCGCCGAATGCCAATCAGCAGGATCGGAATCCCGATCAGTCTCCTGCAACTTTGCCCAACGGCAAACCACGGCCGACGCCGCAACAGCCGGAAAGGCAGGATCAAAGACAGTCTCCGCCAAACGCTAACCAGCAAGAGCGGAATCCAAACCAGCCACCTGCAACCTTGCCGAACAGTCAGCCGCGGCCAACGCCGCAGCAGCCTGGGAGGCAGGATCAAAGACCTGCACCGCCGAATGCCAACCAGCAGGATCGGAATCCAAATCAGCCTTCGGCAACCTTGCCTAACGGTCAGCCGCGACCGTCTCCGCAGCAGCCCGAACGACAGGACCAAAGGCCAACGCCGCCAAATGCCAACCAGCAAGAGCGGAATCCAAATCAGCCATCGTCTGCGAATCCAGGCGGACAGCCGCGGCCGATGCCTCAGCAGCCGGTAAGGCCGGAACAGCGACCAATGTCTCCGAATACCGGTCCGCAGGAGAGAAACCAGAATCAGCCTCCGGCCGCGAGACAGAATCCGCAACCTCCTGCACAGCCGGTGCAGCCGCCGGTACAGCGGCAGGAATCCAGACCGATGCCTTCGCCTCAGAATCGACCGGAAGCCAGACCCGAGCCTCAGCAAAACCGGCCTGAGGCGCGGCCGATCCCTCCCGCGCAGAACCGGCCTGAGAGCCGGCCTGAGGCGCGACCCAACCCGTCGCAACAGAATCGTCCGGAGACGAGGCCGGCACCTCCGCCGCAGAGCAGACCCGAAGCCCACCCGGCTCCTCCTCACCAGCAGGAGCAGCCTCAGAAGAACGAAAAGAAGAAGGACGAGAAGAAGCCCCAGTAACGGGCAGATAGTCGAACTGAAGGCCGCTGCGATTGATGCGCAGCGGCCTTTTTCTGCGTCACCGATGTTTGCAGTTCGGGGTAAGTAATTCGCTGCACGCGATGAAGGAAGCAAATATTTCGTTGCCTATGGAAAGGCGATTTTCAAAAGCGTGTGCACCAAAAATGCAGGGAAAACAGGCAATTGTTCAAAAAAGGCTTCTTTCTTTTCGGGTCGGCCAACTCGCCCGATACAGGAGGAATCTTCTCCTATATGAAAACTAAACTACAACTATCGGCGTTTTTTCTCGGAGCGGCTCTGATGTGTGGGTCAGGTTCCGGATGGAGTCAACAATCGAACCCGGACACCAGTGCAAAACAGGATCTAAAGAACGCTGGACACGAGACAAAGAACGCGGCAAAAGACGCGGGCAGCGCAACTAAAAAGGAAACCAAGAAGGCCTACAATTCCACGGAGAAAGGCACGAAAAAGGCCGTGAACAAAACGAAGAACACTACGAAGGGTGCAGTGAATGGCGCCAAAGAAGGCGCAAAGCAACCTGACTAGTGACCTGTGTGAAGCAGGAATTCGATTTGCAGCTTGTCCTTTGTGCGATTGTCCGAGGACAGGCTGCAGCAAGCTCTTCGAAGATCCAGAACCACCGCGATGCATTATCGTAGACCGCATGAGAAATGCGGCTTTTATCACATGCTGCTGTTTGCTTGCCCTTTCTTTTGGTGACGGCAGCTTGGGGCTGTCGCAAACCGAGCAGCAAACTTCTTCTTCAAGCTCGGAGCGTTCGCCCGTTCAGGTGCGGGTTGACGCGGGCAAGCCGATCGGCCCTTACCAGCCCATCTGGAATTATTTTGGCGCCGACGAGCCGAACTACGTTTATGCGGCCAACGGAAAGAAGCTCCTGGGTGAATTGGCTGCGTTCAGTCCGGTCCCCGTCTACTTTCGACCGCATAACCTTTTCACGACCGGAAATGGTGACGGCTCGTTAAAGTGGGGCTCGACGAACGTGTACACCGAGCGCTCGGACGGCTCCGCTGTTTACGACTTCACGATTACAGACCGAATCTTCGATGCGCTCGTCGCTGCGCATGTGCGCCCGCTGGTGGAGATTGGATTTATGCCGGAGGCGTTGTCCACACATCCAAATCCCTACCGTCACGATTTTCCGAAGGGCGATGTATTCACTGGATGGAGCTATCCGCCGAAAGATGAGGCGAAATGGTCGAAGCTGGTGGAGGCCTATGCGACTCATTTGCACGATCGCTATGGAAGACAGGTCGATGATTGGTTGTGGGAGGTTTGGAACGAGCCCGACATTGCGTATTGGCACGGCACACCCGAGCAGTATGACCGGCTCTACGATCTGACGGCTGCGGCAATTCGCGGAGTGCTGCCGAAGGCGAAGATAGGCGGGCCTGAAGCAACCGGGGTCAGTGATCATTCCGAGCCGTTTCTCAGGCAGTTTCTGGAGCACTGCGCGCACGGTAAAAATGCCGCGACCGGCGGCACGGGAGCGCCGCTCGACTTCATCAGTTTTCATCCCAAGGGTCGTCCAAAATTCGTTGATGGACATGTGGTGATGAGCATCGGAACGCAACTGCGAGCCACAGAACGAGGGATGAAGGTGGTGGCGAGTTATCCGGAATGGAAGAACACGCCGATCATTCTGGGTGAGAGCGATCCGGAAGGATGTGCTGCTTGCCAGGGGTCGCAGAACGGCTATCGGAACGGACCACTGTACGGTGTCAGCGTGACTGAAGCGACGATGCGGACGTATGAACTGGCTCGGAAATATGGTGTGACCGTGCAAGGCGCGGTAACGTGGGCGTTTGAGTTTGAAGATCAGCCCGCGTTCGCAGGATTTCGAGAACTGGCGACGAACGGTATCGACAAGCCGGTACTGAATGCATTTCGGATGATGGCCATGCTGGGTGGTGGAGCGCCGGCGAAGAGCTCGCTGGGTAACTGGGTGACGGTGGAAAGCACCGGGGCAAGGCCGCTCGAAGATGTCGTGGCGAGCAGTGTAGATGGGGCTCCGGATATCAATGCGGTTGCGACGATCAACGGTGGTGAAGTGGACGTGCTGCTCTGGAATTATCACGATGCAGATGTCGAGGTGTCACCGACTGAGGTGCATCTGGTACTGGATGGATTGCGAGAAGGCAAGTGGACTGCCGCCGAGTTTCGGATGGACTCGACACACAGCAATTCGTATCGCGCTTGGCAGCAGATGGGCAGTCCCGCGCATCCGGACAAGGATCAGATAGCGAAACTGGAGAAAGCGGCAGCACTCGAGCAGACTATTCCAGATCACCCCGTCGCGGTGAACGCTGGGAAGACTGCTGTAGATTTGGCGCTTCCCCGGCAAGGGGTGGTGCTGGTGCGATTGAGAGTGCGTTAAGAGATCATGCTTTGTACGAACTGCGGGTTGTCAGGCAACGGATGGAGCGCTGATTAGAAAGGCCCGCGACTGGTCCGACGGAACCGCAGGGTCCCGGAATTAGTGGTCGGAGTGGCTGCCGGTCTCTTCGGGCTGTTCACTTTCAAATTCAAAGTGTGTAGCCCACAGGATGCAGGCGAAGAAGACCACTATGATGACGGGCACGACGACAAACGGGGAAGTGATGTCCATGGCGTTACTCCCTGTGGATAGATTAGCAAATGGGATTATAAGTCGCGAAGAACTGTAAATAAAGCAGGAATGCCCCTGCTCACTGCGGGTTTAATCAGCGCTGGAGATTCGTTCTTTCCCATCCTTCCGCAAAATACGCGGAAGGATGGGGCGCTGATGCTTCTACGATTTGAAACGTTTCGCCGGGTTATTCCTTTGAGCCGGCGGCCGGATAGTCGACGCGAACGGTGAGGATTTCGTAGGGATGGATGGGAGCCTTGACGACGTCGCCGGATACCTCGAGAGCGCTGCCCTCAGGAGTTTCTTGAAGGTTGGTGATCGTGGCGCCTCCCGCGCCAGGCGGGACGTGCAACTCGACGGTTGCATCTTTGCCGGCCCATTCGAAGACACGAAAGATGATTCCCTTTGCGTCTTCAGCTTTCTTGACAGCGGTGAGGACCACGTTCTCCGGTGTCACGTTTGCAAAAGAGTGGCTGGCCGGAAGCGCACCGGAGTGAGGCGTGGCGACAATCGCCGTGAGCGGATAGTTGTACTCGTAGCCGTGACGCACGGTTAAGGCATCTTTCCAGGTGCCAGCGTGCGGGTAGAGGGCGTACTGGAAATGCTGGTGCCCCATGTCTGCTTCGGCGTCAGGCCACTTGGTCGAACGCAGAAGCGTAAGGCGAAGGAGATTGCCGACGGCGTCGTAGCCGTACTTGGTGTCGTTGATGACTGAGAGGCCGTGCTTGCCATCACCAAGATCGGCCCAGCGCATTGCGGGTACTTCGAACTGCGCTTTCTCCCAGGAATTGTTGCGGGTGGTGGGACGGTCAATGGCGCCGTAGGGAATTTCATAGGTCGCGAATGGACCGCTGGCTGCGAGCGGGAAAGCGGCTTTGAGGAGGATGTGCGATTCGTGCCAGTCGAATTCGCTGTCGACGTTGACCTCATCTCCATCGGCTGCAAGGTTGAATGTCTGGACGAATTTGGAGTTTTGCCAGTGACGGGTTACGCGGATACCGGGCTCGGCGGTTTTGACGAGCTCCACCGAATCGGCACGATCGATCGTGGTCGGCGCGGCGTCGAGGGTGCCGGGATCGATGTTCCAGGCATCGTAGTCCTTGGGAGTGTCTTTAAAGAACTGTAGCTGGTTGCCGCATGCCCCTGAAGCGAGTGTCTCGAAGTTTGACTTCTTGTCGAAGAGGCTGGTAATGCAACCGGATTGTTTGTCGATCGTGAGTCGGAGAATCTCGTTTTCAAGGGTAATCGAGCCCGAGGTTTCTTTCGCGTTCACGTCGCTGTCTTTGTGCTGTGCGGCATTCGCGCCTGCTCCAACCCAGACAACTTTGTATCCGAGGGCAGGCACCTTCAGGACGTGAAGCTTCACGTCGGAAACGCCTGTGGCCTGATTGGTTTTAGTCTCGATAACTTGCGCTCCCGATGCACTGCCCGCAGCCTTTCCGTCCTGCACATGTACGCTGATTTCGCCAGAGCGTTCCCACGCGAGCGGGTTGTAGACGATAACCGGGACGCCGTTGCCGGTGGTGTTGATTCTCTCGCCGACAGTTTGCAGTGAAGCGGATTTGATTTCGTCGGTCGAGTAACGGACTACGTCGTAATCCTTTTGCGCTTCCTTGTAGATGATGCCGATGCCTGAGCCTGCTGCGAGATCGTGGAACTGGTTGAAGAGCACTTTCTTCCAGTCCTCGGTCAGCTCCGCGGCAGGATATTTGTTCCCATCGAGCCAGGCGAGCGAGGCCCATTTTTCGGCGTTGAGGACTTGTTCTTCACTTTCGCGCATGTTGCGCTTGTGGTTGGCTTGCGTGGTCATGACGCCGCGGTGGTACTCGAAGTACATTTCGCTCTTCCACGTCGGGATGTTGACCTTTCCTTCGACAGCAGGCGGAGCGGTGTAGCCCTTGGCGATGGACTTGTAATCCCACGCCGGGCTGTCTGGAGCGATCTGCTTTTCAAACCAGGTGAAGTACGACTGCGCGGTTCCGAATTCGATCTTCGGCATTACGCGATCGGTGCCGTTGGCGGCGGGGGCGGCCCAATGAAAGCCCTCGTCGAGTACGGCGCGTGTTGGTCCGCCGCCGTGGTCGCCAATGCCGTAGAGGTCCATGATTCCTGGCAGGCCGGTGGCTTCTTTATGCGCGATGGTGAAGTCGCGGGCGAGACGAACAGGATTGAGATCGTTGTTGGCGTAGTCGTGCGGGAAGTAGGCGAGTACCTTGGAGCCGTCAGGCGACTCCCACCAGAAGAATTTGAAAGGCAACTGATTCGTGTCGTTCCACGCCATTTTCTGGGTCACGAAATAGTCGATGCCGGATTTTTTGTAGATCTGCGGTAGCTGCCACGTGTAGCCGAAGGAATCGGGGTTCCAACCGATTCGGACATCGACCCCGTAGGCCTGCTTGAACCAACGTTTTCCCACGAGAAGCTGGCGGACGAGGGATTCGCCATCGGGCATGTTGAGGTCGGGCTCGACCCACATCCCGCCGACGATCTCCCAGCGGCCCTCTTTGATGCGGCGCGCGATTTCGGAGTTCATGTCGGGATATTTTTCGGCGATCCACTCGTTGTAAGCGGCAGCGGATTGGGAATACTCGTACTGGGGGTACTCGTACATGAGTTGCAGTGCGGTGCCGAAGGTGCGTTTCACCACGTCAACGGTTTCCGTCCAGGGCCAGAGCCACGCGGCGTCGATGTGGGAGTTGCCGGTGAGGTGGAGAGTGGCTTTCTGTAGCAGTGGCTTGAGTGCCTCGAGTTTTTCGTGTGCGGACTTGAGACTGGCGTCGAATTTCGCCTGATCGTGCGCGTCGAGGGCCTTGAGATCGACGGCGGTAATAGCGGAGTTGAGCGTCTTTATCTGCGCGGGATCGTTCGGGGCGAGTGCGGGAACGAGGAGGGCGGCGGAGAGGAATTCGAGGCGCAGATCTTCAGGATTGGGTCGCGTGTCGGGGACGTCAATTTTCAGAGTCGCGCCGCGGATACCCTTCTCGTCGACGGTGTGCAGGAGCTTGACGGCGACGGTAACCTTCTCGCCGGGCTTTGCGCTATCAAGGAGGACCACGGGCTCGAGGTCATCGCCCATGGCTACGCGCCGTCCATTGAAGTAAAGAATTTGGGGGATCGGACCATTGGCGTTGGCGTGAAACTGAAACCAGATTCGCGCGCCGGTAAGGTCGTAACCCTTGAGCGTCTGCGGCACTTCAAAAGTTTGCCGGAGCCAGACGGAATCGTTGGGTGCCTTGGAGCCGGGAGTGATCGGTTGCCAGGCGCTGTCATTGATGTTGGCAGCTTCGCCGTGGGCGAGATCGCCGGCGTGCATCTTCCACGGACCGTCGGGCAATTCATGAAGGTCGGAGAGGCGTGCGATGACTGCGCGCGAATCAGGCTGGAGGCCAGCGGCGATCTTGGCGGCATCGGCGGCGCTTTGAGCGGTGGCTTGAGGAGTGACAATTGTGGCGACGCTGAGGGCGGCAAGAAGTGCAAAGGCAAGGATCAAAACGGGATTACGATGGCCTTTTTCGGCGGCAATAAACATGATCATTTGCTCCCCGGAGAATCTTAAGGCATGGGAATGGGGGGTGTACTGTTGAGTCCGGCATGTGCTCTCCCTTTGCCGGGTTTAGACCCAGCCGCCGTCAATGATGTAGCTCTGGTTGGTGATGGCGCTGGAGTCGTCGGCCGCGAGGAACAAAACGAGGCGCGCGACGTCGTCCGGCAGAATGTCGCGTTTGAGTGCCTGACTGGCCATGATCTCGGCCTTGTATTCGGGGGTGTACCAGAGGCGTCGCTGCCGCTCGGTCACGATGGCGCCAGGGAGGACTGCGTTCACTCGGATGTTGTGAGGGCCGAGTTCGTGGGCGAGCGTGCGTGTGAGTCCGACAATGGCGGCTTTGGCGGCGACGTAAAGCGGGACTCCGATGGACGGGATCATCCAGGAGATCGAACTCATATTGATAATCGAGCCGCGACCGGCGGAGCGCATCGCGGGGATTACGGCCTGGATGGCGAAGAACTGAGGCCGTAAATTGGTGGCGATTGAGGTGTCAAAGAAGGCCGGAGTGACTTCTTCGACAGAGTGGCGCTGGTCATTGGCGGCGTTGTTGACGAGCACGTCGATGCTGCCCAGGGCGTCAAGGGCCTGTTTGAAGATGGCTTGGAGGGTAGCCAGATCGGTGAGGTCGCAATGGAAGTAGAGCGGTCGTGGACACCCTTTGGACGCAAGCGCGATGATGAGTTCCTCGGCGGGCCCATCCTGAATGTCGAGGAACGCGACGCGGGAACCTTGACGGGCGAAGTGAGTAACGATTGATTCGCCGATGCCAGTCGCGCCGCCGGTGACAATTACTGTGCGGTCTTTGAGGCTGGGATATTGCGCAAACGCTGCATTCGCATCTTGCATTCGTGGTTGCTCCGGTGTCGCGCGAAGAGTCCCGAAAATTCTACGGCATATGGATACAAATCAGTCGACCCAACTATACAACCGGCAGGTGGGGCGCTGCAGATTCAGGCCAATTTCCAGACAAGTGGAAATGAAACCGACATAGATGCATCGACGCGAGGGAGGCCGAAGACTATTGCGGCCGCGGGCGACTAAGGGGAAATCGATGAGCTACGAAGTAATAAGGGCAAGAAATGCGCAACTCGCGGGTTGCCGATACAGCGCCCTTCGCGATTCCGGAAGCTGAAGAGCATCTCGCTCAGTTAGCAGTTCAGTTGTTCGAAGCACCGCCCCTGTTATCTCATCGTGGTCGTAGCGCCGGTTTCAAAGACAGCCAAGGAGCTTCTCCTTTGCGCGCTGAAACTCATCGTCAGTCAGTGTGTGCGACGCGTGCAATCTGGCTATCTTCTCAATGTCGCGTGCCAGACTAGGCGCGCTTTGAGGTGGAAGAAGTGGGACATGCGGCTCAGACGCGACTGCCGGTGTTGCGGGGGCGACCGGCTGCGTTACCCTCTCGCGCAACCTGAGGCGGAGATAGCAGACGAGCGAGGCAACCGCAGCGGTACCGAAACCGATCAGCAGGACGGTAAATTGCTTGCTTCTTTCTCGCGGGTCATAGATCAACTGCGTGTCGAACTGAGAGCCGCCGATCCGGTTACTGAGCGGCCCGAGGAGAAAATTTGCGGCAAAGAGGCCAAGTGTGATCGAGGCGGCGATCAAGGGTAACGTCGGGACCAGCAGAGCCAGCACGATGGTGGC
>Ga0207683_10003060_pt1 | contig 14625 bp, 12 predicted proteins | sample KBSM73metaG_FD_184333 | JGI IMG/M metagenome (GOLD analysis project Ga0207683, IMG submission 184333) | Miscanthus rhizosphere microbial communities from Kellogg Biological Station, Michigan, USA - KBS M7-3 metaG (SPAdes) (version 2) | ecosystem: Host-associated > Plants > Roots > Rhizosphere >... | reverse complement strand
GACGGCGAGTCGTTCCGATAAATAATGGCGAGGCTCACAAAATGTTATGGACGCAAACACGAGCGAGCAGACGTTTCCTTGTTTTATGCAATGCCGTGCCGGTGATCCTAGTACGGATAGCTCTTACGTGAGCGCACGGCTAAAGATCGGGCCGCACAAAATAATTGTTGATTTCATATTGAATGCTTTGAGCTATTCAAGGAATGGCGGCTCGGCTCCGGCAGTAGATATGCACAATATGAGTTGCTGTTTCAGGAGATGATCAACAGAGCGGCCTAGCTCGCGAGCTGTTTTGGCATAGAGTCCCGGCCTGCTTCGCTGACCCGAATCCTTGTCCATTAACCACAGCGCTCGGCAATTATTTTCAGTAGAGTTGTAATGGCCAGCTCAGTGAATTACGGCGTGATGATATTTTGATTGTGAATGCGCCGCCAATCTGTCCATTCTGTAGCAGCACGGATGTTCAGAAATCGCACCGCCGAAATGTCATCGAGAGATTCCCCATATTTCTTTTTATGCGGCCATATCGCTGTATGGAATGTGACCATAGATTTTGGCGTTTTATTCGCGACTGGAAAGACATAACCGGCCAGCGCTATGGTACATCAAATAACCAGCCTACCGACGACAAAATAAATTTGCGCTGAAGCGCTATAGCGCCAAAATCATTCGTGATTTCTTAACAATCAAAGTTGCGCATCAACAAAGCTGGCTGGGCACACGACAGCCAAGGACAAACCAAAACCTGGAACTAACTACTCGCGCCACGGTGCCGCAGCATCGAGACAGTCTGGATATCGTTTTTGCGTCCTTTTCACTGCAACCAGTGCAGTCACGATTGACGCGAAAGCAGACCCACTGATTTAAACCGCCATCGGCCGGTTTGATTAAGACGTCGGGCGCTTGCTCTAGCAGTGTAGAATCGCCAGTGGGAAAGCGGACAAAGACGCGTTGAGCGGTTCAGGACTGTTGAAAATCGGTTGGCGTGACGTTGTGTATTTGGCTATTCGGCCTGATGAATTTCCAGAACCGACAATGGCACTGTTGTCAACGAAATGGCCGTATCAAAAAAACGCTTAGACATTTTTCGAAATAGTTTTTCCGATGCGATAAGTAAATCTCTTGGCTGGAACAATTCGGGCAAGTCCTTTTCTCGTTCCTTAGACCAACTATGTTTCGAATGAGCAGCATGTGACACACTCGGGAATCGCTATGGAACGGATACGGTTTGCGCAGATCTCTCCGCATCTATGTCACCGGTCACGACCTAATCAAAGCAGAATTTCCCAGCGGCGGTCAATGGGCAGTATTAATTTGGCTGCCCGCCATAGAATCAGCAATGTGGTCCTCAGATGTTCGATATTCGAACCGCAAAACGAATCCTGCATGACTGCTGTGCGATACTCGCGCGTGTGGGAAGGCGCGAACGGATATCAACGGTCTTAAAACGATTAGGCTTGACCATAACTAAGATCTACAAAGTCGAAATGCTGATGCAATAGAAGTTCCGCGAGGCTTAGATATTCGGGAATGCCGAGGTACAAAACAGCCCTCTCTATAACAGTGGCAAAATTTAGGAGGGCAACCATGATCTCAGACTACCTCGTCAAAGAAACGCTAGATTTTGCTGAGAAAATCCTGTTCGGCTGGACTGAGACAAGTCAGAAACGGCGCATTGACGCACAGCTCGCGCTTCATCGTGGGATGTTTTTTTGAGTAGGGAGATGATCGATGCTGCACTTCGATTGCTCGACGCCCCAAACCCTGAGACGCGTGTTCAATCGCTTCGGGAGTTTGTAGCAGTAGTCCGGCGCGAGGTTGGTGCCGTCGCGATTGACGAAGACACCATAAAACGGCTGTGGCGATTTATTGTCGATCTCCCCGATCCTGGCTTGGTGAACAAATGATTGCGCACCCTCGATGATGATCAGACAAACTTTATTAATACTCACCTGCGATAAAGAAAGTGCGTCAAGAACGTGTATTTCTCCCGACACTAATCTCATACCCGGACCGAAGGTTTGGAGCCATTTTGGCGGCCAAATCATCACCCCGTCAGAGACCAGAATTGGATGCGGCGAAACTCCATCCCTTGCAAATCTATTATCATCTTTTAGACCTTTGCGATCGAAGTAGTGCCATTTGAGAGCAGGAGTCCGGATGCTGCGACAAAATGGGAACGGAAAGAGAAAAACTAGCAAAGGGGAAGGAAAGACGAAGAGTTCGAGATTTGAAGGATAAGTGAGCTGGTGGTTTAAACGACCCCACAGGGGCGACATCGAATTACGAACTCACGCACGATCACAGACCACCTCACGGCGCGCGCTGCTTCGCATCACTTTCAACCGTATCAAATTGCTCCCTTGGAATTCCTGCTTGAGTCAATATCTGCTGCAGACTCTTATCCCAGTTTCCATACATACCCGGCGAGATGGCGCGTCCCCGAAGGATCATTGCGAGAGTTAAACATAAGGAGTTGGACGTGTCACTGTTCGCCCGTTTGGGAAAGTGCCGAGCCCAGATCAGTCCAATATCCTCGTTTTCCAGGCGATCCATAGTAAACGCAGCTTGTAAACGATTCTCATCAATTTTTGCTTGGACGCATAAACCGGAGACAATCTGATCGCAATCTTAAAAGTTGACGAGCGCATAATCCAAACGCCCGTAATAGCTAAAGATCAGTGTCGCCAGGTAAAACCAGAACAAAAAATTGACGCTTACCAATGCAAGGTGCCACCACTTCACACGAATAATCTAGAAAACGGGGTTAGCTAATTCTAGGTGGGTCGGAAATTTTCCGCGAATGGCGGTGCGGCAAGAACCGATTGGATTCAGTCCAGAGCCACGGAGGCAGTACTGAACACAGAGGGGCTTTCATCCGAACGAAAACCGCGAGTGGCCGCCCAAAGAACGACGCTAACTTGCCACTCAGCCCATCGGGCGATTGTTAACCGCGCGTTTCTCGAAACTTTGTGCCTAGGTTCAAGCGCTGCGCTGCTTGGCGTACTGTTTCATCGATGCTAAATCATTGACCCAATCGCGCGCCGATCGACACCACCCTTGTGATTTTGGCCGCAGCTCACCCCGTTGGCGCGCTGTACCGACGCGAATGTTATACACCTGGGGATCCGTGGCCGCCGTCGCATAGATTGGCGTGCCGCACTCCGGACAAAACCCTTGCGCGCGTTTGGCGCCGCTCTCCGCAGTTTTCACATAAATCTTGGGATTGCCGCTCAACTGAAAATTACCCTTCGTCGCCGGCACGCTCACCCGAAATGCAGTTCCGGATAGGGTCTGGCAATCCGTGCAATGGCATATTCCGACTTTGTCGAAATCAACTTCCGCCGTATAGGTGATGTTGCCGCAATGGCAGCCGCCGTCGATCTTCATAGGGCTCTCCTCATCTCCAATTGTTCGCGACTAGTTAATAGTTGCAGCTTTTCCTAAATTTCACTGACCGGCCCGCCGGCATTGTCTAAAGACGCGGCATAATCTCTTCGGCGCAGATCTCCAGATGCTCCATTTCGTCGAACATCGGATTGAAAACAATCCGCTGCGCGCCAGCTTTTACGATCTCCTGGATTTTTTCGGTGCATTTGGCTGTGCTACCCCAGATCGAGACCTTGGGACCGAGATCGGCATTTTTGTAGCGCTTTCCGAACCAATCGCGAATGCGCCGCTCGCCGCGCGCCTCGTCATTATCTACTGCGAGATAGACTCGTTTGGAGAAATGAAAACTCGCCGCATCGCGGGTTGATTCTGCAAGCAACTGTCGGATCCTGCCAGACTCGCGAATGAAAGCTCCGGAAGACGAGGATCCCGCCCCCATCCAACCATCGGCGTGCTTGACCGCCCGGCGCAGCGCATTTTCGTGATGCCCACCAAAAATGATCGGCAACCACGGTTTTTGGATCGGCTTCGGCTCGATCGCAACGTTTTCGAAATTCCAAAACCGCCCGTGAAAACTTGCCTTCGATTCGCTCCAAAGCAGTTTCATGATCTCAATGGCCTCGGTAAACCGCGTCACTCGCCCTTCGCGGGTATAACCGAAGATGTCTTCGTGCGAGCCTAACTGACCACCGCCAAGTCCGACGCCCATCACCGTGCGGCCACTGCTCATGACGTCGAGAGTCGCGTACGCTTTCGCCAATTGAATCGGATTGCGCAACGGCAGCAGAATCACCGACGTACCGAGTTTGAGTCGGGATGTAATCGCCGCCACATAGCTTAGCAGTGCGACGGGTTCGAGCATGTTGACATCGCCGATGATGCGCTCCTGGAGCCACAAACTATCGTAACCGAGCTGCTCGGCCCGAACGGCAAATTTCCGGATGTGCTCCATATTGACAGGCCCGTCAAAGAACACCTGCGGCAGTTCGATCCCGCAGGGAGTGTGATTTGAAGTCATAAATGGTTTCCGCTCTTGTTCGGCTATTCCTTTCCCGTTGGGAGAAGCTTAGGATGCGAGTCGTCGAGAGGTATTTGCCCTCACCCTAGCCCTCTACCATTGGAATGGGCGAGGGAATTTTTGACAAACAGTTAACGGTGAGTCACTCAACTCCATAAAGACGCGCGCAGTTATCCCACAAAATCTTTTTTCGTGACGTGCTCGGCATTTCCATAGCCATAAAATGGTTTACGGCGTTCGGCCAATGTGAATCGGCGTGCGGATAATCGGTAGAGATGACCACGTTATCATCGCCAATTCTTTTCACGACATCGTTCACAAGATCTTCTTCCACGTCGACGGAAATGAAGCATTGGCGCAAAAAGTAATCGCTGGGCCGTCGGCTCATGGGCTCATTGCAGTAGCCCTTACGCATCTCCCAGCGCTCGTCCAAGCGATACAATGCCCAGGGCAGCCAGCCGCAGTTGCCCTCGAGAAAGGCCACGCGCAGGTGGGGAAACCGCTCGAGCACGCCGCCCGCGCAAAAGCTCCCGAGCGCAAACATCAATTCCACGGGGTTGCGAAACGCGTTGATCAGAACCGCTTCATTGGAATGACCCTTGAAGCGGTGCACGGCCTGATCCTGGTTAGGGCTCGCCGCTGGATGAAAACAGATCGGAACCCGCAATTTTTCCGCTTCCCGCCAGACCGGATCATAGTACCGGTCATGGATGTGCCGTCCGTTGGCGGGCTCTGGGACGAGGCAGAGGCAAATCGCTCCAAGCTCCGTAATTGCGCGGCGAGTCTCGTCGACAGCCATATCGACGTCGTGCAGCGTGATGAGCGCAGACGGCCGTAGTCGTGCTGGGTCCGCTTGGCAAAAATCCGCCATCCAGTCATTCCAAGCCTTACACAGGTCGTTCGCGTACTCGGCCTCGAGGCTATCATCGCAGTGCAGCGGAAAAGTTCGAAACAACACCGCCACATCCAAGCCCTCTTCGTCCATTGCCTCCAGTTGCGAGACTGCGTCATAGCGGCGTGCGAGAGGCTTGGCATAACGCTGCGCCACCTCGGCTTCGCCGGGGGAACTCTCCTCGGAATTCCTTTTTGGCGACGTGGCAGCCAACGCCTGTGTACCGGAAGATCGGATTGGCCGCCCATCGGCAAAGGTAAACTTAATCTGGCCGTGGGTTGTCCTAGGTTGACCGCGGGGAATCCGATCACCCCATTTCGGATTCATGTATCGAAGGTAAAGATCGTGCGGTTCGAATACATGCATGTCGCTGTCGAGAATTGTGTAACCTTGTTTTGCCACCGTGTCCTCCTCTTGGCTCGGATGGAGCCGCACTACAAAAAAGCCATTTGATTGTCATGCTGACCGAAGCGAAGCATCTCGTAATTGACAATCCGACTCAGTCAAACAATGCGCGCAACGCTTGCAATGTCAACCAAGGATTAGTACCGGAGCTTTACTTCTGTCAACGGCGCCTCGCCCGACCGACGCGCAGAGGTTTTCCGCCTTGACAAGCCACGCCGCTGCTGTAAATGATTTCGCAGCGATCGTCCGAGCATCTCGTTCTTGGAGGTTCATCATGATCAGCGCACGCCGTTTTGTGACTGCCCTTACAGCAGTGACTTGCTTGTTGTGCAGCGCCCTTGGGGTCCGGGCACAGAGCCGGGTTTCGATCGGCGTTACCGAAACCATCGAAACCCATAATCCCTACGGCGATAGCGTCTCCCTGCAGTACGGAATTTACAGCGAAGTCACCGGTCCGTTCTGCACTTACAGCTATAACAAAGCTGATTTCGAGGGGCGTCTCGCCGAGCGCTGGAAAGTGGAAAATCCGACGACCTGGATTTTCTACTTGAGCAAGAACTACAAATTCAATGATGGCACGACCGTAACCGCTGAAGACGTGGTTCACTCGCTGATGAATCGGGTCATCGGCGATCCGCAATCGAAACAAAAAGCATCGGTCGCGCCCTCGGTCGTCAAAGCCGAAGCCCTGGACAAATTTACCGTCAAGGTCACCACGGACAAGCCGACAGCGCCATTACTGTCGTTTCTGTGCGATCGGCTGATCGTGACCAGCAAAGCCGCTTTCGATAAATACGGTCGCGATGCCGCCGATCGAGAGCATATGATGGGCGGCGGCCCCTATCAGCTGAAAGAACTGATCCCCGGCCAGCGCCTCGTACTGCAAAAACGCCCCGATCATCCGGATGCAAAGAAGCATCCGAATGCGCCTGACGAAGTCATTTACCGCATCATGCGCGAGCCTGAACAACGGGTGACGGCATTTTTGAACGACGAAATTCAGATCGCGCAATTCATTCCGCCCCACATGCGCCAGCGCATCGAAAAAAATGCCAAATTGCGCATCGCGCCGATCGATTCTGTGGAAATCATGTTCCTCGCCATGCAACCCAAGCCGCCCTTCGACAAAAAAGAAGTCCGACAGGCGGTCTGCCACGCCATCAATCGCGATCAGATCATCGCCACGCTTCTCGAGAGTTTTGCCAGCCGTCTCGATGGTCCCATTGGCCCGGGGCAGTACGGCTACGATCCCAATTTAAAGCCCAAGATGAACTACGATCCGGAGGTATCCAAAAAGTTACTCGCACAAGCGGGTTATGCCAATGGCGTCGACGTCGAGTTGCAAACTCCGGTGGGCCGTTACACGCTGGACAAGCAGTTGACCGAAGCGATGGTTCCGATGCTCAACGCGGCGGGATTTCGCGCCCGGCTGCTTACGCCGGAATGGGCCACGCTCTGGGCCAACGTGCAAAAAGGCACGGTTCCTTTTTATTACATGGGCCGCGGCTCCGTGCAGGATCCGAGCGCCGCGTTGCACCAATACTTTCATACAGGCGAGACACCGCGCATCGGTTACTCCAATCCCAAGCTGGATGAGTTGCTCGACAAGGAGCAACAAGAGTTCGATCCAAACAAACGGCGCCAGTACCTCTCGCAAGCGATGAGTATTCTGACCGACGATGCTCCGGCGTGTTTTCTCTGGCGTCACAAGCTTCTTTGGGGACTCAATAGCCGGATTGATTATAAGCCACTACCGGACGCGCGCATTTATGCAATCGACATGGCGGTAAAGCGTTAAGGTCAATTGGAGGGCTGGAGCAATGGAGTCTTGGAGTGATGGGTCAACCACACTCCAGTACTCCAACACTCCAATAGTTCACTGCCGTAATTTCTGTTATGGTTTCCTATCTCGTCCATCGTCTCGCCGGCACTCTGCCGGTTCTGTTGCTGATTAGCTTTCTGGTTTTTTCTTTGATCCATGCCGCGCCGGGTGATCCGACATTGCTGCTACTTGGCGAGGAAACCAACGCCGCGGACATCGCGAGGGCAAAAGAGCGCTGGGGCTTGGATCAGCCTCTCTATGTGCAGTATCTGAAATTTGTGCGCGCCGCGGCGGCCGGTGATTTCGGCAAGTCGTTTAAGTATGCCGAGCCGGTCATCAATGTCATCAAGACCCGCCTTCCGGCGACTATCGAGCTCGCCGTCTTCGCAATCATCATAGCTAGCCTGCTCGCCATCCCGCTCGGCGTCTGGGCCGGCGCCAAGCCCAATTCATGGATCGATAATCTCGGCACCACTTTCGGTCTTTTTGGCATCAGCATGCCGAGTTTCTGGCTCGCGATTATGTTGATCCTGTTGCTGGCTGGCGTCCTTAATGTGCTACCGACATCCGGACGGAGCACCTATGGCGTCGCCGGACCGGAACAGACCGGCTTCTACCTTTTCGATAGCATCATGCAAAAAAACTGGGCGGCGGTCTGGGACGGACTAACGCACATTTTTCTGCCCGCCTTAGCCCTCGGCATGAATATGTTGGGCATTCTGATGCGCGTCACCCGCTCTTCCATATTGGAGGTGATGAACGAGGACTATGTTCAAACGGCGCGCGCTAAGGGGTTACAGGAAAAAAATGTCGTATGGCGCCATGTCACGAGCAACGCCCTGATTCCGGTGATCACCGTGGTCGGACTCGAGCTGGGGACGCTCCTCAGCGGCTCCATTATTGTCGAGACCGTTTTCGCCTGGCCGGGAAGCGGCAGTTTGCTGATTACCGCGCTGAATGCCCGTGATTACCCGCTGGTCACCGGAATCGTGATGACCTACACACTCGCCTTCGTCGCGATCAATCTGATCATTGATGGTCTTTATGCAGTCGTTGACCCTCGAATCCGCTACTGAGAAGAGCGTCGTGTGGCCGCGCCTCCTGCCGCGGCTCCACGTCAAAGCATTCACCGGGGGCGTGATTGTTTTGCTGTTTATCATCATCGGCATCATCGGCCCGAGCATCGCGCCGTTTGATCCGAACAAGCAGGAGCTAACCGCGATGATGAAAGCACCGGCGGGAATCGGCGCCCCGCATTCACTTGGCACCGACAACTTGGGGCGCGATATTTTGAGCCGCGTCATTTACGGCTCGCGCGTGTCGCTGCTGGTCGCTTTCGCGGTGGTTTTTGTTTCCGGATTCATCGGCATCGCACTGGGCGCGATATCCGGTTATTTCGGCGGTAAAGTCGATTTTGTCATTCAAAAGCTCGTCGAGGTCGTCTGGGCTTTTCCACCGCTCTTACTGGGTATCACGATCATGGCGTTCTTGGGACAGGGCTTATTCAATCTGATTTTGGCCCTCGTGGCCCAGCGCTGGATTCCGTATTGCCGCGTTGTCCGCGGTCAAACACTTTCCTTGCGCAATCGCGACTTTGTCACCGCAGCGCAATGCTTGGGCGCAAGCAATCGCCAGATCATCACGCGCCACATCATTCCCAATTTGATTCAGACCTCGCTCGTCATCGGCACCTTTGCCATGGCGTCCTCGATCATCGCGGAAGCGAGCTTGAGCTTTCTCGGCGTTGGAGTGCCGCCCGAGATTCCCACCTGGGGGACCATGCTCGCCGACGCGCGTATCTACATCAGCACCGCATGGTGGCTGCCACTTTTTCCCGGCCTGTGCATTTTCGTGACCGTGCTCGGCATCAATCTTCTCGGCGACGCCCTGCGCGATATTCTCGACCCGCGCCTGAAACGATCGGGCGCAAAAATATAAGACATTTGATGGAGCGTTGGAATGTTAGAGTATTGCAGTTTTGCGTCTTCAACCCAGCACTCCGCCATCTAGCACTCCACTTCACTAATTTTTCTATTCGTTGATTCTCCTACACTCTCGTGTACATTGGGTGAAATGCGCCGCACAAAAATTGTTTGCACCATTGGACCGGCCTGTTCGAGCGACAAAGTTCTTGAAGGTTTGATTCGCAACGGCATGAACGTCGCTCGGCTCAATTTCAGCCATGGCGATTACGCTTCGCACCGGCGCGTCATTCGAAAAATTCGCCAACTCGAACGTAAGCTCGATCAGCCGGTGGCAGTCCTTCAAGATCTGCCTGGACCAAAAATCCGCATCGGCGCGGTGGCCGGCGACCGCGTCCGACTGCAAAACCGCCGGCCGTTCGTGTTGACCAAGCGAAAAATTCTCGGCAGCGAACTCGCTGTTTCGGTGAACTTTAGCGGCTTGACGGCAGCCGTGAACAAAGGCGATCCGATCCTGCTTGGGGACGGCGAAATCGAGTTGGAAACCGTTGAAGTGAGCGACCACGAGGTCAAGTGTCGCATCGTCGTCGGCGGAATACTCGGCTCGCATAAAGGCATTCACTTTCCGAAAAGCAGCCTGAACATACGCGCGCTGACGCGCCACGATAAGCAGGACATGGCCTTTGGCATCGAGCAGAATGTGGACATGGTGGCGTTGTCATTCGTGCGCGATGCCGAGGATATTCTCTATGCGCGGCGCGATTTGAAAAAACGCGCTGCGGCGATCCCATTGATCGCCAAAATCGAAAAACACGAAGCGCTCGAACACATCGATGGCATTCTCGAGAACGTCGACGGCATCATGGTCGCGCGCGGCGATTTAGGTCTGGAAATTGCCCAGGAACGAATTCCTGCGGTGCAGAAAATGATTATTGCCAAGGCGAATCGTCTGGGAAAGCCGGTCATCACCGCCACGCAGATGCTGCGCTCAATGGTGTGGAATCCGCGGCCGACGCGGGCCGAAGTGACTGACATCGCGAACGCGATTTTGGACGGCACCGACGCGCTGATGCTCTCGGAAGAAACCGCCGCAGGTGACTACCCGCTCGAAGCCGTCAAAACCATGGCGCAAGTTGCCGAGGAGACCGAGACTATTTTAGATCCGCGCCAACGTTTTCCCGATTTGAAAAAAACCGTTCCCGAGGCGATTAGCCTTGGCGCAATCTCTCTAGCGCGCGACCTCCAAGTGAAAGCGTTTTTAATTCCCACCACGTCGGGGAGCACGGCGCGGCTGATCGCCCGTTATCGCCCGCGCCAGCCAATCATCGCCGTCAGCCCCGAGCGCCAAACTGTGAAGATGCTTTGCCTGGTTTGGGGAGTGCATTCGATTCGAATCCGTGGTTTTAAGAGCACGGACCAAATGGTGCGCATGCTGCAGCAGAAGGCGGTTGAATCCGGTCTCGTCAAGCGCGGCGATTTAGTCGCGATCACCGCCGGGCTGCCGCTCCACCAAGCCGGCACCACCAACATGATCACGGTAAAAATAATCGAGTAGGCGCGACCGGTGGTCGCCTTCGTCCCTTTCCTATTCTGCCAACTTCTGACTTGCCGAAGATGAGCTCCGGCCGAAGAATTCCTGTGTGGTAGAGAGAGTAAGCCACAGCGCCTGCGCCTTGCAACCATCGTCTGAAACGCGCTAGATAACAGTCAACTAAGCCACGGAGGTCGCTCATGTCCGAAGCACTCAAAGCCTTCGAAGAAGAACTCCAGAGCAAAAACTTTAAAGGCTACTGGCAAAATACGCAGGGGGATTTTTACCGGGAGCCGGTGCCGTCTTTTGCGCCGTGTTTTTGGAAAGGCAAGGAACTTTTTGCCGCGATGGAAAAGGCGGGCGAAGTGGTCGGACTCGATATCTCATTCCGACGCGTGATTCAGATGTGGAATCCCTCGCTGAAAAACGGCACGTCGCGCACGTTGGTGTTGAACCTGCAGATGCTCAAGCCAGGCGAGGACGCTCTCTCTCATCGCCATATGGCCGGCGCGATTCGCTTCATAGTGAAAGGGCATGGGACTCGGTTGATTGTCGAGGGGGAATCCTTCGAGATTGGCGAGGGCGACTTTGTCACGACACCGAGCTGGACCTGGCATGATCATGAAAATCGCGGCGAAACCATGATGTGGCTCGATGGTCTGGATGCGCCGCTGGTGAGATTGTTGGAAACCGATTTTCACGAGCCCGACCCGCGCCGAAAACAACCGGTGAGCAAGCCGGAGGGGTACACCCTTGCCACGGTCGGGCCTCTTCGGCCGGCATGGATGAAGCAGGATTCCGTTCAGCCGCCCGCTTTCTGTTACAAATGGGCGGATACCGAGAACGCCTTGAACAAAGTCGGCGAACAGCCCGGCGATCCCTACGACGGCATCGTGTTGGATTATACGAATCCCATTACCGGCGGGCCGACCTTGCCCACGATGGCTTGCCAAATCCACATGCTCCGTGGCGGAGAGAAGACCAAGAGCCATCGTCACACAAGCTCGACGATTTATTATGTTTGGCGCGGTAGCGGCGTTAGCTATGTTGGCGACCAACGCTATGAGTGGGAGCAAGGCGATTCTTTCGTCGTACCGCTATGGAATTTTCACCGTCATGAAAATACCTCCAAAGATCCGGCGATCTTTTTTGTGATGTCGGACAAACCTTTGATGGACGCCATCGGCCATTACCGAGAAAGCGCGGAGACCTGATTGCGCAAAATCTTTACTAGGGCGCAGCATGCTGCGCCCTAGTACACCGAAAGGAGCGGCAATGTTCAGCCTCGATCGCAAACTCACGCCCGACGAATTCATCGAAACGTTTTTTGCGGTGAACAAGCAAGATCACCAGCGCCCGCCGCATCCGTGGGAAGCGATCTTTCGCGAAGGCAAATGCACTCGAGAGCAACTTCAGGGCTGGGCCAAGGAACGGTACTATTTCACCAAGCAGGTACCCATCAAGGAATATTCGATCCTGTACAACTGTCCGCATGTCGAGGTCCGCCGGATGTGGCTCCCCAAAGCGATCGAAGAAGAAGGCGAAGATCTCATCGGCGGCGAGCACAAACCGCACCCCGAGTATTGGCTCGACGTCTGCGTCGGCTTGGGTATGAACCGGGATTTCGTTCGTGATTCCGAGCCCCTATACGGCGTAAAATTCGCCGTGGACAGCTTCGCCAACGCGGCGTTCAAAACTTCATGGCTCCTCGGTGTCGCAGTTTCCGAGGGTGATGACACGGCCAAAGCGATGGTTCGGGATCTCGAAACCTTTCGCAAGCATTACTCCTGGGTGCCCGACGACGCGCTGACTTTTTATAAATTGCACGCCGATGTCGATGTCGAGCACGGTGTGCTTCGAAAAGAGATTTTAAAGAAGTATGCCAATACCAAGGAGCTTCAGGAAGCCTGCATCGACGCTCAGTTGATGAAGAACAATATGCGCCGGGTCATGGCCGACTGCATTTACATGGCGTATGTAGTGCAGGGATTGAAGGCCGATGCGACCAGCATCGCCGCGTGATGTACACCGTTCGAGAGCGCGCAAATTCTTCGTGCGGACAAATTTGACCGTAGAAATTATCGTGCTCAGTGGAGCGGCTGTCAGCCCGTGAGAGGACAACGGCAGCGCCTCAACTGCTCCAGCGGCTGTCGATTCGGATTCGATCGATATTTTCAGCTGCTGATATGGATTGGTGCGGCTGTGGTGTGGTCGTACGCTACCAACGTCGCCCACGCCGCACCGATGCGGATCGCTTATAGCTCGATTAGCGGCGCGATGCTGCCCCTCTGGGTGGCAAAGGACAAGAAACTTTTCGAGAAGTACGGCGTTGATGTTGAGCTCACATACATCCGCAGCGTTGCCATCGAGGCGCTGCTCGCGGGCGAGGTGCAATTCGTGCGCGCCTCTCCGCCCGCCGTGGTGCGTTCGACGCTACGAGGCGCCGATCTCGCCATCATCGCGAACACGATCAACGTCGCGGTCTTCTCATTGATGACCCGGCCGGAAATTTCGCGACCGGAGGACCTCAAAGGAAAGAAAATCGGCGTGACGAATCTCGGCGATTCTCCGGACCTCGTCCTGAGCTTGCTGCTCGAGCGCTGGGGTTTGCAGCGAAACAAAGATCTTACCGTGCTCGGAATCCGCGGTGGTATGCCAGAATTAATGGTTTCGGTCAGCAAAGGGTTCGTCGACGGCGGTATGATTTCCGCTCCGAGCAATCTGCGCGGCATCAAGATGGGCTTACGAGAATTAGTCGATACCGCCGAATATGGCATACCCTACGTCAATTCGCCGCTCAGCACCCGCCGCTCTTTCATCAAGACCAACCGCGACGCTGTATTGCGCGTACTTCGCGCCTATTATGAAGCCGTCCAGGAAACCCGTAGTGACAAAACTACTGCGCTAAAGATTCTCGCCAAATATGTTCGCGTCGACGACCCTGAAATCCTGAACGAAGTCTATCGAAGTTACGGGCAAAAGCACTTACAAAAAACCATACGCGTCGATCTCGCAGGCGTCCGCGGATTGCTGAAAGGACTGGACAAAGAAGCGCTGCAATTTACGCCCGGGAGTTTCGTGGATGCAAGCCTTTATGAGGAACTCGAACGCGAAGGATTTTTCAAGCGTAGTTAGTGAAATGATGCGGATCGACTCGCGGCCTCAATCTCGTGGTGAAATCTGCCGAATCGTGGAATCAGGACTCGCTCAGTCCCGATGCGCAGCAAACGTTTAAAGGCCTTTGCGCTTTTTAATTTCTTCGATTAACTGCGGCACGACTTTGAAGAGATCGCCGACGATGCCAAAGTCCGAATACTGGAAAATCGGCGCCTCGGGGTCTTTGTTGATCGTGACGATGTATTTGGAGGTTTTCATACCGGAGAGATGCTGAACCGCACCCGAGATTCCAATCGCAAAATAGACATCGGGTTTGACAGTCTTGCCGGTCTGGCCGATCTGCATCGCGTAGGGCACCCATCCGGCATCGACCGCCGCGCGGCTCGCACCGACGGCACCGCCTAAAACGTCGGCAAGCTCTTTGAGTATCGCAAACTGTTCTTCGCCTTTGAGTCCGCGTCCGCCGGAAATGACGATCTTGGCGCCTTCGAGCGATGGTCCTTCGCGCTTGACGACCACGCGATCCTT
>Ga0207683_10003059_pt1 | contig 14627 bp, 14 predicted proteins | sample KBSM73metaG_FD_184333 | JGI IMG/M metagenome (GOLD analysis project Ga0207683, IMG submission 184333) | Miscanthus rhizosphere microbial communities from Kellogg Biological Station, Michigan, USA - KBS M7-3 metaG (SPAdes) (version 2) | ecosystem: Host-associated > Plants > Roots > Rhizosphere >... | reverse complement strand
CGTCGACCGTCGGTGCCACTGGTGAAGATCGAGATCAGGCGATCCGCCAGGTTGGCGGCAACCTGGTCCAGGCTCAGCTGCTTGCCCGAACCGGTCGGGTATTCGATCGTGTAGTCATCGCCATAGAAGCGGTGGTATCGCTCCAGGACGCTGATCATCAGGTAGTTCAGCGGGAACCAGATCGGGCCGCGCCAGTTCGAGTTTCCCCCGAACATCGGCGTGGTGGACTCGGCCGGCTCGTAGTCGATGCTCGCCCTGATGCCGTCGTATTCGAGCGTGTAGGGGTGGTCGCGGTGGTAGGCGGACAGGGCGCGCAGACCGTGGGGGGACAGGAATTCATTCTCGTCGAATACCTTGCCGAACAGCCGTTCCAGCCGATCCGGCCCGCACAAGCTGAGCAGTACCCGCCGCTGGCCCGGTTCACCGCGCAGCAAGCCAACATCGGTGAGCTTGTCAGTACGAGCCAGGTCGTGCCGGTCCAGAAAGTCCGCGAACCGCTTGCCGAAAGCAAGCGCACGCTGTAGATCATCCTCGGTGATGACCGCGGCGGCCAGGGCTGGGATGATGCCCACCATCGACCGGACCTTTACCAGCTCGGTTGAGCCGGTCGGCGTCTTGAGCCGGTCGTAGTAGAGACCGTCGGTCTCGTCCCACAGCCCGAGTCCGTCCAGCGCGACGGTGATGGCGGCGAAGTGTTCTAGGAACTTCAAGATGAGATCCTCGGCGGCCCGCGAACCGGACCGGTTCAAGACCACGGCCATGCCCCCCATGGCGATCGCGTAGAAGCCCATCCAACCGGTGGCGTCGGACTGCTCCAGGAGATTGCCCTCCGGCAGATGCGAGCGGTCGATCGGGCCGATGTTGTCCAGACCGAGAAAGCCGCCCTCGAACAAGTTGTTTCCCTCGCTGTCCTCCCGGTTGACCCACCAGGTGAAGTTGACCAGCAACTTGTCGAAGACCCGGCTGATGAAATCGATGTCCCGGCCACCGTCGATCGCGAAAACCTCCAGCGCCGCCCACGCCTGCACCGGCGGGTTGACATCGCCGAAGTCCCACTCGTAAGCCGGCAACGCCCCATTCGGATGCTGGAACCACTCCCGGCAGAGCACGAGCAACTGATACTTGGCGAACGCCGGGTCCACATGCGCCAGCGCGACGCAATGGAACGCGAGGTCCCACGCGGCAAACCACGGGTACTCCCACTTGTCCGGCATCGACATGATGTCGAACGCGTTGAAATTTCGCCAATGAGCGTTGCGTCCGCTGAGTCGCTGGTTTGGCGGCCTCGGCTGCGTCGGGTCGCCGTCCAGCCAACGGGCCACGTCGTAATAGAACAGCTGCTTGCTCCACAGCATCCCGCTGAAGGCTTGCCGCATCACCATCGCCTCATCAGCGGTTGCCTGTCTCGGCGTCAGCTCGGCGTAGAACTCGTCGGCCTCGGCGCGCCGATCCGCCATCACCTTGTCGAACCCGACGCCGAACGCGTCGACCACTCGGCCAACCGGCTCCTCCTTGACCGGCCGCAACCGCAGCCGCAGCTCGACCGTCTGGCCAGGCTGGACGGTGGCCTTGTACCAATAGGCACACTTGGTGCCGCTGCGATCGGGATTGACGGTCGGCGCCCCGTGGATTACGTGATCGTTGATGCCGTCCTTCGGATATGGCGTGATCGGCTCCACGCCGTACAGGCGTTTGAGATTCGACTCGTTCTCACAAAACAACACCGCCGGCGCCCCGCCGTCCGGCGCAGCGTCGGCGAGAAGCTCGAGCCGGCCGAGCCACGGGTGGTCGATCCCGACAGATGTGTCGCCTGTCGCCGCCATGCGCGGGCGCGGCGCGTCGATCTCCCACGACCAGGTGTTGCGGAACCAGGCAGTGGGCAACACGTGAAGAGTGTCGGCGTCCGGGCCAGCATTGGTCACCGAGATCTTCATGAGCACGTCATCCGGGTCGGCCTTGGCGTAGTGCATTTCGACGATCCAGTACCGCCCACTGTCGAACACCCCGGTGTCGACCAGCTCGTATTCGGGCTGAAACCTATTGCGCCGCCCGTTCTGGTCGATCAGATCCTGATACGGATACGCCGCCTGCGGATAGTGATAGCGCCAGCGGTTCCAGGCGTGGCTCGGCAGCGCGTCCAGATACCACCAATATTCCTTCACGTCCTCGCCGTGATTCCCCTGCGCCCCGGTCAGCCCGAACGCTCGCTCCTTCAAGATCGGATCGCGTCCGTTCCACAGCGCCAGGCCAAGGCACAGCCGCTGCTCCACGTCGCAGAACCCGGCCAGACCGTCCTCGCCCCAGCGGTAGGCACGAGACCGGGCATGGTCATGCGGCAGGTAGTCCCACGCCTCACCGTCGGCGCTGTAATCCTCCCGTACCGTCCCCCATTGCCGCTCGCTGACGTACGGTCCCCACCGGTACCAATCGCCGGCCTGGCGCAGCCCATCCTCCAGCCTGCCGAATCCCGCCACCCGATCACTTTCGGTGCCCATCAACGTCCCTCCATTCGTCTGAACCAAATACCCCTGGGTGGTACTGAACCCGTGATCCGGGCTCATCGGCATGCCGACAATCACCTGCAGCCGGTCGTTGCTCATTGTTCGGAGGCGAACGGGAGGATTCACCCTCCCGTTCGGGTGATAATCACATGATTGCCTTGGCCTGTATGCCGGGGGCTACCACGTCGCCCGCGGCCGGCACGGCGCAACCTCCCGCAAAGACGCTGCTTGCGTTCGCCCGCGCCGCGGCTGCTGAGAGTGGCCGTAGGCGCTGACCGCCAGGTCCGGTCTAGCCTAGGTGCGTTCGCACCTCGTGTCGGGCCACCGGTTGAGTTGAAGGATCCTCCCCATGTCCTCCGATGCTGGCACACAGCAGCAGAGCGTCGCGGACGCGCTGGCGCGGCTGGTGGAGGCCCGGCGGGGCGCCGAATCCGTGTGGGTGGAGGCGTTGCGTGAGCTGGGGGCGGTGGACCGGGCGGTCTATGAGGCTGTGGCGGATACTCCCACCCCGGAGCTGGACGGCCCCGTTCGCAAGCTCTCGAACGCGGCGACCTATTCGCGCCTGTGGCTTGGTGTCGCCGCCGTGCTCGCCGTGCTCGGTGGCAGGCGTGGACGCCGCGCGGCGCTGGAGGGCGTGCTGGCGATCGGGGTGACCTCGGCGACGGTCAATCTCGGCATGAAGCCGCTGGCCCAGCGGGAGCGTCCCGATCGCGCCGGTCACGCTGTGTTTGCGGCTCGGCGTGTACCGATGCCGGAATCCGATTCCTTCCCGTCCGGCCACGCGGCGTCGGCGTTCGCGTTCGCCTACGCGGTCGGCAGGCACCTGCCGGAGCTGGCCGTGCCGATCCGGTTGCTGGCGGGCGGCGTCGCCTATTCGCGCGTTCACATCGGCGTGCATTACCCGGGTGACGTGGTGATCGGTTCCATCGTGGGGGCCGGAACCGCAGCGACGGTCGCTTCAGCATGCGACCGCATTTACCGACGGCAGGACCCGAACTGCGAACCTGCCTAACCGGCAGCCGTGACGGACCCGCGCCTTCTTTGCGTATCAACCCTCAGGCAACGGACGCGGCTGCCCGGCAGGCGAGAACGGCGCCGACGGTGGCATGCCTTGATGGCGGGGGGCGATGCGGATACGCAGAGCCTTCGGCCGGATAGTGAACTGCAGCGGCGGGATCAAATCGATCGACTCGCCATCAATCCCGGCGTGTACCGGTGGCAGCGCGCTGACGTCCAACCGTGGCGCGCTCCACGCTCGCCCTGGAATGTAGGGAGCCGCCCCCGGGCGGTGCGGGGCAGCGCCGGGTGCGTCGAGAACGATGATCCCGAGTCGGCCGCTGTCGAGCGTCGGACGGGCTCCGGGGGTCAGCGGGCGACCGAGCGTGTACGGATTGTTCGACACGAGCACAAGCGCGAGATGCTGGTGCTCGCGCCCCACATCATCAACCAGGCGCAGCTCTGGCACCTCTGCGCGTGGGCCGAGCACCTTGTCGGCGGTTTCTAGGAGTGTGCGCATCTTGGCATCGCGGTAGGCGGGACTGCGGACGGCGTCACCGTAGATACCGAGCGAGACGTTGTTGAGGAACAGGCGGCCATTCACGTCCGCCACGTCGATCAGCCGCTCGATCCCACCTGTAAACGCGTCGAGCGCGCCGAGCAGATCGCTTGGATCCACCCCGAGATCGAGAGCGAAGTGGTTGCGCGTCCCGGCCGGCACGCACACGAAGGGAAGCCGATGTGTGACGGCCGCTGCAGCCACGACCGCCTGCGACCCGTCGCCACCGGCAACCCCCAGCGCATCCGCACCATTAGCTACCGCGTCCCCGGCCAACGCTTCCAGGCTCTGGCCCGGCGCAAAGATGACGGTCTCAATCCCTCGTTCGCGTGCCCGCTCGGCAACCTCAGCGCGTGCGGCCTTGCCCCCGCCAGACCTCGGGTTGACGAACAATACCGGCCGTTGCGGCGGATCCGAGGACCGCCAGCCAGGACGCGAGAGCTCCGACACCATCCATCAGATTCTCGTGCAACGACGATAAGCGCGCTATTCGCAAATTACCTGCCATCGATGACGGGATCACGGCCCCACTTCCACGCCGGAGGCGATGACGCCAGCCATCGACGGTTAACCGGGCCGGGTTCCGCCGAGCGAATGCCAAGCTGCGCGGAAGCTCATCACCGGACGGCGGGCGGGTCGTCGACCAATGCAGGGAGAAAGCGCAGCATCAGTGTCGACCATGTTAGATGCGTCAGTACGGGCGCCTGGATGCCGCCGGTCGCTCGACGTTGGAGCCCGAACAGCGCGCCCATGGTGCCGGAGGCCAGCATCAGCGCCGGGTTGCGCGTGGCGGTTGCGGCAAGTGTGTAGATGGCGGTGGATGCCAAGACGGGGTGGCGGTTTCCGATGGCGGCGAACAGCGCCCCGCGGAAGAAGACTTCCTCGCCGACGCCATTGGCCAGCGCAGTGAGCATGACGAGCGGATCCGACCCTTTCTGGGCGTAGCGCAGGACAGAACTGATCGCCTCGTTCAGCAGGGGAATGTGCCGAGCGATCCGGGCGGCGCCGTAGAAGACGCCGAACGCGGCGGCACCGGTTGCTATCGGCGCGGCAACTGCCCGGAACCTGTGCGGCGCTGCCTGCTCGCAGCCGAGGTGCACGGAGCCGGTCTGAAGCCCGCCGATCAACCAGGTACCGGCCGTACCCAGGCTGAGGGCGTAGAAGCGTGCGGAGCCAGGTTTGGTGGAGAAGGACGCGCCCAGCAGGCCGGCGCCGGCAATAGCGACCCCGGCGAGGACAGTTCCGCGACGCCGGGAAATGTCACCGGGTTCGCGATGAGTACGAGGCTTCCTCATGAGTCAGATCTCACGAACGGGTCGCCTTGGCCCGCTCACCGAGTGCCTGCAGCACGGCGTTGTCGTAATCCATCGGCTCGAACGGAACGAGTTCGTGGATGCTGTCGTCACGCACGACCACCTCGTTGATCATCGAATCGACGAGTGATCGCCCAGTCCGGATATCGACGTTGGTGACGAGCGCCAGCCACCAAGATGAGAGCGAAGGAGACAGGAACGGAACGGGAATCACGAGTCGGCGGCGGCCCTCGAGTGCGGCCAGCCGGTGCATCATCTGGGTGTACTCCAGCGCCTCCGGACCACCGATCTCGAACGTCTGCCCGGCCGCGTCGGGCAGGTCCAATACGGCGACGAGGTAACGCACGACATCGGCGATCGCTATCGGCTGCGTCTTGGTACGCACCCAACGAGGTGTGATCATGGCGGGCAGGTTCTCGACGAGCTGGCGGGTGATCTCCCAGGAGATTCCGCCGTGCCCGATGATGATTCCGGCCCGCAGCGTGGTAACTGGGACGCCGGCATCTCCGAGGAGGGTCTCGACGTGATGGCGGCTGCGCAGGTGAGGGGACAGGTCGTCCTCGTCGCTTCCCAGACCACCGAGGTAAACGATCCGCTTAAGACCTGCGCGGGCAGCCACCGAACCGAACGTCCGTGCCGCCTCTGCGTCTTCTTTCTCGAAGCCGGCCATGTCGAGCGAATGCACGAGGTAGTAGGCGGCATCACAACCCTCGGCAGCCGCGGCCAGCGATCTGGCGTCTCGCACATCAGCTCGAACCGGCTGGCCCGCGCCCTGGTACGTGTCCGGATGGCGCGTCATCGCCCGCACCCGGTGCCCGGCCTCCTGCAAGGCCGGGCACAGCCGGCTGCCCACGAATCCTGACGCTCCGGCGACCAACACGTCCATGTGATCAGTCCACCTCGAGCCGGTTCAACGCCGTGCGCATGCCGGCCTCGGCTTGGTTCCCGAGGCGTTCGAGCGCCGGCTTGAGCAGCGGGGCAATCAGCCGCGAAAGGCCCTTGAACTCGAATTCCGCGCGGTAGCTCACCTCGGTCCCGGATCCGACGCGACGAAACGTCATGGTGTCCACGCTGGTGACGGTGTCGTTCTCACCGCGAAACCGAATGAGCTCGCGGTCCGCGAACTCCTCGACGATGTAGGTCAGCTGCGTCTCCTTGCCGAGGAACCTCGTCGCGTTGCGGTAGGTCGTGCCGATGCCGCCATCCCCGTGCAGGCGCACGGTTGTCACGGTACCCGGGTCCCACTGCACGGTCGTGGTGAAGTCAGACAGGAAGTCAAACACCGTGTCGAGCGGCTTCTCGACGACCAGAGTTCGGTGCAGTCTCATGGCAGCGACGCCTTTCGCCACAGGGTTGTCCATAGCCGGCCAGGAACCAGCCGTGCCGTCTTCATGAGCAGGGCCATTGGAGGGGGGAAAGCGATCTCCGATCGCCCCCGCTCCAAGCCGTCACAGATGAACCGAGCGGCGTGGCCGACTTCGATCATGAACGGCATGGGGAAGCGGTTGCCGACTGTGAGATCGGTCCGTACGAAGCCGGGGCACACCGTGGTGACTCGCACGCCGGTGCGAGCGACGTGGACCCGCAGCGACTCGAGCAAGTTGATCTGCGCGGCCTTGGTGGCCCCATAGGCCTCCGCGCCGGCAAGGCCCCGATAGCCGGCGACCGAGGCGATGCCGGCTATCACCCCGCTGCGCCGGCGCAGCATTCCGGGTAGGACGGCTGCGATCGTGTTGCTGGTGCCGACGAGATTGACCTGAACATGCCGGTCGAAGGCCTCGGTATCCCAGTCGGACGGGTCCATCTGTTTCCAATACCCGGCGGATATCACCGTGAGGTCGATCGGGCCGAGATCCTGCTGGACCTGCGCTGCCGCGGCGGCGATCGAACGCATGTCAGTGACATCCGCGGTGAGGGCGAGCATGTCTTCGCCAGCAACATCCAGCAAGTGCTGCTTCCGTCTCCCCGAGATCGCGACGGCCGAGCCACGGAGTGTGAGTTCGCGCGCCACAGCCGCGCCAATACCACTAGATCCCCCGACGACCCAGGCGACCTTGCCGTTCAGTTCCACGGTTAGACCCCTACCTGTCGGATGTGCGGTTGGCGGGAATGGACCCGTAGTCCGCGGAGCCACAGCCAGATGCCGTGCAACCGGATCAGCATGGAAACCCGCTGGGTCATCAGCGGCCGGCGTACTTGTAGCCGGGCGACGGCGCGGCGAGTGGCCGGCTCGGGCCGACCCCGAAACGCCGCGGCGAACGCGACGGCACCGTCGCGGCGCAGTGCGACGGATGTCGACACGCGGTCCGGCCGCAACGTGAATCGAAGCTCGTAGTTGCCGCTCACGTCGAAGAACGGCGAGACGTAGAAAGCCTTTCGCATCACGGCGAAGCCCGTGTCGTCCGGGTGCAGCACGTAAGCATGCCGCTCGCCATATGTGTTGTGAACCTCGGCGACGACGGCAGCAAGCCGCCCGCAACCGTCGTAACACCAGAACATTGACAGCGGGTTGAAGACATGGCCTAGAACCCGCGCGCTCGCGAGCATGACGACCCGGCCGTGGGCACCCAGGCTGACGCCATTGATCGCCAGATAGTTGGCGATGTTGGCCCTGATCGTGAGGCGAGGGTCGCCAAGATGGTCCGAGCTGTCGAAGCCGGCGAACACCGAGAGGTATTCCGGCACTGAGTCGAGGTCGACGAGCCACTGGTAGAGGCGGTGGCGGAACGCGTGCCTGACGGGTGCCCGGCGCTGGTGCGTGACCCGGCCGACGACGAGCGCGGGGAGTCGGGGAAGCGCGGTATCCCGCGTCGCCGTTGCGCTCACCAGGTCACCCCGAAGTGTCGAGCCGCTTGCACGCCCGAACGGCAGCCGTCCTCATGGAATCCCCAGCCGTGGTATGCCCCGGCATAGACCGTGCGGTCCGTGGCGAGCGCGCCGAGCCGCGACTGCGCGTGCACGGCCTCGGGCGTATAGATCGGATGTTCGTAGTCCATGACCGCGACGACCCGGCTCAAGTCGAGCTGTTCATGGTCGTTGAGCGTGACGAGGATCGTTTCCCGCGATCGCAGTCCCTGCAGACGGTTCATCCAGTACGTCACCACGGGGCCTCGGTCCGTGCGGGCGCAGGACGGCATCGTGTAGTTCCACGAGGCACGAGCGCCGCGGGCTCGAGGCAGGGCCGAGCCGTCGGTATGCAGAGCCGTGACATTGCTCGAGTAGCGAAACTGCTTGAGCGTGGTGACCTCCGCGTCGCTCGGGTCGCAGAGCAGGGCGAGAGCCTGATCGGCGTGTGTCGCGATCACCACCCGGTCGACCCGCGTTATCTGCCCGGTGACGTCGCGAATCTCGACGCCATCGTCGCGCCTGGTGATATCGAGAACCGCGTGGGCCGCGCGCACGTCCGTTAACAGGGCGGCGAGTCGGTCGACATAGGTCCGCGACCCGCCGATGACGCTGTACCACCGAGGTGACCCGGTAAGTCGCAACAGGCCGTGGTGGTCGAGGAACTGAAACAGAAACCGGGCCGGATAGACCAGCGTCGTCTCTCGGCCGGCCGACCACACGCAGGAGACGATGGGAACGGCATAGTGGGCGATGAAGTAGTCACTGAATCCCTCCCGCTCCAGGAACTCGCCGTAAGTCGTGAGGTTCCTGTCGTCCGACGCGCGTAGGAAGGCCGAGGCGCGACGGTGAAACCGCTTGACCTGCCAGAGCAGGTGAAGGAACCGAGGATCGACCAGGCGGCGGCGCTGGGCGAACACGCCGCGTGGTCCGCGGCCGCCGGCATACTCCAGGCCACATCCCGTACAACGAACGCTCATACTCATCTCGGTCGGCCGCACCTCGACGGCCAGTTCGCCGAAGAGCTTGCGAAGCCACGGATACGTCACGTCGTTGTGCACGATGAACCCGCTGTCGACGGCGTGCTGCCGACCATCCGAGTCCGTGACGTTGTGGGTGTGCGCGTGGCCACCGAGCCGGTGCTCCGCTTCGAAAAGGATGACCTCGTGTGTGCGGCGTAGCAGGTAGGCGGCGGTGAGACCGGCGATACCCGAACCGACGACGGCTACGGATGGCCGCTGGTCGCCGGCTGCGGCAGAGGTCGGCCGGGTGGCGGTGGCGTTCGAGTCCACGGTGGCCTAGCTTTCGTCGAGGGTCTGTCTAAACAAAGCTAGGTCACTGAGAGACATCTGTCAAAGGTACGTCTAGAGATCGTATAATGTCTGCGTGGAACCCGTGCCGGACGGCCCCCTGGTGCGCATCGGTGAGCTGAGCCGACGCCTCGGGGTCAGTGACCATGTGCTGCGGGCATGGGAGAGTCGCTACGGATTGCTAAGACCGGTTCGCTCGAAGGGCGGCTACCGGTTGTACTCTGCGGCGGACGAATCGCGGATTCACCGAATGATCGCCCACCTAGCCGACGGGTTATCCGCCGCCGAGGCAGCGCGCACCGTGCTTCGCGAAGCCAGCGCGGCCGAGGTTGACGACACGCTGCCCGCCGAACACGTGGCGACGGAGCCATTCGCCGCGCTCCGGCAGGCCCTGGATGCGTTGGACGAGCCGGCGGCGCAGGCCATTCTGGACCGGCTCTTCTCCGACTTCTGGCTCACGTCCGTCCTGCGGGACGTTCTCGTCCCCTATCTCGCCGAGTTGGGCGAACGTTGGGAACATGGCACGGTCAGCGTCGCCCAGGAACACTTCGCCAGCAATGTCATCCGTGGCCGGCTAGCCGGGCTCGCCCGGGGTTGGGGAAGCGGGCACGGACCGCGCGCCGTACTCGCCTGTCCGCCCGGTGAGTTGCACGATCTGGCGCTAATGGTCTTCGGCATCGTGTTGAACCGCAGGGGGTGGCGGATCGACTACTTCGGTGCGGACACACCGCTCGACGAGGTGACCCAAACAGTCGATGCCACGCGGCCCGACCTGGTCCTCCTCGCGGCCACGCTCACCGAATCTCTCACGCCGTTGCGAGCAGGGCTTGCTGCACTCGCCCGGCACGCCCCGCTGGCACTTGCCGGAGCCGCAGCCACGCCGCGGTTCGCCAAGGCTGTTGGCGCCCGACACATGGCGGGTGACCCGGTGACCGAGGCCGAGGCGACCGGGTGGCCACAGTGAAGCTAGCTCGGCGCGCATGACCGATCTAGGCTGCGGGCGAGGGCAACTCTCCGACCGTACGTTGCTACGGGATGGCGGCGATAGCGACCCGTGCACCCTCATCGACCGCCTTGATCGGCCACGTGGGCTCGATCGGCACGCCACCAAGCGGTTTTGATCAGTCGTGCCCCCATCGCTGCCGTCTCCTGCACATCCACCCCATCAACACCGGCAAACTCGTCCGATCAGCCGGGTTTGAAGCGCCGTCCGACTGGGTAGGGATCCGGCCGACTGGGCGGGACTGCCGCGCGAACCTGGAGGTGCGACGTGATCATCCTGGGGTTGATCTTGCTGGTCATCGGGTTCGTCCTCGGCGTCCCAGTGCTCTGGACGATCGGGTTGATCCTGCTGGTCATCGGAGCGATTCTCTTCCTCCTCGGCGCTATCGGCCGTGAGGTCGGAGGCCGGCGATACTGGTACTAACGTGGTGGGACGTCGAAGATGCAAGGGTCGCCGCAACGACGGCGACCTGGTCGGCATAGAGGTTCGGTCAGCTCGATTCCGATCGAGCGCGCGGCATGCACAGGCAGAGTTGCCGTTACCCACCAGCCCCCCGTCTGATGGTTGCCGGGACACGGGACGGCGGCATTGAGTCGGGCCTGCGCGTACGATTTGGCCCGCGTTGATGGCATGTGCCTGACGATTCACACTGGCGACCAAGGTCCGGTGCTCCGCACGCCGATCGATGCGCAGGGCCGGTCGGGGCCGGCGCCAGGTCCAGGCTTGGACGGTCGCGGCCGGGTGCGGCGAACGCGGATCAGTGGCGTATGGATCGGGCTGGTGGCCGCCGGTGTCTTCCTGATTCTGCTGATCATCTTCATTGCGCAGAACCTCAACGACGCCCCGATCCACTTCCTTGGGCTCAACGGCCAGGTGTCGATCGGGCTCGCCTTGCTACTAGCCGGCGTGTGCGGGCTGATCATCGCCGCGGTGCCGGCGAGCGCGCGGATCCGGCAACTGCGTGAGGCGCTGAAGAAGAACGCGCGTCACGATCTTCCGCCGCCGACGTGATTCCGATCAGCCACCCACGACGTTGCCCATAAGCAGCACGAGCGCTCGGGAATGTCGCCGGCGCGGCCTTTAGACCCGCACGGTTTCATAACGAATCGTATGGGGAATAACTGCAGTAGCTGCCGGATCCGAACGCGAGACATTGGACGTCCACGCCGCCGGGCCGGTCGTAAGCAGTGCGAAAGGATGTTCGGTATGGGGAAGCTTCGACCCATGCATTGGCTCTTCGCCCAGGCATCGAGCGGGCTCAAGGACCTGCCACGCAATGGCGCGTGGGTGTTGTCCAGAGCCATGGGATCACCCGCCTCTGCTGGTTCTATGAGCGATTCAGCCACCGATGCCGCCCGGCGCATATCGGCTGCGGTGGCTGACGTATTGCCGGGGCCCGCCGACTCAGTCGAAGTGCGTCTGAAGCGTGCAGAGGCGGCTGTGGCCAGCGCTAAGCAGGCGGAGCAGGAGGCGTTGGCCCAAGCGCGCGATGCCGACAATCTTGCGGAGGCTGCAAAGTATGTCGCCCAACAGAGCCGACAACGTCTGCGTGAGGCGACCCGTGAGGGCAAACAAGAGATCGAACGGCGAACCCAGGAAGCCCGCCGCAATCTGGAGCAGCAGGTCGAACAGGAACGCGAGCAGGCGAGCCAGGAAATCGCCGATCGGCTCGAGAAGATGACATCAGAAGTCGAGGCGCACATTGGTGAGTCGCGTCAGGCAGCCGAAGAGGCGGCACAGCGTGCCAAAGAGCGAATCGCTGAGGCGCATAAACAGATGGCCGCCGCGCGAACGTTGGCCGCCGAGGCTACAAGGGTGGCCCAAGAGGCCGCGGAGCAGGCACACCAGCAGGCCAGGGCGGTCGCCGAACAGGCCGACCAGAACGCCGGCACCGCTGATCGATTACTGGCTGATGCCCGCGGGACGGAGGACTTGCTGGCGGACGAGACTGCCCGCGCCGTCCAGGCGGAGCGCCAGTATGACGTGCCGGAACGGTTGAGCGAGCATACAAAGGCCGAACTACTCGACATTGCACATCCCTTGGAGATTCAAGGTGCGGGGCGGATGACGAAAGACCAACTTGTCCGCTCGATTCAGAGGGCATCACGCGCAAAGGCGCGAACCTGAGCGGCGACCGATGGGAGTTGATCGACAATGAGCTTATTTCGCCGAAAGAAGAAGTGGCAACGTGTCGTTGGAAAGTTGGCTGCGGAGGCGGCGGACAGTGCAGCGTTGAAGACCGGCGCCGGCACCCTTGCCGGCTTGATGACCTTGACCGCGGCAAGTGCAGCTGTGTCGTCGGTGCGACGGAAGAGTCAATCGTGAAACTGCGTAGCCTGGCGGTTTTCGGCGTCGGATACGTCCTCGGCACGAGAGCAGGGCGTGAGCGTTATGAACAAGTCATTGAGGCTGCACAGAGCGCGTCGAAGCGGCTGGAAGACTACAGCGGCAAGCTCGGAGCCATCAGCGGGAAGATCGATAGCTTCAGCGGAAGACTGGACGGGGTCAAGGCCAGACTTAGGGATTACAGCGGCGGATGACCCGTACGGAACGAGTACGGTTGTCATTGCTCGTCGCGACGCTCGCCAGAGTCTGTCGGGCGGCCTCGTGGTTGAAGCATCGGTCGTCGGACGGCTACTCGGTCTGAAGCTGCTACGCGTCAAAGCGCACGTCACTTTGCTGCCTGCTTACCGCGACCCGATCACCTATGTCACTCCCCGAGCGACAGTGCAGCGAGCCGTCCAACCCACGGGGAGCGGTGGCCTCAGCGATGCAGTCAACCTGCTAGCCCAAGCATCACGAACCATGCGCGAGGCAAAACGCATCACCTTCTGACCTCGCTGCGCTGACTACGAGAATGCACGTGGCCAACGCCTAAACTCCGCTAGCGCCGTCGGCCTCGAAACGGAGATCGTGGACCTTGCCGACGTCGGCACCGTCGCCGTCGTAGACGTCACAGCCAATGAGGTCGCTCGCGCCCATGAGCCGTTTCCCGGAATCCGCCCGACCACTTTCGTCAACGCCAGTAGTGCTTTTTTTGCGGCAGTTAGTGTGCTCGCCTCCTCCGCCGACGTTCAGTCCTCGGACGCCCGGACGGTGCACTTATCGATGACGTCGAGGCGTCGTCCACCATCGTGGAACGGTACGCAGTCGGCGAGACTCACGTGGTCAGTCCGTCACGCGGCGGATCGGCATCCGGACCACGCGGCATGGACGAGCGCGCGGCCCGGGCGGCAATACGCAAAGAGAGTTAGCCCATACTGCCCGTGCTCCCCAAGGCTTCTCGAGCTATCTTCGCTTGCTCGACACGGTGGCTAGTCAGAGCATCGGCCGGCCGCCGGTGACAGGCACCCGAGCACCGGACACGAAGCTGGCCTCGTCAGATGCCAGTAGGACGTAGATCGGTGCAAGCTCGACCGGTTGGCCAGGGCGGCCGAGTGGGACATTCTCCCCGAACTCCGCGACTTTTTCCTCAGGCATCGTTGCCGGTATCAACGGCGTCCAGATCGGCCCCGGGGCTACGCTGTTCACCCGAATCCCCCGTTCGCCGAGGAGTTGCGCGAGGCTGGCAGAGAAGTTGGCGATCGCCGCCTTCGTCGCCGCATAGGGAGCAAGAGTAGGGGAAGGCATATCGGAGTTGACCGACGAGCTGCCGATGATGGAGCCGCCTGCACTCATATGCGGTAGCGCCGCCTTACAGAGGTAGAACATCGCCGACACGTTCGTACGGAACGTGTAGTCCCACTCCTCGTCCGAGATCTCCTCGATGCTCTCATGAGTCATTTGATAGGCCGCGTTGCTTACTAGCACATCGATCCGGGCGAATGCTTCCACAGCCCGAGCGATCACGAGGCGACAGTGGTCCGCCGACGATATGTCGCCGCGCACCAACACCGCTTGCTGGCCAGCCGCGCGGACGTACCGGGCGGTGTCTTCTGCGTCGTCGTCCTCTTCCAGATAGGAGATCACGACGTCCGCGCCTTCCCTGGCGTATGCGATGGCCACTGCGCGCCCGATGCCGCTATCGCCGCCGGTGATCACCGCCGCCTTGCCTTTCAGTCGGCCGTGCCCCTCGTAGCTATGTTCGCCGCAGTCGGGCAC
>Ga0207683_10003054_pt1 | contig 14643 bp, 10 predicted proteins | sample KBSM73metaG_FD_184333 | JGI IMG/M metagenome (GOLD analysis project Ga0207683, IMG submission 184333) | Miscanthus rhizosphere microbial communities from Kellogg Biological Station, Michigan, USA - KBS M7-3 metaG (SPAdes) (version 2) | ecosystem: Host-associated > Plants > Roots > Rhizosphere >... | reverse complement strand
CCAAAATGGTGCAACTTCCCTTCGTCGGCGAGACGCTTCGCTCCGCTAACCCTCCGCCTAATGAAAGGAACGTTCTTCGCTGTCTTCGTCAGGCTCTACCAGCGCGACGGCACCTGCACCTGATTTCGGACGCGGTCGAAGCCTAGCGAGAATGCCTGCTCTGTTGTCCGGCTCGGATGGCTGGCTCGGCCTCGGCAATCTGCGAGCAACGAAGCGCCATACGAACCACGCGACGAGAAACACAACTGCGAACTCGAAGACCGCGCTCCAGATGGCGAGACCTCCTGAAACTGCGCGTAATTATAGCTCCGTAAGACTACTCAGCCTGTCGAATCTGAAAACGACAAATCAACGCTCATTTGATTCGGAGCGGGTTGTGGGCTACTCGGAAATTTGACGAATCCTCGTCCGGAGCGGACTCGCCCAAAGATCAATCGAATGAGTTCACATCCGCTTTCAATCATTTTGTGCGAGTCGCAACTTGGCTTGTGATCTAACAGCGAAGCCTGTTTCTGGCGCAGAACAACCGAAGAACAACCGCGATCTTTCGACTCCGCTTCGCTGCGCTCAAGATGACACAACGAATAATCTCAATGGAATCAGAATCGCTTGCGGGTAAGTTGCCGAAAGCGAGTCGAGGAGCTCAACAGGCAAGCGCTCTTGCAATTGTTTTTATCCTCAGGGGCTGAAGCCCTGTGGTTTTTGCGGCTTTGCAGCACGACTAAAGTCGTGCCCTTTCACAAAACCGCAACTGATGTCCTGAGACAGGCATCACTTCGCGTCGTGCATAATCAAAGGACGATGGCCCTCTTGTGGAACCCGGAAAGCTGGTCGCAGAGGCTGGCTGAACTCGAAGCACGCTCTGGAGACTTGAAGGAGGCTCCGCTGCGCCGCGACGTGCGCTCGCTTGGCATTCTGCTGGGCGAAGTGCTGCGGGAGCAGGCGGGCGAAGACCTCTTCGCGCATGTTGAAGCGTTGCGGCAGGGCACCATTCGTCGCCGCGATGCGGAGGCCCGCGGCAACGAGGAGGAGGCGGCGCGGCAGGCCGCCACGGCACTCGAGCTCGTTCACTCGCTGCCTGTGGATCGAGCGATTCTGCTTACGCGCGCATTTGCGTTCTACTTCGAGCTCATCAACCTTGCCGAAACCAATCACCGCAAGCGTCGACGCATCGCTCTGCAACTGAGCGGAGAGACGGGCCGCCAGCGGGGTTCGCTTGCCGGAACGCTCTGCGAGATGCGCCGCGTGGGCATCGGTGGCGACGAAGCGATGGACTGGCTGCGACGCATCCTTATTGTGCCCGTCTTCACGGCGCATCCGACAGAGGTGGCGCGGCGATCGGTGATGTTCAAGCGGCGACGTATCGGCGAGTTTCTCGCCACGCTCGATCGCATTCCGATGCCCGAGCAGGACCTTGCCCGGCTTGAAGAATCCATCCGCGCAGAGATCACGAGCCTGTGGCAGACGGACGAGGTGCGCTCTCGCCGTCCCACGGTTTACGACGAAGTCAAGATGGGGCTCGATTACTACGACGTGTCGATCTTCGCGACGCTTCCGGGCCTCTATCGAGAAATTTCTGAAGCCTTGCATGCGTCGTACGGGCTGGAGATCGAAGCGCACATGCTGCCGCAGGTGCTTCGGTTCGGCTCATGGATCGGCGGCGACCGCGATGGCAATCCCTTTGTCACACCCGGCGTGACGCGCGATGCAATTCAACTGGCGCGTGGTCACCTGCTGCTCTACTACCAGGGTCAGCTCGACGCCATCATCGACCTGCTGACGACAAGCGCACAACAACGCGCTGTGAGCGACGAATTGTTGCAGCGCCTCAAAGCCTACGTCGCATTGGTACACACGCCTGAGGCCCAGGTTTTCGGCGCGCAGTACGAGTTCGAATACTACCGCCGTTTCGTGATTTGCGTGAAAGCTCGCGTGCAGCGGACGCTGGAGCAGACGGGCCGTCCCTCCGCAGCTTCCATATCCGCTCTCCCTGTTACCCACTACACTCTGAGCCACGGTCAGGACACGCTGGCGCAGGTGTTGCCCCCCTATTGCTCTGTCGATGAGCTTCTGGTTGACCTGGAATCGTTGCGCGCCTCTCTCGCTGCAAATGCGGGCCTTCGCATCGCGCGAACGCTGATCGATCCGCTCATCCTGCAGGTTCGGACCTTTGGCCTGCATCTGCACACACTTGATATCCGCCAGCATGCGCGCGTACACGCGGCGGCGTTGCAGGAGGCCATCTCCGACACGATTGCACCGATTCTGCCAGGAGAGATGTCTGGCGAAACAGCTTCAGTGCTGGAGACCTTCCGCGTAGTGGCTGAGATTAAGCACGGCTGCTCGCCTGAGGCCATTCGGCATTACGTGATCAGTGGAGCCTCTTCGGTTGAGGATGTGCTTGCGGTGGTTCGGCTGGCACGGTTGGGAGGCGTAACCGTTGAGGGTTCGCAACAGGGGCACCAACATGGTGACCCGGGCCTGATGCCTGTTCCGCTGTTTGAATCGATTGAAGACCTGCGGCAGGCTCCCGCCATCTGTCGTGAGTTGTGGAGCCGTCCCGATTACCGCAAGCTTCTCGCTTCGTGGGACAACTGGCAGGAGGTGATGCTGGGCTACTCCGACTCAAACAAAGACGGCGGCATGCTCACCAGCACATGGGAAATTTTCCGCGCACATCGCGATCTGCACGTTGTTGCGCGAGAGGCTGGCGTCAAACTCCGGCTCTTCCACGGCCGCGGCGGAACGGTGGGACGTGGCGGCGGCCCGACTCACCGCGCCATCTTTGCCCAGCCCATGGACGCCTTCGAGGGACAGCTCAGGATCACCGAGCAGGGCGAAGTGCTCAACTTCAAGTATGCCGACGAAGTGCTGGCGGAGCGCAATCTCGAACTGATGATTGCGGCTTCGCTCGATGCCCTTGCCCGGCCCAACGCGCGCGACCCTGAAGGCCACTTTACCGGAGTGCTGCTGCCTGAGTGGGAATCTGCTCTCGATGAGCTTTCCACGATCTCATTTGCGTTTTATCGGAAGCACATTCTTGATGATCCGGAGGTTGTGACGTACTTCGAGCAGTCCACTCCGGTTGGCGAGTTGGAACATGCCAAGATCGGGTCCCGGCCCGCGAGGCGTAATGCGTCGACGCGTCTGGCCGACCTGCGGGCGATTCCGTGGGTTTTCGGATGGACGCAGTCACGGCTTCTGGTTCCGGCGTGGTTTGGCGTGGGGTTCGCGATCGAGCAGTTCACTGAGATGAGCGGCAAAGGCGCGAATCTCGCGCGGCTACAGAAGATGGCGCAAGAGTTCCCGCTGTTTATCGATCTGCTGCGCAACGTGGAGATGGCGCTGGGAAAAGTGGACCTGGCTACGGCACGTCTCTATTCCTCGCTTGTTTCAGATACGAAGCTTCGCGAGCGGATCTACGACATGTTCGAGGCAGAGTTCCATCGCACTGTGCGCGCCGTTCTCGCGATCACCAAGCAGAAGGAATTGCTGGAGTCGAACCAGGTGCTGGCGCACTCGATCAAGCTGCGCAATCCATATGTCGACCCGATGCACCTGATCCAGGTTGACATGCTGCGTCGCAAGCGCGCGGGAGAAGACACCGCTGCAGTGAATCGAGCACTTGCCGCGACGATCAGCGGGATTTCAGCAGGACTCCGAAATACTGGTTGAATTGACAGCGCGCGCGTTTTATCTCTGCAAATCGAAAGCCGATGGGCGCAAGACCTTACTAGAGTAACGCTTACACCACGAAAGTGTAACTTGTGATGGTTACTGCCGATGCTAGACTGCCGGTCTGGAGGAATAATGAATCAGGAAATTTACCGCGCAGCGTACGAAGAGGCAAAGGCTGAACTTAGGGACGTTTTCGAGCAGTTTGAACAGCTCAGCCGTCGGAAGGACCAAATCGAAGGCGTCGTCGAGGTTCTGAAGCCGCTGGTTGCTCTTCAGGCACATGGTTCGCCCAGCCTCGCCTAATCCCCTTCAACTGGTCAGCGTGTCGCGGAGGTTCGAACCGAACCTCGGCTGCCGAGTAGCGTGTTCTCTTGCGCCATAGCAATGAACAAAACACAGATATTCCAGGTATGCGCCAAAGTCAGACACGCATCAAACACAAGCTAGATAAGGTTTGGTGAGCAAGATGAAGCTGAAAAATTTGATCCCCGCCAGATTCCGTTCCTCCCGCGTCAAGCACGTGAGTGGGCAGTCTTTTGCAGATGTCCTTCGGCTATTAGATCAAACAGGTCCCATCTCTGTGGACGGATATATCAAGAAGGCAGAGACAAAGGACTTCGTTCTGTTCAGCCCTACTCCGCAGGCGGACCAGTGGACGCAGATCTCGGTACGGCGGATCAGTGAACTCGAACACTTAGGGCAAGAAGCGGCAAAAGAAGGTCTCTGCGACAGGGTGCGGCTGACGTTCTAGCGTTGCGATTGGTCTGAGTATCTGCCCGCGTCGTCGGGCGGGCTCATTCATTTCTGTAAGTTGTTCTTTTTAAATATTTTGGGTCGCAGAAATGCGGCGCCGCAACGGAGATGCGGCGGGGAAAACAAAAGAGGGCAGGGATTTCTCCCAGCCCTCTTTTGTGTCTGCTAGATTCTGCCGAAATCCTTGGGCTCTACAGCGGTTGAACGTCCGCAGCCTGCCAGCCCTTGGGCCCCTTCACCACGTTGAACTGCACGGCTTGACCTTCCTGCAGGCTCTTAAAACCACTCGAGTTGATTGCAGAGTAGTGCACGAAGACATCTTCACCGTTCTGACGCGAGATAAAGCCGAAGCCCTTCGCGTCATTGAACCACTTCACAGTACCTTGTTCCATTTTGATCGAATTTCCTGGATTGAATTGCGCTGGATGAATCGGAGCGACCACTGGCAGAATCTTGCTTGGTTGGGCGAGTACTGCTCACGCCCGGTTCGGCTCTAACGCTGCGCTCAGTGTAGCATCCCGACCGAAAAAAGAGGGTAGAAATCTTTGCAAACGGCGCTTGCGTTCATTTCATGCCGTGGAAAACCTTTTCAAAATGAGACGGTTACAGAGACTCGCGTCGCTGTGGTAGGGTAATAGGTCGAAATGCCCAAGGATCCTGTTCCCGGTTTGCTGGTACGCGCTTCCGAGGCGCTGGAATCGGAGTTTGGCTACCTGCCATCGTTTGATCTGGGGCCGGGCCAGGATGACAATGATGAGTCGATTGCCCGAGTTCTTGAGGCGACGGCACGGCGATTGGGCGACAACTATCCATACTTTCATCCTCTGTATGCCGGGCAGATGCTCAAGCCGCCCCATCCGGTTGCGAGGGCTGCGTATTCCCTGGCGATGCGCATCAATCCAAACAATCATGCTCGCGATGGAGGCCGCGCAAGTTCGGAGATGGAAATTGAGGCGGTCGCGGAGATCGCCGGGATGTTTGGTCTGACGGAATTCCTCGGCCACCTGACTTCGAGCGGAACTCTCGCCAACCTTGAGGCTCTGTGGATTTCCGGACAGGTGGGAGGCGGCAAACGGGGCGGGAAGCGAATCGTAGGTTCCGAACAGGCGCATTACACACACCAGAGGATTTCCGGGGTCTTGCGGCTCGATTATTCGGCGATACCGGCCGATAACCGCGGGCGCATGAGTCTTGAGGCTCTTGAAGATGAGCTTCGTAAGGGCGATGTCGGGACTGTCGTGGCCACCTTGGGAACTACGGCCCTTGGCGCCGTCGACCCGCTGGAGCAGATCTTGGCGCTTCGCGAGCGATACGGATTCCGGGTACATGTTGACGCTGCTTACGGGGGCTATTTCTGCTTGATCCCCGACTCGCTTGAGGATTCGGCTCGACGGGCATACGCCGCGATTGGTCAGGCAGACTCCATTGTCATTGACCCGCACAAGCATGGTCTGCAGCCTTACGGGTGTGGTTGCGTTCTCTTTCGCGATCCTGGAGTGGGCCGCCTTTATAAGCACGACTCACCCTATACCTATTTCACTTCAAAGGAGTTGCATCTCGGCGAGATCAGCCTGGAGTGTTCCCGCGCGGGGGCTGCGGCGGTGGCTCTGTGGGCAACGCAGAAGCTGCTGCCCCTCGTTCCGGGCGGGGAGTTTGCGTCCGGATTAGCCAAGGGGAGATCCGCGGCGAGAGATCTTGATGGTCGACTTAGGAGGGATCCTCGTTTTCAACCGCTTGCGGGGGGTGAGCCGGAACTGGATATCGTGGTTTGGAAGGTGAATGCCTATGCTCGAGAAAAGGCTTCTGAGCTGGCACAATCGATTTTTAGCGAATGCGCGGTACGAAATCTGCACCTCGCCCTAGTACAATTGCCGGAACCTTGGTTTCGATCGCCAGACGGCGCTACGACCGGGGCCTCTTGGGAAGCCGTTACGTGTTTGCGTTCTGTGTTGATGAAGCCTGAGCATCTAGCTTGGCTGGATAGGATTTGGGAAATTATTGCGGCTTCTTACGTCAGTAAAAAAGAGGGATAAAGATGGCCCAGCGATGCCCTACTGAACTTGAGAAAGAAAACGTTCTCATGCAAGCGGGTGATTGCTCCCTCATCGTTACCCCACATCTCGGCGGAAAGATCGCTTCCATCAAGATCAAAGACCGCGAACTGCTTCAAACTCCGTTGGGCCCACTTGCTCCTCGCACTCAGACAATGTCCTTCGACGCGAGTGATGCCAGTGGCTGGGATGAATGTTTGCCTTCTGTGGCCGAATGCACAGTTGAGACTTCTGCCGGAGCGTTCAAGATTCCGGATCATGGCGATCTTTGGCGCGTTGATTGGAAGACGATCTCAGAGAACTGCAACTCTGTTGGATTGCGGGGTAAATGTTTTTCTCTTCCCCTAACGCTCGATCGCACTCTGGAATTGACCGAAGACGGCACGGGCTGGCATCTCCGACTTAGTTATCGGCTCACCAACACCGGCAGCTACTCCGTTCCCTGGTCGTGGGCCGCACATCCGTTGTTTGCCGTTGAGCCCGGCGACCGCATTGTGCTGCCGGAGTCGGTGCAGACGCTGAGGCTCGAGGGTTCCGGCGGGGGCCGTCTCGGAGCAGCGGGAGGCACGATCTCGTGGCCGATCGCCACCCTGGCGAATGGAAGCCAAGCCGACTTGAGCGTCGCGCAGCCACCAGAATCGGGTGTGGGCGACAAGCTTTTTGCAGGCCCGCTAGTGTCAGAGGAGAACTGGTGCGCCCTGGAGCGTCCTTCTGTAGGTCTGCGGATTCGCTTCCGTTTCGACCCGAGCATTACGCCGTATCTCGGCCTTTGGATCTGTTATGGAGGCTGGCCAGAGAGGCCGGGTCCGAAACAGAACTGTGTCGCCCTCGAGCCCTGCACGGCGCCTGTAGATTCGTTAGCCCAGGGGGGAGGATGGTCTCGCGTGCTGCTTCCGGGTGATTCCTTTTTATGGCCGATGTTTGTTGATATTGAATCCACTTGAAGTGTGAGAACTATGCATGATCCAGCAACTCTGAGCAGTTTGCATCTTGCCCGCTTCAAAGCGGAGCCTGTCGTATTTGCCGCACCCGGACGTGTGAATCTGATTGGCGAGCACACCGACTATGCCGAAGGCTTCGTGATGCCTGCGGCAATTGACTTCGCGACATTAGCAGCCATTTCGCCGCGCTCGGATGGAAAGGTTGTCATTTATTCGGAGAACTACAAAGAGGAGCGCAGTTTCAAGGCAGATGCGTTGCCTGCCGCGGCTCAGAAACATTGGAGCGATTATCCGCTAGGCGTGATTACCATTCTCGCGGGGGAAGGCAACTCGATTCCGGGATTGAGCCTCAGCCTTCTTGGGGACGTTCCACTCGGTTCAGGTCTTTCCAGTTCCGCCGCGGTTGAAGTTGCGACTGCACTCGCAGTCACCTCATTGATCGGAGTCAGTTATCCGGGCCCCAGGCTGGCCCGCCTTTGCCAGCGCGCCGAGAATGAATTTGTCGGAGCGAATTGCGGCATTATGGACCAGTTCATTTCGGCGAATGGCGCTGAAGATCATGCGCTGCTGCTGGATTGTCGCGACCTTAGTTTCAGGCTCGCTCCGATTCCCGCCAGTGTTGCTCTCGTGATCGCCAACACGATGGTCAAGCACTCGGTTGCCGGTGGTGAATATACAAGTCGCCGCGCCGAGGTTGAGGAAGCGGCGGCAGTGATCGCTCGGCACAGGCCCGAGGTGCGATTCTTGCGCGACGCAACTGTCGATGACCTTGAAAAGTGGGGTTCTGAGATGAGCCCTAACGCATTGAAACGCGCTCGCCACGTGATCACCGAAAATCTGCGCACGGTCGCGGCTGCCGAGGCGCTCATTCACCATGATCTTGCGGAGTTGGGACGCCTGATGGCCGAGGCCCACGTGAGCTACAGCCGCGATTTCGAGGCAAGCTGCGTCGAAGCCGACACGATGGTAACTCTCGCCCAGAACCTGCCCGGCATCATCGGAGCACGGCTGACCGGCGGCGGATTTGGGGGTTGTACAGTCAACCTGGTGGAACGCGCCCAGGCGGCCGAATTTGCAGAGGCCCTGGGGGCAAGCTATGCGACTGAAACCGGGATTGTTCCGCAGATTCACATCTGCCACGCATCGGCTGGTGCGCATAAGATTGCGACCAGTGTCACCGCATGAGAACGGGACAAATTGGTTACGTAAACCGACTCTCGCGCATCTCATTGTTATGTAGTCGAAATTCCCTACCCCAAGGTTACCAAGGGAGTAAAACACCTGGAATCGAACGACCCCGATCCTTGCTAGAATCTTTGAAGGTTTCCTAAATTTGCCAAAAATGGCCGGGGAGTAGTTTTGCCCGAACGATTTTCCATGACTGAACCGTTCGAGTCGTAACTGACTTTTGCAGGTGCCGCAGAGAGAAATAGAGAATGCAACTGAACCCATCTAAACCGTTTTCCTACGAAACCTTTCCAACGTGTGGCCTGGTCGCTTATTTCTCAATGGAGATTGCCATTGATCGCGGCATGCCCACCTACTCAGGCGGCCTTGGAATGCTGGCCGGAGATACACTGCGTTCCGCGGCAGATCTTGGAGTGCCGCTGGTGGCTTTTTCGCTTGCACATCGCAAGGGGTACTTTCAACAGCATCTTAATCAGGCCGGCGATCAGAGCGAAGATGTGCAGCCGTGGAATCCCGCTGACTACTGTACCGAAGAATCGGTACGAATCAAGGTCTCGGTAGACGGACGCGATGTGCTTGTTCGTGCGTGGCGCTATGATCTGCAGGGCCGCTACGGTCATGTTGTCCCCATTTACCTGTTAGACACGGATGTGGATGAGAATTCCGGATGGGATCGCGGGCTGACAGACCATCTGTACGGCGGCGACACGAACTACCGACTGCAGCAGGAGATCGTGCTCGGCATGGGCGGTATGCGCATGGCGAATGCGCTGGGGCTAAATGTAAACGTGTACCACATGAACGAAGGGCATGCTGCGCTGCTTACACTCGCGTTGCTTGAGAGCCAGATGGCGGGTGGCCCGCTGGCTGCGCCCAGTCAGACCGACATCGAGCTGGTGCGGAGAAAATGCGTTTTCACGACCCATACTCCTGTACCCGCCGGCCATGATCGCTTCTCTACAGAACAGATTATGCGCATTCTTGGAAGCGAACGCTCTGCGCGGCTCGAGAAGCTCAATGTGTTTGAGGACGGCCTTCTCAACATGACCTTGCTGGCGTTGCGTTTTTCGAGATACGCGAATGGCGTGGCTATGCAACATGGCAAGGTTTCGCGCGCGATGTTCCCGGAGTTCACGATCGACTCCATCACCAACGGTGTCCATGCGCCGACGTGGGTTTCGGAACCGGTGCAGCAGATGCTCGATGCGCACCTTCCGGCATGGCGGCGGGACAATCTTTGCCTTCGCAACGCGATTGATCTTCCGGAGCAGGAGATACTGGACGCGCACCATCGCGCCAAAGAAGCACTGCTGACCGAAGTAGCGACGCGCACAGGGTTGGTGCTCAACCCGCATGTGCTGACGTTGGGATTTGCGCGCCGGGCTGCGACTTACAAACGCGCGAGCCTGCTCTTCAACGACCCTGAGCGGCTGCTAAAGATTGCGGCACAGGCCGGTGGCTTGCAGATTCTCTATGCGGGGAAGGCGCATCCCCAGGATCAACCGGGTAAGGCGCTGATCCACAGTGTCATTGAGACCGCCAGCAAGCTCTCTAACGATATGCTGCGCATCGTCTACCTCGAAAACTACGCATGGGATCTCGGAGCGCTGCTGACTGCGGGCGTGGATGTCTGGGTGAATACTCCAAGACGTCCGTACGAAGCCTCGGGCACGAGTGGCATGAAGGCTGCGCTCAACGGAATTCCAAGCCTGTCGATTCTCGACGGCTGGTGGATCGAAGGCTGCGTTGAAGGCGTAACGGGGTGGGCCATTGAAGATGGCGCGAACGATGCAGAGGAAGCCAGCTCGCTCTATGACAAGTTGGAAAAGGCTGTAGTTCCGCTTTATGGTGCAGAGCCGGAAAAATGGGCACGCCTGATGCGGACGACGCTGGCTTTCAACGGCTCGTACTTCAACACGAATCGCATGGTGAAGCAGTACACCCGCAACGCCTATTATCCCGTGAGGCTGCTCGAGAACGCGAAGGTGGAAGAATCGGCGCCAGCCTATTCGATGAGCAGGCTCATCTCACAGGTCGACTAAAGAAAGTTGAGAACCCCATTCGATACGCAAAATCGGAATCGGATGGGGTCCCAAGATTTAGCAGAGCGATCTGATTTCGCTCGATGTGCCGCCTGCCGCCGGGACATAACATTTCTGCGTATAGTCCATAACCATGCGATCTGCGTTGAAGCGCCAGCCGAGCGTGCGTATGGTTCGCTTCATGCGCTTGATCCATCCCCGAGGCAATCCATCGCGATCGCGCTGATAGTAGAGCGGAATCAACTCGTCGCGTAGCACGCGGTAGAGGTCGTCGCCATCACGGTTATCATGCACGTCCATGTTCGAGTGCGTTCTTCCCGATCCAATTGCGAAGCCATTGAGACCGTCGTAGGCTTCGGCCCACCAGCCGTCGAGCACCGAGAGATTCAAGCCGCCATTGAGAACGACTTTCTGGCCACTGGTACCGGAAGCTTCCAGCGGTCGCCGTGGATTGTTGAGCCACACATCGACGCCCTGCACAAGATATCGGCCGACGTTAATATCGTAGTCTTCGATAAAAACAAATTTATCGCAGAAGTCTGAATCGCGCATCATCTGCGCGATCTGTTGCAGCACTCGCTTGCCGGGTTCGTCGTGCGGGTGAGCTTTGCCCGCAAAGAGAAATTGAACAGGCCGCTTGGGATCGTTGACCATTGATGCCAAGGACTCGATGTCTTTGAGTAGCAGATTGGCGCGCTTGTAGGTTGCAAACCGCCGCGCGAAGCCGATAGTCAGCGCATCGGGAGAAAAAACGGTGCTCAGACGCTGCAGGGCCGGGGATGATTCGTTGCGGCGCTCAGCCTGCTCGCGCGCACGTCGACGAACGAATTCGAGAAGCTGGGCCTTGAGGCTGAGATGCGTTTCCCAAAGCTCACCATCATCGACATTTTCAATTCCTTCCCAGGTATGCTTCGAACCGCTCTGCTGCTGCCAGCCCACGCCGAGGTGGCGATCGTAGAGGCGGCACATCTGCGGAGCGAGCCACGAGGGGACGTGGACACCATTGGTGATATGGCCAATAGGCACGGAATCTTCGGGCTTGCCGGGATACAGACCCTTCCACATTGCCCGCGACACTTCGCCGTGAAGCGAAGAGACGGCGTTGACGCGGCGAGCAAGCTTGAGCCCAAGCACGGTCATGCAGAACCGCTCCCCATGATCCGAAGAATGTTCGCGCCCGAATCCCATGAGGTTCTCGTGCGAGATGCCGAGTTGATCGCGCAGGGGGCCAAGGTGTTCCTCGATCAGATCAGGACTAAATCGATCGTGTCCAGCCGGCACGGGCGTATGGGTCGTGAAGATGACTTCGCGGGGAATCTGGCTGGCAGCGGCGTAGAAGTCCAGGCCTTCCTCTTCCATGCGGCTGCGAATAGCCTCGAATAGGGCAAACGCGCTGTGTCCCTCGTTGAGGTGGAGCACTCCCGGCGAAATTCCCATTGCCTTCAGCGCGCGGAATCCGCCGACGCCAAGCAGAAGCTCCTGCCGAATACGTGTACGCGCATCACCACCGTAGAGGCGCGACGTGGTCTCAAGATCTTCGGGTGCGTTGCCCGCTACATTTGAATCGAGCAGGAGCAAATCGCATCGGCCTACCTTGACTTGCCAGACTTTTGCGCGGATCGAGCTCCCGCGCGTGGCAATCTCGACGACAACGGGCTCGCCGTTCAAGCCAATTGCCGGCTGCATGGGCAGTTGATTGATATCGGTTTCGAGATACTCTTCGCGTTGCCAGCCCTGTTCATCGAGGCGCTGCAGGAAGTATCCCTGACCGTAAAAGAGGCCGATGCCAACCAGCGGGATGTCGAGATCGGATGCGCTCTTGATGTGGTCGCCGGAGAGCACGCCGAGACCGCCGGAATAGATCGGCAGGGACTCGTGCATGCCAAACTCGGCCGAAAAGTATGCGACAGGCCGTGGGCGGAGCACTCCGGCATTTGCGGCGCCCCAAGTGCGGTCTTCAAGGAGATATTCCTGCTGGCGGCGATAAACGTAATTGATGCGGCTATGCAAAACCAGTTCCGTCGCGCGCCGCTCGATCTCCTTGAGCGGCATTTCATTGAGGAGCGCAATCGGATTCTGGTTGAGCTGACGCCAGCGAGCCGGATTCAAATCACGAAAGAGATTGATGCAATCGTGATCCCAGCTCCACCAGACGTTGCGAGCCAGTGCCCAGAGTCTCTCTTGGGCAGGAGCAATGAAGCGATCGAGGGTACGTGCTTCACTGACGATTGGCGCGACCTGGTCGGCGGCTTCCACGAGCATGCGGATTTCGTTCTCGCGAAAGACTCGTGGCTCTTTGGTTTGAACGACGAGGACGCCCTGAAGGACTCCGCGATCAATGAGGGGAACACCGAGGAAAGAGTGGTACTCCTCTTCGCCCGATTCCTTGAAGTATTTGTAGCGCGGATGCTTGCTGACATCGTCGACAGCAACGGGAAGAACCTTTTCGGCGATGAGACCCGCCAGTCCTTCGCTCAGCGGCATGCGCAGAACGCCGATGCAGCGGGGATGAAGCCCCAGCGTAGCCGCAAGAACAAGGTTGGATCGATCGGGCTCAAGCAGGTATGCGGAGCAGACATCTGTCCTGAATCGCGTCGCAATCAATGCAACGACGTTCATCAGGGTATCCGCCGGCTTGCCACCATCTTCCGCGAGGTTCGTGATTTCGTCCAGGGTCAAAACCAGGTTGGCGTCAGTCGCTTCAGGTAATACCGACATTTGTACCTCCGCCTTTCATCGGGTCTTAGTCCAAAAACATCGACACGTGTGCCAAGCCGCGAGTGCGACTGGAAGATGCCAATGGCGAAGACTGCAAAGCTTTCAGAAAGCCGACAGCAGGGAAATTGCCAAGCAGGGGATAGCCTGTCACCTATAGTTCTGAATAGATTTGACGATACCACTAAATCGCACCAAACTGCGAACAGAGAGCCGAGGATAACCGGACACTTATCTCCTGTGCCGTCATTGAACCGTTTCTTGGGTATTTCGCACTATCTCATTGGCTGGCGGATGATCGTCTTGAGTTTGTCGGGCGCGGTTCGTCGCGGATCGCTGAGATAGATCTCGTGATGCTTGCCATGCAAGTTCTTGCCTGCCTCATGAATAAGGTCGTGCATCTTCTGAATCGTTGGCCCCTCGCCTGCGAATGGGCCAATGTAGAGGGTCTGCACCGCGGATCCTTCTTCAAGCGTATCTAGTCGGACACGATCAAGCGCCGCAGGATTCTTTTTCTTGCGCACCTGATCGAATGCAGCGTCCATGTGCGATCGGGCAATGAACTCCGGTTGCAGAATCAAGGCAGTCCATTTCCATGCGGATTTGTCGGCCTGGTGAAACACGCGGGGATCGTCAGCCCACCACAGACCCTCCAGCGGCATGACGCCGTAGTCGACCGGGTTCGGGCTCTTTTTCAGCGAGAATTTTAGAGTGTACGAAAGGGAATAGAGCGCTTCGACTGCTTCTTGAAAGGCTTGCGAGGTATTTGGATCACCCTCGCCATCGACCATCAGATAGGAGAGAGCAGGAACATCGACGATCTTCATTTCGCCGGCGCGCAACTGGTAGAGATTTTTCCACTTCTTCCTGAGATCAAGCTTTTCCATCAGAATCCTCCCCAAAGGCAGAATGCCGGAGGGGAGTATAGCGCTCGAATGGGTTGGGGCGCTGTGACAAGATGGCTTGAAAATTAAAATCTGCGGCCGGGAAAACTCGGATCAGTCCCCGGCGACCTCTTCCAACTCTGACCCTACCTTATGGAGCTTCATGAATCGCCATTGCAGGCGATCGAAGAAGAGATAAACCACCGGCGTAGTGAAGAGGGTCAGCATCTGCGACACAATGAGGCCGCCGACAATGGTGATACCCAGAGGCTTGCGGAGCTCGGAACCCACTCCCATTCCGATGGCCAACGGGAGACCGCCGAACATGGCAGCCATAGTGGTCATCATGATGGGCCGGAACCGCATGAGGCACGACTGGTAGATGGCCTCT
>Ga0207683_10003049_pt1 | contig 14648 bp, 7 predicted proteins | sample KBSM73metaG_FD_184333 | JGI IMG/M metagenome (GOLD analysis project Ga0207683, IMG submission 184333) | Miscanthus rhizosphere microbial communities from Kellogg Biological Station, Michigan, USA - KBS M7-3 metaG (SPAdes) (version 2) | ecosystem: Host-associated > Plants > Roots > Rhizosphere >... | reverse complement strand
TCGGCTTATTTACTGTTTCCCTGTGCGGCTTTATTGCAGCGATCTTTCTTATCGGCGAGGCCAAATATGATGAGATGGAACGCAAAAGGTTTGTTCGCAAAGCCGTGCAGATGAACATTGCCGCCGTCATCTCCGGCGGGTTGGTTTTTGTATCGGCAATTTCCGATGGTATTCCTTTGGTGCAATGGGTATTCGGCAATGCAGTAGGTATTACTGCGGTTTCGGCAGCAACTATATCCCTGATCATATTATGGTACCTGATCTATAAAGGCCGGTCAAAAAGCTTGCGTTTATTAGCCGGTTTCCAAATCACCATGATATTGCTGACCACCACTTACAAGCACTATCCTAATATCGTAATCCTCAAAAACGGTGGATATCTGTCACTGCTCGAAAACAAAGGCACGGATAAAACTATTGAAGCGCTTGCTTTGGCATTGCTTATTGGCAGTGTGTTTATTCTTCCCGCATTAGTCTATCTCATCTATAGCTTTCAGAAAAAGGGTACCGAACATGCTCACTGAGCTGCATTTGTAAAAAATCCATTGGTCAGACAGTTCAGGACAGTTTATCCAATACGTTTTCATTAGATTTGGTATCAGCGTAACACCACAGTTGCGATTGACACCTAAGTAATAAAATATATGAAATTCTTCTGCTCATTATTTGCCCTGCAAATAGTTGCCTCCCTGTGTTTTGCCCAGGTTAAAGTTGATGGTCTGCTTTGCGAAAACCGCACAAATCCCTTAGGGATGGATGTTTCCACACCTCGGTTTAGCTGGAAACTGGTTAGCGATAAACGCAACGAGATGCAAAGCGCTTATAGGGTTGAAGTGAGCGAAAAGTCAAACTTCAGCGGACAGGTATGGGATTCAGGAAAAGTAAAATCCGACTCGTCCGTATTTGTTACTTATAAGGGTCAACCACTTCAATCGGGTAAAAAATATTTCTGGCGTGTGCAGATATGGGATAATGCTGGAAAATCCTCCGGATGGAGCGCCCCGGCATGGTGGCAAACCGCTTTATTCCATGAGTCGGATTGGAAAGCGCAATGGATAACTCCGGGTTACCAGGAAGATACCGTCATGCGCCCATGTCCATTAATGCGTAAGCAATTTGCTGCTAATAAGAAGATCAGATCAGCTGTAGCGTATATTACTGCCCATGGCATGTACGAAGCCAATATCAATGGCAAGCGCGTAGGCGATGCTTATTTAACCCCCGGATGGACAAGCTATAAAAACCGTCTTCAATACCAAACCTATGATGTGACAGGTTTACTGAAAGAAGGTCAGAATGCTATCGGTATAATGCTCGGCAATGGCTGGTATCGCGGTATTATCGGTTATAGCAACAAGAAAAATGTGTATGGAAGCGATATTGCCTTGCTGTTGCAGGTGGATATTACTTATGAAGATGGTTCAAAAGCCACAATTACGTCGGACGATACGTGGAAATCATCAACCGGCGAGGTAGTGTATTCAGAGATATATAATGGTGAAACCATCGATCACAATAAAGATCAACCCGGGTGGATGCAAACGGGTTTTGATGATTCGAAATGGAGCGGGGTTAAGACACAGGATTATCCTAAAAATATCCTGATTGCCACTTACAACGAAATGGTGAAAAAGCACGAGACATTTAAGCCTGTACGTATCTTCAAAACACCCAAAAATGAGCAGGTGATCGATTTTGGGCAAAACCTGGTAGGATGGGTAGTATTGAAAGTAAAAGGTAAAGCCGGCGATAAGATCACGGTATCGCACGCTGAAGTGCTGGATAAAGCAGGAAATTTCTATACCGAGAACCTGCGTGCAGCAAAAGCGCAGGATACTTATATCTTTAAAGGTAGTGATGAAGAGATATTTGAACCCCACTTTACCTTTCACGGCTTCCAGTTTATCCGTATCGAGGGCTATCCGGGGGATATCATCAAACCTGAAGATGTAACCGCTGTAGCGTTGTATTCGGACATGAAGCCTACCGGAACATTCACTACATCTAATCCTTTGATAAATCAACTGCAGCATAATATTCAGTGGGGGCAACGTGGGAACTTTCTCGACGTACCTACCGATTGCCCGCAGCGTGATGAGCGTTTGGGCTGGACAGGTGATGCACAAGTGTTTTCGCGGACGGCCACTTTCAACATGAATGTGAACGACTTTTTTGCTAAATGGCTGCGCGATGTTGCTGCCGATCAGTCGCCGGCTGGTGTGGTGCCTTTCGTGGTGCCTAACTGCTTGGGCTTTACACAAGGCAGCACTGGCTGGGCCGACGTATCTACCGTAGTGCCATGGAATATGTACCTGGCGTATGGCGATAAACGCATCCTTGCAACTCAATATTCCAGCATGAAAGCCTGGGTAGATTATATGCAGCATCAATCTAAAAACGATTTATGGAACAGCGGCTTCCACTTTGGCGATTGGCTATTCTATAGTCGTGATGACGATACCGATGGCTCATCAGCCATAACCGATAAATTTTATATTGCGCAATGCTTTTATGCTTATTCAACCCAATTATTGATCAACGCGGCAACAGTACTGAATAAACAGGACGATGTTGCTTCTTATACAGACTTGCTTAAACGCATCAAAGCCGCTTTCTTTAAAGAATATGTGACACCAAATGGCAGACTGGTATCAGGTACGCAAACGGCATATACACTCGCACTCAATTTTGATATGCTGCCCGAGTCATTGCGTGATCAGGCTGCAACACGATTAGTAGAAAATATTCATGCCTATGGCGATCACCTGACCACCGGATTTTTAGGTACACCTTATTTATGTCACGTGTTAACCCGTTTTGGAAAGGATAATATGGCTTACCGTTTGTTATTGCAGGACACTTATCCGTCATGGTTGTATCCGGTTAAGATGGGTGCCACCACCATATGGGAGCGTTGGGATGGTATCAAACCCGATAAAACCTTTGAGGCTGTGAGCATGAACTCCTTTAACCATTATGCCTACGGCGCTATTGGCGACTGGATGTATCGTGTAATGGCAGGCCTGGACACCTACACTGATGGCCCGGGTTATAAGCACATCAAGATAATGCCGCACCCGGGAGGTGGCTTTACTAATGCTTCGGCTAGTTTGCAGACGTATTATGGAAGTGTCATCTCAGGCTGGGAAGTAAAGGATGGAAAAATGTATTATACTGTCGAAATACCTGCAAATACGAAAGCAGATATTTTCCTTCCTGCAAAACAGGCAGAAGATATAAACGAAGACAGTAAGCCCTTATCGTCTGATAAAGGACTGACTGTTGGCCAATATCAGGATGGTTATATCGGAATAAGTGTGGGCTCAGGTGTGTATCATTTCTCTGTGACCGGAAACATACCAGCAGGGCAGGTTAGTAATGCAAAATAAAGGGATGCGGCTGTTACACCCCTTTTATAAGCGTTTCATTATCTGAATAAGCAAACACCGAGTGTATACTGGTTACCATTTGCATGATAACATTAAAGTGTGGTGGCGCGATCAGGCCACCGCATCCTGAAATATCATAGCAGGGTTTATTATAGTACCGACCAAAGGGTGATAAATTTACAAAAGAAGTTATACCTGGCTCATAGTACAAGGATAGTGAGCCCGGAAATTACCTAATCGCGAAAGCCAGGCCTACAGAAACTACGATATTGTTGATGTGCTGATTAAATGATGGTTCGGTATCGATGGCTGTAATAGAACCACCGCCAAAACTATTACCGGTTGCTGTGCTATTGGAAGTACCTATTCCAGAATTTGATTTGATATAAGTTATATTGTCATCAATAAGAACATCATATCCTTCGCTTACAAACCCATATTCATGTGTCGACTTGGGCGACACAGATAACAAATTGTCGCTGATTTCAATAGTCGCTTTCAGTGCCCCCATGATGTTAAAGCGTGCGCCAATGGCTGCAGTAAATCCCGTTCCGGTACTATACTTATTTTCCATGTTTAAAACTTCTGTAACCGGTGTGCCATTGCCTTCAATGTCATAGTTTTCGGTGGTCAGGTTTTTAATTTTGGTAGCGATAATGGCGCCCATCTTGGTATAAATAGCATAGCTATTCTTTTGAAAAATATTTGCGCTTATGCTGGGCACAAAGGTTGTCAGCGAGTAAGCAGCTGAACCTATGTAAGAAAAGGAATATATATTTTGATTTGTTGGCGGATAGACGGTGTACCTCGAAAATAGCGTTTTCCCGTGTAAATAATTAACATCGAGCGCTACCGAAAATATTTTCCCCAGCGGCTTTTCAATGCCAAATCCGTAATTGACACCTGCTCCAAGGCCTTTTTTGCTGTAAGAATAATTGCCGGTGCTTCCGTTTTCAATACCAAATACAGTACCCGGGCGAACGCCATCGGAGCCGGGTGTTAATACAGCATCTCCCGCATATGCTTTAATATAAAATAGGGGTTGCTTTTCTTGTGCCAGGGAAGTGCCCGCAGTTAAAACGGCAAGTAATATGACCGGTAAAATGTTTTTTATTTTCATTGTGGTGACAAGGTGAATAAGTAAATAATTAATAAGGCAAATTAATTCTTACACCCGCATTTAACCCGACAGAGTAGAAATGCTGGTTTGGTGCCTGATCGCTATACGATGCATTGGTAACCGCTGTATGGCCATCGGTCGTGGTTTGCTGATAATTAAAATTGCCCGAATTTCTATAGGAAACGTTTAGATTGGCTATTTGTACAGCATTTCCGCCGTCAAGGCTCCGGTTAAGCACGGCATTGAGTGATGTTGGTTTTACCGACAGGAAGTAGCCTGATACTTCAGCAAAGACCTGGATATTCTTTGCGACGTCTACCCTCACACCCAATGCATCTTTAAACCCGATATTTGTACCATAGTGGTATCTATAACTGTCAGTGGCCAGGTCTTGTCCCTGTTGCCCATAATAGTTATAATCAAATTTGGTTTTTATAGCAGCTATAATTCCGATAGTATTATAAAGATGATATTTCCCTGCACCAGACAATTTGAAAGATACATTGGGAATTATACTTAGTACCGAATGCACAGAATTAAATGAACCAGTTAATGTATCAGCTGGGATATTTTGCGCAGCGTTCTTTTTCCCGGTCAGATAATCCGCATCAATACCTATACTAATAAAGTTGTTCAACGAGTATGAAACTCCTAAGCCCATATGGGTGCCGCTCCCTAAAGCCTCTTTAGTTCGTGTAAATGCCGTGGTGCTGTTGGTTTGATTTCCGCTGTTTCCAGTGTTGTGGGCATCGCCTGTTGTTGTAAAATAATCGCCTGCCGGATCTATGAAACCGTAGCCGCCGTAAACATTTATACTTAATTTGGATGATTTATCCTGTGAAAACGAATGTTGTGCAAAGAAAAAAAGCAAAAAGATGCTTAAAAGGATGGGTTTACTTCTCATATAGAATGATAAGGTTGGTTGTAAATTATAATGTGCGCAAGATAAATAAAAAGCCAAATAGTTTATATATAGCAAATAAATTTTACCAGATTGGTTACAAAAGTTATTAAGCTTGGTTTTTAGTTTAATATTTTAACTAAAGTATCTTTGTAATCAGAGTTGTCAGTAATGCCATTATGCCCTTGTCCATTTAATGTGATTAATGTGTCTGTCTTTTTTAGCAGATGCCGAAGTTTTAGTGAGGATCCGTAGTAGATTACCTCATCTGCGTCACCGTGAAAAATTATAATAGGCGTTTTACAACTCTGGAGATACTTGTTAGTCTCAAATTTGTATTTCAAGATGAAAGTCGGAATCATTGAATAATTGTGTTTCATCATGTCTACCAGGCTGTAATAAGGCGCTTGCAGAATTAATAACCGTGGATGATTATTAGCAGCTAAATAAGCTGCCGCCCCTGTGCCAATTGAGTATCCTAAAACAATGATTTTATTTTCAGTATATGTTTGCTTGAGGTAATTATAGGCTAATTGTGTGTCGTTCAGAAATTGAACCTCACTACTGATATTACCCTCACTTTTCCCATATCCTCTGTAATCAATCATGAAAACATCGTAGTGAAGATCGGTGTATGTTTTGGCGACTTCGCCCCATGTATCCAACGCTCCGGCATTTCCATGTAAATAAAGAATCACTCCTTTTGAATTATCAGCTTTAAATAAGACACAATTCAATGTTTTATTATCTGATGTTTTGATATTTACCTCTTCAAACTTAGATTGAAAGGAAAATTGGAAATCTGTACTTAGCTTTTTTGGATGAAAGATCAAACTTTCCTGCTTCATCAATAGAAACAAGCATACGCCCGTATAAAGCGAAAATAAGACTATTAATATTCTAATTAATACCCGCATAATCGCAATATTGGTTGTTAAAGCGCAAATACCTTCGCATAGAATGGAGCTTCCGAGCCCCAGTCTTTAAATGTCGATTTCATCTTGTCCTGAAACACCTTCGCCTCCATCTGCTTACCTTTTTTGGGCGGAGCAACGGCATTAGGCGCCAGTGTCATGTCGGTTACTTTGGTTGCAAACCAGGCTATATTTTCGTGTGGTAACGCAACGCCTAATATCATTCCCGGTAAGCCGTTAAATGATTCCGGGCCACCTGATACAGGGATGTCAGTTGTATAAAATGCCACCACGTAGATCGAGTCCATCATTATCGCATTCGCCCTGCGGCAGTTGTAGCCGGCTATCTCCCGCGTTTCATCAGTTATTTTCCAATTCATTTTCCGGGTGCTGTCCTTTACTAAAAAAAGCTCGTCAAATACCTTTTTCTGGAAAACACCGGTCTTAGCGTCAAGATCACTGTAAATTGTATTATTTTGAGTGGCCACCGGGCTGTTGGCAAACCACCCTCCTCCGGTCGCTATTTCCTCCTCTGCTGGTGTGAAGAGCGTTTTATCATTTGCGAATAATAAAACGCTCTTAGACACCTTAAACTGGGGCTGAGCTTTTTTGTAGGCATCAAATAGGGGACTTAACCACGCCTCATTATCCTTATTGAACATTTTGGGGATAATGGCGTACATATTTGTTTTGCGCTCAAAATCAATCGTACCCGATGTTGTAAAATGGGCATGCTGGGCAAAAAGCGTATTGCTCAATATCAAAAGACAAATTAGAAACGTCAGTATAGTTTTCATGGTATTATTTTTTTGGAGCGCCTCCGGCCATTTTAGTAAACTCATAATCTATGGTAAACATAACATATCGTTTTATAGTCGTATAGCTGTTTTGTATGATCATGTTTGAATTAGCCGTCCGGCTAAAACCTACATTCTGATTCAGCAAGTCATTACCCCAAATTGTAAATTTCAAATTATCATTTTTCAGGAATGTTTTTACGATGGAAGCATTGATGATGGTTTTACTAAAATCAGTGCCAAATGATGCGGTTTTTGGGCTGTACTCATAATTGCTATTCGAGCCTATCTGAAATTTGCCAGGCAGGTAAATGGTAAAACCGCCATCCGCATTGAACCCAGTACCGTTATTATTTGTATTGGGCTGTAATGATGATCGGCTGATGGTGTAGATAGGCCCTCCTGAAAGGTATAATTCTATCTTTTTCTCTTTATATTTATTAATGCCCAACCGAGGATTAAAGCTATAGTTTTGGGTGCGGTTTAGTACGTCGTTTACCAGGTTATAATAGGTATTGCCATTACCATTCATGCCAACCCAAACATTAACACCCAGCTTTTCTATTTTTTTACCGTAGTTGCTCCAGAAGTTAAAGTTCGAAGTTTGCTTTCCTGCAAGATTGGAATACTGACTAATGCTGCCTCCGCCGGGCAGATATGTTACTTCAGTTACTATAGGGTTGTTAGTGAACGAATAACTTCCGGACAGGTAGATATATTCGCTGGATACCACCTTAAACGAATTATACCACATGTTGAAATTATTGCTGAATGATGGTTTCAAATTAGGGTTGCCTTCAATGATATTGAGCTGATTATTATTATTTCGCAGAGGCTGTAATTCGTCTATCGTTGGCAGTGTAGTGCGTCCGCTGTAATTGATATTGAACGACCTTTGTTGCGAAAAGCGATATTGAAAACTAGCCTGTGGCATCCAGTTTATAAAATTAGGTTTCAGTTCTTGGCCGGGATGATATTCGTCAACCTGGTGAAGATTCACATCAGCTACCTTGGTGCCGAAATTAATGATGGTTTTACCCTTTTTGTAGTTGAAGATAGCGCCGCCCTGGTTCGAGATGCTGTTTAATTTATAGTAGCTGCTGAAGGTATCATTCAGTACAGTGTAGTTGCTCGACTTGTCGTAGGTTCTTCTATCCGCTGTGGCATTGCTTATACCCAGGCCATAGTTAAATGTAACGGCCAATGTTTTCGAAAGGGGCTCAGTATAGGTTAGGTTGGTAGTCAATGCTGAATTCTTTAAATTATTGGTCTTTTTTTGATCGATCTTACTCATACTGTCAGGTTTTGAGCTTGTAGTATCCAAACCCCGCCTTAAATTATAAAAATCAGCTTCTGAATTTAAGTACCCGTTAGCTTCACTCTGGTTGTAAGCCTCCGCTATATTAAATGAAAGCGTACGCCTTGGTTTTTTGAATTTGTGTGTATAAAACGCACTGGCATTAAATATTTTCTGATCCACGTCATTTGTAATGCTTCTTTGGCTTTTATTACTCAAAGTATCATTCCGGAATTCTATTCCGGTGTATTTTTCAATGGTATTGCTGTGTTTGGATGTCCCATCTACAGCTATCTTAAGGTTCGAACTTGTATCCAGTTTCACATTATAGGTCGCATCCAACTTTTGCTTGAACATGTAATTATGGAACTGTTGTGTTGTAGTGCTGTTGTAGATCGTATCAGGCAGGTTGTTTTGGGTAATGTTGGTGCTATGCCCGTCAACGGTAAGCGACCCTATTTTGTAATTGGCGTTTAGCGATTCCTTGTCATCATTCCATTTGGTATCGTAGTGTACACCACCTGTCCGGGCTATTGGCAGCCCCTGGCCATTATACATGCCATTAAAAGAATCCAGATCATCCCCTTCACCACCGAAAAAGAAAATAACGCCGCTGTCGTCTGATTGAATATTATTCCCCGAGCCATATTTCTGATTGTCTTCCCAACCAAGCCCGGTTTTGCCATTATTACCTAGTGTACCGTAAACAGAGAATTTTTGCTTGGCTTTAAAGGCATTAAATAATAATTGTGCCTGGTAAATATTTTCCGTTCCGTCGCCTGCTTCTGCTTTTCCAAACATGCCGTTCTTTTTATCGGCCTTTAATTTAATGTTTAGTGTCTTCTCTTTTTTTCCATCATCTATACCCGTAAACGCAGCCTGATCGCTCTTTTTATCATATAGCTGCACCTTATCAACCATATCAGCGCGGATGTTTTTGGTGACGAGCGTTGGATCATCCCCAAAAAATTCCTCACCATCAACCAATACTTTATTCACAGTTTGTCCCTGCGCGGTTATCTTGCCGTCCTTATCCACCTGTATACCAGGGAGCTGTTTTAACAAGTCCTCCACTTTCGCATTTGGTTGTGTGACATAGGCTGCGGCATTAAATTCTGTGGTATCGCCTTTTATTTTCATTTGGGCAGCGGAGCCCTTAATAATCACCTCATGGAGTAAGCGCGATTTCAGTTGAAGATTGATCTTTCCAAAATCGAAGTTCTGTTTAGCTGAGTCAATACTAAATTTGTCTACATAGTCCGCATAATCAGGGTAAGCCAATAAGACAATGAATTTTCCTGGATGAAGGCCGCTAATATTAAAGGACCCATCTTCGCCGGCACGTGCAAAAGTAACCAGTGTTGAGTCTTTTCCATTCAATACGGATACCGATGCATTGCGAAGTTTTATATGTTCTACACTATCGCTTACGACACCTTTTACCGTGTATTTATTTTGGGCCGATAATGAGATAGAAAAAGCGAGAAGAATAAGGCATAAAAGAGTTAGGTGCTTCATAAGGTTTTGTTAGGAAGCCCCTAAGATATAACTAAACCATTAGGAATAAAACCGCCAGGGCGTTAATTTATGTTAATAAATGTTAAATCGACATAAGTGATCTGAATAGAAAGGAACGGCAACCTGTTGAATTTTTATCTTATTGTGTTTGTCACAAAGTAATCCGGGCTAACGTCTTGGTTTAAACAGCATATGCTCACCATTTTTAAAAACACGTAAATCTACTTCCTTAAAAAAGCATATTTTAGTGCAGAATTTGTGAAGGCGGCATGTGCGAGCCAGTTAAAAGTATTACCATTGATGCTGAAATTTAATAAGGCTTTATTTTTCTATCTATATAAAACAGTTTTTCTTTTCCTTTTCACTTTCCAGTTTCTGGATGGCAAGGCACAGGGCTTGCTTTTTAATTCAAACGACAGCTTACTTACCAAACGCACTTCCCTGCGCGTCTTCAGCAGTGATGTGCCCGAATTTCACAATCACTTATACATCAACTTTGATCTTTCTTTGTGGGACAATGCGCATTTAGGCTACGTATTCAATCTTGCAGAAAAAGATAATTCGTATAGTCTCAGCTACCTGTATATGAATAGCTCCGGCTTTCTGAACTTTAATATCGATAGAAAAAGCAATAAGATTCAGATTCCACTCGACAAATCCATGCTTAAAAAAGGCAAATGGATAAAGGTCCGGCTGGATTTCGATCTGAAAAACGACCAGGTAAATCTATACGTCAACAATAAACTTTACCAGGCAAATGCGCTTGGTCTTAAAGATGATGTTGAAGGCAACTTAATATTCGGGAAAAACCAGTTTTATACCGAAGTGCCAAATATGGCCATCAAAAACCTGTCGGTTGGTGATAACAAAAAAACTTATGTTTTCCCGCTGGATGAATGGAAAGGAACCGAGGTGCATGATCAGGAAGGCGACGTTACCGGGGCGGTAGAGAATCCTGTTTGGCTGATCAATGAATCATATTTCTGGAAGCCGGTTTACAGGAATTCGTTTAAGCAGGTAGTGGGCTTGAATTTCAACACGATCGATCAGAACCTGTTTATTTTCAAAAAGGACTCACTCATCACTTTTAATTCTGAATCGAAACGGGCCATTGCCACACCATACCAAAACCTTTTGCCTGTACCTATGGTGCTCGGGAAAAGTATTTTCAACGAACGCGAGAACAAGTGCTATATCTATGAACTCTTTGACATCCCCAAAGGAATGCCAAGCACTGCCTCGCTAAGCATGGATAAAAATAACCTGAAATGGGAAGCGATAGGCAAAACCATATTACCACAGCAGCGGCATCACCACAATATGTTTTATAACCTGCAGCAGGATACTATTTACCTTTTCGGCGGTTATGGCGCATACAGCTATTACAATAAATTCCTGAAATATGATGCGGGAAAAGACAGCTGGGTGGAAGTGCCTTTTAAAGGAGATAATATAACACCCCGCTTTTTTGCAGCTTCGGGGAGCTCAGACAATCCCGATGAAATATTGCTGTTTGGCGGTTACGGGAATGAGTCGGGTAACCAGGTAGTGGGAGGCAAGCAATTTTATGATCTGTACCGGATCAATCTGAAAACTCACACAATAAAAAAGGCATGGAGCATCCGTCCTCAAAATAAAGAGGTATTTGTACCGGCCAATAACCTAATCCTATCTCCAGATAAAAAACATTTCTATGCTTTATGTTATCCTCATGAGATTGCAAAGACCGAAATACGCCTATATAAATTCTCGTTACAGGATGGGTCCTATGAAGTGGTAAGCGCACCAATACCAGTCACTTCAGAAAGAATAGAATCAGATATTAACCTGTTTTTTAACCGTAAAACCAACGAGTTTTATTGCACTATACAGGAGTTTACCGACCGGATTAACTCAAGCATTAAAATTTATTCGCTGCTCGCGCCGCCTGTAAGCAATGCTGCCTATTTAAAATCGCTGGCTCCCCCGCAAAATATGGGGTATTTATTGCTTTACCTGGGCCTCGGTGTTGTCATTATCCTGGGTGTTTTTGTCGTGATCATTATCAGAAGAAAACCTGCAGGGGTCTTACCTGCCCCTGAGATGCCACTTACATCATTACCGATGCCTATTGAGAAACCTGACACGGGTAAAAAGCAAAATGCAGTTTATTTACTGGGTGAGTTTATTGTTTATAATAAAAACGGCAGAGATATTACGTATCTGTTCAGCCCTAAAATAAAGCAGCTGTTTGTTTTAATACTGGTTAATAGCCGCGATTTTACCGGAATTACATCCAAAAAAGTATCTGCACTGTTATGGCCGGATAAAGACCTGGCAAAAACCAAAAATATCAAGGGGGTGACTTTTAATCACTTGCGCAGCATCATCAGCGACCTGAACGGTATTGAGTTGACTTTTCAGAACGACAATTACCTGTTTAAATTTTCAGAAGAGTTGTTCTGCGATTATTTTGTTGTTTCTGAGCTGATCAAAGAAAGCCAGTGGGGTAACAATGATCAAAAGATTTTAGAACATTTTGACCTGATATCGCGCGGTACGCTACTGGCGGATATGTCCGATCCGTGGCTGGATGATTTTAAAAATAATTATGATGAACAGTTGGTTGGTATGATCCAGCCAATACTCGTTAAGCAATATGACTCCGGTGATTTACGCATGGTTCCCGACCTTGCAAGGCTGATTTTAGATATCGATCCTTTCAATGACACCGCTCTTAAATATCAACTAAAAGGAATCCGGAAACAAAAGGGCATTGAACATGCACGAAAAGTTTATGATCAATTTATCGCTGAGTACAAAAGATCTTTTGGCTCAGATTATCAGACCAGTTTCGAAAAAATAATTCAATAAAGCTTATTCCATCTTCTCCGTCCATTGCTGGACCCATTTTTCTTTCTTTTCCGTTGTTGCTTAGTGTGCTTTTTACAATAACTGTAAATAGAGATTTACCTTATGGTTAATGAAATTATTAGCTAATTAACCCATTTTTTAACCCATTTTTTAATACCACCCCTCTAACATTGTGTACTGAAAGCCGCGGGTTAAACCAATGATCCGGGTATTTTATAAACCAACCAACCTATTTATTTATGAAGAAATCTTTTACCTGTCGAAGCCGGCTGACCGACCTCTGCCTGGCTAAAATCAAGATCCTCATTTCCCCGCCTCTGGCACTGCTGCTGGCATTGTGCCTGTCAGTTTCTGCCTACGCGCAAAATCAGGGAAAAGTACAGGGTACTGTACTGGATGAAAAAGGCGAGACGCTACCCGGGGTCTCTGTTAAACTGAAAGGGACCAATCAGGGAACAGTTACCGACCTGAGCGGTAAGTTCTCACTTAACGCTAGTCAGGGGCAAACACTGGTGTTTACTTATGTAGGGTACACGGTTCAGCAAGTAACACTAAAGGATCTTAATCCTATTACAGTTACGCTATCACAAAATGCATCCTCACTTAACGAAGTGGTAGTAGTGGGTTATGGTAGTCAAAAGAAACTATCATTAACCACAGCAGTAACCTCGGTTACCAACAGGGAAATCGAAACCACCAAAAACGAAAACGTAGAGAACATGCTGACCGGTAAAGTTGCCGGTCTGCAAGTGATGCAAAACACCGCTGAGCCGGGTGATTATAACAACAACATCTCTATCCGCGGATTTGGCAATAACCCACTGATCGTAGTAGATGGAGTACAAATGCCCGATTTTGGCGTTACCGGCGGTACCGGCGATAACTCAACGGGCAGCAGCAATATCCTGGCAAGACTCGACCCGAACGATATCGAAAGCATATCTGTTTTGAAAGACGCTTCTGCTTCAGTATACGGGGTTAAAGCAGCAAATGGTGTAATCCTGGTAACTACCAAGAAAGGTAAAAAAGGAGCGCTCCAACTGGATTATTCAGGAACTTTTGGCTCTCAGGTACCATCAGGGCTACCTAAACCGGTTGATGCAATACAATATATGACACTGGTAAATGAAAACTCAATGCACCAGCTTGATCACAGTAGGATTATTTACACTCCAGCTGACTTTGCTGCCTACACTAGCGGCGCTAAAAAGAGTACAGACTGGTACGATCAGGTTTTCAAAAAGTCTGCTTTCCAGGAACAGCACAATCTTACCGCAACCGGTGGCAACGATAATACTACCTATATGTTGAGCGGTGGCTTCACAGGCCAGAATGGTTTTCTAACCAGCAATGATTTGTCTTATAAACGTTATAACGTACGTTCAAACATTTCCAGCAAGATAACCAAAAACCTGACGGTGAACCTGAACCTGAGCGCTATTATGGATCAGAAAACAGCGCCGGTCACTTCTGTTTGGTGGACCACCAGGGAAACCTGGCGTGAATTGCCTATCCAAACGATTTATGCTAATAACACGGCTCCTTACTATCTGCAGGGGCAGGTAGACAATGGCAACCCGATAGCTTATGAAAATGCGGATCTGACCGGTTACTCTAATCAAAACAATAGATTTTTCAATGGTTTAATGAGTCTTGAATATAAAGTGCCTTTTGTTGACGGGCTTTCTATCAAGGCAATGTACAGCTACAATGCTCAGATACAGGATAATAAATCATATGATAAAGCCTATAACCTGTATACCTATGATGATGCTACACAAACCTATACAGCACATCTGACTGGTGCTCCAAGCTACGTACAAAGGCAGTATTACAACTACCCGCAGAATACAGATCAG
>Ga0207683_10003048_pt1 | contig 14650 bp, 10 predicted proteins | sample KBSM73metaG_FD_184333 | JGI IMG/M metagenome (GOLD analysis project Ga0207683, IMG submission 184333) | Miscanthus rhizosphere microbial communities from Kellogg Biological Station, Michigan, USA - KBS M7-3 metaG (SPAdes) (version 2) | ecosystem: Host-associated > Plants > Roots > Rhizosphere >... | reverse complement strand
GGGCCTGCGTCCGGCGCAGCGCGCTGGCCAGCGCGGCGCGGATCTCACCGCGCGCCAGCTGGACCGAGGTGAGTTCGTCCAGGGCCGCGCTCTCGGTCAGGGGATCACCGGCCCGGCGGGCCAGCACGATGGCCCGCTCGGTGAGCTCGGCGGTGACCGGGTCGGTGTCGTCGCCGTTGTACGCCTCGGCCGTCAGCAGCCGGGCCGCCGCGGCCAGGTCCCCGCCCGCCAGCGCCTCCCCCCGGGCGATCAGCTCGTCCGCCTGGCCGTCGCGCCGCCTGGTGGCCATCAGCCCGGGCATGCGGTTGCACATCTCGGCGGCCTGGGCCAGGTCCATGGCCGCCCCGGCCGGGTCGCCCGCGCGGACGGCCGCGTCGGCCGCGGCCAGCTGCAGCCGGAACGCGTCGTCGCCGATGTGCCGGGACCTGGCCGCGCCCGCGGCGCAGCGCAGCGCCGCGGCGGCGAGGGCCTCGTCCGCCGCCAATCCCGCGGCCTGCTCGTAGCGCCGCTGGGACTCGCCCGGCAGCCCGCGGGCGAAGGTCAGCTCGGCCAGCGCGATCGCCAGCCGGTACGCCTCGGGCCGCCGCCCGGCGCGGGCCGCCGCCCAGCGCAGCGCGGCGCGCAGCTCGTCGGCCAGCTGATCGAACGCCAACCGCCAGGCGTGCCCGGCTCCGTCCGGCGTCTCGAGAGCAGTGGCGGCTCCCAGGCACCAGCCGAGATGGCGGGCCGAAGCCTGGTCAGCCTCGCCCGCCCGGTCCAGCTGGGCGGCGCCGTACTGGCGGACGGTCTCCAGCGCGCGGTAGCGCGTGCCGTCCGCGTCCGCGACGGTGACCAGCAGGCTCTGGTCCGCCAGCCGGGCCAGCGCGGCCCCGATCGCGCCGTCGGCCGCCGGCGGCCAGCCCGCCAGCATGGCCTGCGCCGCGGTCGCGGTGAACGGGGCCGCGAACACCGAGACCCGGCGCAGCACCGCCCGGTCGGCCTCGTCGAGCAGGGCGTAGCTCCAGTCGAGCGCGGATCGGAGCGAACGGTGCCTGTCGTCCGCCCGCGGACCGCCGGCCAGCAGGTTCATCCGGTCGGCCAGCCCGGCTTCGATCCCGTCCAGGCCGAGCGACGGGACGCGGGCGGCGGTCAGCTCGATCGCCAGCGCCACGCCGTCAAGACCCCGGCAGATGGCCGCGATCCGGGCGGCATCCGCCTCCGTCAGCGCGCTCCCGGCCGCGGCGGCGCGGGTCAGGAACAGCTCTACCGCGTCACCCGGGGCGCCGTCGTCGGCCGCGATGCACAGGCCCGGCACCGGGAATACCCACTCGAACGGCACCAGCAGCCTGGCGCGGCTGGTGACCAGCACCGACAGCCGCGGGCTGCCCGCGAGCAGCCGCTCGAGCAGCACCGGCATCCCGTCCAGCAGGTGCTCGCAGTTGTCCAGGACCAGCAGCGCCTCCCGGGGTGCCAGCCAGCCGAGGACGGTGTCCTCGGCCGAGCGGGCCTGGCGCTCGCCGAGGCCGAGCGCGGCCGCGATGGCCGGCGCGACCATGGCCGGATCGGTGACCGGCACGAGATCCACGTACCAGGCGCCGTCGGCGTACCGCCCGGCCACCTCGGTGACCACGCTCAGCGCCAGCCGGGTCTTGCCGACCCCGCCCGGGCCGACCGCGGTCACCAGGCGGTGCGTCCCCAATGCCGCGGCTAGCGCGGCCCGTTCGGCGGCCCGGCCGACAAACGAGGTGAGCGGTGAGGGCATCGGCAGGGCCACGGCGGGCGGGGCGGACTCGGCCGCCCCCAGCGTCGACGCCGCGGCCGCCAGCGCCCGGCGGTCGGTTACCTGGAGCTTGCGCAGCAGCGAGGACACGTGGCTCTCGACGGTGCGGACCGAGATGAACAGCCGGGCGGCGATCTCCGCGTTGGTCAGGTGCTCCCCGAGCGCAGCCAGCACGTCAGCCTCACGGGCGGACACGCCCACCCCGGAAGCCACCAAGCCAGTACCCACACTCAGATTGTGCCCGACCCCCGGGCCGACCCGGCCGTCCCGGGTGAACGCCGTGTCAGCCCTGGGCTTGCCCGCCCGACTCCAGCCGGCCCTGTGCTAGCCGGCGCAGCGCCAGTTCGGCGTACAGGGCGGTGCCGTCGGCCAGCACGGAGTCGTCGAACATCGCGATGGCCGAGTGGTTGGTGGGGGCGGTCTCCGGGTCGCGGTCCGGCGGGCAGGCGCCGAGGAAGATGAACGCGCCGGGCACCTCCTCGAGCACGAACGAGAAGTCCTCCGCGCCGGTGATCGGGAACCTGGCCGTCTCGCCCCGGTCCGGGCCGAACACCTCGGTGATCACCTGCCCGGCGAACGCCGCCTCGGTCGCGTCGTTGACGGTGACCGGGTACTCGCCCGCGTACTCGGCCTCGGCGGTCAGCCCGTGCGCGTCGGCGATGTCCCTGACCAGCCGGGGCACCAGGTCCGCCAGCGCGGTCCTGGACTCGGCGCTGTAGGAGCGCGCGGTGGCCAGGAACCTGGCCTGGTCCGGGATCACGTTGTCGGTGGTGCCGGCGTGGAAGCTGCCGACCGTGATCACGACCGGGTCGAACACGTCGAACTTCCTGGTCACCATCGTCTGCAGGGCGATCACCATCTCGCACGCGGCCGGGATCGGGTCGGCCGCCCGGTGCGGCTGGGAGGCGTGCCCGCCGCGCCCGTGCACGGTGACCGTGATCTGGTCGGCGGCGGCCAGCATCGGGCCCGGCCGGGTGGAGAACACCCCGCAGGGCTGCTTGTTCGCGCTCACGTGCAGGGCGTAGGCCGCGACCGGGCGCTCGCCCGCCGCGTCGAGCACGCCCTCGTTGATCATGTGCCGGGCGCCGGCAAAGCCCTCCTCGCCCGGCTGGAACATGAAGATCACCGTGCCGGGCACCTCGTCCTGCCGGGCGCAGAGCAGCTTGGCCGCGCCGGCCAGCATGGCGGTGTGCAGGTCGTGGCCGCAGGCATGCATCGTTCCTGGTATGGCCGACGCGTACGGCAGCCCGGTCTCCTCGGTGACGGGCAGCGCGTCCATGTCGCCGCGCAGCAGCACCACCGGGCCGGAACCGGAGCGCCGGCCGCCGCGCAGCACCGCGGTCACCGAGCTGACCGCCGTCCCCGTGCTGATCTCGAGCGGCAGCCCGGCCAGCGCGTCGAGCACCTTACGCTGCGTCTTCGGCAGGTCCAGGCCGATCTCGGGCTCGCAGTGGATCGCATGCCGCAGCTCGGTGATCTCGGCCGCCAGCTTCGCCGCCTCGTCGCGTACCAGCACGAAGTTCCTCCTCAGCTCGGGGCCCCGGGCCACCCTATCGCGCACCAACCGGGCCGCCCTCGGCCAGATGTTTCGGCCAGATCAGACGGTTCCCGTTCACTCCAGTCCCAGCCAGCGCACGGATATCAGCGCGGCGCCAGCGGGCACCGTCTCGATGTGTCATCGTCGCGGTTGGCCGCCCGCCCGCCCTGGGGGTTGTGGCACCCAACCCCCGATAGGCGGGGGTGAGGGCACCCAACCCCCGAACGCGCGGGGGTAGGGGCACCCAACCCCCGAACGCCCGCCACCACCCACGCCGCACTCAGCCCAGCCGGCACCCCCGTCACACCCCTTGCTAGCCGCTCAGCTGCCGGGCGCTGTCGGACGGCACGGCATCCAGGAACTCCGGCGCGATCCAGCCGTGCCGGGCGAAGGCCGCGGTCACGGCGTCCCTGACCGGACCGGAACCCTGATCCGCCGCCGCCGGCACCAGGGCGAGCACCGAGCCGCCGAACCCCCCGCCGATCATCCGCGCTCCGTAGGCCCCCGCCCTCACGGCCGCCTCCACCGCCGCATCGGCCTCCGGCCAGGACACCTCGAAGTCGTCGCGCAGCGAGGCGTGCGCCTGCGTCAGCAGCCGCCCGATCTCGCGGTACGTATCCGCGGACGGCCCAGGAGACGGCCCCGGAGACGCGCGCAGCAGCGCGACGACCTCCAGCACGCGCTGATTGTCCGTGAACACGTGGCGGACGCGCCGCCGCAGCACAGGATCGGTCAGGGAGCCGGTATCAGCCAGGTCCGTTAGGTCCCGCAGCGAACGGATCCCGAGACGGCGGGCGGCCTCCTCGCACTCGGCCCGCCGCCGGCCGTACTCCCCGTCGGCCAGCTCGTGCCGCGCCCGGGTGTTGATGAGCAGCAGCCCCGCGCCCCCCGCGGCCGGGTCGAACGGCACCTGGGAGGTCTCCAGCGTGCGGCAGTCGAGCAGCAGCGCGTGCCCGGCCCGGCAGAGCAGCGACGCGGACTGGTCCATGATGCCGGTCGGCACCCCGGCGAACTCGTTCTCCGCCCGGCGGGCGATCGTGACCAGCTCGGCGCGGGGCACGTCCAGGCCGGCCAGCGAGGTCAGCGCCAGCGCGGTCGCGCACTCGAGGGCGGCCGAGGAGGACAGCCCGGCGCCGGCCGGCACGTCGGAGTCGATCGCGATGCAGGCGCCGGGCAGCCGGTGGCCGGCCGCCTCCAGCGCCCAGGCCACGCCGGCCGGATAGGCGGCCCAGCCGGTCACCCGGCCGGGAGCCAGGCCGTCCAGGTCGACCTCCACGGTGTCCCCCGGCTCCTGCCGGGAGCACACCGTGAGCCGGCGGCCAGCCCGGTCAGGGTTCCGGGACGCCGCCGCGGTGACCCCCTGGCCGAGCGCGAACGGCAGCACGAACCCCTCGTTGTAGTCGGTGTGCTCGCCCATCAGGTTGGCCCGCCCCGGGGCCAGCCACGTGCCGTCCGGCTCCCCGCCGAACCGCTCCCGGAACAGCGAAACCGCTCTCACTGGGTCGATCGCGCCAGGATGAACCGCCAGGCGTCGGCGGCCATGGCCCTCAGGTCGCGCGACGCCCGCCAGCCCAGCTCGGACTGGATCTTGGCGGACGAGGCGACCAGCACGGCCGGGTCGCCGGGCCGCCGCGGGCCCACCTCGGCGGCGATGTCGATGCCGGTGACCTCGCGGCACACCTCGATCACCTCGCGGACCGAGAAGCCGGTCCCGTTGCCCAGGTTGTAGATGCGGTGCTCGCCGGGGCGGGCGGCCCCCAGCGCGCGCAGGTGCGCGTCGGCCAGGTCGGTGACGTGGATGTAGTCGCGGACGCAGGTCCCGTCCGGGGTGGGGTAGTCGTCGCCGAAGATCTGCACGGGCCGGGCATCGGTCGCGGCCAGCACGTTCGGGATGAGATGGGTCTCCGGGTGGTGCCGCTCGCCCAGCCACCTGTCTTCCGCGCCCTCGTAAGCGCCCGCCACGTTGAAGTAGCGCAGGCTGACCGCGCCGAACCCGTGCAGCCGGCAGTACTCGGTCAGCGTCGTGTCCACCGCGATCTTGGACGCGCCGTAGGGGCTGGTCGGGCGCGTCGGGTCGGTCTCGAGAATGGGTGTCCGCTCGGGCTCGCCGTAGACCGCCGCGGTGGAGGAGAAGACGATCGTCCGGACACCGATCTCGCGCATCGCCTCGAGCAGCGAGATCGTCCCGCCCAGGTTGTTCGACCAGTACTTGGCCGGGTTCGCCACCGACTCGCCGACCAGCGACTTGGCCGCGAAGTGGAGCACCGCCTCGATGCCGTCGGCGAGTACCTCGGCGGCGCAGTCGCGCAGCGTGCCCCTGACGAACGTGGCGCCGGGCGGTACGGCGTCGGCGAACCCGGTGGACAGGTCGTCGAGCACCGTGACGTCGTGCCCGGCCGCGACCAGTTGCCCGGCCACGACGCTGCCGATGTAACCGGCCCCGCCGGTGACGAGCACTCTCATGAAATTAGGCCTCCCTGAGCCGTAGCGCCGCCTCTTCAGGGACGATGTCGTTGATCCACACGCCCATGCCCGATTCGGTCCCGGCGAGGTACTTGAGCTTGTTCGGGGCGCGCCGGACCGACAGTACCTGAAGGTGCGCCGCGAACCGGCCGCGCGCGTCCGCGTCCCCGACCGGGGCCTGGTGCCAGGCCGCGATGTACGGCGCGGGCTTGTCGAACAGCGCGTCGAACCGGCGCAGCACGTCCAGGTAGAGCGGCCCGAACGAGTCCCTGGCCGCCGCATCGAGGGCAGGAAGATCAGGCACCCGAACGAGCGGGAATATCCGCACCTCGTACGGCCAGCGCGCCGCCTCGGGCACGAACACCACCCAGTGCTCGTTCCTGGTCACGACGCGCGTCCCGGCCGCCACTTCGGCCGCGACCATGTCGTCGAACAGGTTCGCGCCGTCGTGCCCGGCCGCGTACTCGCGGGCCTGCGTCACCATCTGGGCCAGCTTCGGCGCCACGAACGGGAACGCGTAGATCTGCCCGTGCGGGTGGTGCAGCGTGACGCCGATCTCCTCGCCCCGGTTCTCGAAGCAGTACACCTGCCTGGTCTCGGGCAGCGCGCCGAGCGCCCGCGTCCGGTCCACCCAGGCCTCGAGCACGGTCCTGACCCGGCGCGGAGACAGCGCGGCGAACGAGGCGTCGTGGTCGGGGGTGAAGCAGACCACCTCGCAGCGGCCGAGGGGTTCGGCCAGCGAGGGGAAGCGGTTCTCGAACACCACCACGTCGTAGTTGTCCGCCGGTATCTCGGTGGGCCGACCCGGCCCCGACGGGTCGAGCGGGCACTGGTCGGCCGGGGGCAGGAAGGTCCGGTCCTGGCGCGCCGCCGCGATCACCACCCACTCCCCGGCCAGCCGGTCCCAGCGGATCCCCCAGTCCGGCCGTCCGTACGGTGGCTGCGGGCCTGGCATCCGCGGCGGCAGCGGCCGGGTGTCCGCGACCTGGTCGCGGCCGAGCCCGGGCTCCTCGTCGAAGTAGACGATCTCCCGCCCGTCCGCCAGCCGGGTGCTGGATTTCCAGATGGTCCAGATTGATTGCGTGCCCACGGGACACATACGTTATCCCGTCTAGACTGGCCAGACACATCGTGCGGCGGGCGCCCCGGAGGCGAGCGGCAGGGGAAATGAGCAAGGTCGTCCTGGACATCATCGTCGTCCTCATCATCATCCTCATCGGGGGGTTCTTCGCCGGCTCGGAAATGGCCCTGGTCTCGCTGCGCGAAGGCCAGGTCAAGGCGCTGACCAAGCGCGGCAGGCGGGGCCAGCGGGCCGCCCGGCTGGCCCAGGACCCGAACCGGTTCTTCTCCGCCGTGCAGATCGGCGTGACCCTGGCCACCTTGTTCTCGGGCGCCTACGGGGCCGAGACCCTGGCCGGGGCCCTCAAGTCGTGGCTGGTCCGGGAGTATCACCTGTCGTCGGCGTGGGCGGGCACGGTCGCGTTCATCGTGGTGACCATCTGCATCACGTTCTTCAGCCTGGTCCTGGGCGAGCTCGCGCCCAAGCGGATCGCGCTGCAGCGCGCGCCCACGCTGGCGCTGCTGGCCGCGCCGCTGCTGGACCGGATCGCCGTGCTGGCCCGGCCGGTGGTCTGGCTGCTGACCAAGTGCACCAACCTGATCGTCGCCCTGCTCGGCGGTGATCCCCGGCTGGGCCGCCTGGCCATCACCGAGGAGGAGCTGCGTGACCTGGTGACCGGCGCGCAGACGCTCAGCCAGGACGAGCGGCAGATCGTCGGCGAGGTCTTCGACGCCGGCAAGCGGCAGATCCGCGAGGTGCTGGTGCCGCGCACCGAGGTGGTCTTCCTGGACGCGGAGACGCAGGTCGCCGAGGCCGCCGCCATCGCGGCCGGCGTGCCGCACTCGCGGCTGCCCGTCTACCAGGACACCTACGACAACGTGATCGGCTTCGTGCACGTGCGGGACCTGCTCGGCCCCGGGGTGGCCAAGGACTCGGTCCCGGTCCGCCAGATCGCCAGGCCGGTGAAGTACCTGCCGATCAGCAAGACCGTGCTCTCCTCGCTGTCCGAGATGCGCCGCGAGCGTGCCCACCTGGCCATCGTGATCGACGAGTACGGCGGCACGGCCGGCATCGTCACGCTGGAGGACCTGGTCGAGGAGCTGATCGGCGAGATCAGGGACGAGTACGACATCGAGCAGGACCACGCCACCCGGCTGCCGGCCGGCGACGTGGAGGTCGACGGCCTGCTCAACCTGGACGAGTTCGGCGAGCAGACGGGCATCGAGCTGCCCGAGGGCCCGTACGAGACCGCCGCCGGCTACGTCCTGGCCGTCCTCGGCGCGCTGCCGTCGGTGGGCGACACCGTCCAGGTGGCCGGCCGGACCATCACCGTGACCGAACTCGACGGCCGCCGCATCGCCCGCTTGCGCGTCACCGCCACCGTCCCGGCCCAGCCCTCCCCGGCCCCCGCCGCGAACGGGGTTTCCGCTGGTCAGGTACGACTAGACTCGGAGGCCCCGCACGAGTGAAAGGTGGTCAGCGTGCCCGGTGGCTTTGACACCGTCCTCGTCGTCGACTTCGGCGCGCAGTACGCGCAGCTGATCGCGCGCCGGGTACGCGAGTGCCACGTCTACTCCGAGATCGTGCCGTCCACCATGCCGGTGGCGGAGATGCTGGCCAAGCGGCCGAAGGCGATCATCTTGTCCGGCGGGCCCTCGTCCGTCTACGCCGACGGAGCGCCGCCCGCCCCGGCGGGCCTGTTCGACGCCGGGGTGCCGGTCCTCGGCATCTGCTACGGCTTCCAGCTCATGGTGGCCGGCCTCGGCGGCACCGTGGCTCACACCGGCGCCCGGGAGTACGGCGCGACCACGCTCCAGGCCACGACCGGCGGGGCCCTGCTGGCCGGAACGCCGAAGAGCCAGCGGGTCTGGATGTCCCACGGCGACACCGCCACCGCCGCGCCGCCCGGCTTCGCGGTGACCGCCAAGACCGAAGCCACCCCGGTGGCCGCGGTGGAGAACGTGGCGGACGGCATGTTCGGCGTCCAGTTCCACCCCGAGGTCCTGCACACCGAGCACGGCGCCCGCATCCTGGCCCGCTTCCTCGAGCTGGCCGGCTGCCGCCCGTCCTGGACCATGCTGAACATCGTCGAGGAGCAGGTCACCGCGATCCGCGAGCAGGTCGGCGACGGCCGGGCCATCTGCGGGCTGTCCGGCGGGGTGGACTCCGCGGTCGCCGCCGCGCTCGTGCAGCGGGCCATCGGCGACCGCCTCACCTGCGTATTCGTGGATCACGGGCTGCTGCGCAAGGGCGAGGCCGAACAAGTCGAGCAGGACTTCGTGGCCGCCACCGGCGTCAAGCTCACGGTGGCGACCGAGGCCGAGGCGTTCTTGTCCGCCCTGGCCGGGGCGGTCGATCCGGAGCAGAAGCGGAAGATCATCGGCCGCGAGTTCATCCGCGCCTTCGAGCGCGCCGCCCGGGAGATCACCGCCGAGGCCGGCCAGCACGGCGAGGCCTGCGACTTCCTGGTCCAGGGGACGCTGTACCCGGACGTGGTGGAGTCCGGCGGCGGCACCGGCACCGCCAACATCAAGTCCCACCACAACGTCGGCGGCCTGCCGGATGACCTGAAGTTCCAGCTGGTCGAGCCGCTGCGCTGGCTGTTCAAGGACGAGGTGCGCCGGGTGGGGGAGGAGCTCGGCCTGCCGCCCGCGATCGTCCGCCGCCAGCCGTTCCCCGGCCCCGGCCTGGCCATCAGGATCATCGGCGAGGTGACCGCCGATCGCCTCGCGGTACTGCGCGAGGCCGACGCGATCGCCCGCGAGGAGATGTCCGCGGCCGGGCTGGACACGCTGATCTGGCAGTGCCCGGTGGTGCTGCTGGCCGACGTGCGTTCGGTCGGAGTCCAGGGTGACGGCCGCAGCTACGGCCACCCGGTCGTGCTGCGCCCGGTGACCAGCGAGGACGCGATGACCGCGGACTGGGCCCGGCTGCCGGACGACGTGCTGGCCCGGATCTCCACCCGGATCACCAACGAGGTCCCCGAGATCAACCGCGTGGTGCTCGACGTCACCAGCAAGCCGCCGGCCACGATCGAGTGGGAATGAGGTCTGGTACGGGGACGCATATTGGTCCCGGACGCAATGGAATCGGGAATCCAGTGCGCTAGAACGCACTGGATCCCGGGCTTCATGGCGTACTGGCCGACCGAGGGCGGGCTTAGCCCATGGTCCTGACCGCCCACAGGTCGGGGAAGGTCGGCTGGCCGAGCGTGGACCGCAGGTACGTGGCCCCGGCCGAGCCGCCGGTGCCGCGCCGGCCGCCGATCGTCCGCTCCACCATCTTGACGTGGTGGTAGCGCCATTCCTGCATGCCCTCGTCCACGTCGACGAGGAGCTCGCACACCGCGGTCGCGTCGGTGTCGTCGTCGTAGACCTTCTTCAGCACCTGCTGCATCGCGTCCGAGGGTTCGCTGGGCGCGCTGGCGTCGCGATGCAGGATTTCGGATGGCACGTCATAGCCCTGCCCGGCCAGGTAGCGGACGAAGGAGTCGAACAGCGACGGCCGCGACATCGCCGCGGTGATCCGTTCCCGTTCGGCGCTGCCCTGGTCGTACTGCGCGACCATCATCCGGTCCCGGCGGCCGAGCACGGCTTCCAGCTCGCGGAACTGCGCCGACTCGAACCCGCTCGAGGTGCCGAGCCAGTCGCGGAACCGGGTGAACTGGGTGGGCGTCATGGTCTCCAGCACGTCGAGCTGGGCCACCACGATCTTCAGGATGGCCAGTGTCCGGCGCAGCGTGCGCATGGCGTGCGTGGTGCTGCCGGCCTCGAGCTCGGTCTGCACCTTGCCGAACTCGTGCAGCAGCTGCTTGAACCACAGCTCGTAGATCTGGTGGATGACGATGAAGAGCATCTCGTCGTGCTCGCTCGACTTCGGCTGCTGCGCGGACAGCAACTGGTCCAGGCGCAGGTAACCGGAGTAGGTGACGGGTTCAGTCATGGCTCTCGCAGTGTTCGGTCTCGATGATGGCGCGGGTGGCGGCGACGGCGGCCCAGACGTCGGTGTAACGGGTGGTGAGCGGGGGCAGGCCGAACCTGAGCCGGTCCGGGGTGCGGTAATCGGTGACGATGTTGGCCTCAGCGAGTAGCTCGACGAGCCTCTCGGCGCGCGGATGGCGGTACGTGACGTGGCCGCCGCGGCGGCTGCCGTCCCGCGGGGTGGCCAGGGCGCAACCGAGCGGCTCCAGCCAGGCATCCCCCAGCTCGATGAGATAGCTGGTCAGCTGCTGGCTCTTGGTCCGCATCGCGTCCGGGCCGGCCTCGAGCAGCAGCCGGGCGCCCTCCTCGACCGCGGCGGTTCCCGGGATGGACGGGGTGCCCGTCATGAACTTGGCGACGCCGGCCGCCGGGTCGTACCTGGGTCCCATGGCGAACTGGTCGTGCTGGGAGAACCAGCCCCAGATCGGCTGCCGCAGCACCTCGCGCAGCCGGGCCGAGACGTAGAGGAACGCGGGCGCGCCGGGACCCGCGTTGAGGTACTTGTAGGTGCAGCCGACCGCCAGGTCCACGTCACAGCGGTCGAGCTCGACGGGCACCGCGCCGACCGAGTGGCACAGATCCCAGAGCATCAGCGCCCCGGCCTGGTGCACGATCTCGGTGATGGCCGCCATGTCGGCCAGCGCGCCGCTGCGGTACGCCACGTGGGACAGGCTGACCAGCGCGGTGTCCTCGTCCACCGCGGCGCGCACCGCACCGGGGTCCAGGCCCTGGTCGATGTCGGTGCTCAGCATGCGCAGCTCGGCGCCGCGCTGGGCCGCGATTCCCTCCAGCACGTAGCGGTCGCTGGGAAAGTTGTCCTGGTCGGTGACGATCACGCGCCGTCCCGGCCTGGCGTCGAGCGCGGCGCAGGCCAGTTTGTACAGGTTCACCGTGGTGTTGTCGGCCACCAGCACCTGGCCGGGCGCGGCGCCGGTCAGCCTGCCGACCGCGTCGCCTGCCCGGCCGGGCAGGTCCACCCAGTGATCCCAGGACCGGGCCAGCGCCGTACCCCACTCCTGCCGGATCACTTCCTCGAGCCGCCGCAGCGTGGCCCGGGGGAGCGGGCCGAGTGAGTTGCCGTTCAGGTAGACCAGGGACGGGTCGTCCAGCGTGAACCGGTCACGGAACCCGGCCAGGGGATCATCCGCGTCCAGCTTTTCCGCGTACTCCCGCGCCAAGGACACCTGGGACATACCGCTCACGATATCCCCCCAGGCCAACGCCTTGCGGCGTCAGATGCGGCTGCCCTCCCTGCTGCCGTCGCGGCTGGCCTCCCGGCTGGCCTCCCGCGGCGCGGGGATCTGCGGCGCGTGCGGCCGCAGCAGGGCTTCGGCCAGGGTCAGGACGGTCTCCTCCAGCGAGCTGGGTGGCCAGCTCGCGCACGCGGTCGGCGGCGGCCGGCTGGTTTCCGCGAAGCAGGATGTGGTTTCCCGGCTGATCCATGATGCTCCTTCAGAAGGGGTGGCCCATCCCGGTGGCTCTGCCGTTCCGTCCGGCGGTTCGGTCCCGCTGGCACTGGGGACCGGTCAATTCTAGTAGCTTTTAGTAATAACTTGTACACGGAGAGCGAAACAATCCGATTGGTGCCCGCTCGCTCGTTTGACGTCCCCGCCCGGGCGGACTACTGTTCCGGATTAGCACTCACTGAAGTAGAGTGCTAATGCGACGAGGCAGTCTGACCCCCGCGACGGCAGGCCGCCACGCTCGCCCTCTCTAGTAACGACTCGCCATTAGCCTTTCCGGAGGGGGAGGTCAGATCGTGACGACCGCCACCAAGGTAGTTATCAAGCCGCTCGAAGACCGGATCGTGGTTCGCCCGCTCGAAGCCGAGCAGACCACGGCATCCGGCCTGGTGATCCCGGACACCGCGAAGGAGAAGCCCCAGGAGGGCGAAGTCCTCGCGGTTGGTCCGGGTCGCTTCGACGACGCGGGCACCAAGCGCGTGCCCGTCGACGTCAAGGTCGGCGACGTGGTGCTGTACAGCAAGTACGGCGGCACCGAGGTGAAGTACGCGGGCGAGGAGTACCTTGTGCTCTCCGCTCGCGACGTACTCGCCATCATCGACAAGTAGTTCGTGTCCGCGCGCTCCGGCGGCTCAGGCCGCCGGAGCGCGTCGGCACGCTGACTGAGAACTCGATCCAACCGTAGGTTGAGGTAGTAAATGCCCAAGATCCTGGAGTTCGACGAGGACGCGCGGCGCTCGCTTGAGCGCGGCGTGGACAAGCTCGCCGACGCCGTCAAGGTGACGCTGGGCCCGCGTGGCCGCAACGTCGTCATTGACAAGAAATGGGGCGCCCCCACCATCACGAACGACGGCGTGACCGTCGCGAAGGAGGTGGAGCTGGAGAACCCGTACGAGAACCTCGGGGCCCAGCTCGCCAAGGAGGTCGCCACCAAGACCAACGACATCGCCGGGGACGGCACCACGACGGCAACCGTCCTGGCCCAGGCGATGGTGCACTTCGGCCTCCGGTCGGTCGCGGCCGGGGCCAACCCGATGGACCTCAAGCGTGGTGTCGACGCCGCCGCCGCGGCGGTGTCCGAGCGGCTGCTCGCCGTCGCGCGTGACGTGGAAGAGCAGACCGAGATCGCGCACGTCGCGACGATCTCCGCGCAGGACCCCAAGATCGGCGAGCTGATCGCCGAGGCGTTCGCCAAGGTCGGCAAGGACGGTGTGATCACCGTCGAGGAGTCGCCGACGATGGGCCTTGAGCTGGAGTTCACCGAAGGCCTCCAGTTCGACAAGGGCTACATCTCGCCGTACTTCATCACCGACGCGGAGCGTCTCGAGGCGGTGCTCGAGGACGCGTACGTCCTGGTGCACCAGGCCAAGATCTCCTCGATGGCCGACTTCCTTCCGCTGCTCGAGAAGATCGCGCAGGTGAAGAGGCCGCTGCTGGTGATCGCCGAGGACATCGAGGGCGAGGCGCTGGCCACCATCGTGGTGAACAAGATCCGCGGCCTGCTCAACGTGGCGGCCGTGAAGGCGCCCGGCTTCGGTGACCGCCGCAAGGCCATGCTGGCCGACATCGCCACGCTGACCGGCGGGACCGTCGTCAGCGAGGACCTCGGCATCAAGCTGGAGTCGGTCGGCCTGGAGGACCTGGGCCGCGCCCGCCGGATCGTCGTCACCAAGGACAACACCACGATCGTGGACGGAGCCGGTGACAAGCAGGCGATCGAGGACCGGATCAGGCAGATCCGCACCGAGATCGACAACACCGACTCCGACTGGGACCGCGAGAAGCTGCAGGAGCGGCTGGCCAAGCTGTCCGGCGGCGTCTGCATCCTGCGCGTCGGGGCGGCCACCGAGGTGGAGCTCAAGGAGAAGAAGCACCGCCTTGAGGACGCCATCTCGGCCACCCGGGCGGCCATCGAGGAGGGCATCATCCCCGGTGGCGGCAGCGCCCTGGTGCACGTGTCCACCGACCTCGGCGACCTCGGCCGCACAGGCGACGAGGCCACCGGTGTCCGGGTCGTGCAGCGCGCGCTGACCGAGCCGGCCCGCTGGATCGCGCTGAACGCGGGCCAGGAGGGCTCGGTCGTGGTCGCCAAGATCGCCAGCCTGCCCGCCGGGCAGGGCTACAACGCCGCCACCGGCGAGTACGGCGACCTGGCGGCCCAGGGCGTCATCGACCCGGTGAAGGTGACCAGGTCCGCTGTGCAGAACGCCGCCTCGATCGCCGGCATGCTGCTGACCACCGAGACCCTGGTGGTTGAGAAGCCGGAGGAAGAGAAGGCCCCCGCGGCCAACGGCCACGGGCACAGCCACCCGCACTAAGCCGCACGCGGGCCGGTCAACGGCCATGAAGGCCGGGCTTCCACGAAGCCCGGCCTTCACCCTGTTCCAG
>Ga0207683_10003045_pt1 | contig 14657 bp, 16 predicted proteins | sample KBSM73metaG_FD_184333 | JGI IMG/M metagenome (GOLD analysis project Ga0207683, IMG submission 184333) | Miscanthus rhizosphere microbial communities from Kellogg Biological Station, Michigan, USA - KBS M7-3 metaG (SPAdes) (version 2) | ecosystem: Host-associated > Plants > Roots > Rhizosphere >... | reverse complement strand
TTTTTCAGCAACCTGCTGAAGACCCGACGCCACGAAAGAATTACTGATTCATCGTCGCGCCCTGGATCGCCGTCTTGAATTTCTCGCGGATGCTATCGGGATCGGCCGGCGAGTTCTGTGTCAGCAGGAGAATGACCGTGTCCGCCGCCGGATCGTTCCAGAAGATTGTTCCCGCGGTGCCGTCCCAGCCGTACTCGCCGCGATTCGCGGGATAGCGCAGTGCTTCCGGCTTCAAGACGATGTTCACGTTGCCGAGGCCCCAGCCCATGACGCCGTTGCCTCGTGCCGCGAGCACCGTGTCGCTGAGGGCGTTGACGACCATCGAGTCGACCGTTGCCGCCTTCAGCACGCGGACGCCGTCGAGTTCGCCACGCTGCAGCAGCATCTGGGCGAATCGGAGGAAGTCGGGACCGGTCGAGAGGAGTCCGACCGCCCCCTCGAGCAGCGCGGGCCGCTCGGTGAACGGCAGGCTTTCGATTTCAACTTCGTGAAGCTCTCCCGCGGAACCTGGCCCGTACACCGTTGCCAGGCGGGACCGCTGGGCCGGCGTCGCCTGGAACCCGGTGTCCACCATGCGGAGCGGCCGGAATATCCGCGAGTCGAGGAACGTGTCGAAACTCTGTCCGGACCAGATCTCCACGAGCCGCCCCAGCACGGTCGTCGATTCGCTATACCGGTACCGCGTGCCCGGATCTTCCATCAAGGGCACGCGAACGACGTTTCGCACGAACTGCGGGAGCGGGATGGATCGAGAGCGGACCTGCGCCTCGCGGTACACGTCCGACGTGCGGTGGTTGAGCCCCGACGTGTGCAGCAGCAGGTCGCGGATCGTGACGGCTCGCGCGGGCGCGCGCGTCGTGCCGTCGGAGTTGCGCACGACGACTGACGAGAATTCAGGCAGGTACTTCGAGACTGGATCGTCGAGCTGGAACTTTCCCTGCTCGAACAGCATCATCGCGGCGACGGCCGTGATCGGCTTGGTCATCGAGTAGATGCGGAAGATGCTGCGCTCGGTCATCGGCGTGCGCGTGGAGAGATCCTGGTAGCCGACCGACACCGAGTATGCGAGGTGTCCGTGGCGTGCGAGCATCGCCACGGCACCGGCCGACTTGCCGGCATCGACGTGCTGCTTCAGCACGGCTGTGGCGGCGGCAAGCGGCGCGTCCTTGAGTCCCACGACAGCAGGAGCTGCGCGCGGCAGCGGATCGGCCGGCTGTCCCGACACCACCGCGATGCAGCAACAGACCGCGGCGAGGATCGCGCCGCGGGCGGCGCCTTTGTGGACCTGGCCAAAATTCACGCGACTCACGCGGGGAAGATTACCGCAGGACGCCGCCGTTGGATCGTTACTTCAGCAGACGGATTCGATGCGCCTCGCTGTCCGTGACATACAGCGCGCCGCCCGGATCGGCCAGGAGGCCGTGGGGACGCGACAGCTTGCACTCGAGCGGCGACGTCTCGGGACCGTCGCCCCTGTTGCCCGTACCGAGCACCGTGGTGATGATGCCGGTTGCAAGGTCGATGCGCCGGATTGCGTGGTTCTCCGTGTCGGCGACGAACAGTTGACCGGGCGCCCAGGCCAGACCCTTTGGTCCGCCGAGCTTGGCCGCCAGGGCCGGTCCGCCATCCCCAGCGTACCCCTGTTCGCCGGTGCCGGCGACGCGGTGGAGCGTCCGGGTGCGCGCGTCGATGCGAAGGATCGCATTGCCCTCGCGCAGCGCCAGGTAAAGGTCCCCCTCGGGTGTCATCACCATCGTCCGCGGACCACGCAGCGGAGTGCCACCCACGGGCGCGCCGTCCGGCGTTTCGGCCGCCTGCCCCGTGCCTGCCCAGGTCTCGATGACGCTGGTGTCGAGATGCAACCGCCGGATGCGCTGGTTCCCGATGTCGCAAATGAGCAGCGTGCCGTCGCGGTCGAAGACGATGCTGTGCGGCTGGCGCAGCTGGGCTTTGACACCGGGTCCGCCATCGCCGCTGAATCCTGCGACGCCGGTGCCGGCGACCGTGGAGATGATCTTTGTCTTGCCATCCACCTTTCGGATGACGTGGTTGTCCCGTTCTGCGATGTACAGGTTGCCCGCGCGGTCGAACTGGATCTCGTGAGGCATGTTCAACGACGCCTGGACCGAAGGTCCGCCGTCGCCCGCATACCCCTTTTCGCCATTGCCGGCGATCGTCGTCACCTGCTTCGTCTTCGGATCGAAACGGCGAATGCGCTGGTTGTCGAGGTCGCAGAAATACAGAGCGCCGTCAGGGCCGAAGATGATGCCGTACGGATTGTTGACCTGCGTGTCCGAATAGCCGGCCGTGCCTGTCCCGAGGATCGTGGTGACAGTCTGAGTCGCAGCGCGTGGTGTCGAGAGCGGCGCAGCAGCCAGAAGGAGGACGATCACAGCCAGGGTCCGTCGTGCCATCATTCCCCGTCTCCCTTCATTGCGGCTGGAGCGGCGGCAGCCGCGACGCCGGCAACTCGCTTTCGACCACGACACCGCTGCGCTTACGGACCGTGAATCCACTCGCCGTCGGCATCCACGTAACGATGCGGTGCAACCGACGGCCGATGAAGTGTGCGGCCGCACCGTCGGTCAACGCAAGCACGGGCGGAACGATGCCGCGGCCGACGAAATCGTGGACCGTGGGGCGCCGTTCGACCTCGCTGTCGTAATGGGGGCAGCAGGTGTCGGCCAGAAACCCGAGGCCGTCGAGCGGCATCAGGCGGTCGGCCCACGAGTCGGTCACACCTCGATCGAACCAGCAGATGGCGCCGGCACTCACGCCCGCCAGCACGATGCCCTTCCGCCAGGCTTCGCGCAGCACCGCGTCTAGTCCCCACTCGCGCCACACCGCCAGCATGCTCTTCGTATTGCCGCCTCCGACGTAGATGGCGTCCTGCGAGAGGAGCGCCGTTCGGAGGTCGGGCGTGCGCCGGAAGAGCCGCAGGACGCTCGGTTTGGCACCCAGCCTCGTGTAGGCGTCGTAGAACATGGCTATCGAATCGGCCGGCTCGGCGCTCGCCGTCGGAATGAAGCAAATTGAAGGATGCTTCTTGCGAGTAAGGCCGAGGATGTACCGATCGGCGGCAAGATTCTCCGGCTCCGCGCGAAACGATGCGCCGCCAATCGCCACGATGTGTCGTTTCTTCTCAGGCACGCGGTTGCTCCGTCAGGCCATCCAACTTCTGACTTCTCAGTTCTGAGTTCTGAATTCGGTTACGAACGCCAGTCCTCGATCGTCATCGTCCATCGCTCATGATCGCGCCAGCGGCCGGCAATCTTCAGATAGCGCGGCGAGTAGCCCTCTCGGCGGAAGCCGGCGCGCTTGACCACGGCCAGCGAGGCTGAGTTGGTCGGCTGAATGTTGGCTTCGACCCGGTGCAGTTTCAGCGTGCGGAATACCAGGCGCAGCACGAGCGGCATCGCCTCGGTCATGTAGCCCTGCCGGGCGTACGGCGCGAACACCTGGTAGCCCATGTAGGCGCTGTTGAAGGCGCCCCGCACGATCTGACTGAGATTCACGGATCCGACAATCGCATCGTTCACCCGAAGGCAGATGAGAATTCCCAGGAATTCCGGCGTCCTCGATCGCTTGAGATATGCGGCGAACGCCTGCGGAGTGGCCATCGGCGTGGCGAAGCCGCGGACGTGGCGCGCGCTCTTGAGATTGAGTGCCAGGAGCTCGTCGCGATCGCCAGCCGTGGGCGCGCGCAGGTAGACACGGCCCATCGCTAGACCGACAACCTCACGAGCGTTCCGCTGAACGAGTCCGCCCCCATCGAGACCATCAGATCGCGCTCGGAGATCGACAGGCTGAAGTTCATCCGCCGATCGAGCCGTGAAGTCAGCGCGCCCAGCAACCCTCGATCGATCGACCAGATCTCCAGTGCGTCGGCGCGGTGGATGCGCTCGCCTGACAGGCGGTTCATGAACTGTGTCGGATCGCGATGGACGTAGACGGCGACACGCGGCGCCGCCTTCGATGCCCTGTGCAAACGTTCCGCGTCTGGCGTACCGACCTCGATCCAGGCGCGTAGCGCACCGGTCATGTCCTTCACGGCCAGTGCCGGTGCATCGGGCGACGATAGCCCGCCCGCCGAGAACTCGATGCCGTCGGTGTATTCGAGCGCGTAGGCAAGGACCCGTGTGACGAGGTAATCCTCGGACTCCGATGGGTGACGCGCGACTCGAAGCGCGAGCGACTCGTAAACCCCGCGGTCCATGTCGCTGAGATCGATGTCGAAGTTGTAGATCGTTGCGGTCAGCGCCACGTGGGTCCCGATTCCGTTCTAGGCGCCGGCAAGGGCGGCGAGCTTGAGCACGGTGTTCCAGTTTCGCGCGGTGCCCCGCGTCGAGAGCGCGCGGTCGATGACGCCGCCGGTCAGCTTCGACGGCCCGATGCCGTCCGGGTAGACGACGTACAAGTATCGCCCGCGAGCCTGCACGGTCTCGCGACCCTTGATGGCCGCCCGCAAGGCGGCCACGCTCGCAGAAGAAGGCGCATCGCGCAGAGTCCCCAGGACCAGGTGGGCCGGATCGGATGCGGCCTGCTCCGGGAACGGGTTGCCTTCAATCGCCTCGTTCCACTCGGCCGCGGACCGGACGAAGACGTCCGATTGCAGCGACAGCCGCTTCTGGAGTGCCTCCTCGATCTGCGCCTCAACCGACGCGGCGGTTCGGACCGGCGTGTTCGCCACGAACCCGAACACCGCGTTTCCGCTCTGGAGCAGCGTCCGCGGCTCGACGTACCCAAGACGGTGGAGGATCTGTCGCAGGTCCTCCATCTTGAGAGAGCGTCCGCCGACGTTGACCGCGCGCAGCAGCGCTATCACCCGTCCGGCAGTCAACGATGTGGCCGATGCCCGTCGCATAGCGTCAGTCCCTGCGCAGGAGCGCGATTCGCAATCCGCCGGCGGAGTCGGCGATGAGTGTTTCCAGCCGGCGAGCCTGGGTTTCAGCCTTCTTCGCGCTGTTCACCCAGTGGATGGCCGTCTTCCGGTATCCAGGCGGCTGCGACTGGAAGAATCGCCACGCCGCCTTGTTGGCCTTGAAGCGCCTGGTTTCAGCGGCGCCGAGTTCGACGTGCCGCTGCTCCGCCGAGTAGATGCCTGTCCGATCGTCGCGGCGCGCCTCGAAGGCGCGAAGGCCGGCTGGATGCATCCGGCCTTCCCCGGTCAGCACCCCGACCCGCCGTGCGTTTATGAGACTCCAGATGCTGTGCCGTCGCCTGGGCGTGAAACGGATGGTGTAACGCTCGTCGTCCACACTGCGACGAATGCCGTCGATCCATCCGAAACAAAGCGCCTCGTCTACCGATTCCGGCCACGTCAACGTCGGCCGGCCTGTGTGCGACTTGTGGAATCCGACCAGCACTTCGGTCGCGCTCTCGTGGTGCTTCTCGAGCCACCGGCGGAATGCCAGGGGCGACTCGAAATAGAGGGCGCTGCCCTTACTCGCTTCCTTCATGGCCCGGGCCACGGAGCCCCAACCGCACGATGCTCTAACCAGCCTTCTCGATGTGAACCAGGTACGCCTCGACCATGATCAGGTTCTTCTCGGTTGCCTGACGCACCACGCCGAGCAGGCGGTCCATCTTGACGACCTCTTCGAGTTGCTCGTCGATGAACCACTGCAGGAAGCTCTGCGCCAGGTAGTCGCTCTCCTTGACGGCGAGGTCCATCAGCTTGCCGACTTGCCGCGTGACATCCTGCTCCCATGCCAGCGCAGCCGCCACAGCGTCTTCCGCCGACGTGAACGACGGCTTCGGCGCGCCAATCGCCGGAATCAGCAGTTCGCCCTTCGTATCCAGCACGTACTTCACGAATTTCATGGCGTGCGTGCGTTCTTCCTCCGCCTGCTCCATAAATAGCTTTGCCAGCAGTGTCAGTTGACGCTGCTGAAAGTGGGCCGCAATGCTGACGTACTGCATGCTGGCCCCGAATTCATTGCCGATCTGCTGGTTGAACGCGGTTGCGAGTTCGCGGCTGATGAGCACGAGTGTCTCCTTGTGTGTCTTCAAAGTATAAGAGCGTCCTAGAAGAAATCCTGCCCGGTCTTTGTCAGGACCACGGTCAGCCACTGCAATGCCAAAACGACGGCAGCGATGGCCGGTGCCGATGCGCGCCAGCGAAGGCGAATCTCGTCGGCCGACAGCGCACAACAGAATGGCACCATGAAGAGCCAGAGGCGGGCGGTCTCGCCCTTCGACTGCCCGAAGAAGACGAGATACGAAAAGGCAAGCAGCGTGGCCACTGCGGCCATCCCGAACCTCGAAATCTCTCCGGCGGACAGGTCCTGGACCGCTCTCCGTATGCGGCCGGATGTCAGCGCAGTCACCGGGATCCCGACCCACAGGATGAATTCGATCAGGTTCATCCAGGCGAAGTACAGGGTCTGGAATGCTCCACCGTCCCATCCTTTCCAGATGGAATTGAACCGGCGCGCATCGGCGAACCGGGCGAACACGTCGTAACCGAATCCGAACCTCCACACGACGAACCCGGTCGTGAAGCCGGCCAGCATCCAGGCCGACGTCCTGGCAGTGGGCCGCAGCCCGGCCCACGCGCATCCCAGTGCGACCGGCGCAACAAGGATCAGCGGGAACGTGAAAAACGCGGCCACCCAGAACCAGAAACCGGCCACGACGGACAACGGTGCGCTGTTTCGACTCGCGGCTTCGACTGTCAGGACGATCCCGAGCATGCCGAGCAGCGGAAAGAGGAACTGGTCGGTATGGAGCGTCACCAGGGCAACCGAAGGCACGACCATGTACAGCGCGCACGCCAGCAGCGCGGTGTCCTCATCCCGCAAGCGTTTGACTATCGCGAACAGCGGGAAGAGCGCCGCGTAGCAGACCAGCGGCCATGCGACCGCCGCCGTCGTTCTGAGCGCCTGCAGGCGCGCCTCGTTGCTGCCGGACGAGGCGAACATCCGTGAGATCCGCTCGGTGGCCATGTAGGTGAGCAGCGTGCCCGGAGGCTTGGAATGCGGGTAGCGTCCGAGTTCACCGCCCTGGACCTTCCGCTCGTAGCGGACCAGCACCGACCACATGCTCCGTTGGGCGACAGCCACCTCGGCGAACTCCGCGTGGCCGGAATGGACGATTCGATCGCGGATGCCCTCGAGGCCGCGCCCCTCGCTCCATCCGAGCGCATGCTGGAAGGCGAAGCCGCCAATCACCAGGCATGTGACGGCAAGCGCACCGCGGGCACGCAGAACCCAGGCCGCGCCAAACGCCACGAGTGGGATTGCCGCGAGTACGCCGTAGAAGGCCGTGCCGATCGTCTTGGCGCGCGTCGCGAACACCCAACCCGGCAGCCGATCGAACAGAGGCAGCCGCCACGCCAGCACGGTGAGCTGGACGACACAGAGGAGGACCATCGGTTCGGTCGCGACCGCGACCGCGAGCTGGAGGCGCGCCCATCCCGTCCCACGACCCGCCGGTTCCGTTACGTCGAGGCCCGATCGATCCATTTGGTGACGGTGACCGGCTCGAAGGATGCGAAGGAGTCGAGCAGCGTCGCCGGCGAGGCGGACACCAGCAGCATCCGCTCGAACTCGGTGCGCACGAACTGCTCGTCGAAGGCGTGCCGGAGAAACGCCAGCAGCGGATCGAAATACGCATCGACATTCAGCAGGCCGCAAGGCTTCCGATGCAGGCCCAGCTGACCCCACGTGAGCACTTCGAAGAGCTCCTCAAAGGTGCCCCAGCCGCCCGGCATGGCAATGAAGCCGTCGGACAGATCGGCCATCAGCGCCTTGCGTTCGTGCATGGATGAGACGACGCGCAGATCGGGAAGCCCCGTGTGTGCCACCTCACGATCGACGAGCGCCTGCGGGATGACACCGATGACGTGGCCGCCACCGGCGAGCACGGCGTCGGCGACCGCTCCCATCAGGCCGACCCGCGCACCGCCGTACACGAGCTCGTAGCCGCGGGCAGCAATCGCTTGCCCGAGCATTGTCGCCGCAGTCCGATAGGTCGCCCGGCGACCGTAGCTGGATCCCGTGAACACACAGATGCGAGGCATCGCCTATGATCATACGAGGAGGACTGGTGCGGAGCTCGGATCGATCGGTGCTGCGGTTACTGCACTACTGGTGGCCTCTCGCCCTCGGCTGGTCGATGACGGTTGTCGTGCAGCGCGCCACAGGGCGCGCGGCGGACGTGCACGGCATCGTCACGCTGCTGTCTGGCATCTTTGCCGCATACAGCCTCGATCGGGTGCTGGATCCGCCAGGCGCTACTGGCCGCACCTGGATGACGCGAATGCTTGCGTTGGCGGGCATCGTTTCCGCGATTGTGTGCTGGCTTGCGGCGTCAACGATGCCAATCAGGACCGCCGCTCTTGTGCCGGTCCTTGGCGCCGCCTCGCTCCTCTATCCGATTCTCAAGCGGTTTCCCGTCACAAAGACCGTGGCCCTGCCGGTTGTGTGGACGTGGGCCTCGATCGCACTTCCCTTCAACGATGGCTCGTGGCTCGGGTGGCACGCCGTGCTGCAGCCGGTTGCCGTGCCGCTGCTGCTGCTCATTGGATCGGGCTGCCTGTTGTGCGATCTGAAGGACGAAGCCGACGACAGGCGGGCCGGCGTACGAAGCCTCCCCGCGATGTTCGGCGGGCCGGCTACGGTGCGCGTCGCCGTATTGCTGGCGGCTGCGTCTGCGGCTGCCGCGCTGATTGAGCACCGCACAGGCCTGGCGGTAAGCGCAGCGATACTGGGCGCCGCCACGTGCTCGCCCACGCTCCTCGCCACCGAGGCTGCCGGGCCGCTGCTGGTCGACGTGATCCTGACGCTGCCTGGAATCCTGATCTCAGCGCGCGTGGTGTAGTGCGCGCTCACTGACGGCCGCGGGCTGCGCTGCGCTGGTGACCACTTCCCGGACGATCGCCTGGGGGCGCTGGTTCACGGTGAGGAACGTGCGGCCGATGTATTCGCCGATGAGACCGAGGAGCACCAGCTGAGTGCCCGAGAACACGAGGAGCGCGGCCATCAGCCATCCAAACCCGTAGCTCGGACCGACGTTGTTCAGCCACAGCCACGCGACGACAACGAGCGCCACCATCCCCGCAGCGGCAATCGTCAGGCCGAGTACCGTGGCCACCCGGAGCGGGAGCACCGAGAAGTTCACCCACGCCGCCATCCAGAGGCGGATCAGTCGGCGAAGCGTGTAGGTGCTCTGACCGGCCTGCCTGGCTTCGTGGCGCACCTCGATGGAACCGATCCGCTGGGTGACCTGGAGAATCAGGCCGTCAATGTACGGATAGGGTCCCGCGTAGGTGACAACCTGGCTGGCGACGAAGGCGCTCACGCAGCGGAAGCTCGAAAGATAGAAGCCTTTCGGTTTGTCGAGCGCCCAGTCGGTCATCTTGTTGGTGAACCAGCTGCCGACGTTTCGCCAGACCGAGTGCTGTTTCTCACGGTAATGGCCGAAGATCACGTCGAGGCCGCTTGCCCTCGCTTCCTCCCAGAGGCGCTTCGCCTCGGCCGGAGGATGCTGCCCGTCGTCATCGAGGTTGACGATGTGAGCGCCACGGGCGTGTCGCCAGCCGGTGAGCACCGCGTTGTGCTCACCGAAGTTGCGCGCGTGCTCGATGAGCGTGACCGGCACCCTGGTGTGACCCAGCAGCCCGCGGACAACTTCGCTTGTGCGGTCGGGGCTTCCGTCGTTGACGAGGATGATCTCGTGCCCGCCTTCGATGTCCAGCGATTCGATATCGCGAACGACCGAGGCGATTGTCTCGGCGCTTCTGTAAAGCGGAACGACGAAGGTCAGGGCAACGGCAGACATTGGCAAGGTCGGGCTCGACCGGCAGCGTCAGTATAGCGCCACCGGCGGAGCCGCAGCCCGCCTTGCCCGCAGTCCGGCCGGCAGTCGATCAGACGGTCTGTCCCTGGCTGAAATCGACGATCGGCCGCACCTCGATGCTGCCGAACTTCGCCGACGGGATCCTGGCTGCCACCTGGATGGCCTCGTTCAGATCGCGGGCGTCAATCAGGTAGAACCCGCCCAACTGTTCCGTCGTTTCAGCGAACGGACCATCGGTGGTGAGCAGCGAACCGTTGCGCACCCGCACGGTCGTGGCGCTGCTGACCGGATGCAGCGCTTCGCCGGCCACGTAGTGCCCTTTCTTGCGGACATCCTCCGTGAAGGCGTAGTAATCGCTCATCAACTGCTGCTGCTCGGTCTCCGGCATCGCACTTGTCTTCTTCTCTTCGTCGTAGATCAGGCACAGATACTTCATTGGATCGGACCCTCCCGCAGGCCCTTCGCGTCGGCCGCCTGCAAAAGCTTGTCGAACGGGATCGGGCAAAATCGACAATAGCGCGCCAGCAAAATTGGGTTTGATTGCCGCGCCCATGGCCCACCGCCTATCGCCTATCGCCTATCGCCCATCTATAGTTACTCCTCGAACATCCCGTTGATCTCGGCAAACGGCACGGCGCCGCCGAACGCGGCAAACGTGCCCTGCGTGGCGATTTCGCGGGCGGCGCCGAGAAATCCGGCCCACGCCGATCGCGCCAGCGCCCCGCCGACACTGACCCGCCGTACGCCGAGCGCCGCCAGTTTATCGACGGTCGTGAACGGGCCGCCGACCAGCACGTTGACCGGCCTGGGCGCCACGGCCCGCACGACGGCGGCGATCTCGTCGTCGCTCCGGATGCCGGGCGCATACAGGCAGTCGGCCCCGGCCGCTGCGAACGCAGCCAGCCGCCGGATCGTTTCGTCGAGGTCGGGCCGCCCGACGATGAAGCCTTCGGAACGGGCGGTGAGGAAAACACCCGCCTTTAGGCGATCGATTGCCTGGCGTGCGGCTGCCACTCGCCGGACAGACAGGTCGAAGTCGAAGAGCGGCGCGCCGCTGTCGCCCGTCGAGTCTTCGATCGAAATCCCTGCGATGCCGGTGTCGGCGGCACGCGCGACATTGGCGGCCACACCCTCGGGATCGATAGCGAAGCCGCCTTCGAAGTCGGCGTTCACCGGCACTTCGACAGAGGACGCAATCGCCCGCACGTGCGCCAGGGCATCGTCGAGCGTGATGTGGTTGTCACGGCGTCCCGTCGACCATGCGAACCCGGAACTCGTTGTCGCGAGCGCGGGGAAGCCGAGCTTCACGAGCAGCCGTGCGCTGCCTATGTCCCATGGATTCGGGATGACGAAACAACCAGACGCATGCAGCGTCCGAAAGCGTTCACGCAGGAGCATCACACGCGGGTCGGTCATGGGGAACCTCGCTGGCCATAGGCGCTGGGCGATAGGCGATAGGCGATAGGCGACGGCCAGGGTCGATGAGCGATCGCCGATTTTAGAGATTACCGATTCGCGATTCGCATTTCCAATTAGCAATTAGCAATTCGCGATTAGCAATTTGTAGCGAAGTACCATAAGGAATGCCTGCGCCTTCTCCCGATCTCGTCGTCCTGCACGAACATCCCGAATGGCACAAGCCGCTGTTCGCGGCGCTGGAGCGGCGCAAGATCGCGTTCGAGGCGTTCAACATCACGAGCGCGGCGTTCGCGAACACCGACGTGCCGCGCGCCCGCCTCTACTTCAACCAGGCGAGCCCGAGCGCCTACATTCGTGGGAATACGCGGGCCGTACCACTGGCACTGGCGTTCATGCGGACGTTGGAACGGCTCGGTGCGCGCGTGCTGAACGGCTCGACTGTGTTCGCGCTCGAGCTCAGCAAGAGCGCGCAGGCGACGCTGTTGCGCTCCCTCGGGATCGACACGCCGTTCTCGATCACGTTCAACGATGCCCGCACACTCCGGCAATACGAACGCGCCATTCGGTGGCCGGCGCTGCTCAAGCCGGACCAGGGTGGAAGCGGTGCGCGCATCCAGGTGGTCGACTCGCTCGACGAGGTCGTGCGGTTGTTCGACGCGAACCCCGCGATCTGGCAGCCGGACAACCTCTTTCTGCTTCAGGAACTGCTGCCGCACGACGCTGAGCGCGGGATCGTCCGTCTCGAGTTCGTCGGAGGCGAGCTCCTTTATGCGATGCGCGTCGTGACGCACGGACGATTCAACCTCTGTCCGTCGCCGGTGTGCAACCCGGAAGACGGCGAGGGCATCTGCGAGGTGCCGGCTGCGGACCTGGCGGTCGAGCCGCCCGAGTTCTACCCGTTTCCGGAGGTGCCTCAGGACGCGGTGGACACTGCCAAACGCATCGTGCGCGAGGTCGGCCTGGACGTGGGCGGGATCGAGTACCTGGAAACCCCGAAGGGGCGGCGCGTCTTCTACGATATCAACGCGAACTCGAACCTGCGGCCATCAGTGGCGGCAACCTTCGGCTTCGATCCATTCGAACGCGTGGTCGACTACCTCGTGCGCGAATTGGGCGTGGCCGCGCCAAAGCGCTGACGGCTTCGTTCCCGCGCCTTGATCGCTTCTTCCTCGCGGTTGCGGGGCGGCGCCGAGGTGGACAGCGAATCGATCAGGCGGCGGGCCGAGCTGAACACTTCGTCGACGGCCAGGTTGAACGCCTCTTCGTTCGCCCGGGACGGCTTGTTCGATCCGCTCAGCTTCCGCACGAACTGAATCGCAGACGCGCGGATCTCATCGTCTGTAGCGGCCGGAGCGAAGTTCGCGAGCGTCTTGATGTTGCGGCACATTCGGGAGGCCTCTTCACCGATCGTAGACTCTTTCAAACCGTAAGCGGCGGATCTTCAGACCCGCCCTCGATCGTCGGGTCTAAAGACCCGACGCCACGCCTGTCTTCGAATCACTCGCCCGGATGATACGTGCGCTCGATGTGCCCCTGCAGCTGATCGGGATAGAAGTAGACGTCGCGCAGATCGCCGGACGCATAACGCGCGACCTGGTCGTTGAAGTGACGCGAGGCCGCGTCGCCGCTCTGCCCGCCGGCAGAAACGGCCTTCGCGCGCACGCGGTCGCCAAATTCCACTGCAGCGAGAAAGCTGTTCCCCGTCGTTCCGTAGATCTTCTTCGTGCCGTTGTACGACCGCGCTCCGAACGACGCCAGCGATCCCCAGCGCGATGACGTGAACCCGACGGCAAGACTCGGTTTGGTGTCGTCGAACGGCTGGACGATGTCGCCCGTCAGCCGCTGGAAACGGTTGACTTCGCCCCAGGGCAGCTTCCACGTCCCGAAATCGGCGGTGAGCTTGTCGACCACGGCGACGAGCGCATCCAGGCGTTGCGAGGCTGAGGCGCGGGTTTCCATGAACTCGTAGACCGTGAGGTTTGCCTTGCGTGCCTCTGGCGCGACGCGCTGCCAGAGTTCTTCGCCCCAGAAGACGGCCAGGGTCGTCGGCACCGACTCGGCCGACCACCGCCGATCCCACCCCTTCATCTGAGCGATCGGTTCTGCGAGCTTCCGGTGCCGCGGGTCGGCCGCACTCGTGTCGGCGTAGTCGTTCAACAGCGTCGGCATGAGCAGGTCGAACTCGGGCAGCGCAGGGTCGAACGCCGCGGCAGCGAGCGACTCGAGCGTGAAGTCCTTTCGTCCGTCGAGCACCCGGACGGCATGAATGCCGCGCGGGTTGTCGGTTCCGGTTTCGACGTACGGCGGATAGTCCGCTTTCTTCGGGCTGTTGGGTCCGGCGGCCGTGAACGGCCAGTTGTTGGTGTTCTGGATCCACCCGTTCGGCGGGTTCAGCACGTTCGGGCTCTCGTCGATCGAAAGCACGCCGTTCCATTCGGTTGCGGGGTTGCTGCCGTCGACCGGCCGGTTCCAGTCGAACGACGTGCTGCGCCTGGGAATGAAGTTCGAGAAGAAGAAGGCGATGTTCCCTTCCCTGTCGGCAAACACCGTGTTGTTCGACGAATTGGTGTGCAGCTCCATCGTGTCGCGGAACGAGCGGTAGTTGGTCGCCTTCGTGCGCATGTAGGACTGGGTCAGCGCCTTGACCGGATCCTGCATCAACCGCACGCTCACCCACTGCTCACCCTCGCGCCTGACGATCGGCCCGTGGTGCGTGCGAAAGACGGTGAATTCACGCGTCGCCGGTCCGGCCGGCGTCCGGTACGGGACGACGATCTTCCGGACGTCGAGCGGCCGCTTTTCCTTTCCGTACTGGTACATCCAGGCTTCGCCGCGCTTCTCCACCGCCTCGATGTACTCGTCGATGTTGTCGACCCCGCTCGAGGTCGTGTGCATCCACCCGGCGGCGCCGTTGAAGCCCTGGTAGACGAAGAACTGGCCCCAGGTCAGCGCGCCGTACGCGTCGAGGCCCTCGCTGCTCGTCATCTGGGCTTCGGCGCGGAAGAAGAAGGATGTGTGCGGGTTGATCCAGAGCAGCGCGTGATGGGTCGCGCTGTTCGACGGCGCGACCGCAAAACCGTTCGACCCGGTGGGCTCCGCGGGCATGCCTGCGATTGCGGCGGACGTTTTGGGTGTCGAGCCGGAGTAGAACGCCTCGAGCAGCGGGATGGAGACCTTCTCGATGTCTCCGCCGATGCTGCCTTCGGTGAACGAGAGAGCCATCCAGGGCTCGAAATAGGCGATCACCCGAGGCTTCACCTGCGGGTGCGTGAACAGGTAGTAGTTGAGCCCGTCGGCCCAGGCATCCATTAACGCTTTCAGCGAATCGGGGCTCGAAGCGTAGAGCGACCGCAGGTTGTCGGGGTCGATGAACAGCTTCATCCGGAGATCGCGGTAGATCTCCGCCTCGCCCTCTACCTCCGCCAGGCGGCCCATGG
>Ga0207683_10003043_pt1 | contig 14660 bp, 11 predicted proteins | sample KBSM73metaG_FD_184333 | JGI IMG/M metagenome (GOLD analysis project Ga0207683, IMG submission 184333) | Miscanthus rhizosphere microbial communities from Kellogg Biological Station, Michigan, USA - KBS M7-3 metaG (SPAdes) (version 2) | ecosystem: Host-associated > Plants > Roots > Rhizosphere >... | reverse complement strand
GGGCGGGCCGCCGTCGAATGGCCAAGGCGCTGAGCCGGTCAGCCCGGAATCTTAGGGGATTCTTCCCGTGGCTGTCCTTCTCGCTGGTCGCGACCGCGATTTGCGATCTGATAGCAAATCCCTGCGATTACCATTGCTCCTAAGCCCGCACCGATCGGCGACGAAAGACCGCCGCCGTTGACGTATCGATAGACACCAATGGCAACGAGAATGGCGCCAAGGACAAAGGCTACGATGGAAGCGAGCCGTAAAATGCGTTGTTCGGACGTCATCGATTCCTCCGTAAGGTTTTCGGCATTGGAACCGAGCGGGCGCCGCTCGGACATCAGCAAGCCACCGATATGCCTGTACGCAAACGGCTGACTAGCAACGTAAGCAAAGGCGGATGGGCACATGAACGTGAATGCCGAAACGGTTCCCTAGAACCGCACAGCGGCCGTCCTGCGCGGCCGTCGTCGATAGTCGTTGCACGCTTCGCGCGGATCGCGGGTCGTCCGCGCATGCCCCGCCTCGAACTCTTTCTCTTCCGCGACCACGACCGGGTGACCGGCAAGTAGGTTAGGGCGCGTTACGTCGCAAACGACACGAGATCACCGCGCGCTACATCGAATGGAGATCATCGGACCACCCGAGACACTGACGGGCGCGGTGCCTGTCATGGCCAGCGTCAGTTATGGCTTGACGGATTTGGAGTCGTTCTCAGCTACGCTAGACGCGGCGCAAAGCCTGCTGACACTTAGCTTTAAAACGGACCGAAGTCCTCGCTGATTTTTTGGGGTTGACAAGTGTGGTGCTCACGTCTACATCGACGGGGAGCGCCGCGGTCGAACACTGTTTCATTGACGACAGCGGTAAGGACGGACCACGGGAGCGGTGCTTCGCAGCAAGTACGGGCACTCTCATCGCGACGAACTCAGCGCCGGAACCGTCCATCATTCCGCTGCTCGTTATCGGGCTGGGGATGGCCGGCTTTGGCTATCTGGGCATTGGATACGAGCATCCGAAACGACGGCGCGCGCGCACAGCGTGACCTAACGCAATTAAGCGCACGCGACGCTACAACGTGGGCCGTTCGTTATTCGGTAGCTCGGTTCCGTCCGCATAAATCGGTTGACGCCACCTGAACACGGCGTACTCGGGATCGGAGCTTAAGGAACGCGACTTGGCAGCACGATAAAAAAGCCCCGCGATTGTAGACGGGGCTTTCTAGTTTTGCCGGGCCAAACGACTAAGGGGCGGGTCGGAATGCTTTCGCATTGCGCGCCTTTGCCATCCGGGGGGCGGAAGGACTCGGATGTATCTCGTTTTCCTTGGTGTTCCTCGCGTCGCTTCGTTGAAGCCAATTTAGGCGATCGGGTATTCCGCGACGACGGAGGAATACGCACCGATACTGCGGAATATTCGCGTTGACGTCTGCGCGACAGTCTGCCGCGCCAGATCGACCTAGGGGACGCGCAAGCGCCGCGTACTTAGTCAATGCGGTGTGCAGTGCCCGCGCAGCCGCGTCGATCTGGTCCATCTGCGGTAGCCTTTTCGGCCTTTTTGCTGGCACGCTGCTGGCAGCGCCCGGATGGGCGATTCCGGCATCGAACTAAGTTATTGATTTTGTGGTCGGGGTGAGAGGATTTGAACCTCCGGCCTCTACGTCCCGAACGTAGCGCTCTACCAGGCTAAGCTACACCCCGAATGCGGCAGGATCCGCGGCAGGCGGCGCTCGGGAAATCAGTACGTGCGTTGCGCCGCGAAAGTCGATAATTGTAGCAGACTGGCCGCAGCCGGCGACGCGGGCAAACCTGCCACGGCTGCTGCAGCCGCGTCGCTTTCCTCCTTGGCGCGCTGGCGCGCGTAGTCGAGCGCGCCGGTACGGTTCAGCGCGGCGACGACCGGCGCGAAGTCGGTCAGGCCGCCGCCGGCGATCGCATGCCGGATCACATCGGCTTCCGCCGGTGTCCCAACAGCCAGCGCGCGGATCAGCGGCAGCGTCATCTTGCCTTCGCCGAGGTCGTCGCCGAGGTTCTTGCCGATCTGCGCCGCGTCGCCGGAATAGTCGAGCACGTCGTCCATGATCTGGAACGCAGTGCCGAGATGCATGCCGTAGCGCGCGAGGGCATCCTCGCACTCGCCCGTCGAGTCGCCGAGTACGCCGCCAAGACGCCCCGCGGCTTCGAAGAGCTTCGCCGTCTTGCGCTCGATGACGGCGAAATACGCGCGCTCGTCGATCGCCGGGTCTCCGGCGTGCATCAATTGCAGCACTTCGCCTTCGGCAATGAGGTTTGTCGCGTCGGCGACGATCGCGAGCACGCGCATCCGGTTCACGCCCACCATCAGCTGGAACGTCCGCGAATAGAGGAAATCGCCGACGAGCACGGCGGCCGGATTGCCGAAGTGCGCGTTGGCCGTCGCATGTCCGCGCCGCAACTGCGATTCGTCGACGACGTCGTCGTGCAGCAGCGTTGCCGTGTGAATCATCTCGATTGCCGCCGCCAGCGTGTGGTGATCGCGGCCCCGGTATCCGCATGCGTTGGCCGCGAGCAGCAGCAACGCGGGCCGCAGACGCTTGCCGCCGCCGCCGATGATGTAGTCGGCCACCTGGCGGATCAGCACGACGTCCGATGAAAGACTCTCGCGCAGCACGCGATCGACCGCGGCCAGGTCGCTGCCTATTACGGGATTCAGGAAGTCGAGGGTCACGAACGGGACAGTTGCGGCGGAGGCCGGAAATAAGCGAAACTGAGGCGGGCGGCAGGTCGCGCCTGTCGAAAGGCAAAACGAAGCATTCTACCGAAGTCTGGTCGCTCCCTCGCCAGGCGGTGAGCTCGTCTGCGGTCGAAAGGGCGCGTACTTGCTCAGGCGGCTCGAAACACGTTATAATCCAAGGCTTTCCGCTCGTATGTGGTCGCTATTCTCGGCCGCACCGACGGGCGCTGCTCACTCCAGAGCGCAAACAGGGCGGCATCGTGGCCGCTTCCACTGAACACAGGAGTTCCATTCATGTACGCGGTCGTAAAAACCGGCGGCAAGCAATACAAGGTCGCCCCCGGCGAAAAACTCAAGATAGAACAGATACCGGCGGACGTGGGCGCGGAAGTGGTCCTGGATCAGGTGCTGATGGTCGGCGAGGGCGAGACGGTTCGCTTGGGCCAGCCCAACGTCGCGGGTGCGACGGTCAAGGCCACCGTCGTCGCGCATGGCCGCGGCGAGAAGATCCGGATCTTCAAGATGCGGCGCCGCAAGCACTACCAAAAGCACCAGGGGCATCGGCAGAACTACACCGAGCTCCAGATCGACGCGATCGTCGGCTGAGGAACGAACCATGGCACACAAGAAAGCAGGCGGCAGCTCGAGAAACGGCCGCGACTCGGAATCGAAACGGCTTGGCGTCAAGGTCTACGGCGGCGAAGCGATTCGCGCCGGCGGGATCATCGTCCGCCAGCGCGGCACCCGCATCCACGCGGGCGTCAACGTGGGACTCGGCAAGGATCACACGCTGTTCGCGCTCGTCGATGGCAAAGTTTCGTTTCGCGTGAAGGGCGAGCGCCAGCACAAGTACGCGAACGTCGAGCCCGCGACCGAGACCGCGTAACGCGCGCGTTCATCGAATCGACTGCAAACCCCGCCGCGCGCGGGGTTTTTGTTGGGTGCGTCGCGAGAACGCTGGAAACGACGCTACCTGCGCTCGATCCACCACAGCATCCCCACCGCAATGGCCGTGAAGAACGCGAGCGGGAACACCGCGGCGAACAGCGGCGGCCAGTCGTTCAGCACGCCGAGGTTCGAGAACAGCCGGCCGAGCAGGAAAAACGACAGCCCGATCATCGTGCCGGCGAAGATGCGGAACCCCACCCCGCCCTGGCGCCGCTGGAAGTGCGCGAACGGCAGCGCCAGCACCATCATCACCAGCACAGCCAGCGGGTAGAAAACCTTGTTCCAGAACGCGATCTCGAAGCGTGACGTCTTCTGCGCGTTGTTGCCGAGCACGCGGATGTTGTCGTACAGCGTGCCGAGCTCGAGACGCTCGGGCGTCACCTGGTAGACGTTGAGGATCGACGGCCGCAGCACCGTCGTCCACATGAACACGGGCGCCGTCGTTACGCGCGTCGCGTCGGCACCGATCTCGGTGGACTTGACGTTCTCGAGCTTCCATTGGCCGTTGCCGGCGAACGTTCCCGACTGCGCGACGCGCACAACCTTGAGCCGCAGGTCGTCGCCGAACTCGTACATGCGCACGCCGGACAGCGTCATGTCGGCCAGCACCGTGCGGATGTTGACGAACGTCAGGTCCTGCTTGAACCAGAAGCCGGACGCGAACTGCTGCGCGACGACCCGCGTGGCGGCGTCGCCGGACGAGCGGACCGTCTGTGCGATCCGCTCCGCCGGCGGCGCGACGTATTCGCCGGCCAGGAACGTGGCCGCGGCGAGCGGGATGCCGACGCGCAGCACCGACCATGCGACGCGCGCGAGCGACATGCCGGATGCCCGCATGACCGTGTACTCGGAGTTGGCGACGAGCTGCGACATCGCGAACAGCGTGCCGATCAGTGCAGCCACGGGGAAGAGCTCGTACAGCCGCGAGGGCAGGTTCAGCGTGACAAACAACAGTGCGCGGCTGATCGTGTAGTCGCCGCGACCGACGTCACCCAGTTCGTGGATCAGGTCGAAGAACGCGAACAATGCGAGCAGCGCGCAAAAGATCAGCAGCGTTGCGAACAGGACGTCGCGGCCGATGTAGCGCTGCAGTGTCTTCATCGGCGCAGGGTGCGGGGCAAAGGCGACGACCGCATCGGATCGTCAGGCGGGCGCTGGTCGGCGCCCGCGCGGGAAGAGCCCGCTCACGGATAACTGCTGACGAAAGAGCACCACGACCACGAGAAGCGCCGTCACGTGCGGCAGCAGCAGGCCGGACCACAGGTCGAGCTTTCCCTGCGCGATCAGGCTCTGCACGATGTTGAGGCAGTTGCTGTAGAGCATGTACAGGAATGCGGCGGCAACGAGGTTGAACGAACGTCCCATGCGTGGGTTGACGTAGGCGAGCGGCACGGCCAGGAGCGTGAGCATCAGCGCCGAAATCGGAACCGAGATGCGCCAGAACAGCTCGGCACGCTCGATCCGGCCATCGGAAACCACGAGTGCGGCGGTCGGAATTGCCTTCGACGAGGTTGGCAACTCCCGGACCTCGCTGGGCTCGATGCGCCGGCCGAGCTGCTCGAACTCGAGAACGCGGTAATCGGCGGTCCCCGGCGTGCCCTGGTAGCGGCGGCCGTGCTCGAGCACGATGAAGCGGTCCCCGTTGGGCATTTCCTCCAGCTTCCCGCGCGCAGCGACCGTGGTGGCGTCCTGCTTGTCCTCGACCGAGTGCAGAAAGACGTTCTGCACGGTGCTGTTCAGCGGATTGATGCTTTCGACGAAGACGACGAGGTTGGCCCGCGAGAATTCGCGGAACAGGCCGGGGGTGACGAACGCGACGTCGTCGCGCGACTCCAGCTGGCGCTCGAATTCGATCTTGCGCAGTTCCGCCCAGGGGGACAGGAACAGCGACAGCGCGACGATCGCGACGAGAAAAGGAGCGGCAAACAGCAGGATCGGCTGCAGGCAGGCAATCAGCGACTGACCTGACGTGAACCATACAATCATCTCGCTATCGCGATACCAGCGCGAAAGCGTCAATAGCACAGTGAGAAACAGTGCGACCGACAGCAGGATATTGAAGTAAAACAGCGCGTTGAACCCTAGAAGCGCCAGGATGCCGTCCGGCGCGACGGCACCGCCGGCGGCGCGCGCAAGCAGCCGCAGCACGAGGTTCGTGAAGAGAATGGCCAGCAGGACGAGGAACAATGCGACGGCTGTAGCCGTCAACTCGCGGACGAGACTACGCCGGAAAATCATGACGGCGGGAAAATTTTGACTTTTATACGGCGATTTGTCGATAATGGGCGGGACCTACGCCTTTGCGGTACAAAAACGTCAGGTACCAAACCCGAGGAGCCCGATGGAATTTACCATAAAAAGCGGTAGCCCCGAGAAGCAGCGCAGTGCGTGCGTCGTCGTCGGCGTCTTCGATAACCGCAAGCTTTCGCTGTCCGCCGAGCTCATTGACCGCGCGTCGAATGGATATATCAGCGAAATCATTCGCCGCGGCGACATGGAGGGAAAGCTTGGTGCCACGCTGCTGCTGCACAGCGTCCGCGGGACGCTCGCCGATCGGGTACTTCTGATCGGGCTGGGCAAGGAGCGTGACTTCCGCGACAAGGAGTTCCGGCAGGCGATTCGCAGCGCGGTCAAGCTGCTGAACGAGACGGGCTCCTACGAGGCAGTGCTCTATCTCACCGAGGAAAAGGTCAAGCGCCGCGAGGTGGCGTGGCGCGTGGAGCACGCGGTGCTGGTGGCGATGGACGCCGTCTACCGTTTCGAGCAGATGAAGAGCGAGCCCACGGAGGTGCGCCGGCCGCTGCGCAAGCTGACGCTGTCGGTGCCCCAGCGGTCCGATCTCACGGCCGGCGAGGCCGCATCGGCGCGGGGTCTTGCAATCGCACACGGCATGGACCTGGCGAAGGACCTCGGCAACCTGCCGGGCAACGTGTGCACGCCGCGGTATCTCGCCGAACGCGCGCAGGATCTCGGCAAGGAATTTCCCGAGATCAAGGTCACCGTGCTCGAGCGGCCCCAGATCGAGGCGCTCGGCATGGGCTCGTTCCTGTCGGTCACCAACGGCAGCGACGAGCCGCCCCGATTCATCGTGCTGGAATACGACCAGGCGGTGAAAAAGCAAAAGCCATTGGTACTGGTGGGCAAGGGCATCACGTTCGACACCGGCGGCATCTCGATCAAGCCGGCCGGCGACATGGACCAGATGAAATTCGACATGTGCGGCGCGGCGTCGGTGCTCGGCGCGTTCCGGACGATCGCCGAACTGCATTCGAAGCTCAACGTCGTCGGACTCATTCCCACGTGCGAAAACATGCCGTCGGGGCGGGCGACCAAGCCGGGCGACATCGTCAAGTCGATGTCGGGACAGACGATCGAGGTGCTGAACACCGATGCCGAAGGTCGCCTGATCCTCGCCGACGCGCTGACGTATGCCGAACGGTACGAGCCGCAGGCGGTCGTCGACATTGCGACGCTGACCGGCGCGATGGTGGTTGCGCTCGGTCACGTCGCAAGCGGCATCTTCAGCAACAGCGATCCGCTGGCGCGCGCCTTGATCGCGGCGGGCGACGATGCGTACGACCGCGGCTGGCAGATGCCGCTGTGGGAGGACTACCAGGAAGGGTTGGCCAGCAATTTCGCCGATTTCGCGAACGTTGCCGGACGCGCAGGCGGCAGCATCACCGCGGCATGCTTCCTGTCGCGGTTTGCGCGCAAGTACGATTGGGCGCACATCGACATCGCCGGCATCGCCTGGAAGGAAGGCAAGAACAAGGGCTCGACCGGCCGGCCCGTTCCGATGCTCGCGACGTGGTTGCTCGCGAACGAAACGCTGGTGTGAAGAGCAAGCGAATTGGAAAACGCGGTCTGGTCCCGCAGTAGTCTTGCAAGCGCCTGCCGATGACGCAGATCGATTTCTACACGCATGTCGCGCAACCGCTGAAGCTGGCGGCGAAGATCATCGCCAAGGCGTATCGAATGCACGGCAGCGTGCGCGTGCTGACGCCCGATGCCGATACTACGCAGGCCCTCGACCGCCTGCTGTGGCTCGATCCTCCGCTGTCCTTTCTGCCCCATTGCCGGATGGACAGCGCGGTGGCAGCGGAGACGCCGATCTGGATCGACGAGCGGCTCGAGCATGCAGGTCCGGCCGCGGTCCTGCTGAATTTGCACGCGGAGCCGCCGCCGTTTTTCAGTCGCTTCGAACGCCTCGCGGAACTGGTCGCTGCCGACGAGCGCAACGTCGCCGCCGGTCGCGCCCGGTTTCGCTTCTATCGCGAGCGCGGCTACGACTTGCGGCAGCACGACTGGTCGTCGCGTGACTGACGTCGCCCTTCGATCGCAGGCGGGCTGACCGATGCCCAACGCTCGCCAATTGCTCGAGCAGGCGGACGCACTGATGCGGCGCAATCGCAAACGCGGCAAGGGCAAAGGCACCGGACCGCCGACGTTGACGGACGCGCTGACGAACGAGCGCACGGGAACGCTTGCACCGACGATTATCCTGCCGGAGGCGAAGCCCGCGGCCGACTCGATCGCGCTGGGTGCGCAATCGATGGCCGATCCCATCTCGCTCGACACGCTGTCCGACTTGCCGGTGCTGACCGATGTCGTCGACGAATGGTCGTCGCAGGCCGAGGTGTGGCCGCCTGTCGTGCCCGATGCCGATGCGACCGCGCTCACCGAGGCGCTCGACGATGCGCTCGCGACTGCGTCCGAACCCACGTCGGACGTGGGGAACACGGCAGAGCCAGCGGACGCCGTGGCAACAGAACCACAATTGGTGGAAGCACCTGCCACCTTCGAGACGATAGTCCGGGCGGTCGATCGGGTCACGGACGGTGCGCCGTCGCCCGCAGCGGACGAACCTGCGACGCGTAGCGCCGCGGCATTTGACGAACCTGCGACGCGCAGCGCGGAGGCAGTGGATGAACCTGCGACGCGCAGTGCGGCGGCGGTGGACGAACCCGCCCTGGACACACCTGCCCTTCGCGTCGGCGCCGCCAAGCTCGAGTCCGAAACATCGGCGCTGCCCATTCAGGACGAGGAGTTCATCCTCGACATCCCACCGATGCCGGAGCCGCTATCCGCAGCGGGCACCGACGTCGTCGCGCCGGCCGCAGCCGTGGTCGCGGCGATTCCCCAGTTCGTGCCCGGCAGTCCGGCATGGGAGGCGATGGCCGAAGAGATCCGGATGCAGGTGCTGCAGCGCCTCGATCTGTTCACCGACACCGGGATGCGCGACCAGCTCGGCGCACGGCTGCAACCGATCGTCGCGCGCGCGAGCGCGGAGCTCGTCGAGACGATCAACCAGGCGCTCGGCGAGCTCGTGCGCGGCTACGTCGCGGAAGCGATCGAGCGCGAGATCGAGTCTTGGCGAAAGCGGGATGGCTGATGCGCACTCCACGTGCTAGACTCGTCGGCATGATTCAGCGTGGCATCGGAGCAATGCGCGGGACGCCGGCCGGCAACGGCTGGCGCGCGTTCGCTTATGCTTATTTTGCGGAAGTCTCCGAGGGCCGCGCGCGATCGTAACGGCAACATCGCAATCATCGAATCGAAGCGGGCGGCCCACCAGGACCGCCCGTTTTGCTTTTTGTCCCTGAAAAGGAGCGCGTCATGATCATCGTCATGCATCCCGATGCCGGCGAAGCCGAAGTTGCCGCCGTCGAAGCCAAGATCCGTTCGCACGGACTCGACGTCCACATCTCACGCGGCACCGAGCGCACGCTGATCGGCGCGATCGGCGACGAGCGCAAGCTCGATCCCGAGATGTTCGACCCGCTTCCCGGTGTCGAGCGGTCGCTGCACATCCTGAAGCCGTACAAGCTCGTCGCACGCGAGTGGCACAAGGCGAGCACGACGATCGAGGTCGGCGGCACGCGCATCGGCGGCAGCGACGTTCAGGTCATCGCCGGGCCGTGCTCGGTCGAAACGGTGCCGCAGATGGAGGCGGCCGCGGCAGGCGTTGCGGCCGGTGGCGCACGGCTGATGCGCGGCGGTGCGTTCAAGCCACGCACCAGTCCCTACGCCTTCCAGGGAAAAGGCGTCGAAGGCCTGACGATGCTGAAGAACGCCGCGTCGCGGCACGGGTTGCCCATCGTGACCGAGCTGATGGATGTACGGATGCTCGACACGTTCCTCGCCCACGATGTGGACGTGATCCAGATCGGCACGCGCAACATGCAGAACTTCGATCTGCTGAAGGAAGTCGGCAGGGTCAACGTGCCGGTGATCCTGAAGCGCGGCATGAGCGCGACGATCGGGGAGTGGCTGATGGCGGCCGAATACATCGCCGCGGGCGGCAATCACCAGATCATGCTGTGCGAGCGCGGCATTCGCACGTTCGAAACTGCGTACCGCAACGTGCTCGATGTAACGGCGGTGGCCGTGCTCAAGAAGGAAACGCACTTGCCGGTGATCGTCGATCCGTCGCACGCCGGCGGCAAGGCGTGGATGGTGCCGGCGCTGTCGTGCGCCGCGGTGGCCGCCGGTGCGGACGCATTGCTGATCGAAGTGCATCCTTGTCCCGCCGAAGCATGGTGCGACGCCGACCAGGCTTTGTCGATCCCCGAGTTCGCGAACCTGATGCAGCGTCTTGGCGCGCTCGCGACGGCAATGGGACGTTCGCTCGCATCGCCGCTGACCGGTGCTACGAACGAGCCCGCACTCGCCGTGTAAAATTGCGCGTTTTGCCCGGCGATCGGCGCGACGACATGGAACTTGCGAAAAGCTTCGAGCCCCACGCCATCGAAGCGAAATGGTATCCGCTGTGGGAAGCACGCGGATATTTCAAGCCGAGCTACACCGCGGGTGCGAAACCCTATTGCATCCAGTTGCCGCCGCCGAACGTCACGGGCACGTTGCACATGGGCCACGCGTTCCAGCAGACGCTGATGGACGTGATGATCCGCTATCACCGGATGCGCGGCTTCAACACGCTGTGGCAGGTGGGCACCGATCACGCGGGCATCGCCACGCAGATCGTCGTCGAGCAGCAGTTGAAGGCGGCGGGACAGACGCGCCACGATCTTGGCCGCGAGGCGTTCATCGAGCGCGTCTGGCAATGGAAGGAAGAGTCCGGATCGACGATCACGCACCAGATGCGTCGTCTCGGCGCAGCCGCCGACTGGTCGCGCGAGCGCTTCACGATGGACGAAGGGCTGTCGGCGGCCGTTCGCGAGACGTTCGTCCGGCTGCACGAGGACGGACTGATTTACCGCGGCAAGCGCCTCGTCAACTGGGATCCTAAGCTGATGACCGCCGTGTCCGATCTCGAAGTCGACAGCGACGAGGAGCAGGGCCGGATCTGGGAGATCGCTTATCCGCTCGCGGACGGCTCGGGCTCCCTTGTCGTTGCGACGACGCGACCCGAGACGATGCTCGGCGACACGGCCGTCGCCGTGCATCCGGAGGATGATCGCTATCGCGCGTTCGTCGGCAAGCGCGTGCGGCTGCCGCTTTCCGGCCGCGAAATACCGGTCGTTGCCGACGACTACGTCGATCGCGAATTTGGCACCGGTGTGGTCAAGATCACCCCTGCGCACGATTTCAACGATTGGGCGGTGGGCCAGCGCCATCAACTTCCGGCACTGTCGATATTCAATCTCGACGCCACCATCAACGACAACGCGCCGGCACCTTATCGTGGGCTCGACCGGTACGCGGCGCGCAAGGCGGTCGTTGCCGATCTCGCAGCATTGAACCTCGTCGTATCGGAAAAGGCGCACCGGATGATCGTGCCGCGCTGCGGGCGCACCGGCGAAATCGTCGAGCCGATGCTGACCGACCAGTGGTACGTCGCAATGCGCACCCCCGCACCCGCGTCGCATCCGCTGTGGCCGGGCAAGACGATCCAACAATTGTGCCTCGATGCCGTCAGCGATGGCGGCATCGTCGATCCGCAAACCGGCGAGGCGGGGCGCGTACGGTTCGTTCCGGGCGAATGGATCTCCACGTATCTGCACTGGATCAACAACATCCAGGACTGGTGCATCTCGCGGCAGCTCTGGTGGGGTCACCAGATTCCCGCGTGGTACGACGAGAACGGCAATGTCTATGTCGCGCGAACCGAGGACGACGCGCGCGCGCAGGCGACGCGCGCGCTCGGCCGCGCGCCGGCGACGTTTCGCCGTGACGACGACGTGCTCGACACGTGGTTCAGCTCGGCGCTGTGGTGCCACTCGACGCTCGGGTGGCCCGGCGACACGCGTGAGCTCCGCACGTTCCTGCCGTCGTCGGTGCTGGTCACCGGCTTCGACATCATCTTCTTCTGGGTCGCACGGATGATCATGACGACGACCCTGTTCACCGGCAAGGTGCCGTTTCGCGACGTCTACATCAATGCGCTGGTCCGCGACGAAGAAGGCCAGAAGATGTCGAAGTCGAAAGGCAACGTACTCGATCCGCTCGACCTGATCGACGGCGTCGACGTCGAGGCGCTCGTCGCCAAGCGGACGTCGAACCTGATGAACCCGCGGCAGGCCGACACGATCGCCAAGCGTACGCGCAAGCAGTTTCCCAAGGGCATTCCCTCGTTCGGCGCCGACGCGGTGCGCTTCACGTTCGCGTCGCTCGCGACGTTCAACCGGACGCTGAATTTCGATCTCAACCGCTGCGATGGCTACCGCAACTTCTGCAACAAGCTGTGGAATGCAACGCGCTTCGTGCTGATGAACGTCGAGGGTCGCGACGTGGGGCTCGACGAGTCGCTGCCGCACGATTACACGTTCGTCGACCGCTGGCTCATCGGCCGGCTGCAACAGGCCAAGCACGACATCATCGAGAATCTCGCGGCCTATCGGTTCGATCTCGCGGCAAAGGCGTTGTACGAGTTCGTCTGGGACGAATACTGCGACTGGTACGTCGAGCTTGCGAAGGTTCAGCTCGGTCGCGCCGATGCGGCCGGTGACGACGCTGCGGCACGCGGGACGCGCTCGATGCTCGTACGCGAGCTCGAGGCGACGCTGCGACTCGCGCATCCGTTCATGCCGTTCATCAGCGAAGAGCTCTGGCAGATCCTGGGTCCGCTCGCCGGCAAGAAGGGCGACACGATCTCGCTGCAGCCGTTCCCGCAGGCGCACTTCGAGCGCGTCGACGAGGCCGCGAATGCGCGGATGGCGGTGTTGAAAGACATCGTCAACGCATGCCGGACGCTGCGCGGCGAGATGGGCATCTCGCCGGCGCAAAAGGTGCCGTTGATCGCCGCCGGTGACCGAGCGACGTTGACCGAACTCGCCCCGTACCTGGTACCGCTGGTCAAGCTGTCGGATGTGCGAATCGTCGACGTGCTGCCCGAAGGGGATTCGCCGGTGCAGATCGTCGGCGACTATCGGCTGATGCTGCACATCGAGGTCGACGTCGCCGCCGAGCGCGAGCGCATCGCCAAGGACATCGCGCGCCACGAAGGCGAGATCGCCAAGGCACAGACGAAGCTCGCCAACGAGGGGTTCGTCGCACGCGCGCCGGGTCCTGTCGTCGCGCAGGAGCGCGCACGACTCGCAGGCTTCCACGCGACGCTCGCCAAGCTCCGCGAGCAGTACACGCGATTGGGCGGCTGACCGGCGCACCGATTTACCGTCGATCCGCTGGACGGACGGCGGGTTTGTTTGACCCGCGTTGGGGAAACGAGGACACTCTGCCGCGGGGAACGCCCGGGTGAATGCCCCTGGCGCCAAATCGTTTTCGGGAGACGGCAACCGGATGTTGCGCGATGACTAGCCCGCTGCCGGTGCATCCGCCCCTTGCGACGCTCGACGATGACGCGTGGGAGGATTTGCTCAACTTCATCGAAGAGCGCCGAGTCATCCCCATTATCGGCCCCGAGCTCCTGCAGGTGGACACCGACCTTGGGCCGCGGCTTCTGTACGAATGGGTTGCCGAGAAGCTCGCTGCCAAGCTCAGCGTCGATACGTCGCAACTTCCGCGTCCCTACACGCTGAACGACGTCGTCTGCTGGTTCCTGTCGTCACGCGGTCGGCGCGAGGAAGCCTATACACGGCTGCGCAGCATTTTCCGCGACGCCAATTTTGCGCCACCTCTTGCGTTGCGGCAGCTCGCGCAGATCACCGACTTCGATCTGTTCGTCACGACGACGTTCGATCCGCTGCTCGAGCAGGCCGTCAACCTGGAGCGGTTCGGCACCGCGCAGTCGACCGAAGTCATCGCGTACGCGCCTAATCGCGTCGCCGACCTGCCGGCCGAGCGCGAGAAGCTGACGCGCCCGGTCATTTACCATCTGCTGGGTCGCCTGTCCGCGTCGCCGACGTACGTGATCTCGGACGAGGACACGCTCGAGTTCATCTGTGCGCTGCAAAGCGAGCATCTGACGCCCGAGAAGCTGTTCCACGAGCTCGAGCACAGCCATCTGCTGTTCATCGGCAGCAGCTTCACGAACTGGCTTGCGCGGCTGTTCCTGCGCATGGCGAAGCGCCATCGGCTGTCGGATCCGCGCGACGTCGGCGAGGTGCTCGCCGACAGCCATTCGGTCAGCGACGCGCGGCTGATGAACTTCCTGCAGCAGGTGAGCGTGCGCACGCGCGTCTACAGCGGCGCCGGAAAATTCGTCGACGAGCTGCATCGCCGCTGGATGACGCGCCACAAGCCCGGCGACGTCATCGCGCTCAACGTGCCGCAACGCTTCCTGCCGCAAATAAAAGTCGCGTGCGCCAGTGCCCCCATCAGGGACCACTGGCGGCCAGCGCGAAATTGATGTGGGCTATGCGGAGACGGGAGGTGATCGTCCGGTGGTGTCCAGCGCCAGCAGCGCGCCGGTCGTCGTGACATCAACGGCAACGGCGCGGCCAAGGTCGGTGAGCGTCCAGGCGCCGAGAATGGCCGGTGTCGCTGGATCGGAGCCGACGACGCTCGAAGTGCAGGCGGTGCAGTGAAGCGGAGTCTTCAGTTCGCACAGCAGATCGTGATGCTCGAACTGCGACGTGACGAGGAAGATGGCGTAGAGTGCCAGGCCGGCCATTGCCAGCCGGCGCCACCGATTCGTGCGCCCGTCTTGACCCACT
>Ga0207683_10003041_pt1 | contig 14660 bp, 11 predicted proteins | sample KBSM73metaG_FD_184333 | JGI IMG/M metagenome (GOLD analysis project Ga0207683, IMG submission 184333) | Miscanthus rhizosphere microbial communities from Kellogg Biological Station, Michigan, USA - KBS M7-3 metaG (SPAdes) (version 2) | ecosystem: Host-associated > Plants > Roots > Rhizosphere >... | reverse complement strand
TGGCTGGCCGCCGTGATCACCGTGACCGGCCTGGCGACGGCCGGGACCGCGGTCGCGCTGGCCGGTACCGGGCGGCTCGACCCGCACGGCATGATCGTCATCCCGGCGCTGCACGACGCGGCCAGCGACCAGCCGGTCCGCTACACGCCGGCCTGCAGCCGCACCCCGATCCCGGTCTGCGTGAACCCCGCGTACGCGGGGTTCTTGCCCGCCGTGACCGCCGCGGTCGGGCCCGAGCTCACCGAGTTCGCCGGCCTGCCCGGCGCTCCCGCCAGGCTCAGCCAGGTTCCATTGGTCTACCGGCAGGTATCAGGCAACGGCGTCACCGTCGGCGGGATCGGAACCGGCCCGGCCGCGTTCGCGCTACCCGATCAGGTGCCGGGCTGGCTGGGCACGACCGACGCCGAGTTCGCCGCGCAGCTGGACGAGGGTCTCGGGCTACACCTGGCGAGCCACGTCATCCTGGGCGATGGCCCGGCATCCGCCGGCGCGCCGAGCCAGGCCGAGCTGGCGGTCATCGCGGGCTCGGTCAGGTTCCCGCCCTCCGTCGAAAGCCGCGACCTGGGCCCGCTGTATGGCCAGGTGCTACCGCAGCCCGGTAGCCCGGCCGCCCTTGCCGCCCGGCGGTTCGCGGCGCTGACCCCGGCCGCCCGGCACGCCTGGCTGGCGGGGCACCTGACCGCGCTGCAGGCTGGCCGCGTCTCGCTGGAACAGCTGCCATGACGGCGGTCGCGGTACGCCTGGTGCGCCTGCACGCCGCGAGCCGCCGCCTCCCGGCCGCCCTAGCCCTGCTGGCGGCGTGCGCCGCCGGCCTGCGGGGCATGCTGTACGGGCACTGGGACAGCTACGGCGCGCTCCAGCTGCCGCTGATCTTCGAGGCCGCCTGCGCCGCCATCATCGCGGTCACGGCGGGCAGCCCGTTCGGCGAGCCGGAACGCGCGACCGGTCGGTGGCTGCCGTATCTGCGGCTGGGCACGGCGGTCACGCTCACCGCGCTGGCGTCCGGCGCGCTAGCCGCGGCCGGAACCGGTATGCCGCTGGCCGGCGGCTTTGCGGACATCGTGCGCAACGTGGCCGGACTGACCGGCATCGGCCTGCTGTGCGCCACGCTGCTCGGCGCGCCGCTCGCCTGGACCGGCCCGCTCGCCTACATGGTGGCCGGGGCGTACGGACTGTACACAGACTGGCATCCGCCCGTGCTGAGCACCCCCTGGCTGTGGCCGGCCCGCCCGCCCCACGACGCCGGCGGAGCGCTGTGCGCCGCCGTGGTGTTCGCCGCCGGGCTGGCCGCGATCACGCTCCGCGGCGCGCGGGAACGCCCCGGCGGCGACGGCCCGGGCTAGCGTGCGCGCGCGGGGCCTCACACCCCATCGACCAGGGCTCGCGGATGCTAGAAGCCGCGGAAGATCTGCCGGAGGTCGTCGAGTTCGACCCCGGCGGTCTCGGCCGGCGGGGTATGTGCCTCGTCCAGCCGCCCGTAGACCAGGCGGATCAGCGCCTCAGCGGGCAGCCGCAGCTCGGACGGGCCCGGTTCGGATGGTGCGTCGCCGTCCACGGGCGTGAGCGTGACCTCATCGCCGGTCGCCAGGATGAACTGGCGTTCCGGGTCGCTGGTGGACACGCGCACCGTGCGCTGCTGGCCGTCTGGCTTGGCGCTCCTGCCCGCGACCTGGTCCACCATGTCGATGAGCAGGGCGACGGCGTCCGGGGCCAGCGTGGCCGCCGGGTCGAGCGCGACCAGCACATCCCAGGTATGGACCGCGTGCTCGCTGAGGCGCAGCCGCGCGAAGCCGGTCGTGTCGATATCCATCCCGAACAGGTTCAGGTGCAGCCGGGCCCGCTCATCGGCGTCCATGGACTCCAGTCGCTCCAGCGTGGCCTGGTCGGCGCGCAGCGCGTCCGTCGCCTGGGCCTGCGGGTCCTTGGCGTTCCACTTGTCCCAGACCGGCGGGAACTCCTCGCGGGCCGGCGGCTCCTGCCCGGCCAGGCCGGCCTCGAGTATCAGGCCGAAGATCTCGGCCTGCGACCCCAGGTGCGACAGCACCTGGGCGATGGTCCACTCGCTCGGGTAGGACCGCTGCGCCAGCTGGTCCGGGCCGAGGGGTTGGACACTGGCACGCAACCGGTCGTGGGAGTGACGCAGCGCGCTGATCCACGGGTCCGGGCTAGCTTCCATGCGTGTTGTCTCCATTGCCGCATATCGGGGAAATCCACCCGGCAGCCTACGCCCGCCGCCTGGCGGCGGTTCGGGCGCCTCCGGCGGCTCCGCTATCGGCTTGACTCGGCCTCGCGCCGGCTCATAGCGTCGTGCTGCTAGGTAAGCAGCACAGCTCTGGTCATCGGGGGACCCAGCTGACTCGGTACGCGCGCGATACGGGCCGCCCGTCGGCGGGCGACCGTACCAACGATGCCCGGACCGAGGATGCCCCCGCGGCCCCGTCGCGCTGGCTCGGCCGGCGTCACCTGATGGCCGCCTACGGGGCGTTCGGAGCGTACGCGGTCGCCGCCGCCTTCGTGTCCGGCGGCCGGGACCAGGTCTGGGCCATCTGGGCCGCCTGCGGCTACGCCGTGGCCCTGGCCATGTTGTGGTGCTGGCGCAGCCGCCGGGGCCGGATGGCCGCCGTCGGCGTTTCGGTGGCGCTGGCCGTGCTCGCGCCGCTGCTCTGGCTGTCGGTGGCCTACCCGCTCGAAGACGGGATGGTGGTCATCGACAGGTCGGCGGGCCTCCTGCTACACCACGGGCTGCCCTACCTGGCCGCCGACCAGGTCACCTCCTGGCTCTCCTACAATCCCTACCTCCCGGTCATGACCCTGTTCGGCCTGCCGAACGCGGCCGGCGTCGGCGGCCTGGCGGGCAACTCCGGGGTGTGGATCGCGATCGGCACGGTGATCCCGCTCGCGGCCGCGTTCTGGATCGAGATGAGGCCCCGTGGCTACGACGCGCTGCTCGCTACCGCGGTCGCCGTGGCCTCGCCGGTCGTGGGGCTCAACCTGGCCGTGATCACCACCGATCCGCCGGTGCTGGCGCTGATCTTGCTGGCCCTGGCCCTGGCCGCGCGGCCGGCGGCGTCCCCGGAGGCCGGGCGGACGTCGTGGATCACCGCGATCACCTGCTCCGGTGCCGCGCTGGGCGCCGCCTGCGACCTGAAGTCCACCGCCTGGCTCGCCGTCCCGGTCCTGGCCGCGATGGTCGCGGCCCGCGACGGCGCGCGGGCCGCGGGACGCTTCGTCGCGGCGGTCGCCGTTACCGCCGTGGTTCTCATCGCCGCCCTCGCCCCGGCCGCGCTCACCTCGCTGCGCGGAGCGAACGCCCTGGTGCAGAACAGCGTGCTGTTCCCGCTCGGCCTCACCCACGACAAGACCCCGGCCGAGAGCCTGCTGCCCGGGCACCTGCTCACCGCGCTCGGGCCGGCCGGGCACGTGGCCTCGGTTGGCCTGCTGCTCGCGGCCGGGCTCGGCATCGCGATCTCACTCGTGGTCCGGCCGCCCCGCGACGTGCCCGCGGCCGCCTGGCGGCTGGCCATCGGCCTGACGCTGATGTTCCTGCTCGGGCCGCAGGTCCGGTTCGGCTACTTCATCTACCCGCTCGGCCTGGTCGGCTGGCTGGCGCTGACCGGCGCTAGCCGAGGACCTCGTCGAGCACCGCGAGCAGCCGACGGGTCATCGACCGCAGCACCGGCAGCCGGGCCAGCCGGACCAGCCGCTCGGCCAGCGGCGCGGTCACGTCGATGAGCCGGTAGGTCTTCTCGCACCCGGGCGAGGAGTCGTGCACCCAGTAGAGCACGATCCCCATCGAGTACAGCCAGAGCAGTTCCGGTAGCCGGCTTCGCAGCCCGGCCGGCACCCGGATCCGCGCGCCCTCGATCACCTCGGCGTACAGCGAGATGGCGGCGGCCCGGGTGGGGGAGGACGCCGTGCTGAACGGGCTCAGCGGGCTAGCCGGCTCGGCCGCGTGCTTGTACAGCTTCGCGGCGAACGAGTGGTACGGCGCCTGCACGTCGATCAGCGCCCGGAGCACGCCGGCGATCCTGCGATCGAGGCGCGTCTCAGTGTCCAGGACGGCTCGGCAGGCGACCGCGTGCTCGGCGTGGTTACGCGCGTAGTACGCGTGAATCAGCTCCTCCTTGGAGCCGAAGTAGTAGTACGCGTTCCCGGTGGCCACCCCGGCTTCCTTGGCGATCGCCCGCATGGTGGTGGCCTCGTAGCCCTGCTCGCGGAACAGCCGCAGCGCGGCCTCGGCGATCGCGCGGCGGGTCTGCTCGCCCTTGCTGCCCCGCCGCCTGGCCCGGTCGGGAACCGGAGACCCGGGCGAGCCCGGGGACCCGGGTGGCTCAGCCGATGAGTCGAGATCGGGCGGCGAGTCGAGATCAGGCAGGTCGAGCTCGTCGACGGCGTTCACGTCCGATGGCATGGCAGACACCCTACGGTCACTGTGAGGTCCGGGGGCGGCAATGGCGCGGCCGGTCGTTCCACCGGATTTTGAACGCGTTCAAGCCGACCCGTGTTGTCCGGGCCCGCCCGGGCCTGTGAAAGGCTGATCAGGTAACAGACGCGAAGGAGGGTGCGATTGTGCGCGTGGTAGTCGGCGAGCGTATGGGTGGGCCCGAGGTGCTGGCCGTGGCCGACCGGGAGGCGCCGCGGCCGGGGCCGGGCGAGGTGGTCGTGGAGGTCGCCGCGGCCGGCGTGAACTACATGGACATCTACCAGCGCGAGGGCGTGGGCAACTACCGGACCGATCCGCCCTTCGTGCCCGGCGCGGAAGGCGCGGGCACGGTCGTCGCCGTCGGGTCCGACGTCAAGGACCTGTCCGTGGGCGATCATGTCGCCTGGGCCGGCCAGGGGAGCAGCTACGCCGAACAGGTCGCATTGTCCGCGAACCGCGTCGTGCCGGTACCCGACGGGATGAACCTGCAGGTCGCGGCCGCCGCCATCCTGCAGGGTATGACCGCCCACTACCTGTGCACCAGCACCTACCCGGTGCGCGAAGGCGACATCACCGTGGTGCACGCGGCGGCCGGCGGGGTCGGGCTGCTGCTGACCCAGCTGGTCAAGCGGCGTGGTGGCCTTGTTGTCGGTACCACCTCGGGCGGGGAGAAGGTCGAGCTCGCGCTGCAGGCCGGCGCCGATCACGTCGTCGGCTACGACCGCTTCCGCGACATCGTCGACGAGGCCAGTGACGGTGCCGGGGCCCACGTCGTGTACGACGGCGTGGGCAAGGACACCTTCGATGACGGCCTGGCGGCGCTGCGCCCGCGCGGCATGATGGTGCTGTACGGAGCCGCGAGTGGTCAGGTCCCGCCGGTCGACCCGCAGCGGCTGAACAGCGGCGGATCGCTGTTCCTCACCCGGCCCACCCTGGCGCATTACATGGCCGACAGAACCGAACTGCGGTGGCGCGCCGGCGAGGTGTTCGACTGGATCACCAAGGGCGAGCTCGACGTGCGGATCGGCGGCACCTACCCGCTGAGCGAGGCGGCCAGGGCGCATGAGGACCTGGCCGGCCGGCGCACCACCGGCAAGCTTCTCCTCCTGCCCGGGCTCTAGCCGTCGCCGGGGCGGGCAACCACGGCCCGTTCGGCCCGAAACGATTCATATACCTTTAGTTGCAGATGACCAAGTACCAGGCTGGGGCCGCGCGGCGGCCGTACGAGATCACGCTGCTCGTCGTCGCGGTCGCGGCGGCCGGGCTGAACCTGCGTACCGCCATCACCAGCCTGCCGCCGCTGTTCCCCGACCTGCAGACCCAGCTGCACCTGTCGACGGCCACGCTGTCCCTGCTCGCGGCGACCCCGGTGATCTGCTTCGGCGTGGTCTCCGCGTTCACCGCCTGGCTGAACCGGCGCTACGGCGAGGAGATGATCCTGCTGGTGGCGCTGGTCCTGCTCACCGCGGGCCTGCTGTTGCGCGGCGTGGCGCCCGGGGTCATGCTGTTCCCCGGCACGGTGCTGGCGGCGAGCGCGATCGCCGTCCTCAACGTGCTTCTGTCCAGTATGGCCAAGCGGCGCTGGCCGGAACGGGCCGGACTGCTCATCGGCATCTACCTGACCACGCTGTCCGCGGGCGCGATCTTGTCCTCGCTGCTCAGCGTGCCGTTGTACGACCGCTCGGGTTCGGTGCAGCTGGCCCTCGGCGTGTGGGCGGTGCCCGCCGCGCTGGCCGTGCTGTTGTGGCTGCCTCAGCTCAGGTACCGCACCGTAGGCCTGGCACCCGCCGCGGCGGACGGCACGGTAGCCCCGGCGCGGGCCGGCGTCAAGGTGTACCGGTATGCGCTCACCTGGCAGGTCACCGCGTTCATGGCGCTGCAGAGCCTGCTGTACTACGCCGTGCTGTCCTGGCTGCCCACCATCTTCCAGGACCGCGGTGACTCGGCGGTCACGGCCGGCAACCTGCTCGCGCTGATGGGTGTCGGCAACCTCACCACCTCGCTTCTCGTGCCGGTGCTGGCTCACCGCCGACCGAGCCAGCGCGGCCTGGTCGTGCCCAGCCTGATCGGCACCGCGGCCGGGCTGGCCGGGTGTCTGTGGGCGCCGCTCGGCTCGGCCCCGTTCTGGGTCCTGGTCCTCGGCGTCAGCCAGGGTTCGTGTCTCGGCCTGGCCATCTTCTTCATGCTGGCGCGGGCACCGGACGCGGGCGTGGCCGCGTCACTGTCCGCCTTCGCCCAGTCGGTCGGCTACCTGGTCGCCAGCGCCGGTCCGCTGATGGTCGGACTGCTGCACAGCGCCACCGGCAGCTGGAACCTCCCGGTGGTCCTGCTGCTCGTGCTGTGCGCCGCCGAACTCGCCACCGGCCTGCTCGCAGGCCGCCCGCTCCAGCTTCCCTCGGTCACCCCGCCGCCTGCGCCGGAGACCCGGAATACGACACGCGTGTCGGGGACCGGATGACGCTGACGAGCTATCCGCGGCCCGAACTCGTACACTCTATTCGGTTAGCGTTCCCCCCATCAGGCCCGTACAGCACATGAGGAGCACGCCGTGACCCTACTGGAGTGCATCAACGGCCCCGAGGACCTGAAGGGACTCAGCCAGGACCAGCTCACCCGCCTTGCGGCCGAGATCCGTGACCTGATGATCGAGACGACGGTCAAGGGTGTCGGCGGCCACCTGGGCCCGAACCTGGGCGTGGTCGAGCTCACGATCGCGATCCACCGGGTCTTCGACTCGCCGAAGGACAAGATCGTCTTCGACACCGGTCACCAGGCGTACGTACACAAGCTGCTGACGGGCCGGGTCGCCCAGTTCGGCACGCTGCGGCGCAAGGGCGGGCTGACCGGCTACCCGTGTCAGGCCGAGTCCGAGCACGACCTGGTGGAGAACTCGCACGCTTCTACCAGCCTGTCCTATGCCGACGGCCTGGCCAAGGCGTACACGCTGCGCGGCGAGCCGGACCGGACCGTGGTCGCGGTCATCGGTGACGGCGCGCTGACCGGCGGGATGGCCTGGGAGGCGCTGAACAACATCGCCTCGGCCAAGGACTCGCGGCTGGTCATGATCGTGAACGACAACGGCTGGTCGTACCAGCCGACGATCGGCGGCCTGGCCGACCACCTGTCCGCGATCCGGGTCAGCCAGCGGTACGAGCACGTGCTCGACTACATCAAGACGTCGCTGTCCCGGACGCCGGTCGTGGGCGGGCCGCTGTACGGCGCGCTGCACGGCGCGAAGAAGGGCCTGAAGGACTTCCTGCAGCCGCAGGTGATGTTCGAGGACCTGGGCCTGAAGTACGTCGGCCCGATCGACGGGCACGACGAGCGGCTGGTCGAGGCCGCGCTGCGCCGCGCCAGGGACTTCGGCGGCCCGGTGCTGGTGCACGTGATTACCAAGAAGGGCCTCGGCTACGCCGCGGCCGAGCAGAACACGGACGACCGCCTGCACCAGGTGCCCGCGGCCGGCGCCCAGCCCGGCACGTGGAGCCGGGTGTTCGGCGACGAGATGGTGAGCATCGGCGCGCGGCGCTCCGACGTGGTCGCGATCACCGCGGCGATGCTCTACCCGACCGGCTTGTCCCAGTTCGCCGCGGCCTACCCGGACCGGGTCTACGACGTGGGCATCGCGGAGCAGCACGCCGTCACCAGCGCCGCGGGCCTGGCCATGGCCGGCCTGCACCCGGTGGTGGCCATCTACTCCACGTTCCTGAACCGTGCCTTCGACCAGGTGCTGATGGACGTGGCCCTGCACAAGCTGCCGGTGACACTGGTGCTGGACCGGGCCGGGGTGACCGGGCCGGACGGCGCCAGCCATCACGGCATGTGGGACGGGTCGATCATGCAGCTCGTCCCGGGCATGAAGATCGCCGCGCCGCGGGACGCCAAGCGGGTGGCCGAGCTGCTCAACGAGGCGGTCGAGGTGTCCGGCGGGCCGACCGTGGTCCGGTTCCCCAAGGGCAAGGTGGGGGGCGAGGTCGAGGCGATCGCCAAGCTGGGCGGCATGGACGTGCTGAGCTCGCCGGGCGAGGGCCTGGGCGCGGACGTCCTGCTCGTCGGCGCGGGCGTGATGGCGCTGACCGGCCTGGAGGTGGCCGGCCGGCTGGCCGGGCACGGGATCGGCGTCACCGTGGTCGACCCGCGGTGGACCAAGCCGGTCGACGAGGCGCTGGTGGCCGCGGCCCGGCAGCACCGGCTGGTGGTGACCGTGGAGGACAACGGGCGGACCGGCGGATTCGGCGACGCGGTGGCCCGGCTCCTGCGCGATCACGACGTCGACGTGCCGGTGAAGACGTTCGGCGTGCCGCAGGAATTCCTGAGCCACGGCACCCGCGATGAGGTGCTGGAAGAGGCGGGCCTGACCCCGCAGCACCTGGCCCGGCAGATCACCGAGGCGGTAGCGCTCCGGTCACCCGGCGACGTTCGCGAGACGGCAACGGCCGCTACGGAAGGCCAGCCTGTCGAGTAGCGTAAGCATTTATGCTGAACGTTGCCGTGGTCGGTTCGGGCCCTGCCGGGCTTTACGCCGCCGAGGCGCTGGTCAAGCAGGCGGCGGCGCTGCCGGTGCCTGTCCCGGTGCGCGTGGACGTGATCGACCGTCTCCCCACCCCGTACGGCCTGGTCCGATACGGCGTCGCACCCGACCATAAGTCGATCAAGTCGATCGCGCAGTACCTCCGCAAGGTGCTGGAGAGCCCCGACGTCCGGTTCCTCGGCGGGGTGCACCTCGGCGAGGACGTGACCCGTGACGACCTGGTGTCGGCGTACGACGCGGTGATCTACGCGACCGGGGCGATGCGGGACCGGCGGCTCGGCATACCCGGCGAGGACCTGCCCGGCAGCTACGCCGCCACCGACTTCGTGAACTGGTACTGCGGGCACCCGGACATCGGTGCCAGCGCGTTCACGCTGGACGCCGAGTCGGTCGCCGTGATCGGTGTGGGCAACGTAGCCGTCGACGTGGCCAGGATCCTCGCCCGCGATCCGCACGAACTGCACGCGACCGACGTCCCGCAGCCCGTCCTCGAGGCGCTGCACGCAAGCAAGGTGCGCGAGGTCCACATGATCGGCCGCCGCGGGCCCGCGCACGCCAAGTTCACCACCAAGGAACTGCGCGAGCTGGGTGAACTGCCCGGCGTCGAGGTGGTGGTGCACGGCGACGAGGCCGATTTGAACGCGTTCGACCTGGCCGGCGAGGGCGTCAGGCTGGTCGAGTCCGACCGGCGGGTGCGCGGCAACCTGGTGGCGATCACCAAGTGGGCCCAGGGCACCGCAGACCCTTCGGCCGAGCCGGCCACAGGGTCCCCCTCCGGGCACAGCCGCCGGCTGACCGTCCGTTTCTGGCTGCGGCCGACCGAGATCCTAGGTACCGAACGGGTCGAGGGAATCACGCTCGAGCGCACGGCGATCAGCGCCGACGGGAAATTCGGCGGCACCGGCGAGTTCGAGACGCTGGACGCGCAGATGGTGCTGCGTTCGGTGGGATACCAGAGCGTCCCGCTGCCCGGCGTGCCGTTCGACACGCGGGGCTCGGTGGTGCCCAACGCCCAGGGGCGTGTCCTGGGCGAGGATGGCGCGCCGCTGCCGGGCGAGTACGTGGCGGGCTGGCTCAAGCGCGGCCCGACCGGCGTGATCGGCACCAACAAGTCCGACGCGGCCGAAACCGTCCGCTGCCTGCTCGAGGATCTGGCCGGCGGCCCCGGCGAGGGCGACGTCCCGCTGCCGCGCGCTGGCCTGCTGCGCTATCCCGACCGGCCCCCGCCGGCCGCCGACCCGCTGGTCCCGGCCGCACCCGCGGACGGGGAGTGGCCACTGGCTGGCGTGCTCGCCGGGCGCGGCATCGTCCCGGTCTCCTACGCCGAGTGGCTGCGCATCGAGACGGCCGAAGCCGACCTGGCCAAGGAGCTTGGCCGCGGCGAGCGGGTCAAGCTGCACAACGCCGAAGCCATCTGGTCCGCCTGCCGCCCCGAGTCCGAATAACCCCACCCATCCCAACCCCCACCCCCAACCCCGGAATTCCCCCCCGAAATGGCCGGCCGTTATTGCGGATCGCTGCACCCCCTATGAGGGGAGTAGCTATCCGCAATCTTTATTCCGCCATTTTTCGGCCACGCGCCCGCAATACGGCTGGTGGTTTTTGGTGCTGGTGTCGCCCGTGTGACTGGGTCGATCGCGCGGCGTCTAGCCCGGCGCGCCGGAATGTCACTGCCTGTCCGCATCATGGCAGTGAAGGCGGGACAGCCACGGTGGACGATGGAGGAAGCGGAATGACAGACCACAATGGCGTCCTGATGATGCAGCGCGCGCTGCTGGCGGGGACGCTCGGGCTGGCCATGGCGCGGAAGGCGGCGGCGATCCTGGAGGGTGACCCCCGTAGCGCGCAGGACGATCGGACGCCGCAGGACGACCGGAGCAAGGACGGCGCGGTGCTGCGGGCGATCCTGGACGCGGCGAACGAATGCCTCGGGCACTTCGACGACCGGCCCGCGGCGGAGCGGTGGTGCGATACTCTGTTCCACCTGCTCGACCTGGCGGCCTTCGCCGCCGAGCTAGGCGATACGCCACCAATGCGTGCGCAATAACTGCGACAAAAGGGCCGCGGAAATCTTCTCGATTCGCATCAGAAGCACGCTTACAGGATTAGCGTGTGCTCATGCGGGGAAAAGCTCCATCGACGCCAGATGGGGACCGCAATGACTAGATACGGCCAAATCGGATGGCGTATGGCCGCGATAGCGGCCTTTGTCGGCACGGCAGTGCTCGCCATCGGGCTGACGCGTGCCCCAGCTAGCAGCGATGCCTCGCTCTCTTACGGGCTATCCGGCCGGGCGTGCCCCACCTCCGGGCTCGAGGCGTGGCTCGGGCTCGGCGCGGCCAGCGCGGCCGCCGCGGCCAGGCCGGGCCGTGCCGGTCCGCCCGGGGCCTACCCGGGCCATGAGATCTACTACACGCTGGAGTTCACCAACGTCTCGGACCGTACCTGCAGCCTGTTCGGCTATCCGGAGGTGTCCGCCTACCAGGACAGCCCGGTGGCCGGCGGCCCGATCGGCGGCCGGATTGGCGGCACCGCGATCCGCGACACCTCGGTCCGCCCGAAGCCGGTGATGCTCGAGCCCGGGGCGACGGCGCACGCGGTGCTGCGGGTCGGCGGCGATACTAAGCCGGCCGGCTGTACCGAGATGACCGCCGGGGAACTCCGGATCACGCTGCCGCGGCAGGCCCGGCCCTCGTTCGTGGCCGCGCACATCCCGGTGTGCTCGCAGCGCGGACACGCGACCCTGAGCGTGCAGGCCATCCAGGCGCGGCCGGGCATCCCGGGTCACAGCATGACGCCCTGAGACCTGCCGGTGACGGAACACTCACGCGCGCCGTGCGGGAGGAATTAGGCCGTAAGACCCTCAACGTTTCCTGCCTGGCACCCGGCGGGGACAATGTGGGGCATGGGTGTCAGCCAGATGAGCCTTCCCGCCGCAGAAGGCCCCGAGGAGCACGATGAGGCGCGGGCGGGCGCCGGAACCGCGCTACCCCCGGAACGGTACCTGGACCGGGAGGAAAGCTGGCTCAGGTTCAACGAGCGCGTGCTCGAGCTCGCCGAGGACGAATCGGTCCCGCTCCTGGAACGCGTACGGTTCCTCGCCATCTTCGCGACCAACCTGGACGAGTTCTTCATGGTCAGGGTGGCCGGGCTGGTCCGCCGGATGGTGGCCGGCTTCCCGGTCGAGGGCACCGGGCTGCAGTTGCCCGGGCAGGTGCTGGAGAACACCCTGGAGCTCGCGGGCGAGCTGACCGTCCGGCACGCCCGCGCCTTCAGCGAGCGCATCGGCCCGGAGCTGGCCGAGCACGGGATCGAGATCCTGCGCTGGAAGGAGCTGTCGGCGGCCGAACGCGACAACCTCGGCGACCTGTTCAGGAAGCGGATCTACCCGGTGCTCACTCCGCTGGTGGTCGACCCGGCGCATCCGTTCCCGTTCATCTCCGGCCTGTCCCTCAACCTCGCCGTCATGATCGCGGATCCGCGCACCGACGCGACGGTGTTCGCCCGGGTGAAGGTGCCGCCCCTGCTGCCCAGGTTCCTGGCCGTATCGCAGAACCGGTTCGTGCCGATCGAGGACGTCATCGCGGCGCACCTGACCGACCTGTTCGGCGACGTCGAGATCATCGAGCAGCACGCGTTCAGGGTCACCCGGATCAGGGACCTGGAGGTCGACGAGGAGCTCACCGAGAACCTGCTGCAGGCCATGGAGCGGGAACTGGTGCGGCGCAGGTTCGAGCCCGCGGTCCGGCTCGAGGTCGAGGACACGATGTCGGCCGACGTGCTGGACCGGCTGGTCACCGAGCTGGACATCGACCATCGCGCGGTGTACCGGGTGCCCGGCCCGCTCGACCTGAGCGGGCTGTTCACCCTGGCCGACCTGAACATCGGCGAGCTGAAGTACCCCGCGTTCGTCCCGTCTACCCGGGCGGTCTCCAAGGACAACAGCATCTTCACTGCCATCTCCGAACGCGACATCCTCGTCCACCACCCGTACGACTCGTTCGCCGCGTCGGTGGAGCGGCTGATCGACGAGGCCGCTGACGACCCGCGTGTGCTGGCGATCAAGCAGACGCTGTACCGGACCAGCGGCCAGTCGCCGATCGTCGACGCGCTCATCGACGCGGCCGAGGCGGGCAAGCAGGTCGTCGTGGTGGTGGAGATCAAGGCCAGGTTCGATGAGCGCGCTAACATCGCCTGGGCGCGCAAGCTGGAGGAGGCGGGCTGCCACGTCGTCTACGGCTTCGTCGGTCTGAAGACCCACGCCAAGATGGCGCTGATCGTACGCGAGGAGCCGGATGGGACGCTGCGCCGGTACTGCCACCTCGGCACCGGCAACTACCACCCGACCACGGCCCGGATCTACGAGGACTACGGGCTGCTCACCGCCGATCCGGCGGTCGGAGAGGACGTCACCGCGCTGTTCAACCACCTGACCGGGTACAGCAGGACGAAGACGTTCCAGCGGCTGCTGGTCGCGCCGGAATCACTGCGGGCCGGCATCGTCAGCCGGATCAACCGGCAGGCGGAGCGGCACCGGGCCGGCCAGCCCGCCCGGATCGCGTTCAAGACCAACGCGCTGGTCGACGAGGCGGTGGTCGACGCGCTGTACCGGGCGTCACAGGCCGGCGTCGCGGTTGACCTGTGGGTGCGCGGCATCTGCGCGCTGCGCCCGGGCATCCCCGGTCTTTCCGAGAACATCAGGGTCCGCAGCGTGCTCGGCCGGTTCCTCGAGCACTCGCGGGTCTACGCGTTCGGCACCGGCGAGGACGAGGACAGCGAGGTGTGGATCGGCAGCGCGGATATGATGCACAGGAACCTGGACCGCCGGGTGGAGCTGGCCGTCCAGGTCGTGGACCCCGGCCACCAGCGGGGATTGCGCCGATTCCTCGATATCGGCATGGACGACGGGACTTCTAGCTGGTGGCTGAACGGCGACGGGCACTGGACCAGGCACAGCCGGGACGAATCCGGGAACCCGCTGCGCGATGTGCAGGAGACCCTGGTCAGGGAACGGCGGGTCCGCTCGGCCGATGACTGAGGCCACCACCCTGGCGGCAGGCGCGGCGATCTGGCGTCCTGCGGCGGATCCCGCGGAGGACGCCGAGGTCCTGCTCGTCCACCGGCCCACGTACGACGACTGGTCGCTGCCCAAGGGCAAGAGCGACGCGGGCGAGCACATCCTGCTGACCGCGGTGCGCGAGGTATGGGAGGAGACGTGCGTGCGGCCGGTGCTCGGCCCGCGGCTGCCGACCGTGGAGTACATCAGCTGGGGGCGACCCAAACAGGTCAGCTACTGGTCCTCGTTCAGCGACGGGCGCCAGGCCGCACCCGGCAATGAGATCGACGCGGTGTCCTGGCTGCCGCTGGGGCAGGCCCGCGAGCAGCTGGCAGGTACCCACGACGACCCGGTGATCTCCGCCTTGCGGCCGCTCGAGACGGTGCCGCTGATCCTGGTCAGGCACGCCTCGGCCGGGCGCAAGGCGGACTGGTCCGGCGATGACTGCCTGCGCCCGCTCGACGCGGCCGGGGTGGCCGCCGCGCGGGTGCTGGCCAGCCTGATGGCCTGCTTCGCGCCCGCCGCGCGGGTGATCAGCTCGCCGGCGCTGCGTTGCACCGATACCGTGCGCCCGTACGCGGCCGGGTTCTCCGGGACGGTCGAGACCGAGTCCTGCCTGGCCCCGTACGGCCGGTCGCCGGATTTTTCAT
>Ga0207683_10003040_pt1 | contig 14661 bp, 8 predicted proteins | sample KBSM73metaG_FD_184333 | JGI IMG/M metagenome (GOLD analysis project Ga0207683, IMG submission 184333) | Miscanthus rhizosphere microbial communities from Kellogg Biological Station, Michigan, USA - KBS M7-3 metaG (SPAdes) (version 2) | ecosystem: Host-associated > Plants > Roots > Rhizosphere >... | reverse complement strand
CGGCTGGTTTTACATCTCTCGATAGGCGAAGCGTTCTGATGCGCAGGTGGTGGGTGCGTTTGATTGCCGCACTCGTGCTAGTGCTGCTGCTGCTCGTTGGCGTTGTGTTCCTCCTCACCAACAGCGACTGGGGACACGAGCGCGTCCGCCGCTATGTCCAAGGCCTGATGCAGAGAAACAGCCACGGCCTGGTGCACATCGGAAGCGTCAGTGGAAACCTTCTCAACAGCGTAGTGCTCCACGATGTCGTCATCACCGACAGCGCCCGCGCGCCATTTGCAAAAGCAGATGAGATCTGGGCGAACTACAGTCTCAACACACTTCTGCGCGGCAAGAAAATCGATCTGAGCAAAGTGAAGCTGGTGCGGCCAATCATCGTGCTGGACAAGCAGCCGGGTGGAAAGTGGAACTACGATCGGATCTTCCCGCGTGACACCGCCACTCCATCCGGTCCACGCAAAACGGGTTGGGGCACCTGGATTCGCTTCAGCGATGTGACGATGGTGCAGGGAGATATCACCGTGCGCGCGCCGTGGGAGCCGGATCCAAAAATCAGCGCCGCCGAGCGGAAAGACGCGGTGCGAAAAGCACTAGGTCCTGAGAGTCGCCTCAAGATTCTACAGGTCGCCAGGGGGTATCAGAAGGAATTCAGCTTCCACAAAGTTGACGGCCTCTTCCCTCTTGTTCGCCTCGCCGACCCGGGTTATCCCAACGGTCTGATCGATGTCTCCGCTCTCAGGATGATCGCCGAGCCGCTCCGTCCGCCCGTCGCCGACGTGCGTGGTTTGACTGGAACGTTCGAGTTCACCGGCGACTCGCTGTGGTGGAAGGGCGCGCGCGTCGCGTTCCCGGGAACGAAGGCCTCCGGCGACGGACGCTACTACATCAACAGCGGCGATCTCCACCTCCGGTTGCACGGCGATCCGGTAGATACGAAGGACCTGCGGTGGGCGTGGCTGCCGCTTCCGGAGAATGGCTCCGGCAAGCTCGATTTCGGTCTCGACTGGACCGGCAAGAAGAGTGTCTATCTCGTGCGCAACATGGACGCCACGCTCGATCGCTCGCACATCGCCGGGCAGATCGAAGCGACGATCACCGACACGGTGGCGTTCCGCAATGCCGATCTGCGCTTCTCCAATCTCGACACCCGGCTCATCACCCGTCTCTTCCCGACGATGACCTTCCCGCGCGCGCTCACACTCAGCGGGCACGCTACGTTCAACGGCGGCGAGCACGCGCTCCGCGTCAACGGCGACGTCGTCGTCGACGACCGCCTGTCCGGGCGCAGCCACCTGGTGGCGACGGGTGTGCTGGGACTGTCGAAAGGTGTCTTCACTGCGCGCGATCTGAAGACGCGCATGCTGCCGCTGCAGACCGGGCTGATGAAAGCGCTGGTGCCGAAGTTCTTCCTCAACGGAGCAATCAGCGGTAACGCGACCCTGAACGGATCGACGGCGGGAATCATGACAGCTGTCGGCGACGTGACACACGTCGACCGCGGCGCGGTGTCACGCGCGACTGGACGATTCGCCTTCCGCTCGCAGGGCGTGCTGTGGGTCGACGTCGATGCGCAAATGCATCCGCTCTCGCTGGTCACACTCGGCCGTTTTTCCGCGCCGACGCTCGGTTTGCGCGGCAGCGCGACGGGTCCGCTGCGACTGAAAGGGACGATCAACAACATGGCGATCAATTCACAGATGACGATCGCCGACGGCGGCTATGTGGATGTGCGCGGCACCATGGATCTGTTCAGCAAGGAGACGGGCTACAACCTCGATTTCACGACGCGCGATCTGAACCTGCATACGGTCGTGGCGAAGATGCCGTCGACGGCGCTCACCGCGACTGGATCGGCGCGCGGGCGCGGGTTCAACCCGGCGACGATGCAGGCGCAGCTGGTGGCGGATGTCGGCGCATCGCGCGTCGATACGGTGAACGTCGATAGCGCCAACGTCAGAGTCGCCATCGCCAACGGCATGGCGCGCATCGACACCCTCGCCGTCGATCTACCGCAGGGAATCGTCGAAGCGAAAGGAACGTTCGGAATGACCCCGTCGCACACGGGCACTCTGACCTATCACGTCGCCGTCGATTCACTGAGCAACTTCGCGGGGCTCATCGGGAAAGACACCGGGGTGGTTCGCCCGCGTCCCGGCATTCTCGCTGCTCGCGTGGCGCAGGCGAAAGCCGATTCCAGCCGCCTCGCGCGGGCGACCGAAGTGGAACGCGCGATTTCCGGGCGACAGCTGCCGCGCACCGTAGTGGACACGCCGAAAGTGGTGGCGAAGGACCAGCTCGCGGGCTCAGTGCGTGCCGACGGAGTAGCGACGGGAAACATCAAGCAATTCAGTCTCAAGGGGACTGCGTCCGGATCGAACATCGTTGCCCGCGGCAATACCGTCGGCTCGTTCACGGCGGACTATGACTGGGTGAATGCGTTGACGCCGCAGTCACAGGTGAGAGTGGATGCGCAAGCCAGAACGGTTAGCGCGGCCGGCTTCAATCTCGACAGCGTCGGCGCGAAGCTCACTTATCACAAGCCCAACGGGACGCTGCAGCTGGTCGTCAGCCAGGACGACCAGCGCACCTACGCTGCCGACGCGGCGTTCACTCTGGACAAGATCCGCAACGAGCTGACGCTCAACAATCTGAAGCTGCAGTTCGACACCAGCGTCTGGGCGAGCACCCGCGCCGCCGCTCTCCACTGGGGCCAGGCCGGCATCGACGTCCAGAACCTCGAGCTGCGCAATGGTAGCAATGGTCGCATCTACGTGAACGGATTCGTGCCCAAGCAGGGCAACGCCAACCTCGACATCGCCCTCGACAACGTCAACGTCGAAGACGTCATCTCCCTGACGCAGAGCGGGATCAACGCCAAGGGTCTCGTGTCGATAAACATTCACGCGACGGGCACGCTGGAGAACCCGCAGTTCAAGGGAGTGTTTGGCGCCACAGATCTCGTCTACAACGGCACCGCGGTGCCGGAGGTACATGGAGACCTGGACTACGCCAACCAGACTCTGAGTGGCCGTGCCGAGGCAATGCGGCCCGGTGGACAGCCCTTCCTCGTCGCCGAGGGAACCGTACCGATAAATCTCGCGCTGAGCGGCGTGACAGGATCGCGTTTCCCGGCCAACCGGCAGATCGCGCTCAACATCAATGCCGACAGTCTGCCGCTGGACATGGTCCCCGCCCTCGATGGCTACATCGCCAACATGAGGGGCAAGGTCACCAGCTCATTCAAGCTGGCGGGGACGCTCAACCACCCGGTGCTGACCGGCCAGTTCAACATCCATCAGGGGCAGGCGCGCGTAGTACTGGCGGGGATCACGCTCAACGGAATCGAAGCTTCGATCCGGATGCTCGGCGATACGGTCGTCATCGATTCCATCGCCGCCAGCAACAGGGGCCGGATCATTCTCACCGGCGGCATCGGGCTCCAGTCGCTGACGCAGCCGAGCTTCGATCTCAGGCTGGTGACGCAGAACGCCGAGCTGCTGCACAACGAGCATGGCCAGATGCGTGTCATCTCCAACCTGACGATGATCGGGCCGTTCAAGGACCCGCACATTGCCGGCGACGTTCGGTTGCGTGAGGGTGTCATCTACATACCGCCGTCGGAGAACAAGAATCTCATCGGGTCCGGGGATCCGGCGCTGTTCAACGTCCTGGACACCGCGGTGATGGCCGACCGCGAGCTGTTCCCGGCGCAGTCGCCGTTTCTCGCCAACCTGCGCATGGATGTGAATCTGAGAGTGGACCGCGACGTCTTCGTGCGCTCGCGCGAGGCGAACATCGAGGTCTACACCGAGGATCCGATGGAGCTGCACGTCAATCGAGCCAAGGAATCACTGGTGATCGATGGCGTGCTGCTGACTGAGCGCGGCGAATACACCTTCATGACGCGGCGCTTCAACGTCAAGCGCGGGTCGGCGACTTTCGTCAACACGTCGGAGATAAATCCGACGCTGCAGGCGCAGGCCGAATACGAGGTGAATCAGCCGAACCGCGAGCAGATCACCATCCAGGTGGTCGTCGGCGGAACCCTGAAGTCGCCGAATATCTCGCTGACCAGCGACGCGCAGCCGCCGCTCACACAGAGTGATCTGCTCAGCTACCTGGCGTTCGGGCAGCAATCCAACTCGTTGCTGCAGCTCGAGGGATCCGGCCTCACCAACGGCAGCGGCGGCAGCAATCTCGTCGGCCAGGGCGCGGCGCTGGCCACCCAGCAGATCGCCGGTGTGGCGCTCGGTGTCATGGCTGACCAGTTCGCCGGCGAGGCAGCGCGCTCCCTGGGCGCGGACGTGTTCACCATCACGCCGGCCGACGTGCAGACGGACGTCGGCACTTTCCTGCGCGGGACGCAATTCGAGTTCGGCAAGTACATCAAGTCGCACACCTTCACCCTGCTCAAATCGCCGCTGGATTTCTCGCGGCCTGGTGTCGAGGTCGTGCATCGCTTCGGCGGGCTCCGTGGCTACCGCCTGGAGACTGGAATCGATACGAGGTATCTGCTCCAGGAACCGACGCTTTCGCGCGACCAGGATGTGGTGACGACGAGCGCTTTCGGGTTGTTCCTGATCAGGGAGTGGCGCTTCTAGCTACATCAGGGCGATCACCAGACCGAACCGGAGATTCTGCAGAGAGTATTTGAGCTTCGTCTCGACGTCGCGACCCGCGCGTTGATGCTTGACGTCGACATCGAAGTCGCTGATACCGTATCCGAGCTCGCCGCCGAACATTGGTGTGAAGTAGTACCGATAGCTGGCGCCGCCCTCCCAGACCTTGGCGGACAGATCACTGACATCGGCCTGGATCGCGCGCAGATCGACGCTGAGGATGGACTGACTGCCAAACGCCCACTTGCCGAAGCCTCCGATTGATCCAGTCGGCGCAGTGTATGATCTACCCGCCGAGAACTGCACCGCATTGTTGGAGCCGGCGACCAGCGCGTCGAGAGTGGCGTCGATGAACAGTGCTCCAATGCCGATCCCCAGACCGGCCTGTGCATTCTCCGTCGACCACAATGCGAAGCGATAGTTCAGGAAAAGCTGATCGGAATCGAAGGTGGTGTGGACGCTCCTCCCGACCTGATAGGTGCTGTCACGAAAGACGATGTCGCGGGTGAGCACCTGAGATGCATTTCTGCGCACGAACTGGTAGCCCACTTCCAGCTCGTGGCGCCTGCCCGGGCGCCACGTGGCGGCTAACCGCGGCTGAAACTTGTCTTTCTCGAGACCGAGAATGCTTTCGAGATCGATCGTGGTTCCCTGTTGTTGATCACCATCGACGCGCAGATCAGATGAGAGAATGACCGACGCCCCGGACAGTGTGAAATCCCAGGTGTCTCTCAGGTGGTTTCCGTGGAAGCTTTGAGCGCCGAGCGCACCGCCGCTGAGGAAACCGAGAACGCAGACAACGCCAATCGTCGCTGATGTTGGGGCGCGCACGAGTAATCTCCGTTGAGAAGCTGGGAGAGAATTGTCGATTACCCTGCACCGCTGCTACTGGCATTAAGTACAGGGACGTACGCCACGCAATCACGCGTGTTGTTTAACCCGGCTCCTTTCCTTCTCGAGTTCCGGGCGCCTAGCCCAAAGTGCAACTATCTCGAATCGGCCGGTGGAAGCCATGGTTGCGATCCGTTTCATGAGAAGGGCCATTGGGACCTGGGTCGGAGCTTCCATCGTGGAACGATGGCGCGGCCAAAAGCACCATCCTCGACTTCGTCGCGCGCGTAACGCGTGAAGGCAGCCGGGATTTCGTGCGCCCGGCTGATCGCATCGCGGTGTTCGACAATGACGGGACGCTGTGGTGCGAGCAGCCGATGCAGACGGAGCTGTTCTTCGCCCAGGACAGACTCAAGGATCTTGCTGCCAACGATCCGAGCATGAAGCAGCGGCAGCCGTTCAAGGCATTCCTCGAGCGAGATCTCAAAGCCATCCACGCGCTCGGCAAACAGGCGGCGTTCGAGATGGCCTTTGCCACCCACGCCGGCGTCACAGAGGATGATTTCGGTCAGATCGTGCGTCGCTGGTTCACCACCGCGAAGCACCCGCAGCTGGGCCGACTTTTCCGGCGGTGCATCTACGTGCCGCAGGTCGAGCTGCTGTCATACCTCCGGGAAAACGGATTCAAGACATTCATCGTATCCGGCGGCGGGCTCGACGTGATGCGCGCGTTCGCCGAAGACGCTTACGGGATTCCGCCGGAGCAGATAATCGGCTCGAGCGTCAGAACGCGCTTCGATGCGACGAACGGACAGACCTCGCTGATGAAGCTCTCCGAGGTGAACAGCTTCGACGACCGGGAGGCGAAGGTGCAGAACATCGGGCTGCACATTGGCCGGCGTCCGATCCTCTGCTTCGGCAATTCCGACGGCGACCTGGCGATGCTGCGCTACACAAAGACGGGTTCCGGCGCGCGACTCGCGCTGCTGGTTCACCACGACGATTCCGTCAGGGAGTTCGCCTACGACCGCGAGTTCCGTCTCAGCCCTCTGACTGAAGCGCTCGACAAGGCGCGTGATTACGGGATAACCGTCGTCAGCATGAAAAAGGACTGGCAGACCGTCTTTGAGCCAAACTTGCAGCCTTCGCGGCAACCGGTCGACCGTCCATCACCCCGTTCCGCCGACGGAATTCGTGCTGGCTGAAATAATCGAGTACGTCGCGATCGCCATCGAGCTGATGGCGATACTCATCGTCGCCTTCGCTTCTGTCGAGGCCTTCGTCCGGATTGTCCGCATCGTCTTCAGCGCGGCATCCCCACGTCAAGGACGCGAGGTGTACGTGAATTACCTGCGGTGGCTGGTGGGCGGCATGACCTTCCAGCTGGCTGCCGACATCGTCCACACATCGATCACACCGACGTGGGAAGACCTCGGCAAGGTCGGTGCGATCGCCGTGATTCGCACCTTCCTCAGCTATTTCGTCTCGCGCGATGTGCGGGAGGCGAATGAAGAGAGCGAGCCTGGCGGAGAACACCAGCGGGTCACTGCTTCGCCTTAGCCGTCTCGATCACTCTGATGCCCTGACTCGCGGTCGGCGTCCCGCCACGAATCAGAGTGAGTACGACCGGATTGGTGATTACCGTTCGTCCCGTCGCTTCATCCGGATCCACGATGTCGTGCGGAAGCTTTAGAGTGTCGGCAAACTCGTACACCACGACCGGACCGCCCTTCTCCCGCCAGTGCTCCGCCAGCTCGTCGATTGCCTCGCGGTTGATCGTCGCGTCGGTCGAGTTCGTCAGCACACGAATGTCACGCGCCAGCGGCGGAGCATCGTCTGCCGCTTTTCGAACGGCGGTCCCCAGCTTCAGCATCTCTCCGACCCCACGAGTGCTCCAGCCAAGCGTCCGGTCGGGCCGCAGCGTATCGGCGGGATCGCTCTTCGAATAGTTGGGAACCCGCAGCATCAGATTCATGGTTGGCGTCTGCAGGGTCGTCGACAGGTGTGACAGTCCGAGCGCAGGCGAAGCGACGATTACTCGCTGGACCGGCCGGAACTGAGCCACCCAGGCCGCGACGTTGCCGCCGAGGCTCACACCGAAGACGACGACGGTGTCACCCAGTCCGCTGGCAATGTTGACCGCAGCGTCGGCTACATCGCGCAATGCATCGGCTGTCATTTTACCGAGGTTGGTTGCCGTTCCTCCCGTCAACCCGTGCCACGGCAGTCTCGGTACGATGACGTTGGCGCCGCTATTGAACACGCTGTCGGCGAGCTCGCGGTACTGTCGGGGTGAATTCGTCAGTCCGTGAAAGAACACGACTGCCGTCGGCGTAACGTGGCCGTGCACCCGCACCACCGTTTTTCCATCAGCGGTCGCCGTTGAATCAGCGCGCTGCAGCTCCTGCGCGAGCAGCATCGCAGTCTCGTAACCCGTCGCCGGCTTCGCTCGAGACTTGAGCGAGGTCGTGTTGGTGGGCACGAACGCCGCTAATCCAAACAGGATCACGGCAGTTCGCCAAATCACTCCCCACGCGCCCATTCTTGTCTCGGTCTTAGAGCCAGCGCCCGACGCGGGCAAACCACTGGCGTCGACCGTTAGTTGCGAGTCCATATTGTAGTCGTATGAGTCCGATCGGTGGATCGGCGCCGATTCCGATGCGCGCCCCCCAGAGCCACTGACCTCCAAAGTTGACATCGGAACTTCTGCTGATCGTGCCGGTCGCTCCCGTGACCTGCAGATTTATCGGTCCGAAGAGCGGTTTCGCCGCGTCGAGCATGTACGACGCCGTCCACGTGCCCACCTGCTCACCGATGTTCAGGCCCGGGAAACCGTCGGTGGCCCCGAGTAGAAACCATTGACTGAATGGCGCTTCCGTGCTGGTGCCGCCCAACCGAAGCGTGTTGGTCAACAGCGCGAATGATTTGGGTATCAGCAGCGTCACGCGCGCGCTCGCCCGGCTGTAGCGCTGATTCATTTCGGCATCGAGCCGGCTGTAGAGGTGCTCCCTGTCGGTGCCCTCGTCGACGCGCAAAGCGAGCCCGAGGGGAGTCGCTCCCTTTGTATTCGTGGTCAATCCACCGCGCCAGTGCCGTAAGACGGGGCCGACCTGGATGATCCAGTTGTCGCCGTTCGGAACGTCGTAACCAACCTGCAGTAGCTGCTCGGAAAACAGCGGGAGATCGACTTTGACATTCACGCCGTTCGGGCCCTGCACGAAGAACGGCGAGCTCTCGCGACCGGCCATCACCACCACGAACGGGCTCGGTCCGTAACGGACATCCTCTATCGCCTTGCGGACGGACACGAGCAATTCCTGACGACGCGAGCCGATCGTGAATCGCCCGCCCGTCTCGAGTGGCGGCAATGAACCCACCACCGCGCGACGATTGCCCCAACCGACCCACGCCTCTCCACCAAGGTCGTTATCGAAGGCCGCGCCGATTCCGAATGTCCGTTTTGGTGCCCAGGTGAACGTCGGGTCGAAGGCTACCGAGTCCCCGTCTGCGTGCTCCGGGTTGAGCCATAAGGAGCGGAGGACTCCAATCGTTCCGGCGCGCGCTGCTCGAGCCTGAACCGTGTCGATCGACAACCTGGTACGCTGAACGCGTTCTGCACCCTCCGCAGTCGACCTTACCGCGCTCCGTATCATCTTGCGAGAGCCGGGTGCGGCATCGGCGGTCACCAGAGCAGTTGCAATGGGAGGCATCGGCGTAATAACGCGACCCGGCCGCGGGAGGCACGACGCCGTCAGCACGGGGCGAGCAGCCGCCGCACCACGCTGGGTGAGGCGTTCGACGACGGCTTCCGAGAAATCGAGATTGCCGATATCAGACACATCGGTGCGAATCTCCAGGTCGTTCGGACCGAGAGGCGGATGCGTATCCAGGAAGATGCGATCGAGCATCATATCCAGCGTCCCTTTCTCTTTTACGCGTGTGAGGCTGTCCCTCCCCTTCGTCGCGTCGAGCGTGGACAGAATGATGGTCGTGGCACCAAGCTCGCGAGCGAGCTTCACCGGCACGTTCTCGCTGAGCCCGCCGTCCACCATCTCGACGCTGTCAACGACTCCAGGGTCGAAAACGAACGGGATCGCCATGCTGGCGCGGACGCCGCGAGCGAGGTCCCCATGATCTATCATCACCCGCGCACCAGAGTGGATGTCTGTGCCAACGGCGCGGAAAGGAGTCGGGAGAGAATCGAAATTTCCTCGCGCGATCAGGTTCCCGCGAACCATCATCGCTGTCAGAAGCAGATTTACCGCGCCTTCGTCAGCGAAGCTCGTCTCGAATGCGAATCCGCTGCCGCTCTTCTTCAACAGGACAGCTGGTGAAGGCTGCCCGGGCAGCTGGCTTTGCAGCGCTCCGGAGCCGGTGGCTCCCGTTATCGCGAACGCGCGCGGGGGTCGCGGCCGGTATCTACCAATGTAGGGCCCGATGTTGAACCGCTTGGTCAGCTTTTCAAGCTCAACGCCGGTGTATCCGCTGGCGTAGACGGCTCCCATGATGCTTCCCATGCTGGTGCCGACGACGAGATCCGGGGCAATGCCGAGCGAATCCAGGATCTTGATGACGCCGACGTGCGCGTACCCTTTGGCGCCACCACCCGGTAGCACGAGCGCGATTTTCCCGGGCGGGGATGAACAGGCTCGTGGCGTGGATGTCTGTGCTCCCGACGAAAGCGGGACCAAAAGGAGCAGGAAAACAGCGACTGGCAAATACCGGTGTGAAATCACGCTGTAGCCTGCGTGCACAACGGATGTCTCAGCCACTGTACCTTCGGCTACCATAGCAATCCAAAGTCGGCGCTTCCGCCGAAGGTAGAAGCAGACAGTGTACTTTCGGGCAGGTATCACGGCGGGGAAAGCGGTACTACAGTAGGGCGAATTGGCGCAACCGGTTACGCGCACCGGCCGTTCGCCTTGATGGGAGTCCGCACGTATGACCAACTATACACCCGACCGCGCGATCGAACCGGGCCAGGACGCACGACTTCGCCGCATCATGGAATCCGGCATTGTCGGAGTCTTTTATTGGCGGATGGACGGGACGATCACGGACGCCAACGATTCTTTTCTCCAGATGATCGGGCGGGACCGCAGCGATCTCCTGGCTGGTGAGATCAACTGGCGCACGCTCACTCCGCCGGAATGGTTCGACGAAGATGACCGCCGCGCCGCCGAAGTTGTGGAGCGCGGCATGGCCGGCCCGTGGGAAAAGGAGTTCTACGCCAGGAACGGCAGTCGCATTCCGATCCTGATTTCCGGAGCGGTGCTCGACGAGAGCCGCGACACCGGCCTCGCCGTTTGCATCGACATCACCGAGCGGCGCCGGATGGAAGAATGGCTGCGACTTCTTTCCGAAGCGTTGCCCGTCATCGTCTGGACCGCGCTGCCCAACGGCAGTCTCGACCACGTCGGCGGGCGCGCCGCCGACTTCTTCGGAATCTCAGTGGCCCGGCTGCTGGGTGAAGGCTGGCAGATCATCATCCATCCCGACGATCTCGCGATGACCTGGGAGCATTGGAAGCATTCGCTGGAAACCGGCGACCCGTTCGAGGTGGAATACAGGTTTCGCCGGTCCGACGGCGTCTATCGCTGGTTTCTCGGGCGCGCCCGCGCCGAGCGGGACGCCGCCGGCGACATCCAGAAGTGGTTCGGCAGCTGCACCGAGATACACGAGCAGAAAGTACTGGAAGAACAGCGCGATCGCGCTCTCGCCGAGGTCGTGCGGGAGCGTGAGCGGCTGCAGGAAATATTCTGGCAGGCGCCGGCGATGATCGCCGTGAGCGAAGGGCCCGAGCACATCTTCCGCGTGGCGAATCCCCGCTTCCAGGCAATGGTTGGTCGCCATCGCAAGGTGCTCGGCCATTCAGTGAGGGAAGCGTTCCCCGATGTGCAAGGCCAGGGCTACTTCGAGCTGATGGACAACGTCTTTGCCACAGGCCGGCCGTTCATCGGGAACGAGATGCGGGTCAAGGAGATGGACCGCCGGGGCGATGGCCGGCTGGAGGACGCCTACTTCAACATCGTCTATCAGCCGCTCACTGACGCTGATGGTGTGGTCACCGGGATCATGACTCACGCCGTCGATGTCTCAGCCGAAGTGCAGGCCCGACTGGAGCGGGAGCAACGGACGCGTGAGCTCGAGCGCCTGACGCGCGCATTGGAGGCTAGCAACAAGGAGCTGGATCAGTTCGCCTATGCGGCGTCGCACGACCTGAAAGCGCCGCTGCGCGGTATTCGCAATCTCGCCCAGTGGATTCAGGATGACTCGGGCGACACGCTGTCGGCGGAGGCGAAGGAGCATCTACGCCTGATGCGGGATCGAGTGCAGCGGATGGAAGCCCTCGTCGATGGGATGCTCGCATACGCGCGCGCTACGAAAAAACAGACCTCGCGGGAGCGCGTCGACGTCGGACGTCTCGTGCGCGAGGTGGTCGAGCTGCTGGATCCTCCCGCTCGCGTCACCATTCACATCGATCCGGCGCTGCCGACCGTGGAAGCCGAGCGCATCCCGCTGCAGCAGGTCGTGATGAATCTGCTGTCGAACGCCATCAAGCACGGACGGGCCGACGCGCCCACGATCGAGATCGGCTGTGCCGACGTCGAGGACGAGCACGATTTCAAGGTCTCTGACAATGGTCCCGGAATTCCGCCCGACGCCCGCGATCGCATCTGGGAGATCTTCCAGACCCTCGAGAGCCGCGACAAAGTCGAGGGATCGGGCATCGGCCTCGCCGTCGTGAAAAGGATCGTCGAATCCCAAGGCGGGCGCGCCTGGGTGGAATCCGTTCCGGGCGCCGGCGCGACGTTCCACTTCACGTGGCCCAAAGCGTCTCCCCAACCCGCGGAGGCGCGGCTATGAAAGAGATCTCCCTCGAGCTCGACAGAAAAATCGAACCGCTGCCGCGTCGATCCACTCCGCGCGAGGCGTCGATTCATGTGCTGGTGGTCGACGACGACGTGCTCGACCGGATGGCGGTGCGACGCGCGCTGGCGCGAAGCGGCGTCGATGTCAACATCGAGGAGGCGACGGGAGCCGTCGATGCTCTTTCGATAGTCCCGCGGAGCGACTTCGACTGTGTGTTTCTCGATTACCACCTCGGCGACGGGAACGGACTCTCTGTGCTGAGGGGGATTCGCGGCGCCGGCCTCGACGTCCCGGTAGTGATGCTCACCAGTCAGGGCGACGAAGCCGTAGCCGTTGAGCTAATGAAGGCGGGTGCCGCCGACTACATCGTAAAGAGCGCGCTGACGCCCGAGCACGTCGGGCGCAGCCTGCTTTACGCGGTATCGCTCGGCCAGGCACAAGAAGCAGCCAAGCAGGCACAGGCCGAGCTGCGCGCAACAGCGGAGCGGCTGCGCCTGGCGACGACGTCGGCGGACATCGGCACCTGGGATTTGAATCTTGCCTCCGGTTCGATGGTGTCCGACGAGCGATGTCGATCGATTCTCGGGATTACGTCCATCACTGCCGCGATGAGCTCGGATCTCTTCTCGGCGGTGCATCCGGATGACCGCGAGCGGTTCCAGCGCGCGCGGCAGCATGCCCTGGATGCCACCGGCGATGGTCACTTCGAGGTCGAGGCGCGTGTCGTGGACGCCGACGGAACTGTGCGCTGGATCGACGCGCGCGGCCGGGCTTTTTTCAGCGAGGGGGCGGATTCACGACGGCCGACACGCTTCATCGGCACCGTGCTCGACATCACCGATCGAAAGCGCGCCGAGGAATCACTGCGGGATGAAGCCCGTCTCATCGAGACGCTTCACAACATCGGCAGCAGCCTTGCTTCCGACCTCGACGTCGGTCACATCGTACAGACTGTAACGGATGAAGGGACGAAGGTCGTCGGCGCGCGGTTCGGCGTCTTCTGCCAGTTCGTTCCCGCGGACAATGACGGACCACGCATCCGCTACACCCTCTCGGGAATTGCGCGCGAATCACCGGTGGAGGTGCCAGCCGTAGTCACCGACGAATCATACGAAGAGCTTCGACAGGTCATTCGCGTCGACGACATTCGGGCCGAACCGAAGAAGTTTCGCCTGCCACCACAGCTCGGATGGGATGAGGGACAGCTGCCGACGGCAAGCTGTCTGGCGGTTCCTGTGCTCGGGCACAGCGGTGAACTGCTGGCGACTCTGTTCCTTGGACATCCCGAGCCCGGAATGTTCAACGAGCGTCACGAGCGCCTGGTTACCGGACTTTCAGGGTGGGCGGTCGTGGCGCTGGACAACGCGCGTCTCTATGAGGCGGAGCAGCGTGCCCGGGGTCTGGCGGAGCGCGCCAACCGCACGAAAGCCGAGTTTCTCTCCAGCATGTCGCACGATCTGCGCGCCCCGCTCAACGCGGTTGCGGGATATGCGCAGCTGGTGCTCGACGGCATTTACGGACCGACTACGGAGAAGATGCGTGATGGCATGCAACGCATCCTGCGGGCACAACAGCACCTCCTCGCGATAATCCGGGACATTCTGGATTTTGCGCGCGTCGAGGCCGGACACATCAGCCTCGACATGTCCAGGGTGGCCGTCAACGAAGTGCTGGCAGGCGTCGGGGTAATGATCGAACCGCAGATGAAGGCCAAGGGGCTGGAGTACGTCTCCCGTCCGGGCCTGCCAACGATCGCGCTACAAACCGACCGCGAGCGCGCCGTGCAGATCATCCTCAACCTTCTCACCAACGCGCTCAAATTCACGGAGCGCGGGTCGGTCAGCGTCGATTGGGAAGCTGACGACCATCGCGTCTCCATCAACGTGCGTGACACCGGTCGCGGCATTCCCCAGGACCGGGTCGCGCAGATCTTCGAGCCGTTCGTCCAGGGCGGTCGCGACCCGAACGAGGCGCGCCAGGGCGTCGGCCTGGGGTTGGCGATCAGCCGGCAGCTGGCCCGGCTGATGGGAGGCGACCTGACCACCGAAAGCGTCGAGGGCAAAGGCTCGGTCTTTACTCTGGAGCTTCCCCGCGCCAGGGAATAACGCTCTTTTCGGCTTTCACGGCAGTTCGACCAGCGTCCAGTACTTGTTCAGCGCGGTCATCAGGTCGCAGAAAGAGGTGAAAGTCACCGGCTTCAGGAGATAGCCGGCGACATTGAGCTGATACGCCTCGAGCCGGTCTCCCTCGTCGGTCGACGTCGTCAGGACGACAACTGGTATCGATGCCAGCTCCGGATCCTTTCGCATCTCGGTCAGGAACTCGATGCCGTTCATTC
>Ga0207683_10003039_pt1 | contig 14662 bp, 12 predicted proteins | sample KBSM73metaG_FD_184333 | JGI IMG/M metagenome (GOLD analysis project Ga0207683, IMG submission 184333) | Miscanthus rhizosphere microbial communities from Kellogg Biological Station, Michigan, USA - KBS M7-3 metaG (SPAdes) (version 2) | ecosystem: Host-associated > Plants > Roots > Rhizosphere >... | reverse complement strand
GCGCTCCTGGTCGTGGAGGCATCGGTCGTCGGGCTGCTCACCCACACCGCTGCCCACGGCACGTTCGGTTTGGTCTTCCTGCTCGGCGTGCTCGTGATCTCGGCCGGCTGGGGAATGGGGCTGGCGGTGGTGATGACGCTGGCCAGCGCCGCCGTCTACGCCTACTTCCATGTCGGCTACTTCCATGTCGGCGCGAGCGGCGGCCTGTTGAGGGCCGACGTCGCTGAAGTGGTGGCGATCGCAGTTTTTCTCCTGATCGCGGCGTTCGCCGCCGGGCTCGTCGGTCAGGTCCGCCTGCGCGCCCTCGAAGCTGAGGAACGCCGGCACGAGACCAGCCGGGCCGCCCAATCCGTCAGCGAACTGGCCCAGCAGCAGGCATCGCTGCGACGGGTCGCCACCTTGGTAGCGCAGGGGGTACCTCCGGCTGATGTTTTCCGGGCGGTGGCGGACGAGCTTGCCTACGCGATTGACGTGGATCACACCTGTTTGGTGCGCTTTGAGCCGGACGGCTCCGGCACTATAGTCGCGGCCCACAACGAGGCCGGCTTGAAAGCCATGCCCGTTGGGGCGCGCATCGATCTGGAAGGCGACAACGTCGCGGCGATGGTGTTGAGCACCGGTCGGCCCGCCCGAATGAACACCCATCAGGACGCCGCCGGGCCGGCTGCCGCACTGATACGGGACCTGGGTTATCGGTCCGGGGTCGGTGTGCCGGTGATCGTCGACGGTCGCTTGTGGGGAACGGCAATCGTCGGATCGTCGAGCACGCAACCGCCGCCCGCGGATACCGAGTCACGCCTGAGGGATTTCGCTGAACTCGTTGCGACGGCGATCGCGAACGTCGATTCGCGCACGGAGCTGCTGGCTTCGCGCGTCCGCATCGTCGCGGCGGCCGACGATGCGCGTCGTCGTTTCGAACGCGACCTGCATGACGGTGCACAACAACGGCTGGTGTCGCTGGGACTGATGCTGCGAGCCGTCGAAGACTCCATCCCGTCTCACCTACCCGCGGTGAAGGGACAAGTGTCCGACGTCATCGCCGGCCTGCTCGCAGCCAACCAGGAACTGCGGGAGCTCTCACACGGCCTGCATCCCACCATCTTGTCCAGGGGCGGTCTGCGGCCGGCGATCAGGAGCCTCGCCCGCCGGTCAGCAGTGCCCGTGGAGCTCGATCTCGATGTCGAACGGCGGCTGCCTGAGCGTGTCGAGGTCACGACCTATTACGTCGCGGCCGAAGCTCTGACCAACGCGGCCAAGCATGCACACGCATCGACCGTGACGCTCAGCGTGGCGGCAGACGCCTGCGGCGTGCGGCTGTCGGTGCAAGACGACGGCGTCGGCGGCGCGGACCTCGGCAACGGGTCGGGACTGATCGGCCTCAAGGACAGGGTGGAAGCAATAGGTGGCAGGCTGCAGATCAGCAGCATCAACCAGCGCGGTACGACACTGATCGCCGAGATGCCCCTGCAGTGAACGTCGGTTCGGCTTCGTCCCTGCGCCTGTCTCGCGACGACCGGCTTGCGATGCTGGGATAGGCGATTGCTTGGTACCGAACGGAATTCCGTTGGCACCCTTGACGATCAGGCTTAGTCAGCTCTGCGATCAACACAGGCACGATGGTGGTCCCAAACGCGGGCGGGTAGCGTTGCGACTCGGGTAGGCGTGTCAGGGCGGGCAGGTCCAACGCCGCCGGCAGGTTGCGCAACTTCTTGTCGGCCAAGTCGCCTGCCAGGGCGATGGCGGCTGGTCGTCGAAAAGGTCGGCGTGGGTGTGGGCCGTACTAGCTGCGGCAGTTGGAATTCTGGGGAAGACAGTGAGGCCTTGCGAAGGGGCCGTTTGCTCCTGACGTGTGCCAAGTCAGCTTTGCGGCAGGGTGATGAGCTGGCCGTTGGGACGCTGGGGTTCACCCGTGCGGCGGTTGATCGGGGCCGGCAGCGGCAGCAGCGGGTTGCGGTGGACCTGAACCGTTTGATACCCGACCAGTCCGATGAGGGCGGCCACCAGCACTCCGGTTGCGCCGGCGTTCCCCCAGTTCAAGCCGCCGTGATCGCGGCTCTTGCTCAAGATGTTTCCGAGCACGGCACCCAGCGGGCGGGTGAGGATGAACGCGATCCAGAACAGCAGCATCCCGTTGGCGGGGGTGAGATAGTGGGCGGCAAGCAGGGTCACCATGATCGCGGAGAGCAGCAGTGCAGTGCCCCGCAACCCAAGCCCTGCGGGCCCGGCTAAGAAGTCGCCGGTAGACGTCCCCAAACTGTTCGAAAAAACCACGGCGATCCAGAACAGTAGCTCGCCTTTCAAGGTGGCGAGATTCTCCACGTCGAGCGTCTGGCCGCTGCGCCACCAGATGACAAGGACGATCGCCAGTCCGGTGCCAAGAATAAGCGCACCGCCGGCGTAGCCCAGTGCATAATTCCGGTTCAGCAGATCCGACAACGTCGTCCCTGCCGTGCTGGTCAGCGCGATCACTGTCCAGAAGAGCGCGGCATGGAAACGTCGCGCCCGCAGTTGAATTACGACGGCGATGAGCAAGAGCCCCAGCAGGAGGATGGTGGCGACCAGGTTCCCGAGGTGAAGGGTCTGCGAAAACATGTCGCCTGCGGTTTCCCCCAACGTGGTCGCGATGGTCTTGATCATCCAGAACAGCGCGGTGACATGGGGAAGCTTCCGCATGACGAATTGCGCAGGGGAGCGACCAGAGATGTTCTTGTGGTCTGCGATGAACTCGGCCACGGATGCTCCAAGATGTCGTTGCGTCACCGTTTTGAAGGTTGCGCGGCTGGATGTGGTGGGAAGTCTTGCTGGTCACACCGCAATGCGTTGTATGAGCACGCCCAAGAAGGGCGCAGCGCTGAGCCGTGCTGCGGCGGGACGCACGCAATCCCTGCAGTTGAGTGCAGCCTGATTGCGCGCGCCGCGATCGGTATTTCGGACGATTACACCCTGATAGTGTCACCGTGAAGGGCGCTAGGTCGTTACGATGATCAAAGGCACAGCGATCCCACAGCCGAATCACATTCCGTGGGTAGACATTTCGAGGCTTGGGAAAGTGCCTGCCCGTCCTCAGCGTCGTGGAGCGTAATCGACCGATTCGAAGGGCCAGTCATGGGCCAGCCAATCCCGGACGGCCGCATAGAGAACGGTGTCGAGATCGGCGTGATCCGCGCGTACCCAGGAGCGGATCGAGGCGGCGCCCGCGTCGCCGTTCTGCGGCGGGTAGATGTAGACGCAGCCGAGCACCTCTTGAGCGTCCGGACGGTCGGTCGGGAGGACGGTGTAGGTGAAGCCAGTGCGGGCGGCAAAGTCGGCGGCGTGCTGCTCCAGGTCGGCCAGGTTCTGCGAGGCCGACATCACGTGCGGCCAGGGCCGCCCAGCGAAGCCCGGGGTAGCCCGGATGTGCTCCATGCTCCCGGACCACGCAGCATGGTCGGCGGCATTGTGCTCAGGCCCGAGTGGAGCCAGCCGAAAACCGGGCCCGACAAGCTCCCGGGGTACGACGAAGTCGGTCGGCACGAACGGCCGTTCAGTCATGAGCGGGAGCGTAACCGAATGGGGTCCGTTCATACCAACCGGCAAGCGGCGATGATTCGGTAACGACTTCTCCTCCATGGTGTTTGGCCTTTCGGGCGGCATGCGTGGCGCTGTTAACATCTGCCCCAGATCGCGATGTTTACGGCTGGGATGGTGGTGGGACTCCGGGCACGGGCGGGTTTATCGGGAGGAGTCCTCCGGGGGCGGGTGCGGTGGCAGCCGGGTAGTTTATGCATGTTCCGGGTCCATTGCCCGCCGTCCCGAGGGACGTGCACACCTGGTAGCTGCCGTCCGGGTTGAAGCAGGTGACGCGGGAGCCGATGGGCAATGTCAAGTTGGTGAGTTGCCTGGTCGCTGCCAAGATCGGTGGTCGTGACCACTGCATCGTCGTCGTACAAGGGACACCGGTACCCGCCGGAGATCATCGCGCACTGCGTGTGGCTGTATCACCCTGTGCCGCGCGGTCGACCAGCACGGCAATGTGCTCGACGTCTTGCCACGGGTTGGGGGTCTGCCTGCTTGGGGCATCAACCTCGAGGGCGTGTGAAGACAGAGCGCGATTAAGCTCTGTCTCCAACTTGTAGCCTGGGCAGTCCAGTCGTGTGGGACATCGCTAGACGCCGTCAGGACCGGACGGTCATCGTTCGCACCAGACATAGTGTCGGAGAGAGTCTTTGTGACCCGCAGGGGTTACTGCAGTGTTCTGCTGATCCAGCGTCTGTGCAATAGTGCTGACCCGTGTGTATCCCACACGGGCCCCAACACTCGCTGCCGCTGTCTGCGAATCACGCTGTCTCACAAGGTATTAAACATATCGCGTGAGACTATCTATTCCTGAGACGGACTTTTGAGGCACCGCTACCTGGGAAAATGCAGAACTGGAAGTGCTTTCGGCGCGGGTCTCGTATGTGGTCTATTTCTAGACAGCGTTCAGTTCTTCTCGCGCCCGGTCAATCTGGTCGTAAGCATAGGCCGCCATGGCCGACGTCTTCATGGCCTCGCCCTTGACTGCGAGTGCCTCGTAGGTGTGGTCTCCGAGCACCTCGCGCAAGTGCGCGATCGCGTGATCGATCTCAGGAAAAATCGCCGACGTCAGCGGATCAGCGGTGAAGCCGGCGACGGTCGCCGCCGCCTCATAGCGTCCAATCCGATCGAGAACCGTTGCGAGACAAGCCAAGGGCAGCCGGATCACGGCGGTGTTGCCGGCGTCGGAGTAGTTGCGGATCGTTCGCGTGACGTAGTCCAGAGCGGTCATCGAATCACCATGTTCGACCTCGAGTGGGCCGAGCGTCATCGCTGTGAACGACTCCATGGCGCGGACGCCGTTGTCGTGGGCGATCGCCAAGCCGCGGCGGAGGGCGTCTATCGCGCGGAGGGGCTTAACGTCGCGGTAAGCGAAGCCGTAGGCAAGCAGTGCGAACGAAATTGCAAAGGGGTTCTGGCTCGTCTCGGCCGCTTCCACCAACCCGGTCGCGGCCGCGATGGCTTCACCGTTTTCACCGGCCGCAGTCAGGTTCAGCACCATCGAGGCTCGCAGCTGTGCGCGGGTGTCGCAACCGCGTGCCACTCGTGGGCTCTCCGCCAGCGCCTCGGTGCCACACGTCGGGCATAACGTTGCCGCCGTCATCTGAACCGCCGATCCATGGGTTCGGACCACCCGCTGCGCCAAGAATATGGCGTCACAAACCCCGGCTGGACCGTTTGTTGGTCAGGCGTGGCGAGCTACTTCTTGCGCGAGATGCACGCGAGAGGTGAGGCCGAGTTTGGTGTAGACGTGGGTGAGGTGGGTTTGCACGGTGCGCGGTGAGACGAAAAGCCGGGCGGCGATGTCCTTGTTGGCAAGCCCGTCGCTGACGAGTCGCACCACGTGGCGCTCGGTGGGGGTGAGAGCTGCCGAGCCGCTTGTCGGCCGTTTGCGTTGGCCGTGGCCGCGCTGGGCGTAGGCGATGGCCTCCTCGGTGGACAGGGTCGCGCCCTCGGCCCACGCGGATTCAAAGTCCTTCTCGCCCATCGCGTTTCGCAGCGCCGCCATCGAGGCCTGGTAGCCGGCGTCATAGATCTTGAAGCGGACTGAGCCCATGCGGAGCCGGATGGCCTCTGCCGCGCTGAAGAGCGGGGCGGCTTCGCGGTGGCTGCCGTCCTGGCCGGCCAGAGCGGCGAGGCATTCGAGGATGTCGGGGATTAGCAGGTATGCCTTGATTCCGGCGGCGCACGTCAGCGCGTCGTGGGCGTCGCGCTCGGCCTGGTCTGGTTCACCCGCCGCGATCGCCACGCGGGCGCGGACCGTCAAAGCCATCGCCGAGTACAAGCCGGTTGTAGTCGAGACGACCCGTCCAAGCCCAAGGACGAGGACGCCTCGAACCGGTCACTGATCGGTGCGGGCACCGCGGCGCCCGTCCGCACGCTGCTGAGCGTGCCGGTGTTGGTGTCGTCCTCGGTGCCCGACGGGGCCCCACAGATTGGGACCGCGCGCTCGTCACTCCAGCGCGCCGGCGGCGAACAGCTCGCCCAGGCGGTCGCCGTCGTAGCCGAGCAACTCGGTGAGCACCTCGACGGTGTCCTGGCCGAGCACGGGTGGGACGCCGCTCACCTCCGCCGGCGTGTCCGACAGCGCCATGCGGGTGCCCTCGACGACGATCGTGCCGTGCTCCGGGTGGGGGAGCGTCACCCAGTGCCCGAGGTGGGCCAGCTGTGGGTCGTCCATGCACTCGCCGGAGTTCTGGACGGTGTGGGCGGGCACGCCGGCGGCGACAGCGAGGGCGGTGACATCGTCGGGTGTCCGTGGGGCGGTCCAGGCGGCGACGATCGTGTCCAGCTCCGCGCGCCGAGCGAGGCGGTCCTCGGTGCCCAGCGACGCCAGGTCGCGGCGACCGACCAGCTCGGCGAGCGCCCGCCAGTCGGCGTCGTCGCGGCACGCCAGGGCGACCCACTGGTCGTCGCCCGAGGCCGGATACACGCCGTGCGGCGACATCTCCGGGTCGGCGTTGCCGTTGCGCGTCCACTCGTGGCCGTTGACGGCGCGGTCGAGCAGCGCCGGTGACAGGAAGTGGGCGCACGCCTCGGCCTGGGCGAAGTCGAGGTACTGCCCCTCGCCGGTGCGGTCGCGGTGGTCGAGCGCGGCGAGCACGGCGCACAGCGCGAACCGCGGCGACGGATAGTCGCTGTAGGCCCCGAACGGTCCGCACGGCGGGCGGTCCGGCCACCCGGTGAGGTGGAAGAACCCCGACAGCGAGGCGCCCATCGTGCCGAAGCCGGCGCAGCGGCGCAGCGGGCCGGTCTGGCCGAACAGGCAACTCGACATCATGATCAGGCCCGGGCGAAGCTCGTGCAGCCGGTCGTAGTCGAGGCCCAGCGACGCCCGGCCGCGCGGGGAGAACGAGTCGATGATGACGTCGGCCCAGCGCACGAGGTCGCCGAGCACCTCCTTGCCCAGCTCCTGGCGCAGGTCGACGCCGATGCTGCGCTTCCCCGTCGTCATGTTGAACAGCAGGCCCGACGAGTCGTTGCCCGGGACATCCTTGACGAACGGCCCGATCGTCCGGGCGACGTCGAGCTTGGTGCTCGTCTCGATGCGGATGACGGTGGCCCCGAAGTCGGCCATCACCCGGGTCGTCGCCGGCCCGGCCATCGCCCACGTCAGGTCGAGCACGTTGATCCCGTCGAGCGGGGGTCGTCGCCCACTGTCCAGCTCGCGTTCGCGCAGCGACTCGCGCGCGGCCGAGCGCTGCTGCGCGAACGCGGTGTCGGTGTGCTCGCCGAGACGGGGCGCCCGCCCGAGGCGGATCGGGGGCTGCGTCGACGACCACACCCACGGACCGGGCGCGGTGACCGGCCGGCCCGAGCCGAGCGCGTCGTCGTCGACCTGGTCGAAGTAGTCGCGCGCCGCGAATTGCGCGCTGGACAGCACGTCGGACGGCGAGGCGACCGGCGCGATGAGCAGCCGGCGGCTGCACGACAGCTCCAGCAGGTCCGCCTTCGTCCGGGTGGCGCAGAACTCGCCGACGATCCGCTTGACCCGTTCGAACTCCGCGACCGGCTCGCTGCCGTCCCTCAGGTGGTTGAAGTAGCCCAGCCAGTCCTTGTCGCGGGTCGCCTCGTCGCACAGCCCGACCTCGTGGATGCACGCCATCAGCCGAGCCGTGAACGGCCCGATCGACGCACCGAACAGAAACAACACCGAGACGAAGCCGTCTGCGCACGGCCACAGCAGCTGGAAGTCGAGCCCGGCGGTCTTGACCCCGCCGCTCATCCGCTTCGCCGCCACCCCGCCGAGCGGGACCGCCAAGACGTAGCTCTGCGTCGCCTGCAGCATCGAGCGCTGCGCCGACACCTCGACGTGCTGGCCTCGGCCGCTGACGCCGCGCTCGCGCAGCGCCAGCAGCGCCCCGACCGCGGCGTCGGAGCACGCGTGGAGGAACGACTGCGGGACCGCCGTCCGCACGGGCGGGCGGTCGTCGTCGCCGGTCATCGCCAGCTGGCACCCGGCGGCGTTGACCGTGAGGTCCGTGGCCGGCCACGCCGCCTTCGGGCCGCTCGACCCGAACGCCGTGATCGAAACCGTCACGAGCGCCGGATCGGCAGCACGCAGCGCGGCGAGGTCAATGGGCACCGCGCCGCTCTCGATCACGACGTCGCCGCCGGCGCACAGCCGGGCCAGGCCGTCCCGCCCGGCGTCCGATTCGAGGTCGAGCACGACGCTGCGCTTGCCGCGGTTCCAGCCCCAGAACGTCAGCGAGCGCTCGGGGTCCCGGCCGTCACCGGCGAACGGGCCGCGCCGTCGGCCGCCCGAACCCTGCGGCGGTTCGACGAGCACGACGTCGGCGCCGAGCCCGGCGAGCATGAACGCGGCGAGGTTGCCGCGCTCGTCGGTCAGGTCCACGACCCGATACCTCTCCAGCATCCCGCAGCCCTGTCGGTCGCACCGGACCGCCCGATCGTAGTCGCCAGGTCTCCCTCCCCGGCCCCGAACGCCCCGGATCACGCGCACGAGGGCGGGAATCGGCCTCCCGACGCGGGCGCGTGCGATTGCTGCGACCGCTGGCGGGACGGGTGCCGAGCGCTGCGGCTCCTGCCACGAGACGTTCGCCGGCGCCCACGCCTTCGACATGCACCGCCGGGGCGGGCGGTGCGCCGACCCCTCCACCGTCGGGCTCGTCCCCGCTGGCAGGCCGTGGCCGGGGTGGTCGCCGACCGGGCACCTGGAGAGGCCCCGCCGGCGCCGACGACGACGACGGACCCAATCGTCGACGACGGTGCCCTCGAGCCGCGGTCACCATCGGGGCGCGCAGGCGTGGCAGCGGGGCCGCGGCGGCGTCACGGGCACGGATGGTGTAGCGCCTACCCAGCGAGGTCGTCGACCACTACCTCGCTCACCCGCCGGACGGCGGGGACGAGGTGCTGATCGAGCAGATGCACGGCGCCGCGCTGCGCGTGCCCCCGGACGCCACCGCGTTCAGCCGCAGGGAGAAGAGCTTCAACGTGAGCGCCATGGCCACCTGGGAGGACGCGGCCACGGACGCCGCCCACATCGCCTAGGCGCGGTGCACGCCCGCCGCGCTCGGGGAGCGCTGGGCCAGCGGCGGCGGCTACCTCAACTACGGAGCTCCAGACGAGCCCATCGAACGCGTGCGCGCGGCGTACGGAGACGCGAAGTTCGAGCGGCTGCGGCAGGTCAAGCGGCGCTACGACCCGCACAACCTCTTCCGCTTCAACCACAACATCCCGCCCGCCGAGGCATAGGAGCGGCAGCCCGGACGGGCTTCCGCTCAATCCGACTCCGCGGCGCACGGGGTTTTTGAGTTCACATCCCGCTCGACGGCCGCCGCATACGCCGATGAACACGACCTCGTGTCCTAAGACTAGATTCGTGCCGCAGGCAATTTCGCGCAATCGCCGGGAAGTGAACACACTGAGCTACAACCGTGTCGACGCCACCGTGCTGCGGTCGGCTGTCGCGAGCATTCGTACGATTCGGCGCGCCACGGCACTTCTCGTCGTCACGATCCTGTTTGCACTCCTGGGCTGCTCAGAGTCGACCAGGCCGTCAACCACACCAACGGCGACCGCCACAGCGACCACGCTCCCGCCCCCGCAGCCGCTGCGGGCATCCGACCCCGCGCAGTGGCGGCTGGCATCCGATCCCGCGCATCTGGCCGACGACCTCGTCGTCGACGAGCAGGCGCTGCGCGACCCGTCGTCGGAGGCGGTAGTGATCGCGGCGGCGCGCCGCCAGCAAGCCGCCTACCGGGCCCTCGGACGGCACCCCGAGTGGGACCCGATCGCGCGCCCGCGAATCCCGCCGTCGCTCCTCGAAACCTACGACCGCAATGTCGACGCACGTCGGCAGCTCACCGCGATGAGCAAGGGCAAAGCCAAAGACACACTGCCTGTGTGGCGCATCGACCCGCCGCCGCCAGCCGACGAGCTGCTGGGTTACTACCGCGAGGCGGAATCGGCGTCCGGCGTCGGCTGGACCTATCTGGCGGCGATCAACCTGATCGAGACCGGCTTCGGCCGCATCGCCGGCGTGAGCACCGCTGGCGCGCAAGGCCCCATGCAGTTCTTGCCGTCGACCTTTGCCGCCTACGGCGAGGACGGCGACATCCTCTCGCCCCACGACAGCATCATGGCCGCCGGCCGCTACCTCGCCGCCAATGGCTTCGCCGACAACCGCGACTACGCCCTGTACCGGTACAACAACTCGAACCAATACGTGCAGGCGGTCAACGACTACGCGGCGGTACTGGCAGCCGATCCCGCTGCGTTCGCCGGCTACCACCGGTGGGACGTCTACTACAACACGACCGCCGGTGACGTGCTCCTGCCCATCGGTTACTCCGCGACCTCACCGGTCCCCGTCGCGGCCTACCTGGCGACCCACCCGCAGTAAGCCGCTGACGCCCGGCTGGCCGGGTGGTGCGGGCTGCGGGTGCCGGCGCCGGCACCGTCGGTCGTGAGCCACACGAGACGCTGCACCCCAAACTCGCAGCGCCGCATACGCTCGCCTGAGGTGTCCTGACGGTTCGGCGATGCGCGATTCTCCCTTCGGGCATCTGGTCCGTTCGGTGGAACAGTGTGATGTGACACGGCCTGCTATTCCGATTCGGGCGGTTGGTGGATGGTGGCCGATGGTTGGCTGTTGATATAGGCAACAACGTCTTTGGGGTCCACCTCATCGGGCCACACACCGGCTGCGGTGGCGTGGTGGCCGATCGCCACGGGCAGGTGCAGGGCGACGTCGGTGCCATTGGGATCGCGGAACCAGAGCGCTGTCACCCCGGGTTGGCCGGTCGCCTGGTGGGGCTGAGAACCCAACTTGCTCAACCGGTTCAACGCCGGACGTGCCGCCTGCACATCCCTCAGAGCCAGGTTGATGGCCGTGACGCCACTGGCTTCGGGATGGTAGTCAAGGGCGATCCCTGAACGCTCGATCACCACCTGCAGGGAATCGCCGTGGATGGCGGTCATCCAGGCATTCAGCGATTGGGGAGCCCCGCCCAGCAGCGCCGCCCACCACTCCGTCATCTCTGCCGGCCGGTGGGTGAGTAGCCGCAGCTCGACAGTCCGTGCCGCAACGTCGTTCATGCGATCAGTCCTTTGTGGGTCGTGCTTAGATCCGCCGTTAATCCCGAGTGACAACGTGACGGGGCCGCCGTGTGCGTTTACCTTGTCGAGAACACCTGCGGGCACGCGGAATACTCGTCCTGGTGAGGCGGGCCAGGGCAATGACTTTCGGGCGATGACGTTGCCGTCCTGGCGTACCACGATCCAGGGGATACGCACCAGGGTGTCGGTCCACAGCAGGAGCCGATTGCGGGCCGGAGCGATGTCTCCTGGCCGCAGAATGCCGGGCGAGATCCAGCGCAGGGGTGGTTCGGCCAGGATGCGGATACCGTCGGATGGTCCGGTCTGTCCGTGCAGATATGCCCGAACGGGTTCGGCAACGTGTCGGCCGTCGAGGGCGGCGATGTCGGCGGTGTCGACCGGGTGCAGCAGGTTGCCGATGGCGAAGACGCCGGGTCTACTGGTGCGCGACGCGGTATCGACAAGGGGCCTTGGGTTTTTGGGTCCATCGCGAGGCCGGCAGCGCGGGCGAGTTCGTGATCGGGGATCCAGTCACGTCAACACGAGGGTGTCGCACTCGATGATGCGGCGATCGCCGGTATCGAGGTTCTCGATCTCGATGGCCAGCAGCGCAGGCTTGCCGATGATGCGGCTGACACGGGTGCGGGTGGCAACGTCGACGCCCGTCAGCGGCGACTTGCCCGCCGCGTTGAAGACCGCGTAGGACTCCGGTGAGGGATAGGCGGTTGTCATCAGCGCGGTGTGACATCCTGCGTGCTTGAGCGTCAGCACCGCTGACCAGCTGACCAGCTCGGCGTCGACCACGACCGCGCGTTCGCCGACCTTGCGGTGCTGAATGCGAACCAGGTTTTGCACGTGTCCGGTGGTGTAGATCCCCCGGACGGCCGGTCACCCGGAATCATCGGGGCGGGGCGTGGGCGTTCCCGCGCGCCGGTGGCCAGAATGATGGCCCGAGAATCGACGCGTTGGCGTCCTTGCGGCGACGTCACATCCAGTGCGCGCTCGTCGGACCGACCGGTGACCATGGCGTTGGTGCGGATGTCGACGCCAGCGGCGGTGGCCTTCTCGACGAGTTTGCGCGCGTAGGCCGGACCGGTAATGAAAGTCTTCATATCGCGGACGCCGTAGCCGTGGTGATCACAGTGTCGCGGGATGCCCCCCGCAGCTGATTCACGCTCCAGCACAAGCACTTTGAGGGAAATGTCATTGGCGAGCGCGGTCGTTGCGGTCAGCCCGGCGGGTCCGCCGCCGATGACCGCGACGTCGGCGGTTATGGGCGTGTTCATCGGCGAGCCTCGCCGAGCATGGTCTGGACTTCGGCGCCGCAAAAGAACCCTTGGCAACGGCCGTTCATCACGCGGGTGCGGGCGCCGCAGCCCGCCCAGCCCGGCGGGTGGGATCACGGAGTTGAACGCATCGCGTAGTTCGCCGTGGGTGACGCGCTCACAGAAGCACACGATCTTGCCGTAAGCCGGCTCGGCGCTTATCTTCTCGGCGTCCTGGTAGGGGCGGGTGAAGGCTTCCCCGATGTTGGGCATCCGAGGAGGTGGCGGGACATCCGCCTTGGCCACCAAGTTCAGTCCGACCGACTCGAGTTGGTCGCGAACGTATTCGGCGACGGCCATGCCCGAGGTGAGCCCAGTCGAGTGAATCCCTCCGACGAGAACGTAGTGCTGCCGCGGGTCTGGCGCGATGAGGTAGTCGCCGTGGTCGATCGCAGCGCGAAGGCCGGAATACGTTGCGGTGACTTCCTCTTCGAGCAGACGGGGCATCAGCTTGCGGCCTTTATCGAGGAGGAAGTCGAAGCCGGGCTGCGAGGTGGCCGTTGCGGTGCGTCAACGAATCAATTCTGGCGATGACGTTGGGCCGAATTGAGGCGATTCACGGAGACCGTTGGCCGCGCTCGATTGCCTCAAACTGGCGATCCGGAACTACCACGACTCGGGTACGATCGCGATTATCGACGTGCCGTTTGCGAATCTCGCTGTCTTCCTCGATCGACATGGACGACACGATTCGGCGGCCACGATCGTTTGGTCTGCATTCAGTCCGATCACCACCGTGACGATCCCGGAGCTCAAATCCGTGATCTCACACCTCCGCGAGGCTCTCGGTGACGAGACGTACGAATCGCTCGCGGGCAAGGGTGCGGCGATGACGACCTCCACGATGGTGGCGTACGCGTACGACCAAATCGACCAGGCGCGAGTCGAGCTCAAGGGCACCGGCTGAATTCCGTCGATGTCCGAGGCGCCCTTCGTTTTGGGGCGGAGAACGAATGTTGGGTCTAACTTAGTCGAATGGGTCGCACGCTGTCGGTCGCCCTCGCCCAGTACCCGCCGATCACGGGTGCCGATCCCGTCGGCCAGCTGCATGCGCAAGCGGCGAAAATCCAAAGGGAGTCAACCGATCTCGAGCTGGTGGTCTTTCCTGAGATCCACCTGTGCGGTGACTGCGATATTGCTGCGGATAGCAACGAATGGCTGCGGTCGGCCGCCGAGCCTCTCGGCGGCCCGCGTGTGCGGGCATTGGGGGAGGCGGCCAGGGCACTCGAAATGTGGCTGATTCCCGGATCGGTGCCTGAGCTCGGCGACGGCGGACACGTCTACAACACGCAGGTGGTGTTCGACCCGAGCGGCAATCTCGTCGCGAGCTACCGCAAGGTGTTTCCGTGGCGGCCGTACGAGGCATGGTCGTCGGGACACGAGTTCACAGTGTTCGACATCTCGGGTACCGGTCGCGCCGGGTTGTCGATCTGCTACGACGCCTGGTTCCCGGAATCCACCCGCAGCGTGGCGTGGTTGGGCGCTGACTTCGTCGTCAACGTCGTGAAGACCATCGGTGTGGACCGCAAGCAGGAGCGGGTGCTCGCACAGGCCAATGCGATCGTCAACCAGGTGTTCATGCTGAGCGTGAACTGCGCGGGCCCGATCGGCGCCGGCGGATCGATCGTGTGCGACCCCGAGGGGACGGTCATCGGCGATCTGCCCACCGCCGAGCCCGGGGTGCTGCTCGTCGACCTCGACCTGGACGCAGTGACCCGCGTGCGTGAGGTCGGCACGGAAGGCTTCAACCGGATGTGGTCGCAGATGACGCCCGACGATCCGGTGATCGACCTACCGATCTATCAGGGCCGGATCGATCCGACCCGGTGGCAACCGAGAGGAGCGTCATGACCGCCAGCGAGCAGCACGCAAGCTCCAGTGAACACGGACACGGCACGCTGGAGAAGCAGCTGAATCTGCGATCTTTGGTGCTGTTCGGCCTCGCCTACATGACGCCGATCATCGTCCTCGGCATCTTCGGGGTCATCGCCGAGCTGTCTGACGGCGGCAGCGCCGGGTCGTATCTGCTCGCCACCGTGGCGATGTTGTTCACCGCGCTGAGTTACGGACTGATGGCCAAGCACTTCCCGGTCGCGGGGTCGGCCTACACCTACGTTCGCAAGGCGCTCGATTCGCGGCTGGGATTCGTTGTGGGATGGGCGATCCTGCTGGACTACCTGTTCCTGCCGCTGGTCATCTGGCTGATCGGCGGGTCCTACCTG
>Ga0207683_10003038_pt1 | contig 14665 bp, 12 predicted proteins | sample KBSM73metaG_FD_184333 | JGI IMG/M metagenome (GOLD analysis project Ga0207683, IMG submission 184333) | Miscanthus rhizosphere microbial communities from Kellogg Biological Station, Michigan, USA - KBS M7-3 metaG (SPAdes) (version 2) | ecosystem: Host-associated > Plants > Roots > Rhizosphere >... | reverse complement strand
CGATCCTCATCATCGGCGCGGGCCCGATCATCATCGGCCAGGCGTGCGAGTTCGACTATTCGGGTGCGCAGGCCTGCAAGGCGCTGCGCGAAGAGGGCTATCGCGTCATTCTCGTGAACTCGAATCCGGCGACGATCATGACGGACCCCGAGATGGCGGACGTCACGTACATCGAGCCGATCACGTGGCAGATGGTCGCGAGCATCATCGAGCGCGAGCGGCCCGATGCGCTGCTGCCGACAATGGGCGGCCAGACGGCGCTCAACTGCGCGCTAGATCTCGCGCGCGAAGGCGTGCTGACCAAGTTCGACGTCGAGCTGATCGGCGCGTCGAAAAAAGCGATCGACAAGGCGGAGGATCGCGAGAAGTTCAAGGCGGCGATGACGCGCATCGGCTTAGGCTCGGCGAGCTCGGGCATCGCGCACAGCGTCGAGCAGGCGCTCGACGTGCAGGCGCAGATCGGTTTCCCCGCGGTGATCCGGCCGTCGTTCACCCTGGGCGGCACGGGCGGCGGCATCGCGTACAACAAGGACGAGTTCGTCGACATGTGCAAACGCGGGCTCGACTTGTCGCCGACGCGCGAGTTGCTGATCGAGGAATCGCTGCTGGGGTGGAAGGAATTCGAGATGGAGGTTGTCCGCGATCGCAAGGACAACTGCATCATCGTGTGCTCGATCGAGAACCTCGATCCGATGGGCGTGCACACGGGCGACTCCATCACCGTCGCGCCCGCGCAGACGCTGACGGACAAGGAATATCAGATCATGCGCGACGCGTCGATCGCCGTGCTGCGCGAAGTCGGCGTCGACACCGGCGGCTCGAACGTGCAGTTCGCGATCAATCCCGCCGATGGCCGCATGGTCGTCATCGAGATGAACCCGCGGGTGTCGCGCAGCTCGGCGCTCGCGTCGAAAGCCACCGGTTTCCCGATCGCGAAGATCGCGGCGAAGCTCGCGGTCGGCTACACGCTCGACGAGCTGCGCAACGACATCACCGGCAGCGAGGAAGGGCACTTCATGCCGGCGTCGTTCGAGCCGACGATCGACTACGTCGTCACGAAGGTCCCGCGGTTCGCGTTCGAGAAATTCAAGCAGGCCGACGACCGCCTGACGACGCAGATGAAGTCCGTCGGCGAAGTGATGGCGATCGGCCGCACGTTCAAGGAGTCGCTGCAGAAGGCGCTGCGCGGGCTCGAGGTGGGCGTCGACGGATTCAACCTGAAGACCGTCGATCCCGACACCATCGCCGATGAGCTCGCGTATCCGCGCGGCGAGCGCCTCTGGTACGTCGCCGACGCGTTCGGCATCGGCATGAGCGTCGACGAGCTACACGGGTACACGAAGATCGATCCGTGGTTTCTCGCGCAGATCAAGGAGATCGTCGACCTCGAGCTCGTGCTCGACAAGCGCACGCTCGACTCGATCGGCGGTGCCGACTTGCGCGAGCTGAAGCGGATGGGATTTTCGGATCGCCGCCTCGCCTACCTGTTCAAGACGAACGAAGCGGTCGTCCGGGCGCGACGCCATGCGCTCGGCATCCGGCCTGTCTACAAGCGCGTCGACACGTGCGCCGCCGAGTTCGCGACGCGCACGGCGTACATGTACTCGACGTACGAAGACGAGTGCGAGGCGGCACCCACCAGCCGGAAGAAGGTGATGGTGCTCGGCGGCGGGCCGAACCGGATCGGGCAGGGCATCGAGTTCGACTATTGCTGCGTGCACGCGTCGATGGCGCTGCGCGAAGACGGGTTCGAGACGATCATGGTCAACTGCAATCCGGAGACCGTCTCGACCGACTACGACACGTCGGACCGGCTGTATTTCGAGCCGCTGACGCTCGAGGACGTGCTGGAGATCGTCCACGTCGAGAAACCGTGGGGGGTGATCGTCCAGTTCGGCGGCCAGACGCCGCTCAAGCTCGCGCGCGATCTCGAGGCGAACGGCGTTCCGATCATCGGCACGACGCCCGACATGATCGACATGGCGGAGGACCGCGAGCGGTTCCAGCAGATGCTGGACCGTGCGGGATTGAAGCAGCCGCCCAACCGGACGGCGCGCACCGAGGATGAAGCGATCGCGGCTGCGGAGGCGATCGGGTATCCGCTCGTGGTCCGGCCGTCGTACGTGCTCGGCGGCCGCGCGATGGAGATCGTCCACGAGCCGCGGGATCTCGAGCGCTACATGAAGGAAGCGGTCAAGGTGTCGAACGACAGCCCCGTGCTGCTGGACCGGTTCCTGAACGACGCAATCGAGGTCGACGTGGACGCCGTGTCGGACGGCGTCGACGTCATCATCGGCGGCATCATGGAGCACATCGAGCAGGCCGGCGTGCACTCGGGCGATTCTGCGTGCTCGCTGCCGCCCTATTCGCTGTCGCCCGAGTTGCAGGACGAGCTGCGGCGGCAAACTGTGGTGATGGCGAAGGCGCTGCACGTCGTCGGGCTGATGAACGTCCAGTTCGCGATCCAGTACGACGGCGACAATCGGCCCGTCGTCTTCGTGCTGGAAGTCAATCCGCGCGCATCGCGGACAGTGCCGTATGTATCGAAGGCCACCGGCCGGCCGCTCGCGAAGATCGCCGCGCGGTGCATGGTCGGTACCACGCTGAAGGAGCAAGGCATCACCGGGGAGATCGTCCCGCGGTATTTCTCGGTGAAGGAAGCGGTGTTTCCGTTCATCAAGTTTCCCGGGGTCGACACCATTCTCGGCCCGGAAATGAAGTCGACGGGCGAAGTGATGGGTGTCGGCGAGACGTTTGCCGAAGCGTTCCTGAAGAGCCAGGTCGCTGCGGGCACGAGGCTGCCGGAATCCGGCAACGTGTTCATCAGCCTGCGCAACGCCGACAAGGCGCGCGCGATCGAAACGGCGCGCAAGCTGCACGAGCTCGGTTACAAGATCGTCGCGACGCGTGGAACGGCCGCCGCGTTCGCCGCGGCCGGCGTGCCCGTCACGCCGGTCAACAAGGTTGCCGAAGGCCGGCCACACATCGTCGACATGATCGTCAACGACGAGATCGCGCTCGTGTTCAACACGGTCGAGGAAAAGCGCTCGGCGATCCAGGACAGTTACGCGATCCGCCGCGCAGCGCTGACCGACCAGGTCCCGACGTTCACCACGCTCGCGGGCGCGCGCGCCGCTGCAACCGGCATGGCGAACCTGCGCGACCTCGTGCCTTACTCGATACAGGCGCTGCACGCCTCGCTTTAACGCATGCTTTCAGCGCATGCAAGTCGTGCGCAAATAGCGTTTGTCGAGGACCGTCCTGCCAAGCATCATCGCAGGAACGCGCATGCCGATTCCCCTTGCTTTGCATGCACACCGATCATCTTTAAGGCGGTGCCTCACGGGCACCGGCGAACGAAGGATCCGTCATGCAATCGATGCCCAATACCCGCGCCGCCGGAATGCTGGTCTTCACGACAGTCGCCTGGGGCGCAATGTTCGCCGTCGCGAAGAGTGCGCTCGGCACGCTCGACGCGTTCTGGCTCTCCACGTGGCGCTACATTCCGGCGGCCGTGGTGATGCTCGCGATTCTCTGGCTCGTCGAGGGACGCGGTTCACTGTCGCCGCGCGGCGCATCGTTGCGGTTGTGGGTGCTCGGATCCGTCGGATTCGCCGGTTTCAGCATTCTCGGCTTCCTCGGCCTCGCAGAGTCGCGGCCCGAGCATGCGGCGATCCTCGTCGCGCTGATGCCGCTGATCACGTCGCTGATGAACTGGGTCGTGCGCGGCCGTCGTCCCGGCGCGCTGACGCTGGGTGCGACGATCGTTGCATTCGCCGGTGTGGTGCTGGTGATCACGCACGGGCGTCTCGACCTGTCTGCCGGTTCGACGCTGCATGCGGATGCGCTGGTGCTGGCGGGTGTCACGTGCTGGGTCGCCTACACCATGGGTGCCGCGGCATTGCCGCAATTCAGTCCGCTGCGCTACACGGCGCTCAGCATGAGCCTCGGTGCGGTGACGATCACAGGCGTCACCATTGCGGCCACGGTGGCGGGAATTGCGCATCCGCCGGCGTTGGATGTGCTGCGCGTCGTTCCGCTGGAGATGGTCTACCTGTCGCTCGTCGGCGGCGTGATGGCGGTGCTCGCATGGAACGCAGGCATCGGCATCCTCGGGCCGGCGAACGGCGTGCTGTTCATCAATCTCGTTCCGATCACCGCTTTCGCGATCGGCGTCGCGCAAGGCCACCGCTTCGGTGCGAGCGAGATCGCCGGCGTGCTGATGGTCATCGGCGCGCTGGTCATCAACAATGTCGCGACGCGCGAGCCAGTCGGTCCGGCCGCCACGGCGCCCGGAACTCGGCGCTCGCTAGGTTCCGCATAGGTCCAGAGGCGCTGGCACGCCGCGCGTCAAAGGCGTAAAATGCATGTTCCGGCCGGAGGCGGTTTCCCGCTTCCGGTCGTTCGCTTTTTGGTGACGCACAATGATCAAAGTACCCATGACCGTCGAGGGCGCCGAGCGCCTCAAGGCGGAACTGCAGCGATTGAAGAGCGTCGAGCGCCCGGCCGTGATCCAGGCGCTCGCCGAAGCACGCTCGCACGGCGATCTCTCCGAGAACGCCGACTACGACGCGGCGAAGGAACGGCAGGGATTTCTCGAGGGCCGCATCTCGGAAGTCGAGTCGAAGCTCGCGCACGCGCAGGTGATCGATCCGTCGGTGATCGAGGCCGACGGCCGCGTCGTGTTCGGCTCGACGGTCGAAATCGAGGATCTCGAGAACGGCGCGCGCACGTCCTACCAGATCGTCGGTGACGACGAGGCCGACATCAAGGCAAGCAAGATTTCCGTCAACTCGCCGATCGCCCGCGCGCTGATCGGCAAATCGGAAGGCGACACCGCCGAAGTGCAGGCACCCGGCGGCATCCGCAGCTTCGAGGTCGTCGGCGTCCGCTACGCGTGATGTCGCAACCGCGTCACATCCTGCAGTGCGCTGCGACCCTGTACGACGCATCCGGGCAGGCGATGAAGCCGTCGATGATCCGGAGTCGCATCGAGTCGCCGGCGGCGGCTGCGTAAGCGCTTCGCGCCGCGGCCAGCGCGGCGGCGTCGCGACGCAGGAACGCGAGCGTCGCCGCGACGTAGACGCGCCACTCGGTGGGTGCGGCCGCATCCTGCGCACGTTCGAAATGGGCGATCGATTCGGCATCGCGACCGGCGAACGCCAGCGCCTGTCCGGCATGGAACGCGAGCTCGCGCCGCGCTTCGGCGGATAGCCGCGCGTCGTTCGCGCTGGCGTAGCGGGTCACCAGCGCGACGGCTTCGTCGGTGCAGCCGGACGCGCTGAGCGTTCGCCAGCCGTAGCGGTCGCTGCGGGCATCGAACGAGCCATAGTCGAGCGCAAGCTGTGCGTCTGCGTCCGCGGTCGGGATCGCGCATCCCGTCGACGCCGCCAGCAGCAGCGCCGTGGCGACAATCATGTCAGTGGTTGTCGCGCGGCACGGCGGAGCCCGACCGGCCGACGAGAAAGTCCAGATCGACGCCTTCGTTCGCCTGCAGCACGTGATCGACGTACAGCTTCACGTAGCCCCGCTCGCCATGCGACTCAGGCGGCGTCCACGCGGCGCGGCGCGCGGCAAGCGTCTTCTCGTCGACGTCCAGATGCAGTCTGCGGCCGGCGACGTCGAGCGTGATCAGGTCGCCGTTCTTAACCAGCGCGAGCGGTCCTCCTGCGGCAGCCTCGGGAGCCGTGTGCAGCACGACGGTGCCGTACGCCGTGCCGGACATTCGCGCATCCGAGATGCGGACGATGTCGGTGACGCCACGCTTCAAGAGCTTCGGCGGCAGCGGCATGTTGCCGACTTCGGCCATGCCCGGATAGCCTTTCGGACCGCAATATTTCAGTACCATCACGCACGTCTCGTCGATGTCGAGCGCATCGTCGTTGATCCGCGCGTGCAGATCCTCGATCGACTCGAACACGACCGCACGTCCCGTGTGCTGCATCAGGTTGGGTGACGCTGCCGATGGCTTGATGATCGCGCCGTCGGGGGCAAGGTTGCCGCGCAGCACCGCGATGCCCGCATCGCGTTTGAACGGCGCGTCGAAGGTGCGCACGACATCGGCCTTCCAGCACTGCGCGTCGCGGTTGTTGTCGCCGATCGACTTGCCGTTCACCGTCAGCGCGCCGTCGTGCAGCAGTCCGTGCTTCGCGAGTTCGGCGATGACCACCGGAAGCCCGCCTGCTTCGAAGAAGTCTTCCATCAGGTAGCGCCCCGACGGCATGATGTCGACGAGGCAATGCACGCCGCGTCCGAGCCGGTCCCAGTCGTCGAGTCCGAGATCGATGCCGACGCGGCGCGCGATCGCTATCAGGTGCACGACGGCGTTCGTGGATCCGCCGATGCCTGCGTTCACGCGGATCGCGTTCTCGAACGCTTCGCGAGTGAGTATCCGCGACAGCACCGTGTCGCTCTGCACGAGCCCGACGATCCGCCGGCCGGCTTCGCGTGCGAGCAGATTGCGTCGCGCGTCGACGGCGGGCACCGCGGCGTTCCCCGGCAGGCCGACGCCGAGCGCTTCGACCATGCACGCCATCGTCGACGCGGTGCCCATCGTCATGCAGTGGCCGTGCGAACGGTGCATGTCGGCCTCCGCCTCGTGGAACTCCGTCAGCGTGATCTGGCCCGAGCGCAACTGCTCGCTCATCGAGATGACGTTCGTTCCGGAGCCGATCGCCTTGCCGCAATGAATGCCGCGCAGCATCGGCCCGCCGGACACGCCGATCGTCGGGATGTCCACGCTGGCCGCACCCATCAGCAGCGACGGCGTCGTCTTGTCGCAGCCCATCAGCAGGACGACACCGTCGAGCGGGTTGGCGCGAATCGATTCCTCGACGTCCATCGACGCAAGGTTGCGATAGAGCATCGCTGTGGGACGCAGCATCGTCTCGCCGAGCGACATCACCGGAAACTCGAGCGGGAATCCACCGGCTTCGAGAACGCCCCACCGTACGTGCTCGGCGAGCGTGCGGAAATGCGAGTTGCACGGCGTCAGCTCCGACCACGTGTTGCAGATGCCGATGACCGGTCGCCCGTCGAACTGATCCTGCGGAAAGCCTCGATTCTTGAGCCAGGACCGATAGTAGAAGCCCATCTTGTCCTGGCGCGCGAACCACGCCTGGCTGCGCAGCGGTTTCTTGTTCATGCAGTCCTCGTCATTCGTCGAATGCGTCGGCAGGCTTGCGCGACGCTGCGATGCGTCCGAGCGCCGACGCGATCAGCGGCCAGCAGAGCAGCAGCACACCGAGTGCGGTGAGTGTACCCACGAGCGCACTGGACCAGAAGATCGACAGTGCACCTTTCGACATGATCATCGATTGGCGAAACGCGTCCTCGGCCTTGTCACCCAGCACCATCGCGAGCACCAGGGGCGCGATTGGATAGTCGAGTTTCTTGAACGCGTAGCCCGCGACACCGAACAGCACGGCGAGCAGCAGATCCGCCCTGCTGCCCGCGACGGTGTAGGCGCCGATGAAGCAGACGACAACGATCATCGGCCCGATGATCGAGAACGGGATGCGCAGGATCGCGGCGAACATCGGCACCGTCGACAGCACGAGGACCACGGCGACGATGTTCGCCATGTACATGCTGGCGATCAAGCCCCATACGAAGTCCGGACGATCGGCGAATAGTGTCGGCCCCGGATTGAGGCCCCAGATCATCAGTCCGCCAAGCATCACCGCCGATGTCGCGGAGCCAGGCACGCCCAGTGCCAGCATCGGCAGCATCGCGCTCGTTCCCGCGGCGTGGTCGGCGGTTTCCGGCGCGATGATGCCCTCGGGCTCGCCGCGGCCGAAATTAGCGCGCCGCGACGAGAACCGGCGGGCGATGCCGTAGCTCATGAACGACGCGGCGGTCGGACCGCCCGGCGTGATGCCCATCCAGCAGCCGATCGCGCTGCCGCGCAGCAGGGCGAGCCAGTAGCGCGGCAGCGTCTTCGCCGCATCGAGCACTGCACGCGGGCTGATGCGCGCCTTCAGGCCGTCGAACTTCAGACCTTCCTCCATGCTCTGCAACAACTCGCCGATGCCGAAGAGGCCAATCACTGCGGTCAGGAAGCTGATGCCGGAGACCAGCGTGTCGAGCCCGAACGTAAGCCGCAAGCTGCCCGAAATCGTGTCCATGCCAACCGACGCGAACGCGAGCCCGAGCCCCATCGATACGATCGTCTTCAGCGGCGGCGCACCGCCGAGGCCGACGAAGCTCGCGAACGCGAGGAAGTAGACGGCAAAGTATTCCGGCGAGCCGAACCGCAACGCGAACTGCGCGGCCCACGTGGAGAGAAACGTGATCAGCAGCACGCCGATCAGCGCGCCGAACGCGGCCGACAGGAACGCGAGCGTCAGCGCATGCGCAGCGCGTCCCTGCCGCGCCATCGGATACCCGTCGAACGTCGTCGCCACCGACGAGGGCTCGCCGGGAATGTTGAACAGGATCGACGTGGTCGAGCCGCCGAACAGAGCGCCCCAGTACATGCTCGTCAGCAGGATGATCGCCGCCACCGGGTCCATGCTGAAGGTCAGCGGCAACAGCAGCGAAACGCCGTTGGGGGCGCCGAGCCCCGGCAGCACGCCGACGAGTATGCCGAGCAGCACGCCGATGATCATCAGCAGAACGTGATACGTCGACAGCGCGACGGCAAAGCCTTGCAGCAGAGAATGCAGGTTGTCCATCGCGGGGGCGCGTCGACCGACCTGCTAATGGATGCGCAGCGCGGCTTCGAGGGGGCCCTTGAGCAGCGGCACCTTGAACCACAGCTCGAGCAGCAGGAAAAAGAACGCCGACGTGCCAATCGCGACGGCGATCGACGACAGCCAGCGATAGCCGCCCTGGAAACGCATGACCGCGGCAAGGTAGAGCGCCGTCGCTACGTAGAAACCCAGCGTGACCGCGAGTGCGACGAAAGCGAGCATTGGCAAGCCGAATGCCGCGATGCGGCGGGCCTTCGTCGCGTCGATGAAGAGTGCGCCGGCGTGGCGGCGGCGCCAGGCCGCGACCAGGTTGCCGGCGCTCGCCGCGACGACGATTAGCCCGACGCAGAACGGGAACGTGCCCGGCTGCGGACCTGCTACTGTCCAGCCGGTGCCGTATTCGCGCGAGCCGATGACGATGGCGGCGCCGAGCGCAAGCGTGACGAGCGCGGTGACGCACTCGGCCGCGAAGCGCGTCACGTCGCCGCGTGCCATGACAATGCATCGGAATTGTCGCGAGCGCCTCGGGTGCGCGAGGGCCCGCAGCGAGACCCGAGGCAGTACATCAACGTACGACGAGGGTCGAGCGAGGACACGCTAAAGCAATCGGGGCGCGCAGCGTGGTTCCGTAGACCGTCAGCGGACGAGCCAGCCTTCCTGCTCGAACACCTTGCGCGCCTTCTGCTCGTCGTTCGCGATAAACGACTTCATCTCGGCGCCCGTCAGCAAGCGATCGGTCTGCGCCGAGCGCTCGATGTACTCCTTCCATTCGGGTGTCGCCCGGACTTTGCCGAGCACACCGACGTAGAACGCCACCGCGTCGGCCGGGACGTTCTGCGGCAGCCACAGCGTCCGGGGCTGCTGGTACTGATCGATCGGGATGCCCGATTCGGCGCACGTCGGAATGTCGGACCAGCCCATCGTCGCCGTGACCTTCGGCCCCGGTGCGAGACGCTTCGTGCTGAACACGCACAGTGGCGTCACGAGACCGCCCTTCCACTGGCCGATGCTCTCGCTCGGATTGTTGGTGTTCGAGTCGATATGACCACCGGCAAGCTGCACCGCCGCTTCGCCGCCGCTCTTGTAGGGGACGTAGAGGAATTTCGCGCCGGTGGCGGTGGTGATTTCGCTCGTCAGCGTCTGGTCCGTGTCCTTCGACTGGCTGCCGCCCATCTTGAACGTGTCGGGCTTGGCCTTGACGGCATCGATGTAGGCCTTGGCCGTCTTGTAGTCGGACTTGCCGCTGACCCACAGGATGAACTCGTCGAGCGCGACGCTCGCGACGGGCGTGAAGTCGTCGCCCTTCCATGCGAGCTTCGCGATCAGCGGCAACAGGTACTCGTTGTTCGTGGCGAACGTGACCTTGTGCGGATCGCCGACGGCCGCCTTGCCGTACAGGAAGCCTTCGGCACCACTGCCGCCGCCCTTGTTCAGCACGACGATCGGCTGGTCGATCAGCTTGTACTTGGTGACGATCGACTGGATCGTCCGGGCGAAGTTGTCCGTGCCACCACCCGGTCCGGCGGTGACGATGAATTCGACGGGTTGCGTCGGCTTCCAGTCGGCGGCCGCGGTCGCGCAGACGAGCGACAGCGTTACCGCAGTGGCGGCGACCGCCAGCGATCTGATCAGGGTTGCTGCACAGGACATCGGTGAATCCTCCAGTAAAAATGTCGCCGCAGCGTCACTGCGATGCCGCGGTGGTCGTTTGTCGTTTCGCGCGCCGCGCGGCACCCATCCGTGCGGCGAGCAGCAGTGCGGCCCGCGTGGCGCCGACGTTGGCGACACCCTTGCCCGCGATGTCGTACGCCGTTCCATGCGCGGGCGTGCAGATCGGAAACGGGAAGCCGCCCATCAGCGTGACGCCGCGATCAAAGCCCATCAGCTTCATCGCGATCTGACCCTGGTCGTGATACATCGTCACCACCGCGTCGAAATTGCCCTTCTGCGCGCGGACGAACACCGTGTCGGCGGGAAATGGTCCGTCGACATTGACGCCGGCACGGCGCGCCGCTTCGACGGCCGGCGCGATGACGTCGATCTCCTCGCGGCCGAAGTTGCCGCCGTCGCCGGCGTGCGGATTGAGTCCGGCCACCGCGATGCGCGGCGATGCGAAATCGGCTTCGCGCATCGAACGGTCGGTGAGCTTGATCGCATCGACGATCGCAACGACCGTCATCAGCGAGGCCACGGCCGACAGCGGCACGTGCGACGTCACGCGGGCATTCCAGACTTCGTCGAGGATGTTGAATTCGCTGGCGGGGCCCGTCGTCCCGAGCACTTCGCTCGTGAAGCCGATTTCGTCGTCGTAGCCGGGATGGGCGCTGCGCATCGCGGCCTTGTTGAACGGCGTGAAGCAAACGGCATCGACGCGGCGCGCGCCGCCGAGCTCGAGCGCGGTGCGGAAGTTCGCCAGCGCGAATTCGCCGCCGGTTCGTGTTGCCTCGCCGAGCATGATGCGAGCAGGATCGAGATTCGCGAGGTTAACGAACAGCGGCTTGCCGGCCGCTACCACATTCGTGAAGTCCGGGCGGAATTCGATGTCCGGTTCGATCCCGGCCGCCCGCGCGCCGACGGCAAAGACGCGGGAGTCGCCGATGACGATGATGTCGGCCGCATCCCTTACCTCCGGCAACGCGATGACCTTTACCGTAAGTTCCGCGCTGATGCCGGCGGGATCACCCATGGCAAGCGCAATGGTGGGACGCGGCGACGTGGCCAAGCAGTTCTCCGTGGGATGGCGCCTGCTTCCTGCGGCGCTCGATTACGAGTATTCTGCATGCTGCATGCAGCATTACGACCTGAACTCTACAGTATTCTTCGTGACCGTCAAGACGCTGAGCGCTGAAGAAGGGGATGCCGGATGAGCTTGGAATCGCCCGACCTCGCGCCTGCAAGCGCGCCCGCGATCGAGCCGTTGAACCGGCGCACGCTCCACGATGAGGTGGTCGGCCGCGTGCGCACGCTGGTGGTCGAAGGACAGCTGGCCCCCGGCGCCCGCATTCACGAGAGCCAGCTCGGCAAGGCGCTCGGGGTTTCGCGGACACCGCTGCGCGAGGCGCTGAAAGTGCTGGCCAGCGAAGGGTTGATCGACCTGGTGCCGGGGCGCGGCGCCATCGTCAAGCGACTCACGCATCAGGACGTTCGCGACATGCTGGACGTCCTCGTCGCGCTGGAGACGCTCGCCGGCCGGCTCGCATGCCGCCACGCGACCGACGCCGACATCGGACGGCTGAGGCAGACCCACGACGAGATGATGGCGCTCTATGCGGCCGGTGACCGGCTCGGGTACTACTGGCGCAACCAGGCGATACACGCCGGGCTGGCGGCGTTGTCCGGCAACGCGCTGCTCGCGTCACTGCACCAGGCGATCGCCGCGCGGTTGAAACGCGTCCGCTTCATCGGCAACGAGGAGCCGGACAAATGGGCGGGCGCCGTTGCCGAGCACGAGGCGATGATAGCGGCGCTCGAAGCGCGCGACGACGCGCGCCTTGCCGAGGTAATCCAACATCACCTGGATCAGACCTGGCTGCGCGTCGTCGAGAAGATCTGACGTTGCTCGCGTGCGGTGGCGACGCCGCGAATCAGCCAAGGAGCCGGAATCAGGCGCTGCGCCGGCGACGGCGCGGGGCGGCAGCCCGCGGCACGCCGGACGGTGCCTTGCCCGGCGGACGCGCGCGCGGCGGCGGCTCGCCGAGGGGCGCCCGCGCACGAGCGTTGCCGTCGCGGGCAGCCATCGCGCCCGTTCCCCTTCGTCGGCGGGCGGCCGCCGTCGACGACGGTGGGGCGGGCGCCGGCCTTGCCTTGCGCGGCGGTCTTGGCACCGGTGACGGCTCCTCCGCCGGCGGACGCGCCCGCCATAGGACGAGCAGCTTGCCGATCTGCTGGACCGCCGCACATTCGAGCGCGGCGCAAATGTCCGCAAGCATCGCGGCTCGCGCCGGGCGCTCGTCGTTGAACACGCGCACCTTGACGAGCTCGTGCGCCAGCAGTGCGACGTCGATCTCGTGAAGCACGGCGGGCGTCAAGCCGTGCTGGCCGATCGACACGACCGGATGCAAGGCATGCGCACGGGCGCGCAGCTCGCGCCGGAAGGATGGCAACAGGGGTTCCATGGGCTGATTCTAGCGCGGCGAAGCAGCGCGCCGCGCCGAGCAAGCCGGCGCTCGCGCCACCGATTCGTCGCCCCGGCCGCGGACAAGCCCTAATATGCGGAATGCCGTCGCCGCTCAATCCCACGCGCAAGAAGCATCGCTTCGGCAAGGCGTGGATGCACGAGCACGTCAACGATCCCTACGTCAAGGAAGCGGCCCGGCGAGGCTACCGGTCGCGCGCGGCGTTCAAGCTGATCGAGCTCGACGAGCGTGACCAGCTGCTGCGGCCGGGCATGACGGTCGTCGACCTCGGCGCCGCGCCCGGGAGCTGGTCGCAGATCCTGCGGGAGCGGCTCGGTGCGCGGTCGCGGATCGTCGCGATCGACCTGCTGCCGATGCCGGGCATGCCGGGGGTCGACGTGATTCAGGGCGATGTCGAGAGCGACGAGGGGCTGGGCGCCATCGAGACGGCATTGCGGGGCGCGCCGGTCGATCTTGTGATCTGCGACATGTCGCCCAATCTGTCCGGCATCGATGTCGTCGATCAGGCGCGCAGCGTTCGCCTTGCCGAGGTCGCGCTGGATTTCGCGCGAACGCACCTGCAACCCGGCGGCGATCTCGTGGTCAAGGTCTTTCAGGGCGCCGGCCTCGATCAGTTCCAGCGGGAAGTCCGGCCGTATTTCAGCAAAGTCTATTTGCGCAAGCCAAAGGCATCGCGTGACCGCAGTCGCGAACATTATGTAGTGGCCAAGGGTCGTCTCGCGCCCGGTTAGCTTGTCGTTTCCGGGCGACAACCGCCCGACACCACCAAACGACGTCAATTCGTACGCTTGTCCGGAAGCGCCGCCGCCTCGGCGATCGTTTCCACGTAGAATGGAAGGGGGCGCATCCAACGCGCCCGACAGTGACCCGGCACGCGGCCGACCGGGTGAATCGACGGCCGCAAGGAGCATCGCTTGAACAATTTGCTGAAGAACATCGGGATCTGGCTCGTCATCGGGCTCGTCGTGCTGACTGTCGTCAAGCAATTCGATTCACGGCAAACAGCCAAGGATTCCGTCGCGTACTCGGATTTCATGGAATCGGCGCGCAGCGGCCGCGTCGAATCCGCAACCGTCGAGGGTAGGTCGATCAAGTGGATGTCGACGGACAAGAAGCGTTACGTCACCTATAGCCCCGGCGACATCTGGATGGTCGGCGACCTCGTCAAGTACGGCGTCAAGGTCGAGGCGCGTCCCGAGGAAGAGCAGAGCTTCCTCGCGCAGATCTTCATCTCGTGGTTCCCGATGCTGCTGCTGATCGGCGTGTGGATCTTCTTCATGCGGCAGATGCAGGGCGGCGGCAGGGGCGGCGCGTTCAGCTTCGGCAAGAGCAAGGCGCGGATGCTCGACGAGTCGAACAACACCGTCACGTTCGCCGACGTCGCAGGCTGTGACGAGGCGAAGGAGGAAGTGGCCGAGCTGGTCGAATTCCTCCGCGACCCGTCGAAGTTCCAGAAGCTCGGCGGGCGCATCCCGCGCGGCGTGCTGATGGTGGGCTCGCCGGGCACCGGCAAGACGCTGCTCGCCAAGGCGATCGCCGGCGAGGCGAAGGTGCCGTTCTTCTCGATCTCCGGTTCCGACTTCGTCGAGATGTTCGTCGGTGTCGGTGCTGCGCGCGTGCGCGACATGTTCGAGCAGGCGAAGAAGAACGCGCCGTGCATCGTGTTCATCGATGAAATCGACGCCGTGGGGCGCCAGCGCGGAGCGGGCCTCGGCGGCGGCAACGACGAGCGCGAGCAGACGCTGAACCAGCTGCTCGTCGAGATGGACGGTTTCGAAGGCAGCGCCGGCGTCATCGTCATCGCCGCCACCAACCGCCCCGACGTGCTCGATCCCG
>Ga0207683_10003037_pt1 | contig 14668 bp, 15 predicted proteins | sample KBSM73metaG_FD_184333 | JGI IMG/M metagenome (GOLD analysis project Ga0207683, IMG submission 184333) | Miscanthus rhizosphere microbial communities from Kellogg Biological Station, Michigan, USA - KBS M7-3 metaG (SPAdes) (version 2) | ecosystem: Host-associated > Plants > Roots > Rhizosphere >... | reverse complement strand
CGCCGCCGAGGTCATCGCGGTCCGTGCCGGCGCCGAGCGTCGCGCGGAGAAGGAGCTCGACCGCACGATCGAGCTCGCCGTGCTCCTCGCGGAGCGCCTCGTCGGAGAGGCCATTGCCGTCGAGCCGACGCGCATCGGCGCGCTCGCTCTCGATGCACTGAAGGAGACGCGCGGCGCACGTCAGATGCGCATCGAAGCCTCCGCCGACGACGTCGTCGCGCTCGAGGCCGTCCTCGCGTCGCTCGGCGAGGGCGTCGCGAAGGTCGAGGTCTCACCGGAGCTCGCACGCGGCTCGCTCGTGGTCCACACCGAGCTCGGCCGCGTCGATGCTCGGCTTGCGCCTCAGCTCGAGCGGCTCGCCGCTGCGCTCCGCGAAGTGCTACGAGAGAGCTCTCGCGGATGAACGAAGCGACCGACCCCATCGAGCCGAGCGAGCCGAACGAGCCCGGCGCGCCCATGCCCGCACGGCGCTCCGAGCCGCCCACGCCTTCGACGCCGCCCGCGCCTCGTTCACGGTGGCGCCTGAACCTGGTGCTCTTCCTCGCGACCATCGCGAGCGTGTTCGTCACCGGCGCATATACCCAGGGCTCGCGCTGGCAGGCCGCGCAGTTCGCCGGCACGATCCTCGTCATCCTCGTCGCCCACGAGCTCGGGCACTACGTCGCAGCTCGACTCCACAAGGTCGACGCTTCACTGCCGTACTTCATCCCGATGCCGCTCCTCAGCCCGTTCGGGACCATGGGCGCTGTCATCCGGATGCGCGGCGTGATCCCGACGCGTCGTGCGCTGCTCGACATCGGCGCTTCCGGTCCCATCGCCGGCCTCTGCTTCGCGATCCCGCTCTACATCTGGGGCGCCGCCCACTCTCATCTCGTTCCGTTGCCGACGAGCGGCGACGGTTCCGTGCAGCTGGGCGAGTCGATCTTGATGAAGATCCTCGATCACGTCTTCGCACCTGCAAAGCCGGAGGGCATGGACCTCGAGCTCTCCCCCATCGCCTTCGGCGCGTGGGGCGGAATGTTCGTGACGATGATCAACCTCCTGCCGGTCGGTCAGCTGGACGGCGGCCACGTCGCGTACTCGCTCTTCGGCACGAAGCAGGATCGCTACGCGCAGCTCATTCACCGCTCGATGCTGGCGTTCTTCTTCGTCGTCGTCTTCGGTCACGTCGCGCGTGACGTCGCGAGCGGCGCCGGCCTCTACTACCTCGGACGTCACCTCGCGAACTCGCTCTTCTGGCTCGTGTGGTTCCAGGTCCTCGCCATCCTCGGACTGCTCGCGACACGCGGTCGCGGCGACGAGCCGAAGCCCGAGACGCTCACCGTTCGCACGCGCCTCGCGTCGATGATCGGCCTCGTCGTGATCGCCAGCGTCGCGCGCGACAACCGCTCGCCACTGTTGCCATTGGCCTTCTTTGCAGGCCTCGCGATGCTGGTGGCCATGGAGGTCAAAGGTGGAGTTCTCCGGCGCCACGATCTGCTGGATCACCCGCCCACGGGAACCGCTCCCCTCGATCGAGGGCGCGCCGTGATCGCCGTGCTCACGCTCGTCGTCTTCGCGCTTCTCTTCATGCCCGAGCCCTTCACGATGTAGGCGGAAATGTAGGCAAACTGCGCGCGCGGTGTCGGCACGGGGCAAGCATCAGGGTCCTCGTCCCCGGAAGGATCACCGCATGAGCCGTCGCTCCATTTCGATCTCCTCCATCTTCGCCTCGCGTGCGCGCCTCGCTTCGGTCGCTACCGTCGTCGGACTGTTCGCACTGGCAGCGTGCTCGGCGCCCGCTCCGTCGACGTTCGGCAGCAGCAGCAAGTCGAAGAACAGCGGCGGCACCGATTCGAACACGGGCACCTTCGGCGACGGCACCAACGACCCGGGCTCCTCGGACAGCGCCAGCACCACCGGCGCGTGCGTCCCGGCCAAAGGAAACGCCGAGATCCCCGGCAACAACTGCGACGACGACGCCGACGGCACCATCGACAACGTCGCCGTCTGCGACACGCAGCTCACTGGTGACGGTTCCCCCGAAGACTTCGCGCGCTCGATGGGCATCTGCCAGACGGCGACCGCGAACGGCTACGGCCTCGTCTCCGCGAAGTTCACGCGCGGTTATCAGCGCGACGATCTGCCGAAGGTCCAGCAGCACGGCGTCCTCCCGAAGTTCGGCAGCGTGCTCAAGCCGCGAGAGGGCCAACAGCTCGGCGTGCTCAGCACCGGCTACGCGCAGGAGTACGACGGCTCACCCGGCGCGAACTTCGGCGGCGACTCGAACGGCGTCGACTGGTTCGACTCGCAGAACAACCCCGGCAACGGCACCGCGCCTCCCGGCTACCCGAAGCCCGCCGACACCTGCCCGATCGCGAGCGGCGTGAACGACCTCATCGACCTGCGCCTCGAGCTGAAGGCGCCGGCGAACGCGACCGGCATCAAGTTCGATTTCAACTTCCACTCCGGAGAGTGGCCGGTGTTCATCTGCTCGCCGTTCAACGACGGCTTCATCGCGTACCTGAGCGCGAAGGGCTTCAACAACGGAACGCCCGAGAACATCTCGTTCGATTCGAAGAACAACCCGGTGAGCGTCAACAACGGCTTCTTCGATCGCTGCACCGCCGGCGCGCAGACCGGCTGCGATCCGCGCGCGAAGCCTGGCATTTCGACGTGCCCTGGTGGACCCGCCGAGCTCGCGGGCACCGGCTTCGGCAACAGCGGTCAGTTCTGTCCCGGCGGCGGCACCAGCGTGAGCGGCGGCGCGACCGGCTGGCTCTCGTCGCAGGCGCCCGTCACCGCGGGTGAGACGTTCACTCTCGACCTGATGATCTGGGACACGGGCGACGGCGAGCTCGACTCGTCGGTGCTGCTCGACAACTTCCAGTGGGTCGGCGGCAAGGTCGTCGTCACGTCGACGGGTCGTCCCACCGGCCCGAACTGATCGAGCGCGATCGAACGCGATCGCTAGACCTTGATCTCGAAGTCCTCGATCACCGGGTTGGCCAGCATCTCGTCGGCCATCTTCGCGAGGCGCGCCTTCACGTCGGCCTCGTGGCCGGCGTGAACGGCATCGTCGAGCTCGATCTCGATCAGCTTGCCGACACGAACGCCTTTGACGCCTTCGAAGCCGAGCTTGCCGACGGCTCGTCGCACGGCGTCGCCTTGCGGATCGAGGACCTCGGACTTCAAGCGAACGAGCACGGTGGCTTTCATGACGGGTCTTTCAGGCGCGGGATGGAAAGGTTCTTCGCGATGCGTGCGAGCGGCGGATCGGTGTCGGCCACGAACGGCTCGCCCGTGATGCGCTCGTAGGCTTCCATGTAGCGCTTGGCCGCGCCGATGCGGACCTCGGGCGGAAGCGGCGGCGCTTCACCGTCGCCGCGATAGCCGAGCGCGGTGTAGTAGCGACGCACGAAATCCTTGTCGAGCGGCTCGGGATCGAGGCCGTCCGCAAAGCGCACTTCGTACGTGTCGGCCATCCAGAAGCGCGACGAGTCCGGCGTGTGGATCTCGTCGATGACGACGATGTCGCCGTCCGCGGTCTTCCCGATCTCGTACTTGGTGTCGACGAGGATGAGCCCCCGCTCGGCGCAGAGCTTCTGGCCGGCCGCGAAGAGCTTCATCGCCATGTCTGCGGCGCAATCGAAGTCCTGCTCCGAGATCTCGCCGCGCGCGAGGATCTCCGCGCGCGACGCGCTCACGTCGTGCTCGCCTTTCGGTGCCTTCGTCGCCGGCGTGAGCAGCGGTCGCTCGAGGCGCTGATTCTTCTTCAGGCCCTCGGGGAGCGTGTGCCCGCAGAACGTGCGCGCGCCCTCGTCGTAGTGCGTCCACATGCTCGTCGAGGTCGAGCCCGTGATGTAGGCACGGACGACGAGCTCGACGGGCAGCGGCTTGCACTCGATGCACTCGAGCACGTTCGGATCCGGCACGCGGACGAAGTGGCTCTTCGCGACGCTCTTGGTCTTGTCGAACCACCACGCAGCGAGTCGGTTCAGCACCTGGCCCTTGAACGGGATCGTGCCGAGGATGCGATCGAACGCGCTGATCCGATCGGTGACGACGATGAAGCGCTTGTCGCCGCGACTGTAGTTGTCGCGCACCTTGCCTTCGTATCGTTCGCCGAGCCCCTCGAAGTGCGTGCCTTCGAGGGTGTGTCCGAGCTGCTCCTTCAGAACCTCGTCGTCGACCATGCCGTCACTTGGCCAAGGTCACTTGGAAAGCCGGACGTCGACGCGGCGATCCTTGCGCCAGCCTTCTTCGTCGGTGCCCTTCGCGTCGAGCTCGCCGCGCGACGTGTCGTGCAGCTTGTCGCCCTGGACGCCGAGCCCACCGAGGAACGAGTGCACCGACCGCGCGCGCTTGGCGCCGAGCGTCATGTTGTACTCGGTCTCGCCGCGCGGATCGGCGCGGCCGACGAGGTCGACGGCGCGACCCTTGAGCGGCCCAGTGGTGAGGCACTTCGCGATCGCCTCGAGCACCGTCTTCTCGCCGGGCGTGAGCGCCTCCTGGTCGTAATCGAACTTGGGCGCCTCTTCGATGTTCTCGAATTTGAGGTTGCACGCCTTGACGATGTCGGAGTCGACGTTGACGGCCATCTTGTCGCTCGTCGCGGGCGCGCTGGTCGTGGCCGGCGGCGTGGTGGCAACGGGCGTGGGCGCCGTCACCGGCGGCGGCTTCGGGTCACTGCCGCAGGCGGTCGAGAGCGCAGCGAGCGTGGCAATCGAGAGCGCCGAAAAGAGAGCGAGACACTTCATTCGAAAATTCCTCCGTGGCCGGTCGAACGGGGATGGATAGCTGCGCCTTACATAATCCCGCTGGTGCGTGCGTCAATGCACGGGTGCCGCAATCGGCACATTCCTTCAATGGTTTCCCGCACGTTTCCGGCGCTAGAATGAGCTTCGGATGTCGAATGCACCGCCCGCGAACGCATCCGGACCGCAGTCGAGCCCTTCCCCGGGTGGCGGCGGCGGTGATGTCGTGCTCGTCGTCGACGACGAAGAGGACATCCGCAGGCTCGTCACGTTCAATCTCAGCGATGCCGGCTTCAAGGTCGAAGCGGTGGAGACGGGCAATGATGCGCTGGCGGCGGCGTCGCGGCTGCGCCCTTCCGTGGTCGTGCTCGATCTGATGCTGCCCGATCTGTCGGGAATGGAAGTCTGCCGGCGCCTGCGCGCGGATGAGTTGGTCGCCGATGCTGCGATCCTCATGCTCACCGCGCGCGGCGACGAGTACGACCGCGTGCTCGGCTTCGAGGTCGGCGCAGACGACTACGTGGTGAAGCCCTTCAGCGTGCGCGAGCTCGTCATGCGCGTGAAGGGGCTCGCGCGGCGCGCCGGCGAGCGACGACTCGCGCGCGGCGCTCGCGACGAAGGCCAACGTCTCGCGTGGCGCGGCCTCGAGATCGATCCCACGCGCCATCGCGTCGTCATCGACGGCGAGGAGCTCACGCTGAGGCCGCTCGAGTACAAGCTGCTCGCGATCTTCGTCGAGCATCCGGGCCGCGTGTTCTCGCGCACCGATCTCCTCCAGGAGGTCTGGGGGATCTTGCCGGAGACGAACACGCGCACGGTCGACACGCACATCCGACGGCTCCGCGAGCGTCTCGGCGCGTACAGCGAGGCGATCGAGACCGTGCATGGCTTCGGCTATCGCCTCCGGGATCCGGAGAGCGCCGGACTCAGCTCCGCGGGGAACATCCCGGGCGCCGATCCGGCGTGACACGATGTCGATGTCGTTCCGCACCCGCCTCCTCGCGAGCCATGTCGGGCTCGTGGTCGCGGTCGGCCTCATCGCCATCTTCACGCTGAATCGCTGGCTCACCGACGACCTCGTCCGCCAGCTCGACACGCGTCTGTTCGAGCAGGCGAATGGCGCCGTCGAATGGGCGGAGGAGGGCGGCCGACGCCATCCCGACAAGGTCGCGACGCGCATCGCGCACATCGTCGACGCGGAGGTCGCGCTGCTCGATCGCGACGGAGCCGTGATCGGCGCGTCTCCGCCCGATGCGAAGAGCGACATCGGCGAAGAAGTGCAGACTGCACGCAATCGAGGCGTCGGCAAGGCAACACGCATGCGCGGCCGGCAGGAGATGCACTACGTCGCCGTTCCGGGCGCCGACGGCATCGTGGTTCGACTCGGCATTCCGCTGTCCGAGGTGAGCGCCACCGTGGCCGCGATGCGGAGCCGATTGCTCGTCACGTCGGGCGTCGCGATCATGGTTGCGCTGGCTCTGGGGCTGCTCGCCTCGCGCGTGACCTCGCAGCTCGCGGCGGAGCGCGATCACCTCTCCGCGATCCTCGCCGGAATGGTGGAGGGCGTGCTCGTCTTCGACGAGCGACGTCGCGTGATCGTCGCGAATCGCGCGGTCGAGCGGATCCTCGCCACGAAGAGCGTGGTCGGCCTCACGCTCGACGAGACCGTCACCACGGCAGGCCTCGACGAGGAAGCGCGCAAGCTGATCGAAGCGTGCATGCGCGGCGACGTGACCGAGACCGAGACCGAGATCACCGACAAGAAGGGCAGCTCGATCGCGGTGTACGTACGCCCGCTGCCCGCGAGCGCCGGCGGCGCGGTGGTCGCCGTCCTTCGCGATCAGACGGCGCTCCGCCGCCTCATGACCATCCGTCGCGACTTCGTCGCCAACGTCTCGCACGAGCTCCGGACTCCGGTCACGGCGATCCAGGGCTACGCCGAGACGCTCCTGCGCGGAAAGACCGACTCCGAGACGTCGCAGCAGTTCCTCGAGATCGTGCACCGGCAGGCGCTCCGAATCGGAGGTCTCGTCGAGCAGCTCCTCGCGCTCTCCGAGCTCGAAGCGCGCGGGCCCGAGGACATCGCGCGCGAGAAGGTCACGATCGTCTCGGTCGCGCAGCACGTCGCGGAGACGGTGCGGGGTCGCGCGGAGGCGCGCAACGTCAAGGTCACGATCGACGTGGCGAAGGACGCGGTGGCGATCGCCGATCCGGAGGGCGTCGAGCGCGCCGTCATCAACCTCGTCGACAACGCCATCAAGTACGGCAACGACGGCGGCGAGGTGAACATCAGCGGCGTCCGCAACGGCACCACCGTGAAGGTGACGGTCAGCGACGACGGACCGGGCATCGACCCGGCGCATCTTCCGCGGCTCTTCGAGCGCTTCTACCGCGTCGATCCCGGTCGTTCACGCCAGCACGGCGGCGCGGGGCTCGGGCTGTCGATCGTCAAGCACCTCGTCGAGTCGATGGACGGAACGATCGACGTGCAGAGCACGCTGGGAGACGGCGCGCGCTTCGTGATCACGCTGCCCGCGTTCACTGGATGACGCGCATCTTGTACTGCTCGAGGGCACCGTTCGAGACGAGCGAGCCGTCGGGGAACCGACAGAAGCTGTCCTCGCTGCCCACGCTGTTGCGCACGATCACGATGGGCTGATTCATGCGCTGGCAGACCTTCACGCCGGCGCTCGTCCGACCGTCGAGCGCGCGTCGTGCGATCTCGACCGGCATGCCGCTGCGCATGAACCTCATCGCGTCGCACATGAACTGGCCCGCGGCGGTACGGCACTGCGCGCTGACGCGCACGTTCTCGTTCGGGTAGTAGAGAAAGCCGATCTGCTGTCCTTGCTCGTCGAGCCAGACCTCGTTGTGGAACGGGCTGGCTTCGAGGTTCGCGAGCGGACCGGTCCCGCCGCCGTTCGGCATCATCGTCGGATCTTGCGGCCCGGGGCTCGCGGCGTTGTCGCAACCAGAGACCAGCCCGAGCGGCCCGAGCAGCCCGAGCAGCCCGAACGTCAGAAGACCAAGAAACCGAGGCGCGCGCATCCGGTGTTCATACCGGAATTCCCGACGCCGCGGAACGGACGTGCACGACGCGCGAGCCCGCCACGAGATCGTGCACCGCACGCTTCTCCGGATGGATCGCAGCCAACCCGAGACATGCCGCGTAGAGGAGCGAGAGGGCGACGTTGCCCACAGCGAACGCGGTGACGAGCGATTTCATCTGCTCCACCTGCGACGCATGGCTGACCATCGCGAAGAGATCGTCTCGACCCCCGGTCGCAAGCACGACGACGCCGACCAGGACGGGCAGCCAGGCCGCCACCGTGACGCGAACGAGCGCTCCGAGGAAGCCGAGCGGTCGACCGGACATCCGCTCCGCGCGAATGCGCAGAAGGTATTTCCCGAGAGTCTGACCGCGCACCGCCTGGAGCGCCACGAGCACTGCGAGATAGCCCGCAGCTCCGATCGGACCGGTGAAGCCGACGACCGCGCCACCGATCACGATGTCGAGGAGCGCGGCGGCTGCGCGGATCGAGAAACCCGCGGGCTCGACGACGCCGGGTGCCGCGGCTTCGAGGGCCTCGATCAACGCGTCATACGACTCGAATCGCCCCGCGGGCTCCTTCTGCATCAGGCGCTCGATGACGCGAGCGAGCGCCGGCGGCACGTCACGCACGAGAGCGCGAACGTTCGGCACCGGCGCCGTGAAGTGCTTCGAGAGCAGCTCGACGGCGTTGTTGCCGTCGTAGGGCGGCGCGCCGGCGATCAGATGAAAGAACGTACAGCCGAGCGCGTACATGTCCGCGCGATGATCGACCGGCTCGCCGCGCGTCTGCTCGGGCGCCATGTACATCGGCGTGCCGAGGACGACGCCTTGTCCAGTGAGCGAGCCGCCGGTCTTCGAGAGCGGCTTCGCAAGCCCGAAGTCGGCGATCTTCGCGTGACCCGACGCATCGAGCAGGAGGTTCGACGGCTTGATGTCCCGATGGATGAACCCGGCGCCATGCGCAACGGCCAGGCCGCGCGCTACCTCGATCATGAGGCGTCGACCTCGCTCGGCTTCGAGCCGCTCGCCGCGCTCGAGCAAGGCTTCGAGCGCCTCACCCGGCACGAGCTCCATCGCGAAGTAGGCGGCAGGCCCCGCGCGTCCGATGAAGTGGATCGGGACGACGTGGGGCGATGCGAGCTTCGCCTGCGCGCGCGCCTCGCGAAAGAAGCGCTCGAGCGCGAGCTCGTCGCCGCGCTTGGGCAGCACGACCTTGAGCGCGACGTGCCGATCGAGCGCACGATCGTGCGCGACGTAGACGACGCCCATCCCACCTCGTCCGAGCTCGCGCTCGATGGTGAAGTGATCGAGCTGCTCGCCGGTGTGGACGGGGATCTCCGGCGTGGAGGAGCGACGTGACGCAACCGGGAGATCGGCGGGGAGCGCCTCGATCGTCTGCGAGACACCGAGCAGCTCGTCGTCGGTGGACCGTGGCGGAGCGAGAGCAGCATCCATGATTCATCCCTCCTTGGGAGCGGGTGCGCCGACGGCTCACAATCCCGGTTCGGATAGTGTAGCAACCGGCGTTCCGTCATGCTCGCGCTCATTCGGCGACGGCGAATCGCGCACTTCGCCGGGTGCTCAGGCAAGCAGACTGCGTACGTTCGCAGCGTGGCCGCGCGTACCGCGCACGCGAGGACGCGGCTCCGATGTGCGAATCAGCGCAGGGTGGTGGAGCGCTTCGACGGGCCGCGCGCGGGGGCGTCGAGATAGAACGTCGAGCAGCCCGGGCCTTTGACGGCGCCGCTGATCGAGCCGGTCCGCGAGACCTGGCCGACGAGCCCCACCATCACGTATCCGTCGGGCTGCTCGATCCAGCGTTCGGGATCGAGATGCACGACGCCAGAGCGCGGGTCGACCGAGCCGTGCATGCGGTAGCTACCGCTCGCAGGCGCGTGGGTTCCGCCGCCGCCCGGGTAGTCGAACTCGAAGATGGCCGACACCTCGGTGCCGTCCAGATCTTCGATGACCAGCGTCAGCTCGGTGCGTCCTTGCGCGCAGACGTAGTGGCCTGCGAAGCGATCGCCGCGATCGAACGGTGCGTCCGCTGTCATGATGCGAGCGTGCGCGCCGTCGGACGAGGTGGAGGGCGCGGGCGCGGCGCGCGCGGCCGTGGCGGCCTCGATCATCGGCGCCTCGACGAGCGCGTTCGACGAGGCGCACCCGGACGCCGCAAGCAGCGCGACGCACGCGAGCGAGCGCGTGAGTGAATGCGAGAGCGAGCGCGCGAGCGACCGCGTAGCGGTCCGCTTGCGACTCAGTTGACGACTTCGCTCGGCGAGCCGGCGGGAGCGCTGCCGTCGTGCGCTCGGGCAGCGGCCTCGCGCTCGGCCTCGGCGTGCTCGCGGTCCTCGCGGAGCACCCGCTCGACCTCGTCGGCCATCTGGAAGCGCACCATCTTCGACCACATGACGAGGTCGGCGCGGAGCGACCAGAGCGGGTGCTTGAACGTCGCGGGCATGTTGCCCTCGACGAAGAAGTGCGAGATCCACGCCGGCCCGTAGCCGACGACCGGCGCCACCGCGAGCAGCCAGCGCCGCTTCGTGAGGAGGCCACCGGCGACGCACGCCATCGCGCTCGTCGTGCCGATGAAGTGCAGGATGCGCGTTGTCTTCTTCTGATGCTCCTTCACGTAGAAGGGCCAGAACTCTTCGAAGGTGCGGAAGTCCTGCTCGCTCATGCGTTCAAGGATGGCCGCCCGGCGCATTCTTGTCCAGCGGCACCGGAGCGCAGCTCCTCACTCGTCCTCACTCCCCCGGCGTCAGGATGATCGGGTAGGTGACGGTCGCGATGCCGCCGTCCGGCTTCGGGAACGAGAGGGAGTTGAAGGAGCGGACGACGCAGGCGACGACCTGCTGATCCGGAAGATCCGAGCCGGCGTCCGAGGACTGCATGACCGCGCCGTCGCGGCCGATGACGAACTTCGTCGCGACGCGGCCCGAGAGGCCCGGGTTGCCGCGGAGCCCCGCCTCGTAACAGAGGCGGAACCGACCGAAGTTCTGGCGAACGATGCGCTGGATGACCTCCGCCGGGAGGCGGCCGTTCGACTCGATGCTCGGGTTGCGGAGCTTCGGAGCGACCGCGACGTGGCCGTTGCCGCCCGGGCCGTGACCGATCCCCATGCCGCCCTTGTCGCCGGGGCCGATGCCGAAGGGACCGGTTCCGCCGCCGCCGCCGATGGTGCCGACGTGATCGAGGCCGACGCCCGCGCCCGTACCGCCGCCGCCTTCACCGGTGCCCCAGAGGCCGAGGCCGGTGCCGGTCGCGTCGTCGATCGTCGGGCTGAACATGTCGCCCATCGCCGACTTCGCCGAGGAGCCCATGATGGGCTCCTTCGACCAAGGCGAGGCGGGCGCGTTCGGATCGATCTGCGCAGCCGACGCGAGCAGGCCGGCCATGCCGAACTCCTGCGCGAGCTTCAGCTCTTCTTTGTGCGAGAGCTGCGACTTCGCTTCGTCGCCCTTGATCGCCATGCGGCCGGGCTTGTCGACGTGGCGAGAGGTGCCCGCGGCGCCTTCGTCGCCCTGGTGGCGCTCACCGGTGCTGCCTCCGCCCGCGGCCTCGTCCGAGGACGGGCCGGTCTTCTGCTCCTGCTCCGTCTCGCGCTGCGCGGAGGCGTTGAGGAACTTCTGCATGAGCAGCATCTGGTCGCGATCGAGGGCGTCGTTGTCGTTCGTGTCCATCTTGGGCATGAACATCGCGAGCGAAGCGACGATCGCGGCGTGGCCGAGGAACGAGAGACCGATGAAGCCGGTCGCGCCGCCCGCGAGGGCCGCGAGGAAGCCGACCTTCGCGACCTTGCCGGCGCGGACGGTGCCGATCTCGAACGTGATCGGCTCTCCGCTCGTGCCGTCTGCGCGCTCGGCGCCGACCTCGAGGACGACCGACATGCCGTACGCGAGCGCGATCTCGCTCGCGCCGGCGAGCTCGTCGGACGCCGGCATCGCATGGCGCGCGGCCATCGAAGCGAAGTCCTCGCTCGAGCCGTCGCGCATCGTGACGTGGCCACGAGCGCCGCGCGGAACGACGACGTATGCGCCCGCGCCACGAGCGACGACGATCGGCGCGCGCGACGCACCGAGGACGTCGTCCGGGAGCGCGAGGTCGGCGTCGTCACCGACGTAGAAGCTCTTGCCGCCGGCGAGATGCTTCACGGAGAGGACCTGGCTGCCCCAGCGCACGGTCACCTCGACCGCCTCGACGTGCGACTCGACCTCGTCGGCGGGAACGGGCGGACCGTTCTTCACGAGCGCGAACGACGACTCCTGCTCGGTCGCGTCCACGAGCGTGTCGTCCGCGAAGGTCTCGCGAGCCGGCATGAAGACGTTGGAGAGGTCGAAACGGGGTGCGAAGGCGTGGGTGGTCATGGCTTTTCGGCGGCGTCCGGACGGACGCCAGGCTTGGGGTTTTCGTGGTCGACCTGAAGACGGGTCATTCGCGCGCTCAGCCCTGTTTTTCCAGGGCTGTCAGCGTTCCCGCATCGTGTCTCGCCGTGATTGACAGGGCGGCGGACGAAAGGTTCCCGGCGGTCGTTCCGGATCTTCCGTCACCCGTTCGTACGACAGCGCTTTCGAGGGACCTTATTTTCGACGTATCTTATTTTAGCATTGACTAATTTACGACACGACTTATGTTGCCGGCCATGGAGACCTTCACCGTCCTCGCCGATCCGACCCGACGTCGCATCGTCGAGCTCCTCGCCACGGGCGACATGGGAGCCGGGGACATCCACCGTCACTTTCGGATGACGGGCCCCGCCGTCTCGCAGCACCTCAAGGTCTTGCGCGACGCGCGGCTCGTGCGTGTGACGCCCGAAGCGCAGCGCCGCGTGTACTCGCTCGACCCGCGCGGCCTCGACGAGCTCGAAGAGTGGCTCCTCGCCGTGCGCAAGTTCTGGAACCAGCGCCTCGACGCGCTCGAGCGCGCGCTCACCGCCGAAAAGCTGCCCGCGAAGACAGAGAAGAACGAGAAGAAGACCGCTACCGAGAAGAAGAGGAAGTCATGAAGGACGCGAACAAGAACGGAACCCTCGTCGAGCCGACCACCATGCGCTTCGAGCGCTTGCTCCCGGGCCCCATCGACCGCGTGTGGGAATACCTCACGCGCCCCGAGCTGCTGACGACGTGGCTCGGCGTCGCCGCCTCCATCGACGTCCGTGAAGGCGGAAAGCTGGAGCTCACGATGGACCACGGCGAGAAGGGCCGCCTCCCCGACGACGTGAAGTCCAAGCTCGTCGACGCCGACAAGATCACGCCCAAGGTGCACGGCACCGTGACGCGCGTCGTCCAGGGACGCGCGCTCGCGTATACCTGGGAAGACGCCATGTCGGACCCGAACGCGCCCCTCAGCGGCAAGTCGGAGGTGACGTTCGAGCTCGAGCCTCGTGGCGAGAACGTGCTCCTCACGCTCACGCACCGCCGGATCATCCCGAAGTTCGCTCCGCAGGCGCTCGGCGGCTGGCACACGCTGCTCGACCTCCTCGAGGCGAGGACGCGCAACGAGCCGACCTTCAACTTCTTCGATCGCTTCGAGGACAACTTGAAGCGCTACAGCACGGTCGGCGGCGCGACGACGTGAGCATGGCAACGTCACTCGTGCGGAAGGTCATCCTCGGAGACAACCTCGAGGCGCTGGCTTCGCTGCCCACCGCGTTCGCTTCGCTCGTCTACGTCGACCCGCCCTTCAACACCGGCAAGGTGCAGAAGCGCGAGCGCATCAAGACCACCGCGACGAGCGATCCCGCGAGCCCCGGCGACCGAGGAGGCTTCGGCGGCCGCCGCTACGACGTCGAGCGCGTCGAGAGCGGCGGCGCCTACGCCGACTCGTACGAGGACTTCGAGGCCTTCCTCATGCCGCGCATCGAGGCCTCGCTCCGGTGCCTCACCAAGAACGGGTCGCTCTTCGTGCACCTCGATTATCGCGAGGTCCACTACGTGAAGGTCGCGCTCGATCGCCTGCTCGGGCGCGATCGCTTCGTCAACGAGATCATCTGGGCCTACGACTACGGCGGGCGGCCCAAGAACCGCTGGCCCGCCAAGCACGACACGATCCTCTGGTACGTGCTCGATCCCGACGACTACGTCTTCGACTTCGACGCGATCGATCGCATCCCGTACATGGCGCCCGATCTGGTCGGCAAGGAGAAGGCCGAGACCGGCAAGACGCCCACCGACGTGTGGTGGCACACCATCGTCCCCACCAACGGTCGGGAGAAAACCGGCTACCCCACGCAGAAGCCGCTCGGCGTTCTGTCGCGCCTCCTCAAGGTGCACTCGCGCGCCGGCGACGTCGTCCTCGATTTCTTCGCGGGCAGCGGCACCACCGGAGACGCCGCGGCCAGAAACGATCGCGGCTTCGTGCTGATCGATCACAACCCGGAAGCGGCCGCGGTCATGGCCAAGCGACTCGCGGCCTACGAGCCCGAGCTCGTCGGCTTCACGGCCGGCTGACGGCGCTGATCTCGACGCGACCGTAGACGTACGTGACGTCGCGCCCGAACGTCCCGAGCGGATCGAGGCCGCGAATGCGGAGGTGACGAGCATCTCCGACGCGCGCCACGTCCGGGAGCGCCGCGGCGTGGCCGATGTCCGCGGAGCCGATCAGCGTGGCGCGGCCCTCCAGCGTTCGGCCGACGGCGAGCGCGCACGACGGAGGAGGAGCGCCGAGCGCGGCGGCATGCTGCGTGTCGCCCGACGGCGTGCAGCCGAGGATCATCACCAGCTCTTCGTTGACGACCGGTGACCACTTCCACGCGCGCGCGAAGTGATTCGCCGCGGTCCCGATCGCGGAGCGCAGCACCGGCTCCCACGTGTCGTGGAGCTCCTCGGGATTGCCGACGGTCTGGAAGCCGGGCGTTCCCTTGGCCGTGACCTGCACCGTG
>Ga0207683_10003029_pt1 | contig 14681 bp, 14 predicted proteins | sample KBSM73metaG_FD_184333 | JGI IMG/M metagenome (GOLD analysis project Ga0207683, IMG submission 184333) | Miscanthus rhizosphere microbial communities from Kellogg Biological Station, Michigan, USA - KBS M7-3 metaG (SPAdes) (version 2) | ecosystem: Host-associated > Plants > Roots > Rhizosphere >... | reverse complement strand
CGGGCCTTTGCTTGAGCATGCGGTCCGGCCACGCTACGCTTTGCAGCGGTGGCACTGACTCCCAAGCCAGTCGACGCAGGCGTCAGCGTCGGCCAGGTCTTTCAGGGCAAGTATCGCGTAGATGCGATCCTTGGCCATGGAGGCATGGGCGTGGTCGCGGAGTGCACGCACCTCGCGCTGAACGAGCGGGTCGCGGTGAAAATGCTGCGCCAGGACGTCCTGCAGGATCAGGATGCCGTCTCACGCTTCATACGTGAGGCCCAGGCGGCGGTGAAGCTCAAGAGCGAGTACGTCGCTCGCGTCTCGGACGTCGGTACGTTCGAGAATGGCGTCCCGTACATGGTCATGGAGTTCCTCGAGGGCCATGACCTCGGCGAGCTCTTGAAGCAGCGCGGCGTGTTGCCGGTGCCGTGGGCGGTCGAGCTCATGCTGCAGACGGCCGAGGCGCTCGCGGAGGCGCACTCGCTCTCGATCGTGCACCGCGACGTCAAGCCGACGAACCTGTTCGTCACGTGGCGCCCCGACGGCAGCGCGCTCATCAAGGTCCTCGACTTCGGCATCTCGAAGTCGCCGATGGGCACGGACATGCAGCTGACGCAGACGCAGTCGCTGCTCGGCACGCCGGCCTATATGTCGCCCGAGCAGATGCGGTCCGCGCGGCTCGTCGACTCGCGCAGCGACATCTGGTCGCTCGGCACCGTGTTCTACGAGGCGCTCGAGGGTCGCCGGCCGTTCGAGGCCGAGAGCTTCAGCGAGATGTGCGTCAAGGTTGCCGTCGATCCGCCGGCGCCGATGGTGAACACGCCGCCGGGGCTGCAGCAGGCGATCCTGCGCTGCCTCGCGAAGTCGCCCGAGCAGCGCTACGCGAACATGGGTGAGTTCGCGCGCGATCTGATTCCGTTCGCGCAGGACCAGCACCAGGCGACGATGCTCGTCGAGCGCATGCATCGCATGCTGTCGCGCGCGCCGTACAACTGGGAAGGCGGCGGCACGGGCGTCTCGAGTCGCACGCCGCAGCCGATCCGCGACCATGGCAGCGCGCCGGTGCGCGTGCCGCGAGCGATGACACCGCCCGTGCAGTGGAGCGCCGGCAGCGATCCCGCGGCGTCGCCGTGGAACGGCAAGTCCGAACCGAACGTGCAGCCGTGGCGCGACGCGAGCTCGCCGGTCCCGCGCCAGGTCCTGGGTCACGAGGCGTCGTCGCAGCTGCCCGCGGTCACGATGGACGTGCGGCCGAAGCGCAAATGGCCGCTCGTGCTCGGCGCCGTCGCGCTGCTCGGCATCGGTGGTGCGGTCGCCGCGATCGCGGTCAACAGCACCAGCGAGCCCGCGCATGTCACCGCACCCTCGCCGACCGTGCAGATGCAGCAGGCGCCGACCGTGGACACACCCGCGCCGCCGGTGCCCGCGAAGGTCGAGACCCCGGCCGTGACCAACAAGGTCGAGACCCCGGCCGTGACCAACAAGGTCGAGACCCCGGCTGTCACCAACAAGGTCGAGACCCCGGCTGTCACCAGCAAGGTCGATTCGACGAAGGTGACCCGTCCGAAGCAGACGACCAAGCAGGGCACCCAGACCACGATCAAGACGGGCCCCAAGAAGGACACGCCCGAGGTCAAGAAAGATGCACCGGCGGAGGCGACGCCTCCGAAGGTGAAGTGCGACCCGTTCGCTTCGATGCACAACTGCGACTCGAAGTAGAATATCGCCCATGCGATGGACCGCGATCGTGGTGGTGGGGGCCCTCGTGCGCGTCGCGCACGCCGACGACGCCTCCGACGCCGAGACCCTGTTCAACGAGGGCGTGAAGGCGAAGGAAGCCGGCAAGGCCGACGAGGCCTGCGCCAAGTTCCGCGCGTCGTACGAGAAGAACCGCAACGCGGTCGGCACGCTCCTCAATGTCGCGCTGTGCGACGAGCAGGCCGGCAAGATCGGATCGGCGCACAAGCTGTTCGCCGAGGCCGAGGCCCGCGCCAAGGAACAGAACCTCGACGAGCATCGCCAGGCCGCGCAGGAGCACAAGGACAAGCTCGCCGGCGATGTCCCGCGCGTGACGATCGGCTTCGCCGAGCTCGCGCCGGAGACCAAGCTCGTCGTCGGCGGCGACGTCATCGACACCGCGAGCACGAGCGACATCGAGGTCGATCCCGGCGCGGTGAAGATCGTCGCGAGCGCGCCCGGCCGCGTGCCGTACGAGACCACGCTGACGATCGCCAAGGGCGAGCACACGACGATCGCGATCCCGAAGCTCGGCTATCCGATCGAGGACAAGGGCCGCGCGACGCTCGGCAAGGTCGTCACCTTCGCCGGCGCGGGCGTCGTACTGGCCGGGATCGGGGTCGGCCTGTACGCGAACCACAAGTACAACGGCGAGTTCGACAACGGCCACTGCACGATGCCCGATGCCGCGCATCCGATGTGCGACCAGAACGGCTACGCCACGACGCACAATGCGAAGACGCTCGGCTGGGTGGGCACCGGTGTCGGCGCCGCGGGCCTCGTGGCGATCGGCGTCGGCGTCGCCCTGTGGATCACGGCGCCGCATCACGAGGCTGCGCGCCAGGTCTCGGTTGTACCGACCGTCGCACCGGACCAGGCGGGCATCGTCGCGTTCGGGCGCTTCTAAGCTGATATACTGATCGAGATGGGACGCACTGGGGTCACGCTCGCCCTCGTTCTCGGCAGCCTCTCGCTCCTTCGCGTCGCGCACGCGAGCCCGGAGGCCGACAAGCTGTTCGACGAGGGTCGCAAGCTCCTCGACAGCGATCCCGGCGCCGCGTGCGCCAAGTTCGATCAGGCGATCAAGCTCGATCCCGACGCGCCCGGCGTGCTGCTCAACCTCGGCCTCTGCAACGAGAAGGTCGGCAAGTACAAGAGCGCGATCTACTGGTTCGCGAAGGCGCAGAAGCGCTCGACCGAGAGCAACCTGCCCGACTACGCGTCGGCGGCCGGCGATCACTTGCAGAAGCTCGCGAAGCTGGTCGCGCGCGTGAACATCACGTTCGCGGGCACGCCGCCGGCCGACGCGAAGGTGACGATCGACGGCGAGGTGATCGCGCCCGACGACTACACGCACGCCGAGGTCGATCCGGGCCACCACTCGCTCGTGGCGGGCGCCGCGGGCATGCGGATCGTCAACCAGGAGTTCGACGTCAAGCCGACGCCGGCGGGTCAGGCCGGCGAGACCGTGACGCTGCAGCCGATCGCGTTCGTCGAGGGCACGAACACGGTGATCATCGATCCGGGCGCCGGGCGCCGGAAGCTGGCGTGGATCGGCATGATCGGCGGCGGCACGCTGATGGCGGTCGCCGGCGGGCTCAGCCTCTACGAGAAGCACATCTACAACGAGTGCGTGAAGCAGGATCCCGGACAGCCGCCCGCGATCGACACGACGCGCACGGGCTGCACCGACGTGACCGCCGAGACCAAGCGCGCGAACCACGCCAAGGACATCGCGGGCACGTGGGGGACGATCACGTTCGCGGTCGGCGCCGTCGCCGCGGCGGCCGGCATCGCGCTGTACTTCACCGCGCCCGACAAGGAGCGCGTCGACCGCACGGTGTTCGTTCCGACGGTCTCGAACGAGGGCGTCGGGTTCAGCTGGAGCGGTCGCTTCTGAGCTGCTGAGCGGCCGCGCGGGTCGTCGGATCCATGCGGACGTCGTCGATCACGCGCGCGAGCACGGCGTCGGCCTCGGTGCCTTGACCTTCCGCCGCGAGCACGCGGGCCCTCGCGAGCTGCGCACGTCCGTGACCGGTTGCTTGCATGCGTCGATCGAGCCCGGCGACCCTCGGCTCGATCTCGCGGTCGAGCAGCTCGCGGGCGCGCGCGACCTCGCCGGTCTCGCACAGCGCATGGATCCGCACGGCGGCGGCGATCACGTGATTCTCGGCAGTCGCGGGGCGTGCCTCGTCGAGGGCGCGCAGCGCGCTGGGCCAGTCGCGGCGCAGCTCGTACGCGATCGCCCGGTCGAGCGCCTGCGAGGGTTTCGTCGCGAGCTCGAGGATTCGATCCGGATCGCCGACGGCGATCGCGCGCGAGAGCGCGGCGCGCCGGGTCATGCTGCGGAACGCGAACCAGAACCCGAGGACCAGCACGAATCCGCCGGACTCCCACAGGGCGCCGCTCGTGCCGACCTCGCTCGTCGAGATCAGCACCGTGTACGCACCTGCCATCATCAGGGGCACGACGACGCTCGCGGCGAGCTGCCATCCGCGCCCGCGCTTGCCCGCAAACTGAGCTCCGGTCTCGGTCATGGCCGCAGGTGCCGCGCGATCCGCATCGCGCATTCGAGCGCCTGCTCGTAGTTGAGGCGCGGATCGACGCGGCTCTTGTAGGCGCGCTCGAGATCGCCTTCGTCGAGGCCGCGCGCGCCGCCGATGCACTCGGTGACGTTCTCGCCGGTGAGCTCGACGTGGACGCCGCCGAGCCGCGACCCGATCTGCGAGTGCAGCTCGAAGCTCTGCTCGAGCTCGCTGACGATGTTGTCGAAGCGGCGCGTCTTGATGCCCTGGGGCGTCGTCTCGGTGTTGCCGTGCATCGGATCGCAGATCCACAGGACCGTGCGGCCGGTCGTGCGAACCGCCTCGACGAGCGGCGGCAGCTTCGTCTGCACCTTGTCGTGCCCCATGCGATGGATCAGCGTGATCTTGCCGGGCAGGCGAACCGGGTCGAGCGCGTCGAGTAGACCGACGAGCCAGTCGGGCGACATCGCCGGACCGATCTTGATGCCGAGCGGGTTGTTGATGCCGCGGTGGAACTCGACGTGCGCGCCGTCGAGCTGCGCCGTGCGCATGCCGATCCATGGGAAGTGCGTCGACAGGTTGTACCAGCCCGGGCGGCGCGGGACCTGCCGGGTCGTCGCCTGTTCGTATGGCAGCGCGAGCGCCTCGTGGCTCGTGAAGATGTCGACGCGCCGGAGCACCTCGGCCTCGACGCCGGTGATCGCGCTGACGAAGTCGAGGGACTCGCGGATCGAATTGACGATCGCGTGGTACTGCGCCGCGTGCGGCGAGCCCTCTGCGAACGACACGTCCCAGTACTCGGGGTGGTGCAGATCGGCGAACCCGCCGTCGACGAGCGCGCGGATGAAATTGAGCGTGAGGCCGGCACGCTCGTACGCGCGCAGCATCAGCTCCGGGTTTGGCTCGCGATCCGCGGCGGTGAACGCGTCGCGGTTGATCAGATCGCCGCGATACGCGGGCAGCGTGACGTCGCCGCGGGTCTCGTTGTCGGCGGACCGCGGCTTGGCGTACTGCCCGGCGATGCGGCCGATGCGGATCACCGGCTTCTTCGTGCCGTGGACGAGCACGAGGCTCATCTGCAGCAGGATCTTCAGCTTCGCCGCGATTGGATCGCTGCGGCAATCATCGAAGCTCTCGGCGCAGTCGCCGCCCTGCAGCACGAACGCCTCGCCGCGCGCGGCCCGCGCGAGCCCGCTGCGCAGATTCTCGACCTCCCACGACGTCACGAGCGGCGGCAGCCGGGACATCTCGGCGATCACGCGCTCGAGCGCCGCCGGATCGCCGTAGCTGACCTGTTGTGCCGCCGGCTTCTGCTTCCAGCTCGTGGGGGACCACGTCGTCATTCAGGCTCCTCTTTACCACCCCCGCAGCTCACTGGCCGCCTGCCTTCGTAATCGAGTCGCTTCGGAATCTGCTTCGGTTCGATGGTCCCGCCACGCTTGCGCAGCACCTCGGCCATCGCGTCGCGGATCACCTGGTCTGTCATCTGGATGGCGCCGTCGGGCAGGTGCAGCCGGCCGAACAGGCCGTCGCCGCCGGATGCGAGGAAGTCGCTCGTCACGACCGTGTAACTCCCAGCGTCGGACAGCGGCTTGCCGTGAACGTCGATCTCGGCGGCCAGCTTGCCATCCTTGCAGCGCGCCTTCGCGGTCAACCCGCCCCACGACAGGATGCCGCCGCTGCGCTGGAGGTTGCTCGTGACGAGCCGCCGGATGTGCTTGCCGCTGACGCGCACGAGCGCGAACTTGTTGTCGAACGGCATCGCCTCGAACAGGCGGCCATAGGTGAGCTCGCCGCCCGGGATATCGGCGCGCAGCCCGCCACCGTTGGTCAGCGCGACATCGGCGTCGGGACGCGCGGCGAGCATCAGATCGCTGAACCAGTCACCCTCGGCGGACTCGCTGCCGTAGGCCTTCGTCATCGTCGAGGCGAGCATGACGCCGAGCTTCTCGGCACGCCGCTCTCCCGCGCGCGCGAGTGCACCATCGACGATCGTCTGGACCTTCGCATCGGCGACGACCGGCCTGCCCTCGTAGGGCGAAGGATGGCAGTCGGCGACAGGCACGGGATTGTTCTCCTTGTCGAGCGGGCACACGAGCGTGGGCTCGAAGATCGTCGCGCCGCTCACGCGCCCGCCGGTCAGCTGCAGATCGACGCGCCCGAACGCGCGCCCCGACGACAGCGACTCGATCGCCGCCACGCCATTGATCCGGTGCGCGACGAGCGCGTGGGTGTGGCCCGCGACGAACACGTCGACCAGCCCGGTTGGCAGCGCGTCGACCACGCGGAACAGCTCGTCGCCCTTGTCGCAGCTCGACGTGTCCTCGTGATGCTCGATGTCGCGGCACGCGCTGCCGATGTGCGCGATCACGACGACGACCTGCGCGCCATTCGCTCGCAGCGAACGCGCCTCCTCGGCGATGGCCTGCGCCGCCGGCTTCATGACGAGACCCGCGAAGTTCGCCGGCATCGTGGTCGTCGGCGTCGCCTCGGTGCTCGCGCCGAGCAGGCCGACCTTCACGCCCGCGACCTCGACGATCACGCTCCGCTTCAAGTTCGGCCACGCGAGCGTTTCGCCCTTGTCGTCGACAATGTCGGTCTCGAGGAACGGAAACGCCGCCTCGGAGATCCGCGCCTTGAGCGCACCGCGCGGATCCTCGTCGGGGTGCTGCACGGTGACCGCCGGCCCGACCGGACCGAAGTCGAACTCGTGGTTTCCGATCGCGCTCGCGGTGTACCCCATCGCGTTGTACGCCTTGATGACGTCGGCGCCCTCGCCCAGGTTGGACTCGAGCGTGCCCTGGAACAGATCGCCACCGTCGACGAGCACCACGGCTCCGCCATCCGCCGCGCGCGCAGCCCGCACGTTCGCGACGTAGCCCGCGATCAACGGCAACCGGACCAGCGCGCCGTGCAGATCGTTGGTGCCGATGACCGTCAGCGTCCGGACCTGCGGCGGCTGCGCAGGCGGCGGCGGCGGCACCCGGCGCGGCGCGCCCGAGCACGCGACGAGCGACGCGAGCAGCAGCCACCGGATCATTTCGGCACTGTACCGCCATCGGCGGGCAGGGTGTCCTCCTCGTCGTCCGCCCCGGCGCTCCGCTCCAGCGACCGCGACCGCGCCGTCAGATCACTCGGCGACTCGCTGCGCACGCCCGCCGCGGCCGGATCGATCGCGAGCTCGAGCGACACGCTGCCATCCCTCGCAATCGTCGCGAACGCAGCTCCACCTCCGGACAGTGCACACGTCAGCCGCGGCCCGCTCGCGACGGCCTTGCCGCAATCCACGGTCTGCGTGACGCCGAGATCCGCGAGCTCCTCGCGCACGCGCGCCGCGATCGGCGCAGTCGGCACCACGCCGCCCTCGACCCACCACACCCACTCGCCGCGATGATTCTCGACGACCACCGGCACCACCACGCCATCGACGCTCGCGCGGCACATCGCAACCCCGACCACGATCACGCAGCGTGTGGTCGCAGGTGCACCGATGCGCGCCGTCAGCTCTCGCGCGATCGCGGTCTCCAGCGGCGAGGTCTGTAACGGTGCTCGCACCTTACGATCGCTGCACCCGAGTACACACAACAACACGCAAACGCAGCGGATCTTCCGCGCCGTGGGGCGCTGCGCCACATGAATATGTTGAGGTACCCTGCGTCCCACGTTCGTCCAGGAGGATCGATGCGCTCACAACTCTATCGCTGGCTTGTGACTACAGGGCTTGCAGGTGCGACTCTCGTCGCGATTCCGACCGTCGCGTCGGCTCAACCCGATGTTCGTGATCACCGTCATCACGATCATGATCGTGATGATGGTCCACCGCGCGAGGCGCCTCCGGCTCCCCGCGAAGAACGCGCGGCCCTTCGCGCCGGCTTCGTCTGGCAGTCGGGCCGCTGGGACTGGCGCCACGGCAAGTGGGAGTGGGTCAACGGCCACTACGAGCGCGAGCGTCACGGCAAGAAGTGGCGCGAGGCGCGCTGGGAACGCCAGGGCGACAACTACGTGCTCGTCGACGGCGACTGGATCGACGCGGACGTGCGCCCGACCGCCGCGCCGCCTCCGATGCGCGAGGAGAAGTTTGAAGCGCGCGCCGGCTTCGTGTTCGTGCGCGGCCGCTGGGACTGGCGCGGCGGCAACTGGGAATGGCTCCCGGGCCACTGGGAGAAGGAACGCCCGGGCAAGCGCTGGCGCGAGGCGCGCTGGGAGATGCGCGACGGCTCGTACCAGCTGGTCGACGGTGCATGGGACGAGGCTCCGATGTATCCGACCGCTGCTCCGCCGCCTCCGCGCGAGGAGCGCTTCGACGCGAGGCCCGGACACATCTGGGTGAAGGGCCGCTGGGACTGGCGCAACGGCGAGTGGACCTGGGTCGACGGCCACTTCGAGCGCGAGCGCCATGGCAACGCGTGGCATGACGGCCGCTGGGAGATGAAGGACGGCCGCTACGCCTGGATCGAAGGCAGCTGGGGCGCGCCGCCGGCCTATCCGCCCATCGATATGCCGCCGCCCGAGCCGCGCGCCGAGAGGCAGGAGCGACGTCCCGGCTATTCATGGGAGCCGGGTTACTGGCTGTGGAATGCAGCCGACGGCAAGTATGGCTGGCAGCGCGGCGCGCTGATCGCGGATCGACCGGGCTATCGCCGCACCCTCGCGCACTGGGATCGCGCAGGTGATCACTGGCAGCTGTCGCCGCCGGCGTGGGAAGCCGCTGGTGCACCGCCGCCGCCGCCGCCGCCTCCTCAGAACGCTCAGCCGGCGCCGCCCGCTCCGCAGAACGAGAACGTGCAGCCGCGCGCGGGCTTCGTGTGGGCGCGTGGTCACTACGGCTGGACGAACAACGCGTACGCGTGGATCCCCGGTCACTGGGAGCGCCAGCGTGCGAGCCAGCGGTGGGTCGACGGCCGCTGGGAGCAGCGCGGCAACGCGTGGGTGTGGGTCGAGGGCGGCTGGCAGTAAGCAGCCGGCGCTGACGTGATGGCGCCGCGCCCGTGCGCGGCGTTGTCGTTTTCGGCTACCAGCGCCGCTCGAACAGCGGCAGCTTGAGCATCACGCCGTCCTCGCCGTGATAGCTCGTCGGCTCCATCTCCATCGCCGGGAGCTGGAGCGCGAGCTCGTGACCGGCGAGGCCGAGCTGGACGCGCGCGCTGATGCGCGCCTTGCCATCGCTGAAGTACCAGTCGCTGTCGAGCTTGAACGCGAGGTAGTGGCCGGTGCCGGTGCCGAGGCGGAGCTTGGCGCGCTGACCGCGACCATCGACGTGCAAGCCGAACATCTGATCGGAGAGCAGCGTCATGTGGTTGCCGAGCTTGTTGCCGAGCTCGCTCAGGTGATCGGTGATCACGTCCTCTTCGGATTCGGCGTGATCCGAGGGGAGTGCGGGCCAGCGGCGCTCGAGCAGATCCGGATCGTCGAGGTGCGCGAGCAGGCCGGGGGCGGCGGCGATCTGGGTGACCGTGGCGTCTGCGAGCAGGACCGTATGGTTGTCCGCGTGCGCCGCGGGGCCGGCCGCGAGCAGCGTGGCGATCGCGAGCGCTCCGCGTCCCATGCTTCGATGGTGGCCGGAGCGTAGGTAGCGATCTGTGAGCACAGTTACGGATGGCATGCTAAAGCGGTCGCGATGAAGCTGGGGCTTGCGATCACCTTGATGGCAGCTCTGGGTGCCTGCAAGAGCGAAGGTCACGCACCACATGTAGTCGGAAGTGCGTCTCTCGGACCGGGCTCGGCCGCGCACAAGGATCCCCTGCCGCACCCGCTGTTCTGGTCGGTCGAGAAGGACGGCAAGACGACGTACGTGCTCGGCACGATGCACGTCGGGATCGATCCGGACACGAGGATTCCCGAGCTGGTGTGGAAGAAGCTCGACGACGCGCGCGCGTTCGCGATGGAGACCGATCTCGACAAGGCCGCGTCGCTCGATGTCATGCGTCACGACGGCGGATCGCTTCATGCGGATCTCGGCGATGCGTACTGGCAGAAGCTCGAGGGCGCGCTCGGCGCGGACCAGGCGCGGCGCGTCGACGGCATGAAGCCGATGATCCCCGCGACGCTGCTGTCGATGCGCGGGTTGCCCGAGACACCGGCAATGGACGGTGCGCTGTATGGGCGCGCGGCGTCCGAGCACAAGCCGGTGGTGTTTCTCGAGCCGATCGAGCGCGAGGAGGCGGTGCTCGACAAGTGGATGGACGTGCGCGCGCTCGAGGCGATGCTCGATGATCTGCCCGGCGGCGAGCAGCATGCGCGCGAGATGCTCGCGGCGTACATCGCCGGTGACGAGGCGAAGATCGAGGCGCTCGGGGACTCCGAGCGTGCGGACTTCAAGAAAATGGGGCGGACCGACGCCGAGTACGACCAGCAGATGGAGGATCTGCTGTTTGCACGCAATGCGTCATGGGTGCCGGAGCTCGAGGAGCTGCATGCGGCCGGTGGCGGGTTCGTTGCCGTCGGGGCGATGCACCTCATCGGCAAGCGAAGCGTGCTGGATCTGCTGCAGCAGCGTGGCTACAAGGTGACCCGCCTCACGCCATAGGCCGCGAAAAACGTCTGTTCAATAGAGGGCGACCTGAGTACGCTCCGCGCCGGAGGGAACATGCGTCGCATTGCCGTACTTTGTCTTCTCGTGGCCTGTGGAAAGAGCCCGGGCTCGTCCAACGGCCCCGACGCCAACGTTTTCGGCGATGGCCCGCCGCTGTCGGGTGACAAGTATTCGCTCACGTGGGGACCGGTCAACGTGAACCCCGGTGTCGAGGACACGCAGTGCATCTGGGTCAAGCTCGGCAACGATGCCGAGATCAAGGTCCATCAGCTGCACGACGTGCTCGGGGCGAGCTCGCACCACCTGATCGTCTACAAGGACGACATGGACACGACCGAGCAGCTGACGCCGATGCCGTGCCAGCCGTTCACCGGCGCCCTCAACACGACCGGCAAGATCTCGCCGATCGTGATCACGCAGAAGCACGACGACGAGATCACGCTGCCCGACGGCGTCGCGTACACGTACGCGCCTCACCAGATGGTGAAGCTCGAGATGCACTACATCAACAGCGGTGATGCCGCGGCGATGGCGCAGGCGACGGTCGACATCTTCGCCGCGGATCCCACGACGATCCACGACGAGGCGGCGCTGCTGTTCACGGGTTCACCCGACATCGACATTCCGGCCGGCCAGATGACGACGCTCCACCAGTTCTTCACGGTGCCGAGCTACCTCGACCTCAGCCAGTCGCACATCTTCGCGATCACGGGCCACGAGCACCACCTCGGTACCGGCGTTCAGCTGCAGCTCGCGCCCGCGAAGACCGGTCCGTTCACCGACGTCTACGATCCGATGCCGTTCCAGTGGGCGGAGCCGGCGACCGCGAACTTCTCGACGCCGTTCTCGATCCCGACCGGTGGCGGCCTCGACATCACGTGCAAGTGGGACAACACGGCGCCCGGCGCGACGAACGTCACCTTCGGCGAGAAGACGACCGACGAGATGTGTTTCGCGTGGATGTATTACTACCCGTCGCAGGGCAGCAAGGTCTGCATCCACACCGAGAAGTACGGCGGTGCGAACGGCATCAACCTGTGCTGCCCGGGCGATTCGCTCTGCAGCCAGGTCGGCTTCTAGATCTTCTGCAAGAACGCGCCGACCGCATCGACGACGACCGGCGGGATCTCGTGCCCGCCGAGGAAGTCGACCCACTCGACATTCGCGCCCGCGGCGCGCAGCCGATCGCGCAGCGTCTCCGACGCCGAGAACGGCAGCAGCTGATCGCGCCGGCCGTGTGACATCAGCACCGGCACGCCGGCGAGCTTCGCGAAGCGCGGTCCCCACACCGGCTCGGCGAGGAACGTGCCCGACATCAGCACGAGGCCGGCGGGCGGCGCCGCGGCGTGCAGCGCGACATCGAGCGCCATCATCGCGCCCTGCGAGAACCCGCCGAGCACGAGCTGCGCGTCGGTGAGCTGGAACTTCGTCTTGACCGCGTCGACAAGGCGCGTGACGTGGTCGCGTGCGACATCGAGCCCTTCGGGGACCTCGGCGCTGCGATCCTGCGGCCGTCCCGCGGTGAGCTCGCGCTCGAGCCTGGCGAGATCGAGCAGCCACCACGCGCGCGAGTCGCCGTAGAGCCCTCCGAGCTCGAGCGGCGCTTCGGGGAACACGAACCGCACCGGCGCCTTGATGTAGGGCGCGAGACCGACGAGGTCGTCACCGGGTGCGCCGAAACCGTGCATGAGGATGACGGTCAGCTTGGCGTCGGCCGGTCCGATGATGCGCGTGGTCAGTCCGGCGAGCTCGAGGCGTTCAGGCATGGGCACGCGCGCACGTTCGCACGGTGCCCACGCGGCCGCTAGAGTCCGCCCGGGCCGCCCGAGCCCTTGTCGGCAACGGGACGATCGCCGCTCTCGGTCGCGTGGTGCGTGTCGTGGTCGGAGTCGTCGTTCGGATCGAGCTCGTCCTCGGCCGGCGGGCCACCCTCCGTGGCGCTGGTCTCCAGCGTCTCGAGCCAGTTCTCGCCGAGCTCACTCTCCGCGTACTCGCCGAGCTCGGGGCCGGCACCGCGCTCGGGATCTTCGACCTTCGGCATGTGGAGGCCGTAGAGCTCGCCGGTGTCGTCCGACTTCGCGGTGCGCTCCTCCGACGTCATGTCGTCCAGATCGCGGACATCCTCCTCGTCGGTGTCCTCGTCCTCGTCGGACTCGGCGAGCCCGATCGCCGCATCGATGTCGTCCTGCTGCTCCGCGCCAGGCATGACGTTGATATCGAGCGGCTCGAGGTGGAAGTCCTGAGCTTCGTCGAGCGACTGCACCGGATCGGTCGGATCCAGATCCGCAGCCGTGGGATCGGGCACCGAGCCCGGGGGCATCGTGACCGGAACGACCGGCGAGGGTTGCTTGTGCGTGCGCATGCCCACACGAGGAGCATGCGGCGTGCCGCGTACTCTAGGTGTTCGGCGGAGGCGGCGGCACTTCGACGACAAACACGTAATCGAAGCTCGCAGTGACGCCGTTCGTGCGCAGACCGATGTCGCCGGCTGCATCGGCGGTGTCGTCGTACGACGCGTCGCCCGAGATCATCCCGCGCTTGCTCTCGCAATCGACGTGCGTGTAGTCGCCGGCCGCCTGTGTCGTGCGAGCCTGGATGACCGTCCAGTCGCCCATCATCTGCGTCTGGAACTGGCCCGGGTTGTAATCGTACTGGCCGCCACCGACGCGACCGGCTTCGATCTGTGCACCACCGCCCGGTGCGGCGAGGCCGCAGAAGAAGTAGTCGTTGGTGTCCAGGTAGCCGAGCGCGATGCCGGTCGAGTGCCGCGACGCGCTGTTCTGCGCGACCGCATTGACGCGCACGCGCGCATCGATGAACACGTTGTTGAGATCGAGGCCGGCGACGATCTGGTGCTGCATCGTCATGTCGGATTGATCGAGCGCGCCCATCGTGACGGTCCACGGCCCACCGGCGACCGGCGTCCACGCCACGGTGTCGTAGAAACCTTCGAACAGCGCGATGCGATCGCCGGCCTCGGTCGGGCGCGGATCGCAGGCGTCACCGACGCCATCGCCATCGGCATCGCCGCCGGCATCGACGAGGTGCGGGCAGACATCGCAGACATCACCGCGGCCATCGCCATCGTGATCGTGCTGGTCGGCATTCGCGACCGTGGGGCAGTTGTCCGCCGGATCGGCGACGCCGTCGCCATCGCTGTCGCCCGCGGTGGTACCGCTGCCGTTCGAGCCCGTGGTGCTGGCGTCGGGCGTCGTGCCGTCGTCGTCGCCACTCTTCGGGTTCGAGTGGAACGAGCACCCTGCGAACATGATCACGATGACCAGGACCCTCTTCATGGCGGCACGACAATGCGACGGTTGCGCTACGCTGTCACCATGAAACCGACCCGGCGGGACGTGCTCCGCCTGGCAGGCGCTGGCGCCGCCGGTCTCGCGATCGGCTGTGGTGATAACGATCCGTCTCGCCCTCCTGGCCCGCATCACGCATCGGCGGTGTTCGAGCCGGCTTCGGACGCGTTCTCGATCGCTTTGTGGTCCAGCCTTTCGCGCTCGGTGGCCGTCGAGGTGCGCGATTCGCGCAACACCGTGCTCGCGACTCTCGTGGATCTCGACGACGCGGGCCGCGCGGTCGTCGATGTGGCCGATCTCCAGCCGAGCACGACGTACCAGGTGTCGCTGCTCGCGAGCGGCGGCACGCGGCTGGGTCCACACACCGTGCGCACCGCACCGGCCGATGACGATCACCGCGCCGTCCGGCTCGCGGTCAGCGCCGATCTCGATCCCTCGCACGAGTTCGACAGCGATCTCCTCACGCAGCTCGCCGCCGCCGCGCCCGAGGTCTACGTCTCGATCGGCGACTTCCCGTACACCGACAACGGTCCGCCGGCGATGACGGTCGACGAGTACCGCGCGCGCCACGCCGAGCTGCGCACGACGCCGAAGGTC
>Ga0207683_10003028_pt1 | contig 14681 bp, 16 predicted proteins | sample KBSM73metaG_FD_184333 | JGI IMG/M metagenome (GOLD analysis project Ga0207683, IMG submission 184333) | Miscanthus rhizosphere microbial communities from Kellogg Biological Station, Michigan, USA - KBS M7-3 metaG (SPAdes) (version 2) | ecosystem: Host-associated > Plants > Roots > Rhizosphere >... | reverse complement strand
GAGTAAGATTCCATCGAAACGAGCGGAATCTCGGAATGTCGGCGAATTTCAACGCGCTCGCGGATGCGGCCCGGGGAGAATGCGCGGTTGCGATCGGAGACGACGATCGCTTGTTACCGGAATTTCTCGCGCAACTTGTCCCAAGGATGGAGCCGAGAGTGCGGGTTGTTTTCTCCAATCAATACCTTATCGATGCGAGCGGTCAGCGACTCGAAGAGCGCACGAAAGCGCATGCCCGACGTTACGGTCGAGATAAGCTGCCAGCTGGAGTGATCGAACACAGTGATGTAGCTGCCTGGCGACTTTCCTTTCCTATGTCCGCCAGTTTGCTGCGCACGGCAGACCTGCGGCGGTTGCGCTTCCGCGAGGAGCTCAATACGCCGGATGTCGATTTTTTCATTCGACTCGCACAGGAAGGGGCAACATTCTGCTTCGTTCCCCAATATCTCATGGAATACCGGGTGCATTCGGCAGCCGAGACGGCTGGCGGGCTCTGGACGGAGCAATTGGTCGAATGTCTTAGTCCATATGAGGTCAGACCGGAAGTCGAGGTTTATAAACGGGAGTTCCTCGCTCCGATGGTTGTAAATGCGGTCAGCCGCTGCTTACAACGCGGTGAAATGGAGAGAGCCCGCGCTCTGCTGCGCAACAAGTATTATCCAAGTGGCACTCAGCTCGCGCTGAGCAGCTCCCTTGGGGGGTGGTTGCAGGGATTTTGTGCGCATCTTCCCGCGTCATTGGGCGTTCCCATCTATCGCGCCGCCCGGCGGGCGCGCCACGTCGGCGCCGGGCCTAGAGATTGCTAAGTTATCTCCACGCGAGTTATGGCTTCGTTCTTATCTGTGCGACGCTCCTAGCTTTCGAACGATTGAAAATATTTTTGTTGAGTTGTGAAAGTTCTTGTCACCGGAACAGAAGGTTATCTCGGATCGCTCCTTGCTCCGATTCTGAGAGAGCACGGTCACGAGGTCCTTGGTGTCGATACCGGTTTTTATAAATCGGGTTGGCTTTACCACGGACTAACGCTCACGCCGCACACACTCAATAAAGACATTCGACAAATCGAAGAAGCCGACCTCGATGGCATTCAGGCGGTCGTGCACATGGCTGAGCTGTCAAATGATCCGGCCGGGGCGCTCGTCCCTGACGTCACTTATGAGATCAATCACCAAGGATCAGTTCGGCTTGCGGAGATGGCGCGCCGCCGCAGGGTGGAGCGTTTTGTCTACATGTCATCCTGTAGCGTTTACGGATTGGCGGCGGACGACTACATGACGGAGGAATCGGCCGTCAATCCGCAAACAGCCTATGCTACCTGCAAAACGATGGTCGAACGCGATCTAAAGCCGATGGCAGACACCAATTTTTCGCCTACTTACTTACGCAACGCTACTGCCTACGGCGCCTCACCGCGGATGCGATTTGATATCGTCTTGAACAACCTGGCCGGTCTAGCGTGGACGACAAAGGACATAAAGATGGTGAGTGACGGGACCCCTTGGAGACCGCTTGTGCACGCCCTCGACATTGCAAAGGCAATTTGTTGTGTCCTGGCGGCGCCGCGCGAGGCAATTCACAACCAAATCTTTAACGTCGGAGATACGGCTCACAATTATACGATCAAGGAGATTGCTGAGATTGTAGCGGACATATTCCCGGGTTGCCAGCTGACCTTTGGCGATCAGAGCGCGGACAATCGCAGCTATCGGGTCTCATTCGATAAAATTAGGGACAGACTGCCGGATTTCGAATGTGATTGGAGCGCTCGAACAGGCGCTGAACAGCTGCACGACATCTTTCGACAGGTAGATATGACTTCAGCGGTGTTTAATGACCGAGCCTTCACTCGATTGAAACAGCTTGAGTACCTTTTGCGGACTCAACAAATTGATCAGAGGTTTTTCTGGAACAATGGCGTGGGTCGAGCAGGTCGCTCGGCAGATGCGAAATCGTGAAATTCACTGAGACTCCGCTTCCAGGCGCGTTCATCATCGATCTCGAGCCACACCAGGACGAGCGCGGCTTTTTTGCGCGCACGTTCTGTGTCCGTGAATTTTGGGAGCATGGGCTGAACTCAACAGTCGCGCAGTGCAACCTTTCATCCAACCTGAAGGCCGGAACCTTGCGCGGGATGCATTTCCAACAGCCACCGCTGAGTGAAGCGAAACTTGTTCGTTGCATCCGCGGAGCGATTCATGATGTCGTGGTCGATCTGCGGCCGCAGTCAGCCACTTATCGACGTCAATTTGCCGTAGAGTTAAATACGGTGAATCGGCGCGCCCTCTTTGTCCCCGCTCTCTTCGCGCACGGTTTCCAAACTCTCATGGACAACACTGAGGTCGAATACCAAATGAGCGAGGCTTATGTGCCGGAGGGCGCGCGAGGATTTCGCTATGACGACACGTCGTTTGCCATCCGCTGGCCGTTACCGGTTTCGGTGATCTCGGAACAAGATCTCAGTTGGCCGCCATTTTCCTGATGCAGAGCCTCGACCTGGATATGCATGCGCTGATTGCGCGACTCTATCCGATATGCCGGAGCATCACGGGAGATGGGGTCCGTCAGACGCTCCGTATCCTAAACGAATTGATTCCGCTGGAAGTGAACGAGGTAGCAACCGGCACGAAGGTTTTCGATTGGACGATCCCGAAGGAGTGGAACATACGAGACGCTTGGATCAAGGACTCGCGTGGTCAGAAGCTGATCGATTTTGCCAAGCTCAATTTGCACGTAGTTAGTTATAGCTCTCCAGTTCATCGCCGAATGCGCCTGGCGGAACTGCGAGAACATCTTTTTACGATTCCGGGCCAACCCGTCTGGGTGCCGTATCGAACATCGTATTACGAAGAAAGCTGGGGATTTTGTTTGAGCGAGGAACAGCTTCTACAGTTCAGCGACGATGAGGAATACGAAGTCCTGATCGATTCCTCATTGGACGACGGTCACCTCACTTATGGGGAATTTGTTTTGCAGGGCGAAGAAGAGTTGGAGGTGTTGATTTCTTCCCACGTCTGTCACCCCTCTCTGGCCAACGACAACCTTTCAGGAGTTGCGGTTGCGGTGAAATTAGCGCGTGTCCTGGCCGCGCGACCTCGTCGTTACACTTACCGCTTCCTTTTCATACCGGGGACGATCGGCTCAATTACCTGGCTGGCGCGAAATGAAGACAGGCTGTCGCGCATTAGGCATGGAGTGGTTCTGACCTGTCTGGGTGACGTTAGCGATCTCACTTATAAGCGCAGCCGGCTTGGAGATGCGGAGATTGACCGCGTGTTTATTCATATCCTCAGGCATTCCGGCCAACTATATTCTGTGATTGATTTTGTTCCCTATGGGTATGACGAGCGGCAGTATTGCTCGCCTGGAATCGATCTTGCGGTTGGCTGCCTGATGCGCGGGCGGCATGGGGAATTTCCAGAGTACCACACATCGGCCGATAACCTCGATTTCGTAAAGACCGCTCCTCTCGAGGATTCCTTCTCGAAGTGCCTCGCCGCTTTTGGAATTCTGGAAGGCAATCGCGTCTACGTAAATCAAAAGCCAAAGGGCGAGCCTCAGCTCGGCAAACGTGGCCTTTACGGTAATGGTCAAACCGTTGGAGAGGAGCGACAACGCGCCTATCTCTGGGTTTTGAATCTATCGGATGGCAAACATTCGTTGTTGGATATCGCGGAGCGAGCCAATCTTCCATTTCACGTAATCAAGCAGGCGGCGGAAGCCTTAGCGGCTACCGATCTCCTTACTCTCCAATGAGCGATGAACACACCAGGCGAGGGGATACGATCCAAGTGACTGTCAGTTCAGCCTATTGCTGTCGATTCTGCGGCGAACGGCTGCAAGAAACTTTTGTTGACCTTGGATTATCGCCGCTCTGCGAGACCTACATCAAGGCCGAGGACCTTGGAAAACCAGAGCCACTCTACCCGCTGCATAGCTTCGTGTGTGACAAATGTTTCTTGGTTCAATTGCCGGAGCATGTCGGGGCAAGGGAGATCTTTGAAGAGTACGCGTATTTTTCATCCTATTCCAAGTCGTGGTTACAGCACGCGAGAGAATATGTCGCCGGCATTTCCGCTCGACTGCAGCTGGGCAATCATTCTCTCGTCGTAGAGTTGGCCAGCAATGATGGCTATCTTCTTCAGTATTTCCTTGCCGACGGCGTTCCCGTGCTGGGGATCGAACCGGCTAAAAACGTCGCCCAATCCGCGATCGAGAAAGGAATTCCTTGTGTAACGGAGTTCTTCGGAGAGAACCTGGCGCGTCGGCTCGTCGCGGAAGGCCGCAAAGCTGATCTGCTCCTCGGGAATAATGTCTTGGCGCACGTTCCTGACATCAACGACTTCGTTGCCGGGATGAAGGTTTTGCTCGCGGACAGTGGAGTCATCACCATGGAGTTCCCGCATTTGCTCCGGCTAGTTCAAGAGAACCAGTTCGATACTATCTACCACGAACATTTCTCCTACCTGTCGTTCACAACCGTCGAACAAATTTTCGCAGCTCATGAGCTGGCGCTCTTTGATGTGGAGGAATTATCCACCCATGGTGGATCTCTCCGTATCTATGCTCGCCACCTGAATGACAGATCCGAGTCTGTTTCGGGCAGGGTCGCTGATCTTAAGGCAAAAGAGGAAAACTGGGGTGTTCGTCGCATGGATCGCTACCGAACGTTTTCCAAAAAGGTGGAGGCAACGAAGCGGAATGTTTTGAGGTTTTTAATCGAGGCTAAGGAAATGGGTAAATCGGTCGCCGGATATGGTGCTCCGGGAAAGGGGAATACCTTGCTGAACTATTGCGGGATCCGCGCCGACTTTCTCGATTATACGGTGGATCTGAACCCTTACAAACAAGGCAAGTACACTCCGGGCACGCGGATTCCGATTTATGCCCCGGAACGAATCAGGGAGACCCGCCCTGATTTTGTGTTCATCCTTCCTTGGAATCTAAAACGAGAGATCATCGCTCAAAATGAATTCATTCGTGAATGGGGCGGGAAATTCGTCGTCCCCATCCCGAAGGTGGAGATCTGTTAATAGCGCGATGAAGCGGGTTCAAAAGCGCGGCATGAATTCAGCTAAAACAGCTTGTTTGATGGTCGGTTCAGCGATAGGCATTGGGATAGCGCTAAACCGGCTTACGAGTGAAGAAATGAAACTGCCTTCTGACATTAACGGCACGAACCGCGTCGGCGTACTATGAAAGTCGTCCTGTTTTGTGGGGGGCAGGGCATGCGAATGCGGGAGATGCCGCAACCAGTGCCGAAGCCAATGGCGGTCATTGGGTATCGGCCGCTTCTCTGGCACTTGATGAAGTATTACTCGCACTACGGACACCATGACTTTATCCTTTGTCTGGGCTACGGCGGGGATGTCATAAAGGAAGCCTTTCTTAATTACAACGAGTGTGTCTCTAACGACTTTGTCCTCTCTCGCGGAGGGAAGAAGATCGAACTCTTGCGCAAAGACATTGAAGATTGGCGGATCACCTTTGTCGACACAGGTCAAAACGCAAATGTGGGCCAGAGGCTGCGTAGTGTGCGGAAATTTATCGGTGAAGACGGAGTCTTTCTTGCTAACTATGCTGATGGCCTGAGTGATTTGCCGTTGCCCAAACTAATTGATTACTTCATGGCGAGCGAAAAAGTCGCCTGTTTCGCGGGAGTCACTCCGACGGCAAGCTTTCATAGGGTTGCGCTCGAAGCTGACGGCGTTGTGACAAAAATCGAGCACATAGCGCGCTCCGGGAACATGATTAACGGTGGTTTTTTTGCATTCCGTCGCGAGATTTTCGATTACATTAAGGAAGGCGAAGATTTGGTGGACGAACCATTTCACCGGTTGATCGCCGAAAAGCAGCTCATTGCCTATCCTTACAAGGGTTTTTGGGCCTGCATGGATACATTCAAGGAGAAGCAGCACCTGGAGGATCTTCATGCAACCGGGCGCGCTCCCTGGCAGGTCTGGGATCCCGGCGTGAGCGTGTTGGGCGGAAGATCGGAGCCATGCTGAAGCTTAGCCTTGAGAAGGCAAAGAAACTTCTCTTTCTTGGCGCCCATTCCGACGACATCGAGATCGGCTGTGGCGGGACCATTCTAACTCTGACTAGGAACAATCCGGAGTTGGAGATTGGCTGGATTGTTTTCAGTGCCGATGGCGATCGAGGACGAGAAGCGCGAGCTAGCGCCAAGCTCTTTCTTGCGAAAGCGGGTGGTTCAAAGGCCGTGCTGAAACATTTTAAGACCAGTTTTTTTCCGGCCCAGGGGGAATCGATTAAAAGGTACTTTGAAACACTGAAGCGTTCCTTCCGACCGGACATTGTTTTCACTCATTACCGCGAGGATCGTCATCAGGATCATCGTGTCCTTTCCGATCTGACCTGGAACACATTCCGCGATCACTTCATCCTGGAGTACGAAATTCCAAAATATGACGGCGATTTCGGAAGCCCAAATCTTTTTGTGCCCTTGGATGAATCACTCTGCCGCGAGAAGGCTGAAAACCTGTGTCGGGTTTTTCGGAGCCAAAAGAACAAGCATTGGTTTTCGGAAGACACGTTTCTTGCCCTGATGCGTCTCCGCGGGGTGGAGTGTGCCTCACGCTATGCGGAAGCGTTTTATTGCCGCAAGATCAGCTGCGTGTAGCATCCGATCTCGAATACTTTTCGATGAAATCCAAAACGCTAAGGCCGGAACAGGAACTATCGGCGCGCGATCCGCGACTGGCGGCTCTGATCGCAAAGGTTGGGCCATTCACCGTCAAACCTGGCGAACTCGTTAGGCCGTTTGATGCGTTGGCGGAATCAATTGCCTACCAACAACTCAGTGGCAAAGCGGCGGCTACTATTTTTGGACGAGTCAGAGCGCTCTATCCAAGGCGGAAATGGTTTTCACCCGAGCTGGTCATCGCGACTCCGGACGAGACGTTTCGGGGTGCCGGCCTTTCTCGCAGCAAGACAGCGGCGATCAAGGATCTCGCCGCCAAGACGCTCGATGGAACCGTGCCGACCCGGGCGGCGCTCGACCGCATGAGCGACGAAGAAATCATTGAGCGTCTGACGCAAGTACGCGGCATCGGTCGGTGGACGGTTGAAATGTTACTTCTTTTCGATCTCGGCCGCCTCGACGTCTGGCCTGTGGATGACTATGGAGTGCGCAAAGGATACGCGAAAACTTTCCGGAAAAAGGAACTGCCGAAACCGAAGGAATTGCACGCGATCGGGGAAAAATGGCGACCTTATCGATCAGTCGCCGCGTGGTATTTCTGGCGCGCTCTCGACGCCCCCGCCGGTCGCGCTTGATCTGCTGCGAGTGACGCCAGAGCGGGCCGCGAGGAGCGCCGCGCCTGCCCTAAGATCGGGTAACAAAGTAGGCGAATCCTACCTTCTCCTCTTGCCCGTTCGTCGCTTCCTCCTTACGATCGCGTAATGAAAATTCTCGTGACAGGCGGCGCCGGATTTATCGGCTCACACCTTGTCGAGAAGCTTCTGACTGACGGTCACGAGATTGCGATCGTGGACGACTTCAACGATTTCTACGATCCGCAAATCAAGCGCGCCAACATCGCTGCTGTAGCAGATAAGGTCGCCGTGCATCATGCCGACCTGCGCGACGCGCGGGCCGTCAGGCAAGTTTTTCATGAAGGAAAATTCGATACCGTCGTCCACCTGGCAGCGCGGGCTGGTGTGCGGCCTTCAATTAATCAACCGCAACTTTATTATGATACCAACGTCGCTGGCACCTTGCATTTGCTGGAGGCGGCGAGCGCGGTTGGGATCGATCGTTTCATCTTCGCCTCTAGCTCGTCGGTTTATGGTTTGGCTAAGACGGTGCCATTTTCGGAAGACCTGCCTTTGACGCAAACGATCAGCCCCTACGCCGCGACGAAGATGGCGGGCGAATTTCTTTGTTCGACCTATTCCCATCTCTACCGCATGCGCATCGTGGCGCTGCGTTTCTTCACGGTCTATGGACCGCGGCAGCGTCCAGATCTCGCCATCCACCATTTCACTCGCCGCATCTGGAAAGGTGAATTTATCAACCAATTCGGCGATGGGACGACGCGACGTGATTACACTTACATTGATGACATTATTCAAGGTGTGATGGCATCGTTAGGCTATAACGGTCCGCTTTTCGATGTCTTTAACCTCGGCGAAAGTGAAACGATCCAGTTGAAGGATTTGATTCTCGCGATCGAGGACGCGCTCGGCCGCAAAGCACAGATCAATCTCTTGCCGGAACAACCGGGCGATGTGCCGCTAACCTGCGCCGATATCTCTAAAGCCCGCCGTCTTCTTGGTTATGAGCCGACCACGTCGTTGCGCGTCGGCCTTCCTCGGTTCGTCGAATGGTTTCATCAGACGCGGAACAACGCGTGACACGAGGACGTTGGCGCCTGGCGATCTTTGTGGTCGCGGCCTTGCTGGTGCCCGCATTCGTTTGCCATCTTATTCCGGCGCGGCGTGAGTTTGATCCAAAGCCGATTACGCGCCTGACGCATAAACAGCCTGACGTTGTCATGATTGGCGACTCTGTTCTTGGCGGCGCGATCGATCCCGTCCTCTTTGCTCGTGAAACCGGTCTGCGCGATGTCGAATTGCTTTGGAATGGAGGCGCCGCTTCGGCCGCGTGGTATTTACTTCTTAAAAATTACGTCGTCGCTTCCGGGATTCATCCTCGGCTCGTCTGCATTTTTTTTCGGGAACGGATGCTGACCGATGCGACCTTTCGAACCACGCCTACCTATCGGCACTTTTTGGAATCAATTTCGCGCGAAAAAGAACCGGTTTACCGGGCGATCGTGCAAGGTGACACTGAAGAACAGAGCGTTCTTGGTCGTGTCGTCGACTGGCTGTATCCGCTCAACAATCGCCGTCACGTTCAGGCGGAAAAAATCAGTCGACTGGCCTTTCGCGTGGCCGCCGGGAGCAGCCGGATTGGACCTTTAAGGCGGCGGGTGAACGAGACTTTCGATGTCGCCAGATTGCGCGACGAAATCATGAACGAATCGGCTGAGATTAGTGGCGAAACACCGGAAGAGTTCGATCCGGATCCGAAGCGCAACTTCCTTCCTCACATCGTCGCGGCTGCCAAAGAATCCGGAATCCCCCTCTGCTTTGTACGCGAGAAACGTTATCCGCTGCCCGATGGCACCACGCCGCAGACCGAAGATATCCAGCGTTACACCGCAGATCTGCGCCGTTGGGTTGAAAACCAGGGTTGCTTGTTCTTTGACCTAACGAGTAATCCAAAGCCGGACCAAACGATGTACACCAAACCCGGCGACGATCACATTCGGAAGGCAGCAAAGGCGGAGGCGACTAAGATCTATGCCGAAGCGCTACGCCCACTCTTGCCTAAGCAATGATCTTTCATTCGCTGAGTTATCTGGTGTTCCTTGCGCTTGTCCTGGCGCTTTATTGGTCGCTTCCCCGCCGCGGCCAGAATTTTCTGCTCATCATCGCCAGCTACATCTTTTACGGCTGGGAACATCCCTGGTTTCTCCTCCCGCTCTGGGCCTCGACCCTGGTCGACTACGGTTGCGCGCTCGGGATGGAACGTTTTCCGCGTCGGCGTCGGGTCTTTCTCGTTACCAGCATCACTGCCAGCATCGCCCTGCTCGCGACGTTTAAGTATTACGGATTCGCGCTCGAAAATATCAACGCGCTCCTTGCTAATTTCGGCGCCGAACCGATTCGCAACGCCATGCGGCTGGCGCTGCCGGCTGGTCTATCGTTCTATACCTTTCAGTCAATCGGCTATGTGGTTGACGTCTACCGCGGCAAGGTTAAAGCGGTGCGCGACCTTCCTGATTACGCGCTTTATGTAACTTTCTTTCCGCAGCTCGTGGCGGGGCCGATCGAGCGCGCCGCGCACATGTTGCCGCAGTATCGCGTCCCAAGAAAAGTCGATGCCGAGATTTGGCGGGCTGCGCTAGGCCTTATGTTGTGGGGTTTTTTTAAGAAGGTCGTGATTGCCGATAACTCCGCGATCGTGGTGAACAAGATCTTCGCCGTGCAGGGTCTCTCATTCCCGATTGTTTGGGCGGGAGTATTTGCTTTCGCAGTTCAGATCTACGCCGACTTTTCCGGCTACACCGACATTGCGCGAGGCACGGCGCGGCTGCTTGGGATCGATCTGATGGTGAATTTCAATCATCCCTATCTCGCCACATCGCCGGCTGATTTCTGGAGACGTTGGCATATCTCGCTCTCCACTTGGTTGCGCGATTTCATTTACATTCCGCTCGGGGGCAGCCGTTGCTCAACCGCCCGCGCTTCTTTCAATCTCATGGCAACATTCGCCATCAGTGGGCTCTGGCATGGAGCTTCTTGGAACTATGTGATTTGGGGTATCTACTGGGGTGCGCTCATTTTGCTGCAGCGCTTTCTGGGTTGGCTTGGACTAACTCAAAGAATCCCATGGTCCGTGAAGGTGATCATTACGTTCGGGGTGACCTGCGCGGGTTGGCTCCTTTTCCGCGAGCGAAACCTCGGACAGATTGCGCATGACCTGGCCCAATCACCCTTCGCCGCCTCGGCCGACCAATGGCGGATAGGATTTTACTTCGTCACGCTCGTCTTGATCTATGCTTTACCGCTGGTCATCCACATGCTGGCAACTGGTCTGCCGCGCTGGCGTCTCGACTTGCGCCTGTCCGATCGTGGCAAATTTGTTCTGGAAACTGCTATCGCCGTCGTGCTTGTTCTGGGGATCGTCACAATTCGGAGCGTGGCGACATCTGACTTCATTTATTTCCAGTTTTAGCGTGACTCGCTAACTCAGGATGGTGACGCCTCTGTGTCGGACGCCTTTTCCTTCGACATGGTTTTCCGTCCGGCTGAAAAATGTGGAAACTTTGCGGCGCTCTTCCCGTATATGATTAACAGATACACAACTACTTACGATGAAGAAACATTCTTGCCCAACTGAATCCAACGTCCGACCCCTGAATTCACTTCTGACATCCAGATTTCCGGTTCTCCTGGCCTTATTTCTCAGTGTCGCCCAAACCGTTCATGCCGGCAGTGCTACCTGGAGTTCGGATCCCGGAGCCACCGATCCTTCTTCCTGGTTTGACGCTGCGAACTGGACTCCGCAGACCATCCCCAATAGCGATGCTGATACCGCGACATTCGGCGTCGATGCGCAAACCGACGTTTCTATCGCACACCGCCTCGATCTGGGCGGCATTACTTTTGACCCGGGGGCGAGCGCCTACTCTGTGGCTTTCAACGGTGGCAACCACCAGTACACGCTGAGCGGAGCAGGGATTGTGAATAACTCGGGCGTTGTGCAAAATTTCGCGCTCGCCGCTGACACCACCGGAGCAGCGTTTGTCTACTTCCAAGGTCATAGTTCGGCGGGCAATTCGACAGCGTTTCGAATCGCGGGCGGCTCCGCGAGAACCACAGGCTTTGTAGGTCTTCTTTTTTTCTTCGGTACATCGAGTGCCGGAAGCGGGACGTTCACTTTTGACGGGGGCGCTGACGGCTGGAATGGAGGCGTAGGGACTATCAGCGAAGACTCGACACTGGAAAACGCGACCCTTGACCTTGGTGGCGCGTCCGCGACGGGTGCCACTGGCGCCGCTGTCAGGCTATTCACAAATGCAAGCGCCGGTAATGCCAGCCTTGTCGTGCACGGGGGTGCAAACGGCAAGCCGGGCGGGGCGCTCACTTTCGATAATAACACTTCGGGTGGAACTTCGCGCGTGAAGGTTCTTGGCAATGGAACCCTCGATATTACTCCTCACGATGCGCCCGGGGTGACCATCGGTTCGCTGGAAGGCGACGGCACGGTGTTAATTGACAAAAGAACTCTCTCGATCGGAAGTAACAACCTAAAGACGAAGTTTAGCGGAGTGATTCAAGGTGACGGATCAGTTACGAAACTCGGTCAGGGCACTCTAACACTTTCGAGCAACAACACGTATTCTGGGCCTACGACGGTTGCTCGTGGGATGTTAGTTGTAAATAACACGAACGGCTCGGGCACAGGCAGCGGACCGGTTGTGGTGAGGAATGGCGAGCTCGCCGGTGCTGGCATTATTGCCGGTCCCGTTAGCATAGGAGTCGGATCCGCCCAGGCCATACTTTCACCAGGATCCGGCAGAACAAATCTGGCTCCCCTTACGATTCAGAGCACCCTGGCTCTTAACGCAAGCGCGGTTTACAGTTTTGTTATGGATAGCGAGCGCGGGGCTGCTAACCAGGCGATCGCCAACGGCGTAACAATCAATGAAAGTGCAGCGTTCAGTTCCAGGGATAACGGCAATTCGGCTTTAGCTGCTGGCACCTCCTTCGTTGTCATCAACAATACCTCCGCAGGACCGATTGCCGGTAGATTTGCCAATCTTGCAGATGGCTCAACGATCGTTATTGGTCCGAACTCTTATCAGGCAAACTACGAGGGTGGCGATGGGAACGATCTTGTGTTGGGGGTAGTAGAGTAAAGGAAAAGCGTTTCACTGGAGCGCAACTGAGGAGTGCCTAGCGCGCTCTGGCTGTTGTCGGAGGAGACAGGCGGATTCACACACCATTAGCAGCGGCTTCATTTTACGGTTGCCTCCGCTTGCCCGAGTGTTCTATTCGAAAGAGCAAATGTGGCTGGATCAGATGGCCCGTTAGGCACGGTCGCGGGCGTCCAGTTCGTCGCCGTGTTCCAATCGCCCGTGGCGGGGCTTGAGTTCCAAGTCGCGCTGCCGGCGTTGGAATCAAGGATGAATGAAGAAATAAAAATGAAAAAAATGGCTAGCCTGGTTTTCATAGCGTTACCTTAGGGAATAACGGTCAGAGTCAGATCATTCCCATCGCCACCTTTGTAGCTAATCTGGTAGGTGTTGCTTCCGATGGTGATAGTTCCACCGTCCGGCAGGTTGGCGAAGGTGCCAGCAATCGGAGTTCTGGCAGTATTTGAAACCACCGTGAAGATTGTGCCCGTTGCGAGCACGGTACTGCTTCGATCATCGAAGAGGACCTGCGCTCCTTGAATACTTATCCCTTTAACCCTCACCTGGTCAGCCGCCGGTGTGCTGCTGTCGAGAGTGCACTTATAGGTCGCATCGGACATTAGAGTTAACTTGCTCTTTATCGTGAGCGTTCCCGGCATGAGCCCGCGGGCGCCTGGCCCAAGAATGGCTCCCGTGCCGCTGCCCGTCCCCACAATTACCTTTCCCGAGACCTTGCCGCCGCCGCCGAAAGTCCCCCCGTTTACACGGATGATATTGGTTCCGGTGCCTGAGCCAGAGGTGTTGTTAGCAAGCAAGATGCTCTCATGCGTTCGTATCACGGAACCATTAAACTGCTAGGTAACTCCTGCTATTAGATATATAGTTAGGCACCCCACTTAGACGAATTGCTCGGGAGATTTCTGGGAGGATTGGAACGAAAGCGGCGCAAGCGATCAACTTCGCGCTGAAGTCGGTGGCTTGGGTTTTTCCGATGCCGCGTCGTAAAGCGCGGCGTATAATTTGCCTAACTCAACTGGCTTCGATAGAATTGCACACGCACCCGAATCAATCGGCTTAGGGCGAGAAGCGCTCGCGACGATAACGATTCTCGCTTTCGGATCTTTAGCCAGAATCATCCTTGCGGCGGTCGCACCATTGAGGCGCGGGAGAGAATAGTCCAGAATGACCACATCGGGCATGAGCCGGGAATAGGCCTGGATCGCTTCCAGGCCAGATCCCACCACGAGGAGAACCTCATGACCGCATCGCTCCACCAGTGCGGCGAGACTGATCCGGACGTCTTTTTGACCATCAGCGATGAGCGCGCGCATGCTTCAAGATAGCTGGCTTTTCTCAATCGTGCCCCCACGCGATTTGACGGCGCGAGTAAGCAAGCAACAAACGAAGCAGATCCTAATGAGGGGGCTCGGGTATATCTTCGAGTTTCAATATCTTTAGCGGCACCTCCAACCAGACGGCTGCCTTCGCGTGATCCTGAAAGGCGCGTACCTCAATCGGTGTTCCCGCCATCAGATTTTCGTAAAGCATAGCGATACCAAAACCAATCCAATCTTCGCAAAACACGGCTGATTTTACCGGTGTGTTCCCGGCGAATTGATCTATCCGTTTCCGCGCAAATTCAAAAACATGATTGGTCCGAACGGCGATACTCGCCAGTCGACTGAGATCAACGAATCTTTTCACCGGCGCTGAGGTTTGGTCGATAGTACAGATCCATTCACCAATCTGCTCGAGCAAAACGTCATCCAGCACACCTTGTGGTTGCCAAGCCATCAGGTCGAGAGCTGGATAGTGCCGCAGCTGAGCCGGTCCAGGTATAATCACGGAGCCCGGCAACGGATCCGGATCATCAATTGGACTAACAGGCATAACGTTTCGACAGGCGCGAGGCTCGGCTCCTCCCTTAGCTCTAGGTTTGCCTAAGTGCGTTTCGGACGGCAGCGAAGAATTTGTCGGTATCTAAAGGCTTGATGAGAAAAGCAGAGGCGCCAGCCCGCATCACCGTGGCTTCGGCCGCGCGATCTTCATGACCCGTAATAAAAATCACGCGAGTTTCGGGCGATCTCGCACACAGGTGTGCGAGTAATTCCATCCCCGACATTTTTTCCATCCAGATATCCAGGACAACAAGTCGCACGGGATTTGTGGCCAGGTGATTGAGGAAGGTCTCTGGCTCTGCAAAGGAACATACCTTAAACCCTTCCGATTCGAGCA
>Ga0207683_10003026_pt1 | contig 14682 bp, 12 predicted proteins | sample KBSM73metaG_FD_184333 | JGI IMG/M metagenome (GOLD analysis project Ga0207683, IMG submission 184333) | Miscanthus rhizosphere microbial communities from Kellogg Biological Station, Michigan, USA - KBS M7-3 metaG (SPAdes) (version 2) | ecosystem: Host-associated > Plants > Roots > Rhizosphere >... | reverse complement strand
CATTGAAAGCGGGATGACCAATGAGCAGGTGCTCGACATGATCCGCGCGAGCGGCCTTGTGGTCTCGTGCGTCGGTCTGGAAACCGGCATGCTCTTCGCGCAGGGCGCTGAAGCGAAACGGCTCTTCGACTCGATGGATGTGATGTGTGGCCGAGCGGCGGCGCTCGGCTGTGAAGTGATGATGGTGGCACCCGGCAGCAATCCCGCTACCAACGTGAAAGATGCGGCGCGCAATTTCGCCACGGGCTGCGACATCGCACAGAAGCACGGTCTGCTGTGCGCGCTCGAATTCGGCTCACGCCACCCGGTCGTCAACCGGCTCGCCGTCGCGCGCGAAATCGTTGCGCTTGCGGACAAGCCGAACGCCGGCCTGCTGATCGACACTTATCACGCGCAATGCGTCGGCGACGGCGGACGCGGCTTCGAAGATGTTCCCGCGCAGGAAATCGTTGCATTTCAGTTCAGCGATGCGCCGCCGGGACCGCTCGTCATGGATGGCCCGGCGCTCGATCGACTGGCGCCCGGCAAAGGCGTCGTGCAGTGGCGGGAAGTGCTGCAACTGCTGGTCGAAAAAGGCTACGACCGCTACATTAACTATGAAGCGCCGAATCCCGCGCTATGGTCGCGGCCGCCGGCGGAAGTGGCGCTTGAAGGTGTCACGCAGATACGAGCGCTCATAGCCGACGCGCTGACTTGACGTCTGGCAGCGTGCCGCGGCAACTGAAGTGAGCAACACGCACCACCGTTTCACTCAACGCGAATTTTCGCTTCAGCGATTACCTTTTGCCACCGCGCGAGATCGTGGCGAATGACGTCGGTAAATTGTTCCGGCGTGTTGCCTTCGGCGTCGAATCCCTGAGCCGCGAGGCGTTGCTTCACCTCGGCGCTCGATAACGCTTTTACGATTTCATCATGCAGGCGCGCAACGACGTCGCGTGGCGTGCCGACCGGCGCGAACAAACCGTACCATGTGAGCACATCGAAACCAGGCAGTGTTTCCGCCGCGGTCGGAACGTTGGGCAACGTCGCTGCGCGGCGCGTTCCACTCACCGCGAGTGCGCGCAAACGACCGCTCTTCACGAACGGCGCGAGACCCGCCAGCGTGCCGAACGACATCGCGACCTGCCCGCCAATGAGGTCGTTGAGCGACGAACCGGTTCCTTTGTACTGCACCACCAGCAAATCGATTTTTGCGGATTGACGCAGCAGTTCGGCTGCAAGGTGCGACGGTGTTCCAAGTCCCGCCGCGGCGATCGTGAGCTGACCAGGACGTGACTTCGCGAACGTGATGAGCTCCTTGAGCGATTTCACCGGCACCGCCGGATGCACGACCAGTAGGTTCGGCGTCGACCCGGCCAGCGTGATGGGCGCAAAGTCGCGCTCGACGTTGAAGGGCACGTTCGGATAAAGCCATGGATTGATGGTGAAGATATTGGTAGTCAGCAGAAGCGTATAACCATCGGGTGCCGCCTTGGCGACCGCTTCCGTACCCAACAGCGCGTTGGCGCCGGGACGATTCTCGACGACGAACTGCTGGCCCGTGCTTTCGCTGATGCTCTTTGCGAGACTGCGCGCCATGATGTCGCTGCCGCCGGCTGCGGCAAACGGAACGATCATCCTGACCGTGCGAATCGGATACGCAGTGGCCGCGATCACAGCCTGTGCCAAGAGCGCACACACTGCGGCGACGCAAAAGTTTTTGATCAAGTGCCAGTGCATCGCCGCCTCGAGATTGACGTGCGGGTGCTGTTGACACACTTTTTTGCGTCAGTCAGTATACCCGGCGCACGCCTGATTCGAACGAGCGGAAGCATACTGCCGCCCGCCTTCACGAGGAAATCACCATGTCGAATGTTATCTGCCGCACGGTCGTCGTCGCGCTCGCCGTGCTTGCAGGCGTCGCGAACGTTCCCGTTTTCGCGCAGGACTATCCGGGCAAACCGATTCGCATCATCGTGCAGTTTACGCCCGGCACTTCGACGGATATTCTTGCGCGCCTCGTTGCACAGAAGATGAGCGAGGACTGGCATCAGCAGGTCATCGTTGACAATCGTCCGGGTGCCGGCGCCATTCTTGGCACGGAGATGGGCGCCAAAGCAGCGCCGGATGGTTACACGCTCACAATGGCTGTATCGAGCGCGTTCGGCATCAATCCGACGCTTTATACCAAACTGCCGTACGACGCGGTCAAAGATTTCGCGCCGATTTCCAATCTCGGGCTCACGCCGCAAACGCTGGTCGCGAGCCCCTCGGCACCGTTCAAGACGGTCAAAGAGTTTGTCAGCGCAGCGAAGCAAAAGCCCGGTCAGATCAACTTCGCGTCGCTCGGAAGCGGATCGACGAGCCATTTGACGATGGAAATGTTTCGTTCCACCGCCGGCATTACGCTTAACCATGTGCCGTTCAAGGGCAGCGCTGACGCTCACACCCAGCTCATCGGCGGGCAGGTGCCGGTGATGTTCGACGCAATTCCCGCGACGCGGCCGCACATCCAGTCGGGCAAGCTGCGCGGTCTGGGCATCGGTACGCTGCAGCGTTCACCGTTTCTTCCTGACCTGCCGACGATTGCTGAATCCGGTTATGCCGGCTTTGAAGCGGTCGGCTGGATTGGCATCGCGGCTCCGGCGAAAACGCCTGCGCCGATTCTCGATAAACTGAATGCTGAGATGGTGAAAATTATCCATGAGCCCGACGTGAAAGAGAAACTCGGCACGCTTGCTTTCACGCCCGTCGGCGATAGCCGCGCGGAGTTCGCCGCTTACATGAAATCGGAAATCGCGAAGTGGGGTAAGGCGGTAAAGGAATCCGGCGCCAGGGCGGATTGATTTCTCAGCAGGACAATCCACCGCTCTGATTCACTGCTCGCAGTCCTGGGCAACTCATACTGTCCATAACGATGCCTGGAAAATCCCTTACTGAAGCATTCGTCGATAAAGTCATGGGGGTCGATTTCGAGTCGCTGCCAGTCGCCGCCGTCGACATGGCGAAAGCGGTGACGCTCGACGGGCTCGCTGTAATGCTGGCCGGCGCTGATGAGCCGCTGGGTGTCGGACGCATCTCGACGCAGTATGTGCGCGAAATGGGCGGCGCGCCGCACGCAACGGTCATCGCCGGCGGATTCAAAACTTCAATGATCAATGCCGCCTATGCGAACGGCACGATGGCGCATGCGCTCGATTTCGACAATACATGGTATCCGCTCAATCATCCCACCTCCCCGACGCTGCCGGCGATCCTCGCCATTGCGGAGCACTATAAGGCGGACGGCAAAAAGATCATCGGCGCCATCGCCGCTGCCTTCGAAGTGCAGGCGCGTGTGCGCATGGCGGCGATCGGGCTCAAGACGGGCGCCGGATTTCACAAGCCGGGGACGACGGGAACGTTCGGCGCGGTGACTGCCGCAGCAAAGATGCTCGATCTCGACAAGCAGCAGACTTTGATGGCCTTCGGGCTGGCCGGGTCCCGCGCCGGCAGCATCTCGATCAATACCGGAACGATGACCAAATCGTCGCACTCCGGACACGCGGCGCGCATGGGCGTTGAGTGCGGCGTGCTTGCGAAGATGGGCTGGACTGCCAGCCCTGACGTGTTCGGACCGAAAGGTTTTTTCGACACATTCTTTCAAGGCAACGCCGAGCCTGAATTGCTCATTGCCGGGTTTGCCGCGCCTTTGCGCATGGTCGATCCCGGCGTCGGCTTCAAGAAACACCCGAGCAATTACTTCACGCACCGCCCGATCGACGCGGCGCTCGCATTGCGCAACGACCATGCGATCGAGCGTGATCAGATCGAACGCGTCGACGTCATCTTCCCGCGTTTCGATTACGTCAATCGGCCGGAGCCGGCGACCGGTCTAGATGGGAAATTCAGCGTCCAATACGCGACGCTCATTGCGCTGCTCGACGGTGAGATCACCATCGACTCATTCACGAATGAGCGCCGTTTCTCGTCAGATGTTGAAGCGCTGCTGCCGCACGTAAAGCTGACCGTCGATGACGCGATTCCACCCGACTTCGATCAGATGCACTCGATCGTCACGGTCGAGCTCAAGGATGGCCGGCGGGTCTCGAAGCGCATCGACAAACTATCCGGCTGGGTCGGATCGCCGCTTACGCGCGAGCAGCGGCTGACTAAATTTTTCGGCTGCGCACGCCGCAGGCTTGTGGACGCGCAGGCGCAACGCCTTCTTGAGCTGGTAGAACGCCTCGACAGCTTGGCCGATGTATGCGAAATCATGGATATTGCGCGCTGCGATCGACAAGCAGCATAAAGCGCGGCAGTCGGCGCGCGCATCACGAACAATCGTTGCAATCGAATCTGGAGAACGGTAATGGCGTCGATCGATAAGCCGTGGCATCAACCGGGGAAATGGCTCGTCAATCCGGCGTACTGGGACGACGAATCGCTCGCGGCACGCAGCGCCGCACCGAAGCGTATCCAATTCATCGACTGCACATTAAGCGAGGGTGACGACTGCGTCGGCCACCAGTTGAACTGGAATACGCGCCTCGGCTTGATCGAGCGGCTCGACGCGGTCGGTGTCGGCGAAATCACGCTGCCGAGCCACGCGACATTCAGCGAGGAACGCGACATGGTCAAAGCGTGCCGTCGCATGGGTGTGCGCACACGACTCGTCGCCAAAGGTCCCGGTGTGAAGCCGCCGCTCAAGGGCGATTGGCGCAGCGCAATCGACCGTCACATCGATCTTGGCGCTGAAGTGATCAGTCCAATCGTCAAATGGGATTACGCCGATACGTTGTCCGATTTCAGCGGCGACCTGTCGAAGCAGATGGTCGTCGATGCAATCACTGAAAGCATCGCCTACATGAAACGCCAAACGGTGCGTGTAGTTCCCTGGATGGTCGACAGCATGCGCTCGCCGGTTGACACCGCTTGTCTATTCTTCAAGGCCATGGCCGATGCCGGCGCGGATGGCGTGTACGTGGTCGACAGCCGCGGCAACAGCGCGCCGCTCGCGACTCGCACTTTCATCGGCCGCGTCCGCCGCGCAGTGGGTGACAAATGCGACGTCTATGTCCAACACCATAACGATCTGGGCGTCGCGACTGCCAACGCGATGGCAGCCGTGGAAGGCGGCGCCAACTGGATCGATGCGTCAGTCATCGGCATTGGAGACCGCGGCGGCTGCGTCGCGCTCGAAGAAGCCGCGGCACTGTTCGAAATGTACGGCATCGCGACCGGCGTCAAGCTCGACGCACTGTATGAGCTGTGCCGCTATGTACAAAAGGCGTACGGCATCCAGCTCCCGCCGTGGAAACCGATTGTCGGCGAGAACTGGAACAAGGAGGAAGGCGTCGGCCATCTGGAAGGCAGCGCCAATGCGGAATCCACGATCGGGATTGCGCCGCAAGTGGTGGGCCGCGAGTTCGAAGCCGTCATCGGCGGCAAGATTCTGTTCGGCCGCGAGCGCAGCAGCGCTCACACCGATGACCCGGTTTTCCTGCGCGACATCGTGCGCGACCTCGGCATGGAAGCATCGGAGCTGCAATTCCAGCGCATCCTGTCGCGGGCGCGCGCCGCCGTCGCCAGCAGCTACGATCGCCATTACCTTACGTTCGACGAGTTTGCTGCAATCTGTCGCGGCGTGATGCTCGGTGGACGCGAATAGGTGCAGAGACGATGATGGTCACGACTTCGATTTCTTCGTCCCGCGCAAACATTCTCGCAACATGCGCCGTTGTGATGGCCGCTTCATTTTCTTTTGCCGCGAGCGCCGCGTATCCGGAGAGACCGATACGCTTCATCATGCCGTATCCCGCCGGCGGCAGCATCGATACCGCGGGCCGCGCCATCGCACAAAAACTTGCGGATACTTTTGGCCAGCAGATCGTCATCGACAACCGCACCGGCTCGGGCGGCACCATCGGCACTGAAACCGGCGCTCGCGCCGCACCGGACGGTTACACGCTCGTAATGGGCGGCACCGGAACGCTTGCATTGAGTCCGCACCTGCAAAAGAAATTGCCGTACGATCCGGTGCGCGACTTCGCACCCGTGACGATGCTCATCGCGAGTCCCTATGTTTTGGTCGTGCATCCTTCAGTTGCGGCAGCGAATGTGAAGGAGCTTGTGGCCCTGGCGAAAGCGCGTCCGGGACAAATCAACTACGGTTCCGGCGGCAACGGCAGCGCGCCTCACTTCGCGTCTGAAATGTTCAATACCGCCGCCGGCATCAAGCTCGTCCACATACCGTATAAGGGCAGCACGCCGGCAGTCATCGACCTGATCGGCGGACAAGTGCAAGTCATGTTCACCGGTATTCCAAGCGTGCTTTCGTACATCAAGAGCAGCCGTGTACGGGCGCTGGCCGTCACCGGCAGGGAGCGCACGGCCGCATTGCCGGATGTGCCGACCGTAATCGAATCCGGCGTGCCGGGCTACGTCGTGAGTCCATGGTTCGGGGTTCTTGTTCCGGCGCGTACGCCGCAGGCCATCATCAGCACCCTGCACCGTGAGATCGTCAAAGTGCTGCGCACGCCCGCGATCCGCGAACGTTTTTCTACCGAAGGCGTCGATCCCGTTGGCGACACACCCGAGCACTTCGGCGCGTACATCAAAGAGGAACTCGTCAAGTGGGGTAAGGTCGTCGCCGACACCGGCATGCGCGCGGAGTAATCAGTCGACGCGCCACGTTTGCGGCTGAGCCGAACCTTGTTCCATGGCGCGGCGGCAACATTGCTAGAATCACGCCTCCGTTTATCGCAAGCAGGAACCACAACCCATGGCGCACGACCTCGAAAAACTGAAGGACTGGATCGGTGAGCGCGAGACGGATGTCGACTATGTGACCATTCCGTCCGTGCACCGTCTGGCGGCGACACTCGATCGCGATGATCCGCTACCGAAATTCGGCGATGCGCTGCCGCCCGGCTGGCACACCACGCTGTTTCCGCGCGTCGTGCGTCAATCGCAGGTCGGTCACGACGGTCATCCAACGCGCGGCGATTTTCTACCGCCGGTGCCGCTGCCCCGCCGCATGAATGCCGGCCGGCGCACCTGGATGCACGATGTGCTGCGCGTGGGGGATGAGGTGCGCAAGGAAGCAAGCATCAAGGATGTCACCACCAAAGCCGGCCGCAACGGTCAGATGGTATTCGTGACCGTAAAGACTGACATGATCAGTCCGCGCGGTCTCGCCATCACCGAAGAGATGGATGTGGTGTACCGGGAAGAATCCGATCCCAACGCGCCCAAGGCTGCGCCGCAACCTGCTCTCGGTAACGCGGTGTGGAGCAAGGTCTTCAACCCCGATCCCGTGGTGCTCTTCCGTTACTCAGCGCTCACGTTCAACGGGCATCGGATCCATTACGATTATCCGTACGTCACTCAGAAGGAAGGTTATCCGGGGCTCGTGCAGAACGGCGGGCTGACCAACCTCCTCCTGTTCGAACTCGCGCGCGCCAACGCCGCATCGCCGATTAAATACATGTCGGTGCGCAACGTGCGGCCGATGTTTGCAGATCAGCCCTTCACGTTGTGCGGCGAGCCGTCCGCCGACGGGAAGAGTGCGAAGCTGTGGACGATCGATCACAGTGGTGCGCTCGCCACGAACGCCAGCGCGGAGTTTTATTGATGGCCGGCCAAGTGCAGACGGGCAGCGTATCGATGGCCCGCGAAACAGTTACCGGCATGGTGCACTGATGGCGGGTGGACCGCTGGCCGGCGTACGCGTAATCGATATGACGTCGGTAGTCGTCGGCCCGATGGTCACGTTAATGCTCGCCGACTATGGCGCCGACGTGATCAAGATCGAGCCGCCCACCGGTGACATCGTGCGTAACCTCGCCGGACGCGCCATCACGGCGAACATGTCGCCAAAGTTTTTGCATCTGAATCGCAATAAGCGTTCGCTCGCTATCGATCTCAAGCAGCCCGCGGCATATGAAGCGCTGGCGAAACTGCTCGCAACCGCCGACGTGCTCCTCTGGAACGTGCGTCCCTCCGCGATGGCGCGCTTGAAGCTGTCGTACGACGACGTCAAAGCGATCAATCCCAAAATTATTTACTGTGGCATCGTCGGCTTCGGGCAGAAGGGCCGTTACCGCAGCAAGCCCGCGTACGATTCAATCATTCAGGGTGCAGGCGGTATCGCCGCGCTTCATCACCGCGCAACGGGCGAGCCGCGTTTCGTGCCCATCGTGATGGCGGACAAGACGACCGGCCTTATCGCAACGCAGATGGTGTTGATGGCGCTCTATCATCGCGAGCGCACCGGCGAAGGGCAATCGATCGAAGTGCCGATGTTCGAAAATATCGCGCGCTACGTGCTCGAAGAGCATATGTACCATCGGACATTCGATCCGCCGATCGGCACCACCGGCGACCCGCGCATCTTCGATCCATGGGCGAGGCCGGTGCCGACGAAAGACGGATGGATCTGTGTGTCGGCGAATACGAATGCGCAGGCGTTCGCCGTTTTCGATGCGATCGGCCGGCCCGAGCTCAAAACAGACCCGCGGTTCTCATCGGTGGCGGCGCGCTTTAAGAACGTGCCCGCTTATTTTGCGTTGCGCGCGGAAGGACTCAAGCAAAAAACAACCGCCGAGTGGGTGGAAATTTTTGAGAAATCCGACGTGCCGGCGATGCAATATCACACGCTGGAAACCTTGATGGAAGATCCGCATCTCAACGATGTACAGTTCTTTCAAAAGATCGACCATCCGACCGAAGGAAAGATGATCGACATGGCGCTGCCCAACCAGTCCACCGCCGGCGCGCGCGCGGATTACATGCCCGCACCGAAAGTCGGGCAACACACCATCGAGATATTGCGCGAAGCCGGGTACCAGGATGCAGCCATCAACAAGATGATCGCCGATGGGATTGCGGTCGACGGCAGGCTTGCGCAAAACAAGCAATGAATGTATTCGCAGTGAGCGGTAAGGTACGTGATGTCATTGCTGCTGTGATGATGGCGTCCGGCATCATCGGAACTGCATGTGCACAGAGTTATCCGACCAAGCCGATTCGCTTGATCGCCCCGTTTCCGCCGGGCGGCAGCACCGATCTTCTTGCACGTCTGACGTCGCAAAAACTTACCGAGGCGTTTGGCCAGCAGGTCATCGTCGAAAATCGCGGCGGTGCCGGTGGCACCATCGGCGTAGAAGCGGCCGCGCGATCTGCACCCGACGGCTACACACTGGTGATGGGACACATCGGCACGTTTGGCGCCAATCCAACGTTGTATCCGAAACTACCCTACGATCCCATCAAGGATTTTGCACCGATCACGCTGCTTGCGATGGTACCGAACGGATTCGCCGTGCATCCCGCATTGCCGTGGCATTCGGTTAAAGAGATGATCGCCGCCGCGCGCGCCAAACCGGGCCAGCTGCTGTATGGCTCCGGCGGCAACGGCAGCGCGGCGCACCTGACGATGGTTTATTTCGAGCTGCTCGCGAAAGTAAAATTAACGCACGTGCCGTATAAAGGCACCGGACCGGCGATCATCGACCTCATCGCCGGTCAGACCTCGATGATGTTTACGGGCATGGCCGCACTGATGCCGCACGTGAAATCACAGAAGCTGCGTCTGGTCGGCGTCGGCACTGCCAAACGTCTGACGGTGCTGCCTGACATTCCAACCGTCGCCGAATCCGGCGTTCCCGGCTACGAAGCGACCCAATGGTATGGGATACTCGCCCCTGCGGCCACGCCGCGCGACATCGTCACGAAACTGAACGCCGAGATGGTCAAATTCCTGCGCCAACCTGACACCCGCGAGCGCCTCGCAGCCGACGGCACCGTGCCTGTTGGCGATACGCCCGAAGAATTCAGCGCGCATATCAAGCGCGAAATTGCGCGCTGGGCACCGGTCGTCAAGGCGTCCGGCGCACGCCCCGAATAGAAAAACTTCCGTAACCGTTCTGTAACCCGCCACATGGAGACTTCGCTCATGAATGCATCACGCTGTTTGCGCCTGTTGATCACCGGCATTGCGCTCTTGTTGCCCGCGACCCACGCGCTGACGCAACCCGCCGCCAAGGAAAAAGAATTTGCACCGTCGGTGGGACAACAGGGCAAGGACGTAGTGTGGGTGCCGACATCGCAGGCGCTGGTCGATAGAATGCTAGATATCGCCAAAGTCACGCCCAATGACGTCGTCATTGACCTTGGATCCGGCGACGGGCGCACGGTCATCACGGCGGCCAAACGCGGCGCACGTGCGACCGGCATCGAGTACAACCCCGACATGGTCGAGCTATCGAAACGCAATGCGGCGAAAGACGGTGTCACCGACAAAGCGACATTCATGAAAGCCGACTTGTTCGAAAGCGACTTTTCGCGGGCGACCGTCATAACGATGTTCCTGCTGCCGGACATCAACCTCAAGCTGCGTCCAAAAATATTGGATCTCAAACCCGGCACGCGCATCGTGTCGAATACTTTCACCATGGGTGAATGGAAGGACGACGAAACGGCAACCGTCGAAGACAGCGCGGGCTGCAGCTACTACTGCACAGCCCATCTCTGGATAGTCCCGGCGAAGGTGTCCGGTAACTGGCGACTGGGCGATGGAGACTTGGCGCTGAAGCAGGAATTCCAGATGATCCAGGGCACGCTCAAGTCGAGCACTAACTCGCAGTCGATTTCAAATGGCAGACTGCGTGGCGATACGATCACCTTCAATGCCGGGAGTGCCGCCTACTCCGGCCATGTCTCCGGTAATACGATGGAAGGCACTGTCACCAATGCCGGCAACACCAGCAAGTGGAGCGCAACGCGCCACTGAACGTCGTCTGATTCTGCATCCGTTCATTCAACACTGAGGAGCATCACATGCGTGCTACGCAATTTCTGCAACGTTCATGGCAGCGCACGGTCTTTGCGCTGTCGCTGTCATTGCTCGCCGCCGCCGTCTGCGCGCAGCCCGCAAAGAAAGACTTCGAGCCGCAGGTTGGCCAGGAAGGCAAAGACGTCATCTGGGTGCCGACGCCGCAGGGACTCGTCGACAAGATGCTCGACATGGCGAAAGTGACGTCCAGCGATTATGTGATCGATCTCGGATCGGGTGACGGCCGCACGGTAATCACTGCCGCCAAGCGTGGCGCACGCGCCCAAGGCATCGAATACAACCCGGACATGGTTGAACTCTCGACGAAAAACGCCGAGAAAGCAGGTGTCAGCGACAAAGCCAAGTTTTCGAAGGCCGACATTTTCGAAAGCGATTTCTCGCAGGCCACCGTAATCACCATGTACCTGCTGCCAACGCTCAACGTGAAGCTGCGCCCGAAGATACTCGATCTCAAACCCGGCACGCGCATCGTGTCACACGCATTTACGATGGAAGACTGGACAGCGGATCAGACCGATACTTTTGACGGCCGCACCGCGTATCTGTGGATCGTACCGGCAAAAGTCGAAGGTACCTGGCAGCTTGGACAAGGCGAGTTGAGTCTCAAGCAGATGTACCAGATGGTCACGGGCTCGCTTAAAAACGGCGCCGGTACCATTCCGGTCAACGGCAAATTACGCGGAGATCAACTCACGCTCACGGCAGGTAACGCCGAGTACACGGGACGCGTCGACGGCAACAAAATTGAGGGCACGGTCAAAGGCAGCACCTCCGGTTCGTGGACTGCAACCCGCGCAGGCGCCAAGACGCCGGCGATGGCCAAATAGCGGCCCAGACTAGTTGTCCGGCCCGATGACTGCCGCAACAAGCGTAACAGGCTGCATCAATCGATAGACCGGCGCTTCGCTCGTAGCACCGCCGCTGCCTTTGCGATCGACAGGAATAATGCCGAAGGTAACGAAGCTCGACGGCGCTTCCGGCTCAAGTGCGGCTGCGATGACATTCGCAGCCGGCTGCGACATCCGAAACACGTAGCTGCCGGCTGCAAACGTGACCGGCTTGCGCAGGACCTCAGTGGTTACAGTATTGCGGATATGGCCTTCGTAATAGGTATTGGCTACGCGCTTGTCGGTGACTTGATAGCTTTCCACTTCGAGCGTCTGTGCTTCGCGCAGCCGGCGCACTTCGACACCTGAGTAAGCGAGCCGTCGAGCGACGTCCGCATACGCCGGCGGCATCACGTAAGCAAATGGCCGCTTGCGCACGAGCTCCGGTACCGCTGCAAGCGAGTCGTCCCATTGCACCTCGACCTGCGTCGGCTCGCCGGTCTGCGGGTCGCGCATCGCAAGCTGCTGTGCAACGATTGGATTCTTAGACGTCACGACGATGTCGGCCACACTGGCGTTGTCCTGCATCAGCGTAGACGCGCGCGCCGTGCGGACCGTATCCAACACTTTCTGCGCATTGGCTGCTGTCGTATTGAGCAATGCCGCAATCGCGACGTGATGCGTGTGCACGCGCCGCGCATAGCTTTCGCGGCCGATGCCGACGCCGCGTGTTTCGATCAAGAATGAAACCGCGTTCTGCAGCCCGGCGGTGTTGCGTCCAATGTCCGGCGATGTGCCGCCCATCGAAACCTTCTTGTCTTCCGCATTATATGAAGTAGTGAAATACCAGAAGTGCGAGTAGCCCGCGCGCTCGACATCTCGCACGATATTGCGCCGGTACAAACTCTCCGCCAGCGCGGTCAACGCCGCCGGCACATTCGGATTCGTCGCATAGAGCAGGGTGAGGTCGTAGGCGAGAATCTTTTTGAATTTTTCGAGCCAGCGCGTGGCGACGCTGAACTCATGCGCATCGACAAAGACCTCAGGCTGGAAATCGTTGATCGCCTGATGCAGCGCAACCGTCTCCGGCAGATCGAGCTTGATGTGATCGCGATTCACATCGATGCCGCGTGCGGGGGTGCGCGTGAAGTAGTAAGCGCCGTCCGGATTGCAGCGCGGAACGATGATTACGGTGATCTTGTCGAGCAGTGATTTTAGAGACCCCCGTGCGAGATCACGCGCGAGCGCCAGCATCACTTCGCCGCCGGCCGGCTCGTTGCCATGCTGCAGACCCTGCAGAAACACGACGGGACGATTCAGCCGCAGCAGATCCGCAGGCGAGAAAAACCCGGAGTTGCTGAACACCAGCATCGGTATCGCGCGGCCCTCCTGCGATTTACCGATGATGCGCACCTGCAGATTGCTGCTCTGCTTTTGCAGGTCGTAGACGAAATCCATCATTTCCTGGTGCGAAGTGAAATCGCTTTTGCCGGGCCTGAAACCCGGCGTATCGAACTTCACCTCGGGATCGGGGTAGTACTTCTTCACGGCCTCGCTTTGCTTGTAGGCTCGCTCGGGATTGAACTGCGCGACGGCGGTCGAAACATCAATCGACCATGCCGCAAATACGAACACGAGTAATGGAATCAAACGGCGCATAACTTTGTCTCCCGTACTTCCGTGCATGAGTGTATAGCAGGCGCCGGGACGTGCGGGCTTTCGCCTTATAATGCGATCTCTTCTGGTAGCTGAATATCATTCGGAGGCTTCATGGCGGGCGGCACGCAGAGCGTATTAATCATCGGCGGCGGCATTATGGGCGGCGACATCGCCATTATTTTTGCCGCCGGCAACCGGAACGTGCACGTGATGAGCCCGTCCGAAAAAACGCGCAGCTCACTGCCTGCGCGGCTTAATGCAGGCCTCAAAAAACTCGGCGCAGCTGAAACCATTGCCGCCGGCGTTAAGACACATGCAAGTCTGGATACGATTCCATGGGCCGAAATCGACCTCGTAGTCGAAGCAGCGACCGAGGATCTCGCGCTCAAGAAAAAGCTTTTTTCGCAGCTTGAGACACTGGCACGGCCCGAGATCCCGCTGGCCAGCAACACGTCCACATTTCCGATCGGCGAGATCGGCGGCCATCTTAAAACGCGCTCGCGCGTAGTCGGCCTGCACTATTTCATGCCGGCCCACTTAGTGCCGCTCGTCGAGATCATTCAGGCTGACTTCACGGACAAGGCGATCGGCGATGCGCTTGAAAAAGATCAGAAAGCACTGGGCAAAGCGCCTGTGCGCGTGAACAAGGATATTCCCGGCTTCATCGGCAACCGACTGCAGCACGCGATGATGCGCGAAGCGCTTTATCTGGTGGCCGATGGCGTTGTGTCGCCCGAAGGCATCGATACAGCGGTGCGTTATGGGTTCGGTTTTCGCTTCCTCGCCTGCGGTCCGATGACACAAAAGGAAATGTCGGGCTGGGATACCAATCTTTATGCGGGCACATCGCTTTATCCTAGCCTGCACAACGAGAAAGAACCGCCGCAGTTCCTGAAAGACATGATCGCCAACAACCGCATCGGCATGAAAACGAAACGCGGCATCTGGGAATGGACCGATGAAAGCGTCGCCAAAGAGAAAGCGCGCATCGAAAAATTATTGCAGCAGGCGTTTGAAATCTTGAAGGCGGACGGCAAGTAGAAATCGAAGTCTCGCCCGCTCGCACCGGGAGCAACGACGATGAAAAACTGCGTGGCAAGGTGCCTGCTGCTCCTTGCGGCGCTCGCGCATCTCCCGTCGCATGCGCAGAACTATCCCAGTCGGCCGGTGCGTGTGCTTGTACCGCTCGCGGCCGGCGGCGGCATGGATACGGTCACGCGCGGCCTTGCACAGAAGCTCGGCGATGTCTTTGGCCAGAGCTTTGTGGTCGACAATCGTCCGGGTGCGGGAAGCCAGATCTCCCTCGAGATTCTCGCCGCGGCGGCGCCGGACGGCCACACGTTGATGATGCTCAGCGCGACGACCGTGGTGCACCCGATC
>Ga0207683_10003025_pt1 | contig 14687 bp, 15 predicted proteins | sample KBSM73metaG_FD_184333 | JGI IMG/M metagenome (GOLD analysis project Ga0207683, IMG submission 184333) | Miscanthus rhizosphere microbial communities from Kellogg Biological Station, Michigan, USA - KBS M7-3 metaG (SPAdes) (version 2) | ecosystem: Host-associated > Plants > Roots > Rhizosphere >... | reverse complement strand
AAGTTGCAGCCCCGATGTGCTTGCAACAAGCACGGCCAAAACCGTCCGGAGAAGCGCTCTGAGCATTATCGACATACGATAACCGTCGCAGTAATTGTATGCCGCCGCGAGCGAGTTGTGTAGTGGGGGACACCAGCTGACGCACGTGTCCTTCGCAGCACCGGCGAGTGCGTCGCGCCACACCCACTCCGGTAGAAGGATCCGAAGCGGCCGCCCGTTCAAATCACACAAAAGAAAAAGCCCGCTTGCGCGGGCTCTTCACGACTTGATTTCGATCAGTCGAGCGCCCTGATGTTCGACGCCTGATCGCCCTTCGGGCCCGTCGTTACCTCGAACGAGACCTTCTGGCTGTCTCGCAGGCTCTTGTGGCCTTCACCTTGAATCGCCGAGAAGTGCGCGAAGAGATCCTTGCCGCCGGAGTCGGGGGTGATAAAGCCGAACCCTTTGCTGTCGTTGAACCATTTCACTGTACCTGTACCCATGTCTGCTGTCCTTTGAAATGCGAATGGCGGGCTTGCACCCGGGTGCGGGAACTTCAAGGGAGAGAGACGAAGACCTGAGGAATGCCGCGCACGCGGCAACGACCGACCGGCATTTTCACTTACTTGACGAACCTGCAGTCCATGCATACACGCATATGGCCTGCAATGCAACGTATTTCGTTGCCAGATGTGCGATTCCGCACAGACGTGGTCGAGGCCGAGCCCCAACCTGAAAAGAGCATCTACTTGGCAAACAGGCGTGGAGTGAGTGGAGTTGCGATGCCGCACCAGACCGATGATCGGAAGGAGTTTGCGGCCAAGGCGAAGACTCGCGCGCGTGTCGTCCTGCGTGATGCATTAGCCATGACTTCGTCCGATACCGTCCGCCAGGTGTTCGAGCAAGCGGTGACCAGGGAAATCGCGCACATGCTCGAGCGAGGTTCGGTGGCTCGCGCAATCACCGCGTTTGAGGATGCGGCGGCGGAAATTCACCATGCGCTGTGTCCGCACGGCATGCGCCCCTGCGTGGCATGCGGAGACCAATAGTCGATTGCAGATTCTGTGTCGACGACTTTCAGGAGTAGATGCTAATGTCAGTTGATGGCGAAATGCTTACGCAGCTGTTGGTTGCCACGAAGGCACGACGCGGCCGACTCTCTACTCGCAAGTTAATGCAGCCACGACCGCTGATCAAGCCCGAAGTGCTCTGCATCGACTGCAGAAGTATGATCGGCGCGTTCGTTGCCAACGAGCCGCACGTCGCGCTGACCAGCTATGTCGTCGACGGGTTAGTGCAGAACGATCTCGAACACTATGGATGCCGGGTGTGCAACACAAAGCTGGCACGAGAGAAAATGAGTCATGACTTCGGCGTGCGATGGCGGCTGATCTGATCTCACGCCGCCCGACCTCGGTCGGTCCTATGTATCGACCACGCTACCTTTAGAATTCGCGCGCGGATTCGATCCCGCCGCGACCGCCGGATGAATCTCGGACAGGGACCGCTCGCCCAGCGAGCGCAGCTCATTCAAGGTGTGGGTGAGCAATGTGCCCGTGGCCCCGATGGGTCCTACGTTGCCGGTCCTGATCGCGGAATACGCCTGGGTGGCGATATCGATCAGCCGTCGGTGTTCGTCCGAAAAAGCAGTCAACCGATCGCACAAGCCTCGCGCCTGATCGTTCAGCGAAGTCTGCCGAGCGCTATCGAAGGACGTGACCGCGTCCGCAATGGCGTCGTCGAGGCACCGGTTCAGCGTACGAAACTCGTCCACCGAAACGCCCGCATTCTGCTCGACCGCTATCTCGGTGACGGATTGGCAAATATCGCCATATTCGTGGACAACCTGATCAATGCTGTACCCGAGGCGCAACAATTCCGCGCCGTGCAGCGCGGCGGCACGGCCTAGCTCAGGATCGGATGGCGTCGCCTCGCGGCCGGTACCGTCACGCCCGCACGTCGTCTGCTCGCGACGAAGCGTATCGCCGAGCTGCCGCAGGAACAGCGGTACGCCGTGGTTCACGGCGGTAGGGGCGCCTGAGGGATCGAATCTCTGCCTCGTCTTCTCCCTGCAACGCCTGATCAACTCGTCGTGATTGGACGTCAAGAACTCGTGGAGCATGTTGAAACGATACTCGACCCGAACTTGGTGGTCTGTGCGCTGCCGAACGACCCGGATCGGGCTCCTATTGCGCTAGTGCATACCCGGACTTGGTCGATTTGGCCCTATACATTGCCCGGTCTGCACTTGCAATCAGCGTATCCGCATCCACGCCATGTTTCGGGAAGATCGAGATTCCAATGCTCGCCGTGATGCTCAGGCGAGTGGCGACGTCTCGTAAGCTGACGTCGAACGGCACTCGAATCTCGTTGAGGAGCTTTTCCGCGACAAACGAGATATTGGCTTCGTTCTTGATGTCCATCGCCAGGTACAGGAATTCGTCGCCACCATAGCGGCTGACCGTGTCATTCCCGCGCGTATGGTCCTGGAGCCGACGAGCGACGGTTTGCAGGACACTGTCACCGACGTCGTGTCCATATCGATCATTGATCTCTTTGAAATCGTCCAGATCCATGAATATCAATGCCAGGAGCCAGCCCTGTCGTTTCGCCTGCGCAAAGCCATGTTCCAGCCGATCATGGAACAGTGCGCGGTTCGGCATGCCCGTCAATGCGTCATGAAGGGAGGCGTGGCGACCGCCTTCTTCCTGTTCTACGGCTGCGGCGAATCGAAGATCGAGCATATCGCGTTCCCTGACCTCGCTCGCTAGCGCCGCGACGGCAAGCGACAGCTTTTCCGACGCTTTTTGCATGCCAAGTTGAATCGCCTCGCTGCTTCTGAGGATATTCTCTGACGCGCGCGGCATGGCAGGAGCCCCGAGGAAATGCGCGATGGCCAAATCGACTGCCGAAAGGCTTCTGATCGATTCCGCGATCAGGACCTCGATGTCCTCGCACTGTCGCAGCACGTTGGCCAGCGACAAGGCTCGTTCTCTATCCTTCGGCAAATTTGCGCACGGATCGATGGTCGCAACTCCTGACCGCAGAATTTCCCCGTTGAGTCTGCAGCCGAAAACTACAGCGACTTGAGATACACCACCAGGTCGGCCATGTCGGCCTTGCTCAGCCCCAAAGACTTCCTCGTGTTGTACGTCAGGACGACCGCCTCGAGCGTTGGCGCACTCCCGTTGTGGAAATAGGGGGCGTGCTGCCACAGCCCGTGCAGCGGCGCGGTCCGATACTGCTTGGTCGCGCTGCGCGACGAGTAGCTGGGGGCACCGTTCGGCTCCGGTTCGCTTGCCTCGTCGCTGGCGGGGTGCAGCCGCGCATTGGCGTCTGTCATCTGGATTCCGCTATGACAGGTGCTGCAGGTGCCCGATCCTGCGAAGATGCGCTGGCCGCGAGCGGCGGCGACCGAATCAAAACTGCCGGCTGGTGGTGGTGGTGCCTTCAGACTGAGCTGGTACGCCTGCAATGCCGGCAGCTTCGAGGTAATCAGGTCATCGGTACCGTTGGTCACCTTGACGCCGGTGCGCGGCTCGGAGAACGAGCCGTGCCCGCCCATCTGCGTGACGCCCACGTAGCGATTCCAATACGCGATGTCTTCGCCGTCGCCGGTCGATGTGATGCGATGAATGCCATTCAAGCCGTACGCAGGCGGAATGACTTGTGGTCCGTTCTTGCCGTCCTGGTTGAAGCGAGGATCGTATTTGCCTTTACCCCACGAGTTATAGACCGCCTTGGTCGTTGCGTTGAGCGCGGGCGACAGTGCAATGATCGCCCCGGGGTTGAGATCGCGATTGGCCCAGCCATCCAGCCGCTTGCCGATGCCCGGCGCGAACGAATCGTCGACCGTCGAATGGCATAGTGCGCAGGTGACGCCGATGTGCGTCAGCGTGTCTTTGCCGCCGATGGTCTCGACCTTCCCCTGGAGGCCGACGACGGCATTGAGTTTCAGCAAAGCTATCGTCGTGTCGGGGCTTTTCAAATTGATGCTGCCGTTCCGGATACCCTGGACCACCGCCGGTGGCAACGCGTCGGCGTCGACCTTTAGACCCACGGACAATGCGGTCGTGGGATCGACTGCCGCCGCGATTACTTCGTGTAGGCGCAAAGTGTCGGTCCAGAGCGATTCGTCGCCGAAGGTATCGAACCGGAATATCTGCTTGCCCTGCGCTACCAGGGCCGCATCCGGCATCGCATTCTCCGATTGCCCCGCCACGCCGACGCAGGAGGCTACCAGAGCAGCCGTCACACCGATCGTGCCGAATGCGACGGTCGTGCGCAACGCGGCGCGCAGTCGAGGCATGCGCCGCGATTGCCCGTCTGGTGTGGGACCCGGAGTGCGCGCGGCTTCAGATGTGCGGAAGCAATTCATGATCGATCTCCGTGGCCAGTGGTCTCGAACGGTGACTGGCACGGTGACTGCCGATGGCGGTCAAGGGTCGTCATGCTCTGGTCGCGCAATCGGACCGTCGAGACTTTCACGATACCGGCCCGGGCGACCCTCGGTCTGTGCGGTAACGCACCCGTAGGCTTCGCTATTCCGGCAAAGTTATCGGTCATGCGCCGACTCTCGCTGCTCCATATCGCGACACCAATACAGCCGATCGTGCCGGGGTTCCAACGCCGCGGTTGACGTTACGTCACGCCTCGAGAATGAAGCAGTGTTCCGCCCTTGCACACGAACTCAGCGAGTGTTCCACGTCCAGAGCAGCCCTATCGGAGGGCGAAGTCCTGGTGCCCTCCTCTGACCATGACGCAGTTCGCGGCAGACCACCCATTTGCGGAATCCGATGGATCCATGGTCACTCGCACTTCGGCGATCTTGATGCCATGGGTATCCTCGATTTCCTTGATGATTTGGGTTAGTACCGCGCTCGCTTTCTGGCACAAGTCCTTTTCAGCCCTCGCATAGCGGACGAAGGTTTCGGTATCGATCGACATATCTTGCCCCTCAAAAGACACTCTCGCTCCAAGCAGCGTGCCATGTAAGAGTTACATTTACCTGGCCGACATGTCGGTGCGACACCGCACACCACCAAACTGTCGGCTATCGTCAGCAAGGAGGCGCGGGTACTTCTAGAATGGGTGGATGGCAGCCGGCCGCGGCCGTACCGTCAGGAAAGCAGCCCCCTTGGCCGGCCGGACGCGCGTTGCCGCTCCCTGCAGGACGCCGGATTGATCACTTACCGACGGAAGCCATTCACCGTGCTCGATCGCCCGGTGTGGAGGCGCGGTCCTGCGAATGCTACCAAGTGGTCACGACTGGTGGCGGGATGGGGCCGTCAGTTCGCGCCAGTCGTTAGCGGGCCTTTCTCATTTGTGCGTCGCGAGTTGTTGCTGAAAGAACGCAACCACGGAGTCGTTTAACTCGCGATGGAAAGCCGCACGGTCGAACCCCTTCGCGTCCCCGCATATTAGCGGCAACAGCCATGCTGGACACGGCGCCACGAACGAGAAATGCGCCGCGCCGGGAACGTCGTGATACTCGGGCGGCGTCGGCAACAGGCGGCGCACGACGGCTGCGTTGGTCTCAAACGGCACGTTGCGGTCCACCGCGCCGTTCCAGAGTTGCAGCGCCGCCCTCACCTGCCTGAGTCCGTCGGGCTCGAACGCGAAGCCATAGCCCGGCGCGGCAACGACGGCCGCCTTGATGCGCGGATCGTGGACCCACGCCGTCTCGGGAACCGGTGCGGAGGGAAGCTGCTTCCACAGCCCGCACGCGAACTCGGGTTGCGCGGTGCAATGCCGGGCAATTTGCGCAAGATCGGGGACGCCGCCAATCGATACCAGCGCCGCAAATCCGCCGGCCGAAAACCCGAACACGCCGACTTTTGCCTGATCGATCTGTCCACGCGCTGGCCAGTCGTTGAGCATGTATTCGATGGCGACATGGATGTGGCGCGGACGATCGATCAACCACCGAGGCGTCCCGACGTAGCTGTCATCCCTTGCGTTGTCGCCGGTGTGCGTGACCGCAGCCACGACGAACCCGGCGGACGCAAGTGCGAGCGCGGTGTCGGAATGGCTCGTCGCCAGCCCGCCGTTGCCGTGGGAGATGACGATCAGCGGCAGGCCGCGCCCAGCTACGGTTCCGTTTGTTGTGATCTTCTGCGCCGAGAGACCAACGATGCTCAGCCCGGACGGCGAATCGGTCGGGTACCAGATGTCGACCTGGAGAGGCTTGTCCTGAGGATCCTTTATCGCGACTTTTGCGAAGCCGACCGGATGCTCCGGCGTCGCGGCCTTGAGATACAGCGTCGCAAGCGCCGCAACCACCAACAATGCCAATGCGAGCAAAAGGCCCACACCGATTTTCAGTACGAGTTTCATGCGCGATGCGATGCGATCCCTGTCGCTTGGAGCCGCGACTCAGTCAGGCCGGGATGGCCGGGGCGTCTTGGCGGTACCGCACATCGGACAGCAGGCGCGCCAATTCCTTCTTGACGACCGCGTAGCATTCGCAGGCCGTGGCCTCCAACCCTGAGCGCTCGAGCACGGCGATGTGGCCGCGCCGGTAACGGATGAACCCGGAACGCTGCAAGTTTCCGGCTGCCTCGGTAATGCCCTCCCGGCGTACTCCAAGCATGCTGGCGACCAATTCCTGCGTCATCACCAGTTCGTTCGACGGCAATCGATCGAGCGTCAACAACAGCCAGCGAGACAGCTGCTGCTCGAGCGAATGGTGCCGATTGCAGGCGGCGGTCTGGTTCATCTGCGTGATCAGTGCCTGGGTGTAGCGCAACAGCAAGCGGAGCATCAGGCCCCCGCGATTGAACTCCTCCATCAGCTTGCCTCGCTCCAGGCGGTACCCGTGGCCGGCGGTCTGCACGACCGCCGAGCTCGGCGTGGTATCGCCGCCCATGAACAGCGCAATGCCGACGACGCCTTCGTTGCCGACGCCCGCGGTCTCGGCGGACGCGCCGGACTCGGTGACGTAGTGCAGCGACACGATCGCGGTCGTGGGGAAATACGCGTGCTGCAGCTGGCTGCCGGGCTCGTACAGGATCTGGCCAAGTGGCATCGCGACCGGCTCCAGATGTTTGGCGAGCCGGTCGAATTCCGCGGTCGGCAAGGCGGCGAGAAGATGGTTTTGATTCGGACTAGGCGCTGAGGGCATCGCCTGCTTTCCTGGCAATCAGCTCGACGCCGATGCCGCGATACCCGATGAAGCGGCAAGACTGGCTGAACATCGGTTCACCGCTCACCTGGAACTTCTGCTTCGAGCCGTCGGCATTGATGCGGCTGAAGACAAAATCCAGGAACGGCTGCCGGGCCGCGATCGTCGCCTGCAGCGTTTGTCGTTCCGTTTCGTTCCAACCTTCCGCCGGAGCACTGCTGGTATCTCCGCGCAACGCGTCGACCCGTACGCCGAGCATTTCCAGCGCAGGTCCGGAAACCTTGGTGAACTTGCCGTTCTCGTCCTGTTCCCAGTACCAGTCGGAGGCGAGCTCGGTCAGGCTTCGATAGCGGGCCTCGCTTTCGCGCAGCTCAGCGGTCCGCTCCTGCACCGTCTGCTCGAGCACCTTGCTGTAGTTTTCGAGTTTCTTGTACAGCAGTCGCACTTCCAGCGTGTTATGGATTCGCGTCTTGACCTCGACCAGATCGAACGGCTTGCTGACGAAATCCCTTGCGCCGGCTCGCAGCGCACGGAGCTTATGTCCGGGCTGGGCGGTGATTACCACGACCGGAAGATAGCCATCCGCATCGTTGGTCTTGAGGGCCTCGATCACCTGGAAGCCATCCATGCCGGGCATCTGGAGATCGAGCAGGATCAGGTCATAACGGTTCTTGCGATGCAGCGCGCAGACTTCCTGCGGCTTCATCGTCGAAGCGACGTTGGTATAGCCGGCGTCGCTCAGCATCTGCTCTAGCAGGGCGACGTTGGACTCCTGGTCGTCGACGATCAGGATGCTGGCGTTGAGAATGTCGCGGTCGCTGACGATCATGCTGTTTCCTTCCTGTTCATGCGAACCGATTTCGTTTTCGCGAAATTCAAGGTCGCGTCGAGCGTTTCCATGAACTCGCTGACCTTGATCGGCTTGGTCAGATAGCGGAAGAATCCGGCCTCCAGGCCTCTCTCGATATCGCGGGGCATCGCGTTAGCACTCAGCGCAACCACCGGGATGTGCGCCGTTGCCGGGTCCAGTGCCAGGATTTTCAGCGCAGTGATGCCGCTGATGCCAGGCAGATTGATGTCCATCAGGATCACATCCGGCTGGGAGGCGCGCGCAATTTCGATACCGCGATTACCGTCCCTCGCACTCAACAAGCGGATATCGGGACGGCGCGCGATCAGGTCCTCGACGAGCATCAGATTGGCGGGATTGTCCTCGACGTAAAGCAGCGTGCGGATTTGCGCGCCCGCTTCAACCGGCGCGCGAACGGAATCCGTAGATTCAATTGCGCTCGCGATGGCTTGCGGTTCGGTCGTCAGGTTCAGGTCGATCCAGAACACACTGCCCTTCCCGACAACGCTTTCCACGCCTATGACGCCGCCCATCAGCTCGACCAGCCGCTTGCACACCACCAGACCGATGCCGGTGCCTTCCTCGACGTTGCCTTCCTGGCCGAGACGATTGAACGGCTGGAAGAGCTGCGCGAGCTGCTCCGGTGTCAAGCCGCCGCCGGAGTCCTCGACGCAGATACGGATGCGCTCCGTGCCGCTGGCGATACATTCTACGACGACCGTCCCGCCCGCCTTGTTGTACTTGATCGCGTTGGACAGAAGGTTGATCAGGACCTGCTTTACCCGTGTCTGGTCGGCCTGGACGAAGTACCGCACTTCGATGCGGGGAAAGGTTACGCTGATGCCGTGCTTTTGCGCCTGCGGCTCGATCATCGTCCGGCATTCCTGCATGACTTCGAATAGCGATATCGGCTCCAGCGACAGCGACAGCTTGCCGGACTCGATCAACGCGAGATCGAGGATTTCGTTGATCAAGTCCAGCAGGTACCACCCCGCCTTGAGAATCTGATCGACGCATCGCTTCTGGCTGATCGTCGGCGCCGGCGAACCGGACTCGATCAGCTGGGCAAATCCGAGGACCGCGCTGAGCGGCGTGCGCAGCTCGTGGCTCATGCTGGAAAGAAAGTCGGATTTGGCGAGATTGGCCTTTTCCGCTACGGCCATCGCGTCATGCAGGGCCAGCTCGACCTGCTTGCGCACCGAATTGTCGGTGCCGATGAGCAGGTAGCCGATGATGTCGCCGTAGTCGTTGCGCAATGCGGTGATCGACACGATGGCAGGAAAGCGGCTGCCATCCTTGCAGATATAGGTCAGTTCGTAGATGTCTTCGATGCCGCGCGAAGCCTTGAAAACCAATGCCTCGAATCCGGGCGTTATGGTGGTCGCGAGCTCGACACTCAAGGTCTGCGCGCGCGCCATCACTTCCTGCGGATCGTGGATGTCGCTGGGACTGATCTTGTTGACCACCTCGGCGGCTTGATAGCCGAGCATGCGTTCGGCGCCGACGTTGAACAACTGGATAATGCCCTTTTCGTCGGTGGCGATGATGGAGAAATTTGCGCTGGTCAGAATCGCGTTCTGCAGGGCTCCCGTCTTGAGCAATGCTTCCTGGCGCAGCCCTTCGACGATGCGATCCGCCTTGCGGGCGTCGTCGAGCAGGAGGGAATCGCTTCGTTTTTCGAGCATGTGCGGCCTTCTTGCCAAGAGTACATTGAGGTGGAGGCGGCTTCCGGCGTCTCGCCGGAAGGGGTTAACCGCGCGCGCGGAAAAGCAAAGTCCTGCACCAACAGCAAGAAATCATCTTGCCTCGGTGCGGTCGCCGTCTGTACGCTAGGACACGTAGGAGATGAAGCGGCGCGGCGAGGGGTTCAAATGGCCTGCTTCGGGCTTGCCGGCAGCGCCCGCCGGGGCAACGTCACCGCGACTGCGATGAATATGACGATCCCCACCACGCCGAACGCAGCCTCGACGTTGAGCAGCCCGGCCGCGCCCCAGCGGGTGTGCGCCCAGCCGTCGATCAGCGTCATGTACGCGATCGGCATGTTCGACAGCGAAGCGTACAGGTTGTACTTGGTCGCCGCCGCGCCGAGGCCGATCGTTTCGAGCACGACCGCCGTGAAGCCGGCGTAGGTCAGCCCCTGGATGAACGCGTAGATCAGCGTGAACACGACGTACATCGCCTCGGTGCGTGGCGCCAGGGCCATCGCGACCGTGCTTAGCGCCATCAGCAGGCCGTACAGCACGTACGCCGTCTTGCGGTCCATCCGGTCGGCGCCGTAACCGCCGAAGATACAACCGAGCGCGGAGACGATACCGCTGAAGACTCCCGTCGCCAGCGCTACAGTGTTCGCGCTGGCGTGCCAGTCGTCGGCGACCGCCGACCACAGATTGCTCGCGGCGCCCGAACCGATCGGCAGGAAGCAGATGAGGAGCGCCAGAATGCCGGCTCGCCCCCGCACCACTTGCCACAGATCCTTCAACACGGCGACCAGCATACGACCGTAGTGGCCGGTTCGCGCGAGCGGCGGCGGCTCGGGGACGAACCAAAGCGCTGCGCAGCACAGTGCGCATACGACCGCGATCACGGCCGCCGCCATCCATGGATCGGGCAGCGTCTGCGCCAGCCATAGCCCGGCGCCGCCGCCCAGGCCGTTGCCGCCTAGGTTGCCCGCCTGGAACCATCCGCCCGCCCGACCCTGCAATTCCGGCGGCGTGTTGTAGACCATCAGGCTTTCGGTCGCCATTGCCAGAAACGTCGACGCGACATTCGAAATCAGCACCGCCGCATACAACAGCGGCAGCGATGCGGCATCGGCGGGAACCGCGCCGGTCACGAAAATGCCCAGCGCGCTGACCAGGCCCGCGAGCGCGTACCACGTCTTGCGCGACAGCGTCGTATCCGCCACCGGCGCCCACAGGAACTTCCAGGTCTGCGGGATGTAGCTGGCCGCGATGAGCGCGGCGACCTCTTCCACGCTGACGCCGGCCTGCGTGAGCTGATAGCCGATCGCCACCGACAGGTACCCGCCCATCGCTCCGAAGGGAACGATCAGGAACAGGAATACGCTCGGGTGGGTTCGGCGCATTCGAATAGGCGCGATTAGTCAGGATCGCTTGGGGTTTGCGTGGCCGCAAGGATAGCAGCCCGCGCTTGACTACGACTTGCTTGCGACCATTTGCGTCAGTACGCTACGACACGTTCAGGCGATCTAAAACAGACAATCAAGGCTTCTACGATGGCACGCATCTTCGTCACAGGATCCGCAGACGGCCTAGGCCGATTGGCCGCGAGACGCATGGTCGCAAATGGTCACCGCGTGGTTCTGCACGCGCGCAACGACAAGCGCGCGAAGGAAGCGCTTGCCGCCGTTCCCGGTGCGGAAACCGCCGTGGCCGGCGATCTTTCCAGCATCGCGGAGTGCAAGCGGATTGCCGAACAGGTCAACGCACTCGGCGCGTTCGACGCCGTGATCCACAACGCCGGCGTTTATCTGCAGCCGAGGCGGATCGCGACCGTCGATGGCCTGCCAGCCGTGTTCGCGATCAACACGCTGGCGCCCTACATCCTCACCGCGCTGATCCTCAAACCGAAGCGATTGGTCTACATGAGCTCAGGCTTGCACCGGAGCGGCGACCCGAGCCTGAAAGATCTGACCTGGAGCGAGCGGAAGTGGAGCGAATCGAGCGCATACGCGGACTCCAAGCTGCACGACGCGATGCTGGCGTTCGCGGTCGCGCGCAAGTGGCCCGACGTTCTTTCCAACGCGGTCGATCCCGGTTGGGTGCCGACCAAGATGGGCGGCCGCAACGCGCCGGATGATCTGGATGCGGGCGCGGAGACGCAGGCGTGGCTGGCGACGAGCGATGATCCGGACGCGTTGGTTAGCGGGGAGTATTTCCATCATCGGAAGCAGCGGGCACCATTGTCTGCGGCGAAGGACCAGAAGATTCAGGAGCGCCTTATCGCGGAGTGCGCAAGAATTTCCGGCGCGTCGCTTTACGACTAATGAGAAAGCGTGGGACGGCTCAGTCTGCTATCGGCCAATCGCAGCCGGCCGAGTATTCCAAATTATCGCTTCTCAGCAGACATTCAGGTGACAATAGAACGATGGTAACGTTGATCTCTTGAGGTCACGGTAATAGAAGCAGCCATAGGATCGCACCATGAGCATTCGCGATCGTACAACCGCATTTTGTGACCGATTTGGTCTTCGCGTTCCAATTCTCTTGGCTCCCATGGCAGGCGCCAGTGCCCCTTCTCTATCCATTGCCGTTGCCAATGCAGGTGGCCTAGGCGCCTGTGGCGCGCTCTTGATGGCACGGCCCGAGATTGTTGCCTGGGCCAATGAAGTGCGGGCGGCAAGCAACGGCAGATTTCAAATCAATCTCTGGATTCCGGATCCTGCCCCGGTCCGCATTGCGGCCCAGGAGAAGCTAGTGCGCGATTTCCTTGCGAGTTGGGGACCAGCGGTCGCACCGGATGCAGGCGATGCCACTCCGCCCGACTTCGCCGCACAATGTGAGGCACTCTTGGAGGCTCGCCCACCCATTGTTTCTTCGGTTATGGGACTTTACCCGCCTGACTTCGTGGCTCGCCTAAAAGCCCTTGGCATCTCTTGGTTCGCCAATACGTCGACCGTGGCTGAATCGAAAGCCGCCGAGGCGGCCGGCGCGGACGTGGTTGTGGTTCAGGGAATGGAAGCCGGCGGGCACCGCGGCTGTTTTGATGCCAGCAAGGCCGAGCGCGAAATGGTGGGATTGATTTCCCTCGTTCCGGCGGTGGTCGACGCTGTGAGGATTCCGGTCGTCGCCACGGGAGGCGTTGCCGACGGTCGAGGGGTCGCGGCGGCGCTTGCTTTGGGCGCGAGTGCAGCTCAGGTGGGCACGGGCTTCCTGCGAGCACCGGAAGCCGGGATTCCTGCCGCATGGGCGGAGGCGCTCGCGAGTGCGACGCCGGAAGAGACGCGCGTTAGCCGCGCATTCAGTGGACGCGCGGGTCGAAGTTTGGCGACCGATTACGTGCGCGCCGCCATTTCCAACAACGCGCCACGACCCGCGCCCTACCCGGTCCAGCGCGGTCTCACTGCCGCGATGAGAGCCGCCGCAACAAAAGCGGGAGACGTAAGTCGCATGCAGGCGTGGGCGGGACAATCCGCAGGCCTGGCCCGCGCGGAGTCGGCCCACCTAATCGTAGAGCGCCTTTGGGAGGACGCAGTCGCGATTCTCCGATATTGAGATCCTGCGGATTGACTTCGTGTCCAGTCACTAGTCAATCCAACCGCCGCTCCCCGCCGGCACACCGTCATCACTACATGTCCCCCTTTCGCAACACCGCGCGCTGTCGCCCCCGCTAGTCTTTTCCGCTAGACTGTTTCCCGGCGCAGCGACCTCCGCAGGCGCGAGACTTCCACTGGTGAATTCTCCGTGACCGAAACCGAGCGGCACCCGACGAGTCGCGCGCTCGTCGCGAGCTTCCTCTTCACCGACCTGGTCGGATACTCGAAGGGGACGGCGGCCGAGCAGTACGCTGCCAAGGCCACGCTGTCGTCGGTTCTGCGCAGGAATCTCGCAACCCTGCTCGACGTCGACTACCGGATCAAGGACACCGGCGACGGGGCGCTGATCGCGTTCACCTCGAGTCCCGAGCACGCGCTCTATATGGCGCTCGCGATCGCGGAGGACTTCGGGCAGGCCGCGGCCGCGGCGGGCTTTCCGTCGAATCGCCTGCGCACCGGTCTTCATCTCGGATCGGTCAAGGAGTCGACCGATCTCGAAGCGCGGCCCAATTTCGTCGGCGATGGCATCAACGCCGCAAAGCGCATCATGGATTTCGCGGAGCCCGGGCAGATCACCGCTTCGCGCGCCTTTTTCGAAGCCGTCGGCAGCCTGGATTCGGCGTACGCCGAGCTGTTCAGGCATATCGGCGCTCCCGACGACAAGCATGGGCGCGCGCACGAGCTTTACGCGGTCGCGCCGAGTGCCGCGGTCCTGCAGAAACTCAAGCTCGATCTCGCCTCCGCTGCCGACGAGCCCACGCAATCGGCCGCCGGCATTCCTGCGCCCCCCAAGCCTGCGAAACCGCCGACGAATGCGACGAAAGCGATTGCTGCCGACACCTCCGACGCGTCGTCGAACCGTGGAGGTGGGACCGCGCGCAAGGTGCTGCTTACCGTCTTCGCCGTGATCGCGCTTGGCGCGGTTGCGCTGTTCGCCGCAAACAGACTGACCGCGCCCGGCGAGTCGAAAAGTTCTCAAACGACAATCGAACCGGCGGTGACCCCGCCCGCGCCGAAACAAGCGGCCGTGCCGCCGGCATCGGACAAGACTGTCGGCGACTCGCAATCCTCGACCGGCATCGCGCCTACGTCCGAGCCGGCGCCTCCGGTTCCTGCCTCAGGCGTCGCAGCAGGCGCGCCCGCCACACCCGCGCCCGATTCCACGCAGCCGGCCGCCGCGTCGCCCACCGCAGCGGCAAAAACGACTCCGAAGAACAAGCCGAAGGCCGAGCCGTCCTCGCCCGCACCCGCCCCCGCAGCTACCGCGTCCGAACGCAGCAGTCCGCGTTGCAGTCGCATCATGGAAAAGGCAACATTGGGCGAGACGCTTACCCCGGACGAAAAGAAGGAGCTTGCAAGCTCATGTCGCTGAATCCGTCGCGGTGCATGACGAGTGGGCTGACCGCCGCCAGCCTGATTGCGGTGATGCTGATTGCTTCATGCGCAGCGCCGCCTGCACC
>Ga0207683_10003022_pt1 | contig 14693 bp, 10 predicted proteins | sample KBSM73metaG_FD_184333 | JGI IMG/M metagenome (GOLD analysis project Ga0207683, IMG submission 184333) | Miscanthus rhizosphere microbial communities from Kellogg Biological Station, Michigan, USA - KBS M7-3 metaG (SPAdes) (version 2) | ecosystem: Host-associated > Plants > Roots > Rhizosphere >... | reverse complement strand
AGTTTCCAATTGGCAGGATCACGGTTTATCTTTTCTTTTTTCAGCAATCGCGTCATGTCCATGAACTGAAAAAACAAAACGATAAGACTGCCGCAACAAGCCCAGATTGAAGCATCCAGTAATCCTCCCTTGTTTACTGTAGCTATTACGGGAGCAAGTGTACCAACGATTGCCAGCAACACATTCCACCAGCCCATTCGCGGGAAATACCCGAAACCAAACAGGCAGCGGGCAAAAAGACCCGCTATATTCGTAACGGACCAGGTGATCCAGCCTACAATGATCGACCATGCTACTTCATGAGCAATAATGTTGTTGTTACTTAATCCATCAACCAAAAATTGAACGCCACCGGATAAACAAAAAAGAGATAACAGGAGCAATTCTGCAATTGCGATTACAATGACTATCGATACTCCCGACCACAGGTATGTCCTTATCTTTTTGCGTTCCCCATTTCCGATTTTCAAAAACTCATACTCGAGAAAATCATTGTGGCCCCTGTCAAGGGTGCTGCACACGATCACCAACGCCTGGATAGCGATCCAGGTTCCATAGGTCTGTATGTCCCATCTTGATAAAAAGAAAGGTACAACAGCAACCTGTGAAATAACGGTCACTGCTATACGTGCCCATGCACTGGCACTTCCCGAAATTAAACGCTTAACGGTAGACATGAAACGCTATAAATCGCTGACGAACGCTGATAGTTCCCCCAATTGCTGAATGTTGATTGAAGAACGGCGTGATTAATTTTCATGGATGTAATAACCTTTGCCGTATTTATAACTGCTATACCCATTCTGATAGCGTTTCTTTTTCCCCACATCATTCAGTAATAAATAAAGGGGCGCTTCCGGATTGCGCTCAGCATATAATTTGAGCTCAGGGTATACATCTTTAGCCGTATGCCCCTGGCGAAGTACAATCACAGATATATCTGCATATCGCTGAAGCAGGGAAGCATCTGTAACAAGGCTGAACGGAGGTGTATCTATTATAATGACATCAAAATTTTCATGAAGCGTTTTCATCAAACTCTTCATATTGTTGCCGGATATTAATTCGGCAGGGTTGGGAGGAAGATAACCGGCAGGTAAAACAAACAGGTTACTATTGTATCCTTCCACCTCAACCAAAAGTTCTTCCGGTTTTTCTTTTCCGGCAAGTGCACTGCTGATGCCATCCTTTACATTAATATCAAGCATCTTGCTGATCGCCGGTTTCCGCAAATCAAATTCAAGTAAAACCGTTTTCTTATTTAACAGGGCATAAGCCGCTGCAAGATTGAGACTGATAAAACTTTTACCATCGCCCGGCTGAAAAGAAGTGATTAATATAGATTTCACGTCGCGGTTCCTGCCTGCAAAACCGATAGCTGTCCTGATATTGCGGATCTGTTCTGCAATAATAGATCGCGAACCGGGATTCAATACTATAGGCGAATTCATTTTCCGAACATGAGAAATACTGCCGAGCAACGGAAGGTTTGTTTTTTCCTGCACCTGTGCCTGGTCGCCAATCCTGTTGTTGAGAAAATCTTTAATTGAAATGATACCGACAGGCAATAAAAGCCCCATGAAGACAGCAACAGCCAGTGCTAATTTCGGCTTTGGCGAAAGCTGATCCACACTCCGGGCTTTTACAATTGTGCGCGAGTCTTCTATATTGGAGGCCAGTGTAAGACTGGCTTCTTCCCTTTTCTGTAATAAAAACGCATAAAGCTGTTCCTGCACATTTTGATCACGTTTTATCTGCACCAGCTTTCTTTCCATTGTGGGAACCTTGCGTAATCGCCCGCTCAGTTTGGCATCCTGCGTGGAAATATCACCTAACGCTATCGTATAGGCCTGTTTCAGATTGCGAACATTAAGCAGGAGTTTTGCGCGAATGTCTTTGATCTGGCTGTCCAGGTCAATCAGCAACGGATTTTGCGGTCCTGTTTTCTGGACCAACCTTTCTCTTTGCAATATCAGTTCATTGTGCCTGGCAATGAGCGATCCTAAAATCGGTTCTTCAATACCAAGCGTGGATGGAACCAGTTTTGGATTGTCCTGGTTTTCTGAAAGATCTTTCTCCAACGCACTGACTATATTCATCTGCGTTTGACTTTGCACTTTCTGCCCGTCAATCTGCTGCGCTTCGGTCATATATTGCTGGGCATCTGTAGAAATATCAATAACGCCGTTCTGGTTTTTAAAATCTGCAACAGCGCCTTCGACTGTTTTCAAATCACCGGAAATAGCTTTAAGCCTCTCATTCAAAAATCTTATCGTGCTTTTGGTTACTTTATTTTTATCGTCGAGTCCCTGCCCGTTATAGTTGGCTATCAGCGAGCGAAGAATAGTGGTTGCCCTTGTTTCGTTGTTATCCTGTATACTTAAATTGATCACCGACGCCATTTTGCTTACAGGATCCACCACTAATTTTTTATTGAAAAAAACAGTTGCATCATTAATGGCCATTAATTCCACTTTAAGCATATGATGTGGTGAACTGACAGCACCCGTATCTGCTTCTTTTTGAAAATCATTATTGGGTATACAGCGAAATTGTATTCCCTCCTCGCTATGATACACTTCACCGTAATGAAGTTTTTGTGCAGATTTATCTACGCCTGTCTTTAATAAATAACCTGTGTCGTTTGGCGCAATTTCCCAATGAACTGTTTCGTGGATCGTATCAGGGTTTGCTATTTCAAGTGTAAACGGAACCTGCTTTCCAAACAACGGCACATCTCTGATTCTGCCGGGATCAGCTACGGAAACAAACAGGTCTTGCTCACGAACAACGGCTTCCATCATGTCGTAACTCTTCAATATCTCCGTTTCATTTTCCACCAGTTTACTGCTTACACCCAATCCCATCTCCTGCAGCACGGTGTTGTCCATCTCCGTGCCGCCTTTCTTTTCATCTTTCACCATAATAGAAGCTACTGCCTGGTATACCGGGTTTGCATACCGCACATAAAGAAATGCACACCCCAGGCAGGCGATGATGCACAGCAGGAACCATGGCCATGCTTTTAACATCCGCACCACCCATTTTTTAAAATTGAGCTCTTCTTCTTTATAAACAAGCGCACCGTCTGTTTCTACATAGTGTGTCATAAACTATCCTTTTTGTTTATTTGGCCGGACTATTTTATTGTTCTCGAAAGAATGATAGCTGTAACAGATGCTATACCACTGAAAATAGACACCCATATTCCTGTTTGCGAACCTGCAAGTCCTTTATTTTTACTGGGCTGAATGTAAACGACATCGTTTTGTTTCAGCTGGAAGTAGGGAGATTGCAACACGCTGGATTTATTAAAATCCAGTTTCGCCACTTCGGTTACGCCTGACGGTAACTTCCGGATCACCTTCACGTTTTTACGAATACCAAAAACGGTCATATCACCGGCAGCGCCGACAGCTTCCAGCACGTTGATAGATTGACCATTTACAGGTACCACTACCGGTCTTCCCACTTCACCGATCACTGTCACTTTAAAATTCGTTAGCCGCACCATTACCGTCGGGTCTTTCAGGTGTGGTTGCAATTTTTCAAGAATTGCTGCCTTCAGTTCGTCTGTTGTAAGGCCCGTCGTCTTTATATCGCCGAGAATGGGAAGGGTTATACATTCGTTTGTCCCTACCCGGTATAAATTGGCAAAGTTCTGACCTGTAGTTGCGTTGCCCTGGGAACTTCCGGGCACAGATCCTGCAGCAGTAGCGACTGTAGAGACAGGCACTGACGTCATCAGGTTATAAAACTGGCTTGCCTCGGGTACCGGGCTTGAAATAATTACCTGTACCTCATCATCTTTCTGCAGGCGCAGCGGCTGGTAAGCGGATGAAGCGATCACATTGACCGATGCTGTATCCGACAGATCTTTAAAATATCCCAATTGACGGGATGATTTACACGAAGTGAAAATCAACAAAACAAAAAATGGCACAAGGGTACAGACCAGCTGCTTTTTAATCATACTTATATCGGGTTTTATAATACCTGTTTTAGTTATTGAGAATTTAAAGCGAAATGAGTCTTTTTATATTCCTGTAAGGATGGATATAATTTCCGTAAACGATAGTTCTCTTTTTTTGCAATCAGCTTTAAACCCATAGACGGAAGGCTTATACATTCATTTCCATATTCCTGGCTTCGCTCCGAACTGCTTTCCGTGTCTGCATGGGCATTGATATTACTTTTCTCGACTTCTATATCATGATACAGCCGCGAAAAACCGGCAACATGCAGCACGTCTTCGTGACTGATAACAGCCGGTTTTTCAAATCGATGAAGAAAATGTCTGACGCCTGTCGTCTTCATTACAGTTTCGATTTCTGTTTCAGAAATCCGTACAAAAATCAAAGAGGAAAGCAACGGCCTGTTGTTAAAGTTGTCAGCATGCTCATGAACGCGAAACAAACTCATAGGACAGAACGCTTCAATTTTTTTTCGCAGTAATAGCCTGGCAACTTTTTCTTCGCAGTTTCTTTGAGTAGCAATAAGAAACCATTTTTTAGTGTCCATCATAATCAGGTATTTAGTTTAGATAGAGGAGATGCATGTTTTATTCGTAAATGCACAAGGCTTCGCCTCTCTCAGTCACATTTATCGGTGAATAAGAAAATATTTACAAAAAAGGGGGTGCTTACGGCTATAAAGTGTTTATAACCATATCTACATAGGCGTGCAATACGTGGCTGGTTTCGCGTTGACATTATCGTCAACAAAAAATCCAAGCAATCTGAAAAAATAACTGGTGGGGATTGGTAAGAAACCGTTAGGTGAGGTGTTTTTATAGAGTAACAGCAAACGCAAATTAAATTTTATCCATCAATCTTGAACTTTTTATGTTATTTAAATTTTCCACAACACAATAAACAAGTATAGTACAATTGAATTATCAAGGATAAGAGAAAGCAGTCTACACATATCAATAGTTATACCAATTCGAAAAAATAAAGGAAGCAACAATTGATATATTGATCTCTCTCATGATCTGAAAAAAATATTGTGAAAATTGTACGACGTGAATATACTTAAGATGAAAAGGCTATATCATGCTGAAAAATATAAACTCTCTTAATGCCAGATGATTACACCGATGTTATTGACCTGGTCTGATCAGTTACTGCGCCGGCATATTGAGCAGGTAATAAGCTTGTACAAATAGCATTTATATTTTTGCGATGGTTGTCGCGAATGAACGTTTAAAAAAAGATCAGCCCGATCAATCGTATCAATATTATTTATTTGCATGAATCAATATTCATTTCCGTACCGTTCTGAAAGGCGTATTTAAAAATGTGAATAAAAAAATCCGGATTCTTTTTTATTGTAATGGTTTTCTCGTAGGTTACCCCCATGCCTAAACGAAGTTCGGTGTATCTCATCCCTTCATCTGAGGAAGGGAACAAAATTTTGAAGCATCTGACACTGCCTGGTGAATGAACCTTTAACTTTCAATTTTTTACTTGAGCGAAATCCCATCCATATTCTCAAACTTCGCTTTCACACCCCATCCGCCGAATTCTTCCGATACAACAAACCATAATTCATTGGCTCCTTTTTTCAACGGAAGAAATACCTTGTCGAAATAACCGATTGTTCCCAGGAACCGATAGTCTCTCGACAAAAAATTATCGCTGCCCGCATACAGTGCTTTATCATTCAGGTAAACGGTGATAAAATCACTGAACCCAAACGATAATTCTTTTACCTGTTCAGAACTTGATTCAATCGTCAGCTTTGTAACCATCGTCCTTGCCGAATCGGAAATCACACCGCTGAACCTGGCGAGATTAATTGTGCCATACGGATCACTGGATTGCGTGTTCCACGTCAATTTCTTTTTTAGGTCCGGCGTGAGTTGATATTTCTTTTCAAACAATTTCTCACTCACTACATTTGATACCTGCCAGCGTGTAACAACGCCGCCGGTACCGGTTGGAGGTACAGGCGTGGGCGTCGGCGCAGGCATTTGTTTAATTGTGTATTGCACATTTGCCACACGTAATGGTGCGCCGGCAGAAATGATGGCAATCTTTCCCGCTTTCCAACCTGTCCACAATTCTTTCACTTTAATCACCAGCGTATCATCAATATAAAATTCAGCCTGCAAACCATGCAGATCTATTTTTACATGATGCCATTCGTTGAATCGGTAAGGAAATGCACCGCTATATCCTTCTCCGTAATATAATTGGAATGCGCCCAGCCCGTTGAATTCAGGCGAGTACTGGCTCGCATCAGGGTTGCCGGACTGATGAGGACGTACATAAAAATTTTCAAAATGAGTATCATCCTGCATTCTTACCCTGAAGCCGGGGAAACTTCTTTTCCGTGGAAAACTAATGTCGGCTTCAATAGTTCCATCACGCAGCTCAACAGCTTTTGCTACAATCATACCCGATGGAATAAGGAAACATTCCTTACCCAGGTATGTTTCTGTTACTGGCTTCACACCTATTGTATCCCAATTATCCAGCGTGAGCGGTATTTTAACGGGTTGAGCCGATAAATGACAGAAAACCATCAACAGAAAAGTTGCTGTTACAAGACATATTTTTTTCATGGTCACATTTTATTTTTTAATAAGGATTGACGGAACTTTGTGTTTCTTTTACCTGTGCAATTTTTTGTGTTCCGCCTGATGCAATAAACAAACAGAAACAGGAAATTTGCCGGCATTCACGGTTCTTTTTACAGTCATTTACAGTTCAAATACTTAATTTACCTGTATGAACCATTCTGAAACGGAATATATAGCGCGTTGCAAGCAGCTGATTGAAGAAAAATTCCGGTTTGTGAATGGAAACGGCTCGCTGCGCCAGCGCGACCTGGAATATCTTGCAGACAGTATCGAAGAAAAATCCGGAGTTAAACTAAGCCTGTCTACACTAAAGCGGTTATGGAAAAAAGATTATGATCAGACTCCACATCCTTCAACACTGCAGGCATTGGTGTCGATACTGGGATATAAAGACTGGCAGGAATTTAAATTGAAGATGGCGCCTGTTCCCGCAACGGCTTCTGTTGTTCAGAAAAAAAGACATACGCTGTCTTTCAGACCGTGGATGATATTACCTGCATTGGCTGTTGTAGCCGGTGCATCGTGGTTAATCGCTTTTCGCCCCGGCAAAACAGATAAAGCAAAGCCTGTAATAAAAGGTGCGGTGACATTCACGGGCAATAAAACCGTTTCACAAGGAGTACCCAACACAATCATCTTTAATTATGATTTAACCAATGTTGAAGCAGACAGTTTCTTTTTTCAACAAGCCTGGAATAAAAAGGAAAAAGTGCGCATAGATCCCAAGGGCCACAGTTACTCCAATATATATTATTACCCGGGTTTTCATAAAGCCAAATTGATTGCCAACGACTCGATCATCAAACGATTCAGGGTGCACATTACCACAGACGGATGGTTGCCGCTGGCAGATTATCCCGGCGTTCGCGATAATCCAATCTACATCAAAAACAGCAGGAATGTAAAAGACGGGCAATTGCATGTAGACCGCAAAGACCTTATCGCTTCCGGCGTAAACATTGACAAAGATTTTATACTCAGCTATTATAACATTCGTGAGTTTGACAGTACCAACAGCGATAATTTTTCATTAGATACAAGGTTAAAGTGTGATAGCACTAACACGGTAGCCTGTCCGGGATTGGAGCTGGTGATCGTATGCGAAGAACATATTTTTTTCGTATCGCTCACCGGGAAAGGTTGTGAACGAAATGCATCTGTCAAAATGGGTGAAGTATACCAGGATGGAACGAACAGCGATCTTTCTGCATTGGGTCGTAACCTGTACCACTGGCAACACCTGCAGATAAAAGTTGAACAAAAACGGGCAACAATTTACCTCGATGAACAACCGGTGCATACCATTACTTTCCAAAACAACTTCGGAAAGATCATGGGACTGAATTATAATTTTGGCGGTACAGGTGCGATTGACTACATACGATTGAAAAATGGAGAAGGTAAGACAGTGTATGATGATGAGTTTGATAAATAGATCCTGTACCGTTGAGATGGCTATGTATGTTCCCGGCATTTGAAACGCTGTTCAGCTTTCGTTGTGTCACACCCTTCTACGTTCTGTCCTTTATTGAGCAAAGCACGTTTTTTAACAACAATTGGTTTAAACAATCAATGTCCGTTATTTATGTACATTCTTCGTCCTCATTTTTGTTCCGGGTCATTGCCATAACATAATTCCAGGTATACAAGGGTCCACATTCAATCAGCATCCCTTGTATGGTTCAAATCCATAATCATTAATTTCCGGCTTCAATGACCACGCTCCCGTCTTGCAGATTTTCGCCAGCAGCGTTCAATCTTATTTTTCCTGCTTTTTTGCTGCGCACAATGATCAGACATTTCCCTTCAAACGTTTTGTGTTTTGGCTGCTGCATACTTTCCATACCGGTTGGATCAGCATTACCCGTCGCAATAATCTCACCCCCGCCACTGATATTAAAGTGGAGTAAATTTGAAGCGTCGGGAACAAGTTGCCCTTTCTCATCAAGCACTTCAGCAGTAATATATACAAGATTGCCCGGCGTCGCCTGAATACGTGTGCGGTCGGCCGTGAGTCGTATCCGCGCAGGCTTACCCGCTGTTTTCAATTCTACCGAATCGACGGCTTTACCATTTTTCAAACCGATAGCCTTTAAAACTCCGGGTTGGTAATTTACAGTAAACGTAGCCGTTAGTTTAGTCTGCGCAGATGCATTTTGCTCACCGATGATTTTGCCATTCAGTACAAGCCGTACGGTTTCATACCGCGTATATACATTTACCAGCAACGGTTTTCCCTCCGCGCCGGGAAAAGTATATGAATGACGTTCTTCCGGCCAGCCCCAATAGCTTACTGCCTCTTTGTGTCCTTCCGGTATAGGTGCATGTACCAGCACCTCCAGTTTGCTGCGGTTCCACACCACATCACGATAATAAGATTGCGGCTTTTTGCCACCGATCAAATCAATATCCCCGCACCATGAGTTGAACCATGGAAATTTTGGCAATGGAAAATTTCGCGTACTATCAAGCCCGGTATGCGCAATGCCTGCTTCGCCAAGATAGTCTACGGCGGTCCACACAAAATCGCCTAAAACATACGGATGTTTCTCCACCTGTTGCCAGTTCTCAAACGCTTCTTTGGCAAAACTTTCCGTACCCATCATGATGCGGTCCGGGTATTTTGCATGGTCAGCTTCGTATTGCCTCCATAAATAATTATATCCGCCAACATCAAGCAGCGCATAGGCAGCGGCGGTAGTATCCCATTTGTAACCCGGGTGGTCAAAGAAATGACAAAGGGATTCCGTCACCGGTCTTGTTGTATCGAGCCGTTTAACTGCATCATATAGCTTCCTGGTAATGGCAAGACCCGATGAATCTGCCCGTTCATTGATTTCGTTCCCTATGCTCCAGAAAACAACGGATGGATGATTGCGGTCGCGAAGCACCATGGCATCCATATCTTTTTTCCAGCAACTATCGAAGTACAGATTGTAATCCTCGGGGTTCTTTGGCCGTTCCCATTGATCAAACGCTTCATCTATAACGATAAGGCCCAGCCGGTCGCAGGCATCAAGAAAATGTTGTGAAGGTGGATTATGACTCGTCCGCACGGCATTAAATCCATTTTGTTTCAGGAGTTGCACTTTACGTTCCTCTGCACGATCATACGCAGCAGCGCCAAGCGGCCCGTTATCATGATGCACACAGCCACCACGGAGTTTAATTGGACTGCCATTGAGGAGAAACCCTTTTTCAGCAGTAATATCGATAGAGCGAATGCCAAAGCTGGTAACAACATGATCAATAACCTGGCTGTTCTGCAAAATATCGGTCTCCGCATGATAGAGATAAGGAGATTCGGGAGACCAAAGATGAGGATTGGATAATTGCATTGCCTGATTGATTGGCTCTTCGGTGCCGGGAATATTCGCTGTCTTTTCAGCAACAACTTTGTTTTTCGCATCAAGTATACGCGTACGAAGTTTAAACGCCTGCATATTACTGTTACCGGTAAAATTGGTTACAAGATTTACCGTGGCAGCTTTTTGAGAAACATCCGGCGTGGTGATATATACACCCCATTGCTGCACATGAACCGGGTTTGTAACGGTCAGCCACACATGTCGATAAATACCGGAGCCGCTGTACCAGCGTGAATTTTTGCCTTCATTCCGAACCCGTACTGCAAGAACATTTTCGCTGTTTTGTTCCAGGTAGGGTGTAAGGTCAAAATAAAATGGAGTATACCCGTACGGATGATTACCCAGATGATGCCCGTTGAGCCATACATCACTGTTCATATACACCCCATCGAAATAAATGGTTACTTTTTTATTGGCAATGTTGTTTAAAGAAAAATGTTTCCGGTACCACGCAGTACCACCCGCAACATGACCTGTTGAACTGCCGCCAGGACTTTTTATGGTGAAAGGACCGATCACCGAATCGGATTGACCCGGAAGATCTTCGATACTCCAATCGTGTGGCAATTCTATCGTGCGCCAGTCTTTATCGTTTAAAGTTTCCTTTTCCCCGTCGTTCATATCGCCTTTGAAAAATTTCCAGCCTGCATCAAAGAGTGTCTCCCTGCGCTGTGCATACGCAGCGGGTGACATTGACAATAACAACACTGCGGCGGTGAAAACGAATAACGGAAGTTTTTTCATTGTTAAAGTTTGCGGGAATGATATACAAACATAAAACGTATTACTCTATAAAAGCGCTTGATGAAACAGATTTCAATAGATACGCGATTCATGCCAGGGTTACGCTTTCAGGCAGCTCGTCTCCAAATTATTGAACTTTGCCGCAGTCCTTTTCTTGTTCACATCATTTTGCGGTTTTACGTTTCCATATAAAATAGATTTGGTGCAGAGACACCACCGTATGAAACGGTGAGTATAATCATGAAGAAAATGTACCTTCAATCATCCACATCAAAAATTCGGGTTATGAAGAATTTAAAGAGCTCCGGGTTGCTGCTTCCTGTAATGCCTGTGATCCTTGTACTATTTATTTGCGTTGCAACAATAGCTGGTGGTCAATCCACACCCAATCGTGCATTGCTTGCATTGTCAAAAGCGAATCATACACTGGCGATCGTAGATCCCGGCACGCTAAAAGTTATTACTACTATTCCCGTTGGCGAAGATCCACATGAACTCGTGGCATCTGCAGATGGAAAAACCGCCTATGTTTGTATTTATGGCGGCGGCAGTTTTCATGAAATAAATGTGATCGACCTTGTTGCGCAAAAACCTTTGTTGAATATTGATACAAGACCGCTTTATGGTCCGCATGATATCACCTTTAACAGCGGCAAGGTCTGGTTCACCGCTGAAGGCTCCAAAGCCATTGGCCGTTATGATCCCGCCGCAGGCAAACTTGATTGGAGCATGGGTACAGGGCAAGACAGAACGCACATGATCTATATAACCGATGACGGCAAAAAAATTTACACAACAAATATTTCATCCGGAACGGTAAGCATCTTTACAGATACATTGATAAAGCCCGGACAAATGGCGCCTCCGGGTGCCAAACCCCGTGAAGAGTGGATGCATACAATTGTTGCGACCGCAAGAGGCTCGGAGGGGTTTGATGTTTCGCCGGATGGAAAAGAATTATGGACAGCCGCCAGTGAAAGCGGTACGATTACGATCATTGATCTCGTTACAAAAAAACAAGCTGCTCAAATTGACGCAAAGGTGAACGGCGCTAATCGTGTAAAGTTTACTCCGGATGGTAAACTTGCATTCATTTCAAGCCTGCAGTCAGGTGAACTAACCATTTACGATATCAAATCACGTAAAGAAGTAAAACGGTTGAAACCCGGTCGTGGTGCAGCCGGTATTCTTATGGACCCGGTTGGTAACCGTGCATTTGTTGCCTGCTCACCGGATAATTATATAGCGATTGTCGATCTGAAAACGTTGGAAATTACCGGTCAGTTAACCGTTGGCGGTGTTCCCGATGGTTTGGCCTGGGCAGTGAGACCTTAGTTGAAGATTCTAACATAAACGAACAAACGATACTATTCCATTTTTTATTCCGCTTTGGTTAAATTATAAATAATGAAACGCGAAAAATTCCTGTCTTTACTTGGGCTGGGGTTCATTGGCTCATTTTTCTTTTCCACAAAGAAGCAACTACCGGGCAATGCAGTGACACTCTGTAACGACCCGATAACGCCTCCTGTGCCCGAAGGGCCGTTTTACAAAGATGAAAAACTCAACCGCATCGATATTATTGAAACAAAAAAAGGCACACCCATAGAGTATGTATTCAAAGTAGAAGATAAGGATTGCAAACCAATAAAAGGAGCAATCGTAGACATCTGGCAATGCGACGCGCATGGAATTTATTCCGACTTCAAAGCAGAAAATACAGAAAAGCAAACATGGCTGAGAGGCTACCAGGTTACTGATGAAAACGGCGTATGCCGGTTCAAATCAATTTTTCCCGGTTGGTACGAAGGCAGGATAACTCACCTGCATGCGAAGGTTCACATTGAAAACAAAATAGTACTTACAACCAATTTCTTTTTTCCAAAAGACATGGAAGATGAGATATACAATCACAACGCTCCATTATATCCGAAAGGAATAAATCCGATTTCTGTTTCAAAAGATATTGAACTGCGGGTAGATACCAGTACAAAAAGACACGATACGCTGGTGATGAAGATTGAAAAAGATGCCAACAAAAATTTATCGGCATCGTATACGATCGCCATTGCGTAGTTCCGGTAAACCTCAAACTTATCCCTGGAAAATAGTTTTACAATCTATTCCTTATCTTCTTCAAGGTCCTCATGCCTGTCGCCACCGAGGCTGTAATAATTATTTTCCTCGTCTTCTTCACCGATAGCTTCGTCGCGGTCGTCCAATTCTGTTCCCGGTATATCAAGATCGTCGGCAGGATCTTTATCCTTTTTTGCTGATTTTTTACTTTTTGGATTATGTGCATTGCCCAACGACACTTCCTCATCCTGGTTATAAATATCATCTTCCTTTTTATAAATCGGTAAAGGGAATTTTTTATCCTCATCGATGGGGCTCGGTTTGTGTTTTATTTTCTTACTCATACAAGATTGTTTCCATTTTAAAAAATTTGTAGCCTTACCACGGTCCTCGTTTTAAGCCGCAAACTTTATGCCTGCGGGCTGTTCTCATCACCGGTTCAATGGAGTTTTTACCCGGATGATATCATATACATCATGCAACTTTTTATTAATTATAAACCATGATATAATGCCATTGAAAAAACAACAGGTTGTTAAATAGTGTTAAAATGCGTACCGTTTTTTTGTTTATAATGTACGTATCAGCAGAATTTGTTGAATTCGTAGCTGCATTCTACCGGTTTGTCTCATTTGCAAAAAACTAAGTTTATCGCGATATACTTTTGAGCATTAATTAAAAAAAACAAAACATCATGAAAAACTTAATCAGGAAATCAAGAAGACAAAAAGCTGTTGCAATACTTGCGGGCGTATTGACATTACTTTTAGTTTCATTTGCTTCATTCGCCAATAACGGCGGCCGTGTACATGAAGAAGGCACTTATACAGTAAAATATGTAGGCGAATCTGCCAATGGCCTCGTATTTAATTTGAAATATCAAAATCCGGATGCTGTAAAGTTTGAAGTAGTATTAAAGAACCAGGACGGCAGCGTATTATTTCAAAAAGCATTTTCCGAAAAAGAACTCGATAGAAATATTGTTTTAGGAAAGGATGTTGATACTGAAAATGTTTCTTTCATTGTAAAGACAAGCAAAGGAAATTTGATTCAGAATTTTAAAATAAAAACAAAGACAGTACAGGTTGTGGATGTACAGGCAGAAAACTAATACTGCCGGAAAGATTCGCTTTATTTTAATTTTACGGTACTTTTTACGTTTTACTTCTTGCTGCAGAGACGTAATAAAAAAAGTTAGAAAAACAGGTGTTCGTGCCTGTTTTTCCTGTTTTTGGGATTTTTGATATTCAGTCAGCCTCATTAAGCCTGCATTTCAACCCGTCTTTTGCCACATTTCAACGGTTTTCAGCCCAGCCCTCCTGAAACAGGGGCGTATTTCATCCGGAAATCCATAACATCTCGCCAGAAATCAATCCTCAGTGCTTGGAAAACGACTGCTATTGATCGTTGATTTGCATATAAAATCGAATCAAAAATCAACATCATGAAAGAGCGTAAATATTTTATTGATTGGGTAAGAGTACTCGCCTTTTCCCTATTGATCCTTTTCCATTGTGCCATGCCTTTTGTAACCGTAGGCTGGGAAGTAAAAAATGATCAGCAATACGATCGCCTCACGAGCATCGTGTGGTGGTTCCATCAATGGCGTCTGCCTCTTTTGTTTTTTGTGTCAGGCGCCGGCATTAATTTTTCGCTGGCGCGGCGATCCGTAATGCGGTTTGCCGGGGAAAGATTTGTCAGGCTTTTCATTCCCCTGGCTTTCGCCATGCTTTTTACCATACCGCTGCAGGTGTATTTTGAATGGTTGCAGGAAAATAAGATCGCGATGTCTTACGCGGAGTTCTACCCGTCGGTCTGGAATTTTGTGCCCTATCCCGACGGCTCCTTGACCTGGAGTCACCTGTGGTTCGTTGTGTACCTATTTGTTTTTTGTCTTTTGCTTATGCCCCTTTTTGGGT
>Ga0207683_10003010_pt1 | contig 14724 bp, 13 predicted proteins | sample KBSM73metaG_FD_184333 | JGI IMG/M metagenome (GOLD analysis project Ga0207683, IMG submission 184333) | Miscanthus rhizosphere microbial communities from Kellogg Biological Station, Michigan, USA - KBS M7-3 metaG (SPAdes) (version 2) | ecosystem: Host-associated > Plants > Roots > Rhizosphere >... | reverse complement strand
TTCTTTCGCGATCGCGATCGTTCGCAGCTGGACGCTCTCTTCGGGCCGCGTGAAGCGTCCATTGCGGATCACATAGGCAACGCGCTTTCTTTCGGTCCGTAAAGTTTTCTCATTGATCCCGGCGCGCGCTGCGCCGGTTCTTAGCGATATCGATGGAGGATACAGGAAAGCCTGCGCAATGGTGCCGCCGTCAACATGCATCTCCTGGTGTCTCTGACCCTCAACCGTAACGTCCAACATGACCGGCGGAAAAACGACAGGGATCGAAGTTGAGGCGAGCAGAACATCGATGATGAGGTCGCGAGCCTTCGGATTGTTGCTCGCTGCAATCGCGCCGATGTTCCAAATGACAGGACGGGCCTGGTCGAGGTTGGTCGTCAAGATGAACAACAGCCGTCCTTTGCCGTATTCTTCACCAATCCTGCGAATCAATTCGTCGTCGAGATACCGCGAAATCATTGCCCGGAGCGGTGCGTTGTTCGTCAGGGCGTCGCCGGTGAGAGCCCCGAGTAGCGCGTTCCTTTCGAAGACATCGCTTGCGCTGGTCTCCGTGTATACGGCCTTCAACTGAGGATCATAGGCGCGACCGAGAAAAACGAACGGCGCCGAAAGAGACCCGGTACTGACACCAGTCACGACATCGAATTCGGGCCTGTCGCCGCGATCGCTCCATCCGACAAGCAGCCCGGCACCGAATGCGCCGTCGTCCCCTCCGCCGGAAATTGCGAGAAAATTTCGTGTCGCGGAAACACCGCGCGTCATGTTGCGGCGCTGGTTCGCCTTGATGGCCATGTCGAGGATTTGCTTCGACTCGCTGACGTAGAAACGAGCGTCCGGAATATCCAGGATATCGACCTGCTTGGCCTGTGCGTAGGTCACCGCCGGAAGGCGCTCAAGCGTCGCGCAGCCCGCGAGAGCGGCGGCCACGACCGTGCAAATTCCGAACAAGACACCGCCTTGCAGGCTACGCAAGCGGCAGCCGGCGATCCCACGTCTGCCGAACATCAACGTCACACCCCCGAATTTGCGACGTCATTATCATAGGCGCCTTTGCCTGACACGACAAAAGGTTGGCCCGGAACGCTGGGCTGCGATGCTTAAGTCGCTGATGGGACCGGTACCGACGTAAATTTAGCGTTTACCTCTGCGGCATTTCACCATTTGCATTGGCCAGCACAGCCTTCCGCAGCTAGCGCCTTTAAACTAAGCTGATCTAACTGGGAATGTGCGCCGTCTTGACCGGCTCATTTCCGGGAGGGGGCTGGCCTGTCGCGCAGAGACGTCGTGACAACCATCATTTTCGCGCTGTTTTCGCCATTGATCGCGTAACCGTGCAATTTGAAATTGCCCGAACGAGGAAGACAACTATGGTTCGTAATTATTTATTGCTCGCAACATTCGCTTTGGGGGTGATGTTTGCCGAACAGGCGACAGCGCAGTCATGGACGCAAGTCGGAACGCTGTCATGCCGGGTTGATCCGAACATTGGATTCATCATCGTCGGCCATCAGCCGATGCAATGTGTGTATACGCAAGCGCCAAACGCCATACCGCAAGTGCCTCCCCAATCTTACGACGGCGCCCTCAGTACGATCGGCGTCGCCCTTGGCATCAGTACAGGGAGCGTGTTGGGCTGGGCGGTCTTTGCACCCACCACGGGCGTGCCGGCTGGCGCGCTCGCCGGCGAGTATGTCGGCGTCTCGGCCGATGTCGGTCTCGGTCTCGGTGCGGGTGCGAATGTGCTTCTCGGCGGATCGAACCGTACGATAGCCTTGCAGCCGCTGTCGCTTCAGGGGTCGACCGCGATCAACGTGATCGCGGGCGTGTCATCGCTCAAGCTGCGCTGGCACTAGGTACCGATCAGACCGCTCAACTGCGGTTCAAGGTAATCGACGCTCTCACAACCTGGCCCGCGCCGTGCGAGTCGATATCGACGCTTTGCTTGCGATTGCGCGTCACCATGATGACTTCAGCAGCGAAGCCGGCGCTTTCGATGTGAAGCTGGAGCCGATCACCTTGGGCGTTTCCGTTTGCGGTGCCGCCGGTGCTGCGGGTGCGCTCGGTCCAGCGGCCGCTGACCTGGTTCTGATCATCGGCCGTGAATTGACCGACGAGATCAAAATTGTAGCTGTCGCTGGCGCACCTCAGCTGCAACTCGATGTCGCGTTTGCCGGCTGGGCGATACATCGCGTTGCAGCGTATCCGTTCGGCCGCGCCGTTCTGCGGACGTAGTTGTCCCGCCCCCGACCAACTGCCGGTGAATTCGGCGAACGGGCCCGCAGACTGTGCAACGGCCGGCGGTACACTGATAAGGAATACCGAAATCAGAGCCAGAAGCGAGAAGCCCAGAAAAACGGTAGGGAAAAGCGGAAATGAATGACTAAGTGTGCGTCGCAAGAGCTTATTCCCCTTCAAGTTCGTGTTGAGGATGAAGACCCCCCGCCGTAAAGGCCGACGGGGCGGTTCTGGTTCCCGCCTAGAATGCGCATCTACTGTAGGGTCCGTCTACTGGGATTTCGTCACAGTTTTAGGGCTGCTTTCTACGGGCTGCCCCTTTTCCACGATTCCTGCAGGCTGATGTTCTGATCGCTAGGTGTTCCACCGCCCTCTCCGCGCGGCAACGATGCAGTCCCGCGAAGGCGGGCGACTATGGCGAACTGCACCGCGGGCAATTGTGATTCGATAGCCTCGCGGTTTTCGTGGGCCGCGCACGGCAATTTGTCGCAGCGATCAGACAAATACACCCTGTGCGCATGCCTTCCCCACTCCGGCGCAGTCAGGTCTTGTTGAAACACGACTGACTCATCGCGCCCGCGCTTGCAACGTCATGCGACCATGCTGCACATTGTATTATTAGCGCGACATGGCAGGTGAACCCATCATGCTCGGTCCAATCAGAGTTCTCTGCGCCGGCGCGACTGCCTTCTTGGTCTGCGGATTGGGATTCTTGCCGATGGCCGCGGCGGCGCCAAAGTTGTCGGACGCCGACGATGCGGCCATCAAAAGCGCAATCACCTCGTGCAAGGCCGAGGCAAAGGCGAAAAAAATCCGGTTTCCGGCGAGCCGGGCATTTCTCAGAGACTGCGTCACCGAGACGATCCGAAACAACCCGACAAAGCGCTAGTGCTGGGCAGGGATCGGCGCGCCCGCCTGCCGGATCTGCTGCTGGTCCAATTTCGTCTTGTATTCTTCGACGAGCCCTTCGAGACGAGAAACATTTTGCAGAAGGCGTTCACTGGTCAGGCTCAATAAATAGTAGCCGAATTCCGGATTTTGGAAATAAAGCTCGAGCAACGTCTCGTATGTGATCGTCAAGACGTCTCCGCTCTCGATGCATTTGACGGTTTGCGTGCGTTTGTTTTTCGGCGCGACGAACCCGAGCTCGCCCATGATACGCCCAGGCGGGACCTCGATCCCGATTTCACTCACGAGAAATTTTCCCGTAACAGTCAAGAACATTTCGTTGGCGACGTCACCCTTGCGAAACAACGTGTCGCCTTTCTTGTATTTGCGCGGCGTCATGTAAGGTCTCAACCAATCCATGGAGAGATCGCCTTGCGCCGACATGCGCGCCTTTTTCACCAGCGACAGCATCTGGCGCAGCCGAATGACGTTGATCGGCAGCGACAATAGATAAAGCAGGAAAGTCGACACCGCGCCGGCAACGACTCCGTAGGCGATGAAAAACGCAATACTGATGATACCGATCACACGCAGCGGAACGATCGTGCGCATCATCAGTGTAGCCACGTAGAAAACGGCGCCGACCAGCGCCAGCATGTTAGCGAGATTCACGTTCGCCCAGGCAAGTTCAGCGGCACGATGGAAGACTGCATCCCAAGTGAAATGATTGGGGTCAAAACCCATGTCGATGAAAAGTTTGTCGACCTTCAGGTTTTGGCCAATGAAGTTAAGGATGCGGCCTATCGTGGAATCAGGATCTACGGCTAGCATGTTTCCCCCGAGGAAAGCTGCCAATGGCCAAAGCTGCCAATTTTCGGGCCAATAATAACGCGCAAGGCCACGGTAATCGAGTGAGAGGGCTCATATTGCATGACACTTCCCGCGACCGGCGGGAAGTGCCGGAAACCTTGCTCAGCTGGTTGGGATCGCATCGGGGGGCAGATGTCTGGCGTAGTCGCCGCCACGCTGGTAGGCCGATTCGTGGATCAGCGAGTTTGGCGGGATGGTGCGTCGCCGGCCGAAGTTGGGCCGCCGCTCCCACTTTTGCCGGGCCCAATTGTAGTGACGCTTCCACAGAATTTCGGCCAGCCACCAAAGTCCGGTCAGTGACTCATGCATCTTCGCATGGGGATCGGGGACGGCATATGCGCCGGTTCGACCGAGCACGAGATCCATGCGTCCGGGAATGACGAGAAGGCCTGCATTCATAGCCTCCTTGAGCATCCAGCGCAGCGCGATTTTTGAAAGGCCGCTCTCGGGTTCCGGATAGCCGCCACCGACATCGCAGTGGACACCCGGGAACCAGACTTGCTTGAGGTCGCGCGGGCCGCTGTATGGCGGCGGATTTTTCGGAATCCAGAGGTTCGTCCTGAAAAATGCGCGGCGTTCGTCGATTGCGATCGCATGACGGCCGATTTCAATGTCGGGATTATCGCCGGTGAAAGGCAGTTGCAGCGGATTTTCGTACCAGCCGATCGAGCTAATGGTGTCCCACACGCCGACGAACCACGGCTTGCAAACCCGCGTCGCAAAGGTGCTTTTGAAGTCGGCAGCGAGATTGAAATAGCGCTTCTCTTCGGCGCAGCGATGACGGCCCCGGCTGTCGATTGCATGAATCCCCATCAGCAATCGAACGGCGTAAGGCACGAGCGCATCGTTCCCGCGAGGAATGAGCCCGTACATGCGCAGCAGCGATGCAACCGCGCGGGCGGTGTAGGCGCCGCGGCTGAACCCGAACAGGAAGACCCGATCACCTTCCTCAAAGTTATTCATTAGAAAGATGTAGGCGTCACGGATATCGTCCTCGAGCCCGTAGCCGAAGGCCCTGCCTGCAAGGCGCGTGAGCAGACGTGAGATCCCTGTCAGCACGCCCGGTGGTTCCATCGTCCCGAGCCCTGGATGGTAGTACGTCACCTGGCGCGTCGGCTCGGCCTCAAGCGTGAAGTAGAATTTGACAACATTGGTCCGATCCTGCGCAAACTCGTTCGCAGTTCCATCGCAGCAGAGCACAATGTTCTTTGGCATCGAAATCTCCCGATCGCGAATTAACGGTCGGGTCTCACGTCCCCGGCAAAATCAATTCGAACGACGATATGCGTTCACAAATCAGTCGACGAACGAGCGCGGCAAGCAGTTCTCCGCGTGCCGCAGGCCGCGCGCGCCGAAGAATCGATAACGTGCGCGATCCGCCTGCGGCATTCGTCATGCGGACAAACTAGCCGTAGCGACGCCGCCGCTGTGTAAGCCAGTTCACACTCGTGGCCCCCGGCTAACGCGCTTCCGACAAATCGGTCCCCGTTCCACGGAGTTCCACGGAACCTCCATCGGGCAGAGTCATTGATTCCACTAGGGCGATGATTTTTTGGAGGAAATTGGAGGAAACAATGCGCACGGCACTAAGAAGGATGGCGATCACCGCTACAGCCGTGGCCACAATCGCAGGAGCTACTCTCGCACTTCCCACTGCCGCCGATGCCAGATGGGGCGGTTGGCACGGTGGCGGGTGGCATGGCGGCGGCTGGCATGGCGGCGGCTGGCGTGGCGGTGGCTGGCGCGGCGGCGGTTGGGGCTGGGGCGTTGGGCCCGGGTTCGCGCTCGGACTCGGCCTGGGCGCCGCTCCATATTACGCGTACGGCGGCCCCTACTATGGCTCCTACGCCTATGGCGGGGACTGCGTAATGCGCAGGCGGGCCGTGATCAACCGTTGGGGTCACCGCGTGTGGCGATGGGTACGCGTCTGTTACTGAGCGTTCGAAGCAACAAAAAAGGCAAACGGCCGGGCTTGCCCGGCCGTTTATGTCTTGTCGAATGCCACACGCCGAATTGCTGACGCGCGACTGACTAGCGATGCGTCGAGCTCATCTGGCTGGTCGGATTGACCGGGAAGTCGCCGCGCAATTTGGCATCTGCGACGGACGAATAGTTCGACCAGGCCGAGATAACCAGCGCTATCAGGCAAGCAGTGACAAGGAGCATACGCATTTGACATCTCCCTTTTCTGCTGCAAAGGCGATCGAATTCAGAGCCCTTTGCGTTTTCTGGTCGGACCATATGCGCATCGTCAATCCGCGCTGTGCTCGTCATCACAAAAAAGCGTTTTGCTGAACTGGATCCCCGCCCGTCTCCAATATCAGACGTGCCAGTTCCACCGGGCCGGCTCGGTTAACTGCTCCTTTTTTAATTAAAACCGACACCAATTCTCTTACGGGTTCCACACGGACCATCAGTAAGGATGGCCTCCGATCAGGATACCTCTTTTGCCTCGGGGGACTCGCATGGATAAGCCGGAGCAGCACGCACGCCGCGCGGATATCTTGAATTTTCCGCACATGTCGCGGAAAGACGAACAATTGTTGCAGACCGTTCTCAACAATATGTCCCAGGGCGTCCTGATGTTCGATTCAGAAACACGCCTAATATTCTGCAATAAACGTTACATAGAATTGTACGCACTCTCTTCGGAAATCGTTAGGCCCGGCTGCTCTCTTCGCGATCTTCTCAGGCACAGAATCGAGCGCGGCAGCTTCTCGGGCGATCCGGACGAATACACTGCACGGCTTGCCGAAGGCATCGCCGAGGGCAAGACTTTCAACAACATCGTCAATTTGCCGGACGGCCGCGCGGTTTCCGTTGTCAACAAACCCGTCGCCGGTGGCGGCTGGCTCGCGACCCACGAGGATGTGACCGAGCGTCAGCGTTCCGAAGAGCGCATTGCGCACATGGCGCGGCATGACGCCTTGACCGACCTGCCCAACCGCATGCTGCTGCTGGAACAGCTCAATCACGAAATCAAACGCGTCAAGCGCGGTGAATGCCTGGCGGTTCTCTGTCTCGATCTCGATCAGTTCAAAAGCGTTAACGATGCCCTTGGCCATCACATCGGCGATGAGCTGCTGAAGCTCGTCGGCGAGCGATTGCGTCGATGCACGCGCGAACTTGATATCGTTGCGCGCATGGGCGGCGATGAGTTCGCCATCATCATGACGCAGATGGAGCAGGCGGCCGACGCTGCAACGCTCTCGAAGCGGATCCGCGACTCGGTCATCAAGCCCTACCAGGTCGAAGGGCATCAGATCGTCACCGATATCAGCATCGGAATTTCAGTTGCACCGATGGATGCCGTCGAATCTGACGAGCTTCTGCGAAACGCAGACATGGCCCTCTACGACGCGAAGGCCGACGGGCGCGGCACCTTCCGCTTCTTCGAGCCCGAGATGAATACGCGCATGAAGGTGCGCCGCGAGCTGGAGATGGACCTGCGCAAGGCGCTCGCCAGCGAGCAGTTCGAACTCTATTACCAGCCCCTCGTCGTCCTGGAGACGAACGAGGTCAATGGATTTGAGGCGCTGCTGCGGTGGAATCATCCGACGCGTGGGCTCGTGTCGCCAGCCGACTTCATTCCGATTGCCGAGGAAACGGGGTTGATCGTTCCACTCGGCGAATGGGTCCTCAAGGCGGCATGTGATGAGGCCGTGAACTGGCCCGAGCACATCAAGGTTGCGGTCAATCTTTCGCCTGCTCAGCTCAACTGCCGCAATCTCGTCAGCATGGTCAACGCGGCGCTGAACGAATCCGGAATGAAGCCGCGCAAGCTGCAACTCGAGATCACCGAAACCGTGCTGCTCCAGAATACATTCACAACGCTCGCGACGCTGCACGAGCTTCGCAAAATGGGCGTTCAGATTGCGCTCGATGACTTCGGTACCGGCTATTCCTCGCTCAGCTATCTGCGCAGCTTCCCCTTCGACAAGATCAAGATCGATCGCTCCTTCATTCAGGACCTCTCGAACGGTGCGGAGCCCCTGGCAATCGTCAACGCGGTCGCCGGCCTCGCCAAGTGCCTCAACATGACGTCAACGGCGGAGGGGGTGGAAACACAACAGCAGATGGACGTTTTGCAGGCGATCGGCTGCACCGAGATGCAGGGTTACCTGTTCAGCCATGCGCGTCCGGCGCACGAAATCCGACAGTTCTTCTCTCAGACTCCGGCGCGCAAAGCCGGAGCCGCCTGATACCAGTATAGCTTGGCGAAATTGCCCGCCCGGCGAAAGCCCGGCGGGCTTTTTCTTTGCCTCGGGCCCGCGTCTGCAAAAAATCAAGCCCGCCTCAACGAAAAATCCAGACGGCCTTCAAGGTCGCGGAAGAGCAACAGGCTATCTGCAAGGCTGCGCGCGGGTACTGGTGTTCGAATGAAAGACCCTGTCACAAGGATCGCCGCCATTTGCCTCGATATCGGCATCATCGTGTTGGTATTTGTATCTTTGTTTTGGAAATGGCCTGCAATCAAGGCACAGGAAAATTCGCTATCCGCGATCCCTCACGTGCACGCTCACGGGCAGCGGTGACCCGGGCCCCGGAGAGAAGCGAGGTCACATGATAACGCGCATTTTTGGAATCGCATGGCTATGCGTTTTGGCGCTTGTTTCGGCGCCAGCCGGCAGCCAGACCGCAGCGCCGCAGCCTGAATGGATCAATGCGTTGCGTGACGGCGGATATGTGATCATCTTCCGTCATGGCGCGACCTATCAGGACCAGGCCGACACCGATCCTCTCAACCCGAGCAACGTTGCCAAGCAGCGCCAACTCAACGACGACGGCCGGGCGCTGGCAAAATCGATTGGGGAATCGTTGCGCAAACTCAGGATACCTGTCGGCCAGGTTCACAGCAGTCTTTTCAAGCGCGCTGTCGATACCGGCACGCTGATGGGATTTGGAGACGTGACGGCCTCCGCCGACTATACCGAGGGAGGACTCGTGGTCACGCCGATCGAAAACAATCGCCGTGCAGCGGCCTTGCGAAAGATAGCCGGAACAACGCCTCCCCCCGGGACCAATATCATCGCGGTCACCCACAAGCCCAACATCCTCGACGCTTTCGGCAAAGACTGGTTCGAGGTGCGTGAGGGCGAAGCTACGGTGTTCAAGCCTGATGGCAACGGCGGTTACAGGCTGGTCGCTCGTATCCAGGCCGGCGACTGGAGCAAGCTTGCACAGGCAATGGACTGAAGCCGTGCGGCGGACGTTCTGGCTTGCTACTCGACCACTTCGTCGGCCATCGCGATCAGGTTCGGCGGCACGGTCACGCCAAGTGCTTTTGCCGTCTTAAGATTGATCGCCAGCTCATATTTTGTCGGCGTCTGTACCGGGAGGACCTCCGGTTTCTCACCCTTGAGGATACGATTCACGTAACTCGCAGCCCCACGCCATTGATCGATCTGATCCGGACCGTACGAGATCAGGCCTCCATCGGCTGAAAAATATCTATACGGATAGATTGCCGGCAATTGATATCGCGCGGCCAGAGAACTGATCAATTTCCGGTTCGCAATCGTTTTCGGGTGAGGAAAAACGATAAGACCGGAATTCGGCTGGTCGTTGTACGAAACGATCGCACGTTCAATGTCATCCCGAATATCGACGACGCTGACGGAAATTCCGACAGATGGCGCGACCTGCTGAGCCGCATCCAGAAACGATGCATGGGGCTTTGCGTCTGGCATGGACAGCGCGCCGACACGCTTCAGATTGGGCGCAATCTCCTTGAGCACCTCGAGCCACTTGCCACCTATCGCCGGCTCGAAATTCTGAAAACCGGTCATATTGCCGCCCGGACGCGCAAGGCTGGCAACAAGGCCGGTTTCGACCGGCTCCGAAATCTGGGTGAATACGATCGGAATGGTCTTCGTCAATCGGTGAAGTTGCGCCAGCACTGGATCGCTCGTGGCGACGATGACATCCGGCGAGGATTGCACCGTTTCCATCGTGAGCTTCCTGGCTTCTTCGGTGTCGCCCGCCCCCCACCGATAGTCTATGCGGATATTGCGAGCGGGGTTCCAGCCGAGGTCCGCGAGCGATTTCAGGAAAACGGCAATGCGCGCCTGCCCTGCTTTGTCGCTCTCGGTGTATGACCCAAGGAGTACGCCAATGCGCGGTACACGCTCACTCTGCTGCCCTCTCGCAACAAGCGGCCACACGGCCGCAGTGCCAAGAAACGTGACGAACGCGCGCCGCCGCATATCTGCTCCCGCTTCGGATACCAACACTATCGGTTCAACTCCTTCTGACCTTACCGGCACAGCTCCATCATGATGCGACGAGCAATACTGCGCAGGCCATCGTCGGAGAATCCACGAGCGCTCGCAACCACTCCGAGCACGTTGTTGAGAATTTCGTCCGGCTTTACGGACGGGATTTTGGGATCTTGCAGGAATTTCCCTAACCCATCCACAAACTCTCCGGCGCCATCTTTTAACCGTCCGACAACCTGCGGGAAACTTTTCTTCGGATTCTGGAAAAAGTCATTGAGCGCCAGAACGAACTTCTCGGCATCGGCTTCCGACGCGACAACCTTGCCTGAAAGTTCGTCGTTCAAATCTTTATTCACCCTTTGCGCGGGGGCAGCCAGTCCCAGCAAGCCGCCGAGCGCATCCTGAACCTCGCCAGACGAAAGTATGAATGAGTGATGCAGAATGCCGGCCACGGTTTTGCGGTTGTCGCTGGGCAGTGTAGCCAGGTGGGTCGACCAAGCCGGGAGAACCTCGTCGCCCGCACCAAGTTTGTCCGTGATCGGTGAGTCCTGGGTCCTCGGATCGAAATTGGCATCGATGAGCTGCCAGTTTGTGCCGCAGATCGTCTGTTGGAGGGTGCGACCCAACGCAGTCTGAACGCCCCGGATGTTGAAGAATTTTTTGGCCAGATCGTCCGGCAAGTCCGCCACGAGTTGCTTGCAAACGTCGCGCCCAAGCTTGAGTTCATCCAGGCTAAAGCCCAGGCGTGTCGCGTAACGAACCCGTCCATTCCGATCCGGTTCGGGCGGATTGTAAGGGTCGGCGCCTTCCTTGCTTGGATAATCCTGTATTGCAAAGTCACCGGTCCCCAACGGCGTGCGGACCGTGTTGAACGTGTCCTGCCCCAACCAGTTCAGTGCATAGCTGGAGGGCAGCGAAGAAAGCGTTTTGATAATGTCAATTTTGTTTTCACCCAGATGGTTGAGCAATGACTCCCCCTCAAACCATCGATGAAGCTGTCCTCCGTAACCGTAGAATGGCGTCGCCACCGTTATCGCCCTGTTCATTCCATCGAGCCGGTGCCCGCCGGTCCGCAAGATCAGATTGACGACCATTCCCCCGAAGCTGTGGCCCACGAGGGTGTAATTTGTCAGCGGACCGCTGTTGCCCAAACGTTCGTTGAGGCGAGGCAAAAATTTGTTCAGGAAAAACGCGGCAATATCGCCAAGAGGCCGCCGCCAATCCCAACCGAAGATAAGCAAACCAATCTTGTTGGCTTGGCACCAATCCGCGAAATCATCGTAAGGCGTTACACCCGCGAACTTGATGCAGCCGTGGGCGACGATTATTCGATTCTCTTCGTCGTGATAAAATCCATCCGCCTCCTTGTGCATTTTGAGCTTGAGCGCGTTCAGTTCGGGATGACCGAAAGTCCACGCACTCAGCCAGACTTCTTGACCGTCGTAGTCAAAACTCTGTGGCGTAGAGATATTGGGATTGTAAGGCGTTTTTGCGCGCAGCAGGCTCGATGCCAGGCCGCCAGGGAAAAAAATGATGGTCTGGCTTTGTGGCGGACGATCTTTGAGGAATTCAGTGATCGCTTCGTCGAGAAACCGGAGTTGCTCACTGTCCCTGGCTTCCTGATAATTCATGTCAGCCTCCGCAAGATGCACAAGGCACAATATAGATTAAGCGCTGCGCAAGTGACAAAAGGACGCGAGCATGGAATTAGGCCGCCGACGCCTGGGTGGGAATGGTTGATATCCAGCGTCTATTTGATGACGCGGTCGGCGACCTCGAGCACGCCGGCGGGAACGGCAAGGTCCATGAGCCGCGCCGTCCTGAGATTGATGACAAACTCGAATTTGCTTGGCCCTTGGACCGGCATGTCGCCGGGCTTCTCGCCCTTGAGGATGCGATCAACGTAGTCGGCCGCGCGACGGTATTGATCGATCATGTCGGGGCTGTAAGAGCACAGCCCGCCGTCCGCCGCGAAAAAGGGGTTAAAGTATATGGCCGGCACCTTGAGTTTCGCCGCAATGGCGATAATTCGCTCGCGAAAGATCGCCGAATAGGCGCTTGGCGTGACGATCAGACCGCTATTCGCATTGCCTGCGAATTCAGTGATGGCACGTTCCATCTGCATTGCGTCACGCGCATCGATCGCGGTTACATCCACGCTGAGTGAGGGTGCTGCTTTCTCAATCGCAGTCACCAGGCTTCTCCACGAAAATCGCGTTGGATCGCGGAGCACAGCGACACGTGTGACATTTGGCGCGATCTTCTTGAGCAGCTCCAGCCACTTTGCACCAATGCTCGGCTCGAACTCGATAAAGCCGGTGAAATTGCCTCCCGGCTTTTCCATGGTGGCGATCAGTCTGCGATTGACCGGATCGCTGGTGGCCATGAAGACGACAGGTACTGTGCTGGTCACCTCCTGCAGCGCGCTCGCACTGGATCCGCTCACAGCCAGAACAACCTCCGGATTGGCGGCAAGCAGTTCTCGCGCAAATCGTCGGTAAAGATTTTCGTCATTGGCCCAGCGGTATTCGATCTTCAGATCGTTGCCGGGTTTCCAGCCATGATCCGTCAGACCGCGCTCGAACGCCGACGACCAGACGGTCGATTGCGAATCGCTTTCGGCGATGCTCATGAGGGCGCCAATCCGCCTGACGCGAAGGGCTTGCTGCGCGCGCGCGGCAAGCGGCCACGTGGCCGCAGTCCCGCCGAGTAATGTGATGAACTCGCGCCGCCTCATAGAGACCCCCAGCCCGCAAGTAACATTCTACCGGGACATCTCGGTATGCCGGAAGGGGGAGAAGAAAACCAGTCAAAAAGGTGGAAAATAACTTTAATACAAACAACTTAGGTGTCGTCCAAGCCAATCCAAATCGGCGTTTTGCGTTATTCGATGACCTCGTCGGCGGTCGCGAGCAGGGTCGGCAGGACACTGAGGCCGAGCGCCTTGGCAGTCTTGAGATTGAGCACAAATTCAAATTGCGTCGGCTGCATCACCGGCATGTCCGCGGGGTTCGCGCCTTTGAGAATCTGACCGATGTACAGACCGGCCTGACGATACATCCAGCTGATGCTTGGCCCGTAACTCAGCAATCCACCGGCGACTGCGAACTGACGCACGAAATATACGGCGGGCAAGGTGTGCCGCTCGGCGAAGGCGACAATCTGTTCGCGGCGATCAAGAAGGATCGGATCTGTCGCAATGAAAAACGCGTCGGCCTTGGCTTCGAGAAGTTTTTCGAACGCGACGTCGATCTCGTGTGCGTTGCCGGCCTTCAGCGCGATGGTTTCAAGACCCAGCTTCCGTGCGCCGTCCTCCGCGTCCGCCTGCTCAGCGCTCGCGGTCGGATTGCTTGGATTCATCACCAGGGCAACGCGAGAGACCTTGGGTGCAACTTGTCGCAACAGCTCTATGCGCTTTGCGCCAATCATCGACGTCAGCAGGCTTACGCCAGTCACATGCCCGCCCGGCCGATTGAGACTTGCCACTAGTCCGAAGCGGACCGGATCAGATCCGATCGTGAAAACGACAGGGACTTTGCCCGCCTGTTGCGCGGCCTTCGCTGAAGCCACGTCGCCTGTCGCCGCAATCGCAACAACGCCTTTGGCGATGAGTTCGGCCGCAAGTCCCGGCAGCGCTTGATAGTCGCTTTTTGCCCAACGTTCCTCGATGCGCACGTTGCGACCTTCGACAAATCCGGCTTGCGCCAGACCTTCCCGAAAAGAGTCCGCATTGAAGCGGTACGTGTCGGGTGACGCGCTGTTCAGGAAACCGACAAGCGGCACGTTCGCGCTTTGCGACGTTCCGGCCCCTTGCTGTGCATGCGCGCTCAATGTCCACGCCGCCGCACCGCCGAGAAGAGTAATAAACTCGCGACGCCTCATGTCTCTCCGCCCCCGGAGGCAACGCGTCATCGTAGCGCGTCAGACCAGAGCCGTTAAGTGGGCGGATCAGGATGCCATCCGATAAGGGCCAGCATTACGAAAAATCCGACTACATAGGCAAGTGCAACGTGCCAGCCATGCCTGAGCCAAAGACCAACCGACTTTGCTTCCGGATACTGGTTTGACAGCGCAACGCCTGCCGACGAACCAAACCAGATCATCGAACCACCAAACCCGACCGCATATGCGAGGTAGCCCCAATCGTACCCGCCTTGCTTGAGGGCAAGGGCCGTCAGGGGAATGTTGTCGAACACCGCCGAGACGAACCCGAGGCCCAATGCTGTCTGCCATGACGCGGCAGGCAATTCCTCGACGGGCATCATCGAGGCGGCGGTCACGAGCGCGAGGAGAAAGATCGTGCCTTTGAATGTTTCAGGCATCACGCTCCAATCCGGCCGCCGCAACGGCGCGGTTGCCAAAAGCACCGCCCACACTGAAAGCCCCAACACCGGCACGCGACCAAGCTTGTCGAACTCAGCGGAATGGGCGTCGTAGTTGAAGGCGCATGCGATCAGAACGTCGAAACCGGCATCGCCTGCTTCGCGTGCTGCGGCGACAAGGTCGGGACGGG